>ENA-ORDP01000030-ORDP01000030.1-marine-sediment-metagenome-genome-assembly--contig:-NODE-30-length-78065-cov-12.560659_pt1 | contig 78065 bp, 71 predicted proteins | sample MGYA00248627_ERZ508539 | MGnify/ENA primary metagenome ERZ508539 (study PRJEB26208, sample SAMN05571518) | marine sediment metagenome | biome: deep sea; feature: Hydrothermal vent; material...
TTTCAAGCAGCCTAAGTCCTGCTCTTACAACTTCACTTGCGGAGCCAAATCGTCCGCTTTTAACCTGGCCTGTAATAAAGCTGTCAAAGTGTTCACCCAAAGTAATGCTGGTATTTTTAGACATAGCCCACCTTTTAAGTACCAATATATACCTAATTGTGGTATGAAACTCATAACGCGTCAATTAAGCAGACGTAAATAAACACGCCGCTTATTTCAAACGTTCTGAGCATCTATGACTGAGAGAGGAAATCTGTCACGGATATGGCAGCAGATGGAAACTCTTTTGAAGAGGAAACGTTGTGAACTACAAATCAAAAATGGCCTTGCTTGGATTGCCTTTCGTCCATATTACAACAGGCGAAATAGTAAATGGGCGCCATAAGAGAGGTGTGGCTAAGGGCTGGATTGCCGTTGGTGATATTTCCTTTGGCGTCCTAATTTCGATAGGGGGTGCCGCATTTGGTGGTATTGCAATCGGTGGATTATCCGTCGGTTTGATTTCATTTGCTGGTTTGGCAATTGGATTGTTTGCCTTAGGTGGCGGAGCCATCGGCATTATGGCTTCCGGTGGTGGGGCCATAGCATGGCAAGCTGCCTCCGGTGGATTTGCAATGGCCAATGAATATGCTCAAGGAGGCGTGGCCATTGCCAATCATGCAAATGATGGCATTGCGAAGAATTATTTTGAGAACAGTTCTTTCTTCATGCTATCCAGGCTAATTATGGAAAACAGTCGATGGTTTTTGCTGTTATTACTTCTCCCTGTAATTCAGAGCCTGATTAATAAAAAAAAGCGTGGTGGCTCGAAATAAAACATCTGAGCATTTCCGCTGCGCTTCCCTAAGGAACCTCTGATTAATTCCAGCCCCGGTCATTCCCGCGGCACTGCTCTCGGCCATCCATGGCCTTCGCCAGTATTAGTGCATCCTGCACGTCAAGCGGGAATCCAGTAATATATTGATTTTACTACTCTGAATTCCGGCTCTTCGCTTCGCTACGGAATGACGAATCGATCAGCGCTTCCCTAAATTTTATCTAATATCGTCGCGCCAAGATCGGCTGGAGACTTTACAATGTTCACACCTGCCGTCTCCAGGGCGGCGAACTTTTCCGCCGCAGTCCCCTTGCCGCCCGCAATGATAGCGCCGGCGTGGCCCATGCGTTTGCCTTTCGGAGCGGTCATCCCCGCGATATAAGCCACGACCGGTTTCGAGATATGGTTTTTAATGTACTCCGCCGCTTCTTCCTCGGCTGTCCCGCCGATCTCGCCTACCATCAGGATGATTTCCGTTTGCGGGTCTTGTTCAAACATGGCCAGACAATCTACAAAGTTCGTGCCCGGCAGCGGGTCGCCGCCGATACCGATACACGTGCTTTGACCGTAACCGATGTCGGTGGTCTGTTTGACAGCCTCGTAGGTTAAGGTGCCGGAACGAGAAACGACGCCGACCTTACCCGGCATATGGATGTCCCCCGGCATGATCCCTATCTTGCACTCGCCTGGGGTAATCACACCGGGACAGTTGGGTCCAATCAGCCGGGCCCCTGCTTCCTGAACCACGGCACCGGCATAGAGCATATCCTGAGTGGGAATGCCCTCTGTTATACATACAATCAACCGGATACCGGCATCAACCGCCTCCAATACCGCGTCCTTACAAAAGGGCGCGGGCACATAAATGACCGAAGCATCCGCTCCCGTTTCGTCCACCGCATCGCGTACGGTGTCAAACACGGGTAAGCCCAAATGTTTCTGGCCGCCCTTCCCCGGCGTAACGCCCCCCACCATTGCCGTTCCATAGGCTACCGCTTGTTCCGAGTGAAACGTGCCTTGTTTGCCGGTGAACCCCTGGCAGATAACCTTTGTATTTTTATCAACCAAAATGCTCATTGACGGCCCCCTACGGCCGACACAATCTTTTGTGCTGCGTCCCTCAAGTTTGCCGCGACAATAATATTCAATCCACTTAGCTCTAAAATATCGTGGCCAACATCCGCCTTATTGCCTTCAAGACGGACCACCACCGGCACATCGATCCCCACTTCACCCACCGCGCCGACAACACCTTCGGCAATCAAATCACAACGCACGATACCGCCAAAGATGTTGACCAACACGCCTTTCACATTTTCGTCCGATAAAATAATTTTGAAGGCCTCAGCAACCCGCTCCTTGGTCGCCGTGCCGCCCACGTCTAAAAAGTTGGCCGGATGACCGCCATGCAACTTGATTAAATCCATGGTGGCCATGGCGAGACCGGCACCGTTGACCATGCAGCCGATATCACCGTCCAATGCGATGTAACTCAAGTCCCACTCCTTGGCGCGAATTTCCCGGTCATCCTCTTGGCTCGTATCACGGAGTTCAACAAGGTCTTTGTGTCTAAACAAGGCGTTGTCATCGACATTGATTTTTCCATCGAGACAAAGTAGTTGACCACTCTTTGTTACCACCAAGGGATTGATTTCCAACAGGCTTAGATCCTTTTCCTGAAATAGTCGACACAAGCCGGACAGTAGTTGGCCAAACTGCTTGATCTGTTCGCCCTGCAGTTTGAGACCAAAGGCAAGTTGGCGGCATTGGAAGGGTTGCAGTCCCACCATGGGATGAAGGGTTGCTCGCAGAATTTTATGGGGACTCTGTTGCGCTACTTTTTCGATTTCCACGCCCCCCTCCGTGGAACACATAAGCGTTATGCGCCGCAACGACCGGTCGACTACCAAACCCACATAGAGTTCCCGTTCTATCTCGCAGGGTTCCTCCACAAGTATCTGGTTAACCGGCTGGCCTTTGTTATCGGTCTGATAGGTCACCAGGCGTGAACCCAGCAGCCGATTGACAAAATCAATCGCTTCCGAACGATCGGATGTTATTTTTACGCCGCCAGCCTTGCCGCGGCCCCCGGCGTGAACCTGGGCCTTAAGAACCCAGGCGCGTCCCTCGAGCTCCGTCAATGCCGCTTCCGCCTCTTCGGATGCGCCAATCACCTGGCCCCTGGGTACAGCCACGCCGTACTTTTCAAACAGACTCTTGGCCTGATATTCATGAAGATTCATAGTAATGCCTATTGTTATTGGGCACTTGTTATACAGCGCTTCAATGTCGACAAACCGAGACATAGAAAACGTGCATTGACTAACCCAAGCGTTGCATAAATTTACCTATAACAGGTCCATGGCACGAATGGCACTTACTTAAGCTGATATAGTGCTTTCTAGTCCCTTCTCCCTCAGGGAGAAGGTTAGAGCCTGCCCCGGACTTGATCCGGGGATGAGGGAAGTAAAAGCTAGAAAAAATTAGTTTTGTTAATTTATCCCCTCACCCCAACCATCTCCCGGAGGGAGAGGGTGCTTAAGTAAGTGCCATTCGTCCATGGCGCCTGAATTTCAGGTAACACCTTTTGTCTTGCGCTTATTCACCACAGAGTTTCTTATGCCGCTGCGCGGCCGCAGATCTACAAGTGACAAGATTCTAAGCTAGCATATAAATCAATGACTTAGAAATTTGTCACCTGGAAGGACACGGAGGACGCAGAGTAGTAACACCCCCTTTTTCTCTGTGTCCTCTGTGTCCTCTGTGTCCTCCGTGTCCTCTGTGGTGAAAGAGGTGTAATTTTGGTGAAGCCCCTTCATTTCTTTCCTCTATTTTCCATCGGCCATTCCGATAAAGATTCTTTAAAACTAGTGGGTTATCCCCACGCAGCCAGTGGCTTTTCCCCCATTTATTCACTAAAGTAAATGATGAAAATGCCGATAGTGATGAAATCGGTGGATGCGAAGTAGAGGTTTTATCACCCCAGATAAAACGGGCCTATAGCGCTTGATCAAGAGGTGGGTATGACGGAAAAGCAAAAAACTTATCTTACAAGCCGGGAGGCCGCTAAACTATTGAGTGTGGCGGTGAGTACCGTTCAGCTTTGGACCAATAATGGTCTGTTGCGGGCCTGGACTACAGGCGGGGGTCATCGGCGTATTGCACGCAGTTCGGTGGAGGAAATACTCGGTCAGCAACAGGCCGTTTCAGGGGATCAGGGACCGGGACAACAGTTGTCGGTTGTGATTGTGGAGGATGATGCACAACAACTTCGTATGTATGAAAAGCAATTTCATGCCTGGCGTATCAATACGAGTGTCGTCACCGCCAAAGATGGTTATGAAGGCTTGGTTAAAATTGGCCGTACCTTGCCTGACGTGATTATCGCCGACTTGAATCTGCCTAATTTGGATGGGTTTCAGATGATCCGGGCGTTGAAAGAACTGCCGGAGTTGGACCAGTGCCTGATTGTTGTTGTGAGTGGTCTTACAGAATTAGAGATTAAGGAGCGTGGCGGCTTACCCCAGGACGTGTTTTTTTTCACCAAACCGATCCCCTTTAATAACCTGGAAACCCTGCTACGTCAGATAGCGCGAGCAAAGGCAGCCTAGTGCACAGCAGATCAACCGGATGACCCAGGATATCGTTATGGACATTAAAACATCTTTAACCACCGATAAGTGCTGTGCTTCCCAAGCGCAGGATGATGACAAGCTTGTTTATCTTGCCGGGGGGGATGAACTGTTGGCGGCCGACAGGGTGGCAGACATCGAGAGGGCTGGTTACAGGGTCCGATTCCTGGATGATTTGAGTGATATGGAGGCGGCCTGTGGACAAGAAATCCCTGTGGCTATCATCATGGAACTCGTTGCCAAGGACGGTGACGTTACGGCTGCGTATGTTGTTGCCCGGTTAAAAGATAATCTGCAAGCCTGTCCGCCGGTCATCTTTATTTCAGGGCATTGCGACATCAAGGCCCGGCTTGCTGTGGCGCGTATGTGCACATCCTATTATTTTTGTAAACCGGTGGATGTGAAGAAACTCATTCAGACGCTGGATACTTTGACCTCGCAGATAGAATCGGCGCCCTACCGGGTGTTGCTGGTCGATGATGAAGAAGACTTGCTGGGGTATTACGCTAAGGTGTTGCGCAACGCGGGCATGCAAGTTGAAACATTGTCCAGGCCCCTGGAAGGCTTAGAGGTATTGGCCAGGTTTAAGCCGGATGTCCTTGTGTTGGATGTTTATATGCCGGGATGTTCAGGACCGGAGCTGGCCCAGGTGATCCGGCAAGATGATGGCTGGGCTTCGATGGCCATCATGTTTTTATCCTCGGAAGTGGATCTCAGCCGGCAATTGGCGGCCATGAAGCTGGGCGGTGACGATTTTCTGGTAAAACCCGTGGAAGCAGACCACCTGGAGACGGCGGTAATCGCCAGGGCAAAACGGGCGCGCCAGACTACCCGGCTCAGCAAAGCTTTAGAAGCCTCCCTGAGGGAGAGCAAATACCTGCTTATTGCCATGGATCAACATAGTTCCGTCAGTGTTACCGATGTGGACGGGTGCATCACTGCCGTCAATGACAAATTCTGTAAGATCAGCGGTTACAGCCGTGAAGAATTGTTGGGCCAGAACCACCGCCTGATCAAGTCAGGCGTTCATCCTGTTTCGTTTTATGAAAAGTTGTGGGACACGGTCTCTCAGGGCAAGGTTTGGCGTGGCGTCACCTGCAACCATAATAAGAGAGGTGATGAATTCTGGGTAAAGTCCACTATCGTACCCTTCCTGGATGATAAGGGAGAACCCTACAAGTATGTTGCTACCCGTACCGATATTACCGCCCTGCGGGCAAGTGAAGAACGATTATTCCGCAGTCAGGTGTTTGCCAACATCGGCACCTGGGATTGGGACATAAGAACCGACCGTGTGGTCTGGTCTGAACGCATCGGACCGTTGTTGGGTTATGAGTACGATGTGTGCGAAACATCCTATGAAAATTTCGGTGCCGCCTTACACCCCGATGATCGGCAACAGGTGATGGATGCGTTGGAGAACTGTGTGGAGCATGGCGCCAGATACGATATTGAGTTTCGTGTGGTGTGGCCGGACGGCAGTGTGCATTGGATTCATGCGAGTGGTGATGTGGTGTGTGCCAAGGATGGCGAGCCGTTGCACATGCTGGGCGTGGTGCAGGATATCGATGGCCGCAAATGTGCCGAACTGGCGTTGATGGAGCGCGAGCGGCAACTGCACGAGGCCCAGGCCCTGGCGCACATTGGTAACTGGCAGGCCGACCTGGTGAGCGGTGAATTGATCTGGTCGGACGAGGTCTACCGCATCTTCGGCCATGTGCCGGGCGGTTTTGAGCCCGGCGTTGAATCCTTTTTCTCGGCAGTGCACCCCGATGATCTGGAAAAAATACAGGCAAGCCAAAGACAAGCCGCACAGACCGGCCACTACGACGTGTTGTATCGCATCGTGCGCCCCGACGGTACGGTGCTAAATGTGCATGAGCTTGCCCAGGCTGAGACCGATGGGGCAGGGAGTCTGATACGGCTCACCGGCACCGTACAGGATGTTACCGAAACGGTGGCGATGAGGTGTGAGTTGGAGCGGCAGAGAACGTTGCTCGACATGCTGCATCGTTCGACCACCGACTTTGTGGTCAAGGGAGACTTGCGTCTAAGCATGAATACCCTGCTCGATGCCCTGCTGGAGCTCACCGAGAGCGAGTATGGCCTTATCGGCGAAGTATTTTTTGATGACCATGCCAAGCCCTATCTCAAAACCCATGCGATTACCAATATCGCCTGGAGCCCGGGCACCCAAAAACTTTATGATGAGCTTGAGGAAAAGGGGTTTGAGTTTCGTAATCTCAATAATTTGTTGGGTCGGGTGCTGACTTCCCGTGAGAGCATTATCAGCAACCACCCTGCCTCAGACCCACAATCAGGGGGTTTGCCCAAGGGGCACCCCGCCATGAATGCCTTCCTGGGCAAGCCTATCTTCTACGGTAATGAGCTTGTGGGTATGTACGGGGTCGCCAACTGTGCAGGGGGGTATGATGAAGAAATTCAGGAATTTCTGCGCCCATTCAATGCGACTTTGGGGGTGATGATTCATTCCAGGCGCATACTGGAGATGGACGAGCACAACCGCAAGGCACTTTTTGAGGCCAAGGAGGAGGCCGAGAACGCCAACCATACCAAGTCGCAATTTCTTTCCAGCATGAGCCATGAATTACGCACACCGATGAATGCGATCATGGGCTTTGGCCAGTTGCTGAAAATGGAGACGGATAAACTGGACGTGTCCCAACAGGAAAATGTCGACGAGATTCTCAAGGCCGCCGATCATCTGATGGAGCTCATCAATGATGTGCTCGACCTGGCCAGAATCGAGGAAGGGCGTATTGATCTTAGCATCGAGTCTGTGGTGGTCTCTGGGGTCGTTGACGAAACTCTGCACCTGATTATGCCATTGGCAAAAAAGCGCGGCATTGAAATTATTCTGCGCCAGGATGGCGCTGATGTTAGCTTTGAGCAGGTGCTGCAACAACACCACCATATGGTCAGGGTGGACCGCACCCGATTCAAGCAAGTCATGCTCAACCTGTTGAGTAATGCGGTTAAATACAATAGCGATAATGGCAAGCTCATCATTGCTTGCGACCACATCAACGAACAGCGCATGCGCATCAGTGTGACCGACACCGGCGCCGGACTCACTCAGCAGCAGCAGGGTCAGTTGTTCAAGGCCTTCTATCGGCTGGGAGCAGAGCAGTCAGAGATTGAAGGCAGTGGCATTGGTCTGGTGATCACCAGGAATATTGTCGAACTCATGGGTGGCGCCATCGGTGTAGTCAGTGCGCCCGGCGAGGGCAGTACGTTCTGGATCGAACTGCAACGTGACACCCCGCGTCCTGTGCAAAAAAAAGAGGTGGGCGAAAACAAATCCCCATCACCACAAGCCATCACCACTTCGGCGCACAAACATAGCGTGCTTTACATAGAAGACAATCCCGCCAACCTGCGGCTGGTCGTCCAGTTATTGGGGCGGCGGCCCAGGATTCACACGTGGAGCGCCCCTGAGCCGTTGCTGGGGCTTGAGTTGGCAGCGGAACATCAACCCGATCTGATCCTGTTGGACATCAACCTGCCGGGCATGGATGGCTTTGAGGTGCTCAAACGGTTGCGGCAGCGGGGGTCCACTTGCAAAACCCCCGTCATCGCCATCAGCGCCAATGCCATGCCCAAAGACGTTCAAGCGGCGATGGATGCCGGTTTTGATGGCTACATCACCAAGCCTATTGACGTCAAAGCCCTGTTGCACGCTGTGGACACGAATCTGGCGCAAGTCACAAATGATTGAATCAAAAGCAATTGTCGCTTATCAGTATGATGACAAACAGATTGAGCTGGGCGAAAGCAGCGCCTTCTGGGTAGAGCTTGAATTGGCATGGCCGATAAGGGTGACACCTTGCAAAGGAGTACGAAAGTTACCTGACATATTTTTTCGGAACCGTGTAATTTTCGCGCCCATTAGTTAAGAGATAAAGCTGATGAGTAAAATTGACGATGAAATGAATACTGATCCAAAAAAGGCAAACATTCTGGTTGTGGATGATGAGGCCGTTAATGTCAGGGTCGTGCAAAAAATGCTTACGACGACGGGGTATCACAATGTGGTCTGCACCCAGGACCCTGTTGAAGTGTTGGCACTGTATCAGAAACATAATATTGACCTGATCTTGTTGGATCTTGATATGCCCGTACTAAGTGGTTATGACATTATGGATCAGCTCATTACTTTGACGAATGGCAATCCACCGCCGATTCTGGTGTTGACTGCGCAGCATACGCAAAGCCATCGTCAACGCGCCCTGGATAACGGCGCGCGTGACTTCGTAACCAAACCTTTCGATGTCGATGAATTGTTGTCCCGGGTTCGCAATTTGTTGGAAGTACAGATGGCGCACAAATATATACACCGTCAGAATGTCACTCTGGAACAGAGGGTGCGTGAACGAACCCAGGAATTAAATGACACCCGTTTGCAGGTGGTTCGCCGTCTGTGCAGGGCCGCAGAGTATCGTGATGAAGAAACGGGTTTGCACATTATTCGTATGAGCAAAACATCAGTTGTCATTGCAAAAGCCGCTGGAATGGACGATGAGCAGTGCGACCTGCTGCTAAATGCATCGCCCATGCACGACATCGGAAAAATTGGCATACCGGACCATATACTGCTTAAGCCAGGCAAGTTTGACCCGGAAGAGTGGGCGATTATGCAAACCCATGCCCAGATTGGTGCTGATATTCTTTCCGGTGATGATTCTGGTTTGATGGTCATGGCCCATGATATCGCGTTGACGCACCACGAAAAGTGGAATGGCAAGGGCTACCCCAATGGGCTTAGGGCTGAGGCGATACCGTTGACCGGTCGCATCACGGCGCTGGCGGATGTGTTCGACGCGCTGATTTCTGCGCGCCCCTACAAAAAGGCTTGGCCCATAGAGAAGGCGGTGGATTTGATTGCGCAAGAAAAAGGACGGCACTTTGATCCGGCACTGGTCGAGCACTTTCTGGATCACTTGCCCGAGATCATCGCTATCAAAAAGGACTATGAGGAGCCTGTGGAGGCCTCAAGGCAGGAGAACACGGAAGCGGTTTTTTTACGTGGGGTATGAGTGTGATTGACAAAGGTGACATCATGAATAGAGAGATTATCTGGAAAACCTGGCCGGCATGGAGCGTAACGCTGGTGTTGGCCATTGCCGTTTCTGTTTTTACCAGGGGATTACCCGGGTGGATTTCAGGCCTGGCGGTGATAGCCGTTTCCCTGGTCTGGGCTGTGCTGACGGGGGTGCTGCTCAAAAGTACGGTACGCCGGTTTTCTTCAGAACAGGCGGAAAATAGGAAAAACGATATTCAGCCTCAGGCCATAGAGTGCCTTGAAAGTATAGCGAAGACCTCGGCGCAAGAGGTGTTGCCGCTCATGGAAAGCCTGGGTCAACTCCAGGGCGTGATTTCGGACGCCAGCACGAAATTACATCAAAGCTTCCATGGCTTGACGGAAAACTCTGAGCGACAGAACAATCTGACCTTGGAGATTATTGGCCAGTTGCATGCTAAAGATAATAATGATACCGCTGTACTGGTCTTCGATAAGTTCGCCAGGGAAACGGCCCAGGTTTTACATGACTACGTGGATCTCACTGTGAAGGTGAGCGACAAAGGGATAGAGGCGGCCCATAAGATGCAGGATATGATCAAGCAGATGGATATTATGTTCAATCTGCTCGGGGATGTGAAATACCTTGCCGATCAGACCGGTTTGTTGTCGCTTAATGCTTCCATAGAAGCTGCACGGGCAGGGGAATATGGCCGGGGTTTTGCCGTGGTCGCCAGTGAAGTCCGCAATCTTGCTGAAAAATCAGGCTATCTTAATGAACAGATTCACAAACATGTCAGTCTTAGCCGGACGACATTGGGAGAGACAAATGAGATCGTCGGTCAAATCGCATCTCTGGATATGAAGCATGCGTTGGATGCAAAAGCTAATCTTAACCAGACGATTGGGGAGTTGGAGCAGGCTAATAATTTAGTTTCCAGCAGCTTGGGTACTTCCTCCGGCCTTGCCAAGGCCATTCAGTCTGATGTCGTCAAGGCGGTGACGGCGTTGCAATATGAGGATATGGCCACGCAGTTGATATCACACGTGGAATCCAGGCTTGCTGCGCTTGGCGATGGGATTAATTCAGTACGATCATTGTTGGCCGGGGGTGATGTGATTGCCGTACTTCAAAAGATCAGCGATGTGTTGCTACAAGAGGCTGATAAAAACCCGGACACACAACGTACTGTTACGTCTACATCCATGGAACAAGGTGGTGTGGAGCTATTTTGATGCTGGGAATGAGTTAAGGGCTCTCTGATTAAGTCAGAGGGCCCCGCGACACAGGGATGTGTCGCCAAAATTAGTCGCGTTAAGAGATTGATTTTGTGTGGAAAGCGAAAACCACGTTTTCGTTTTCCGGGCTCTAAAAATTCCTGGATGGAATTATTCAGAGCTTTCTTAAAATTAATCACAAAGAGGCAACGCTATGTCCATAGAAACCATCTTCTCCGAAGATAAATCGGTTCTTGTTGTTGGTATCAAAGGGAAGTTCGATTTTACCCTGTTGAACGAATTTCGTCAGGTGTACAACAATGATGCTGCTAAATCTGCAAAAGTGACCATTGACATGCGAGACACCTCGACTATCGATAGTTCGGCGTTGGGGATGTTGTTGAATATGCAGCGATTTCTGAAAAAAAAAGATGGTGCAATCAGCATTATAAATTGCAATCAGGATGTGAAGAAAATATTTCAGATAACACATTTTGGTAGAAAATTTACTATAGAGTGACCATGAAAAAAATATTGATAGTCGATGATGTCGGTACAAACCGAAAACTTCTCAGGCAGTTGTTAGTAGCAATAAAAGTTTACGAAGTCATCGAAGCAGTCGACGGTAAGGAAGCCATAACGCTGTTTGAGGAGGAAAAGCCCGATTTAATTTTGATGGATGTCAACATGCCGGAGATGAATGGCTATCAATCGGCGTCCGCAATAAAGGCAATTACAGGAGACAACCACGTTCCGATTATTTTTGTTACCGCATTGAGCGCCAAGGACTCACTTGAAAAGTCACTAGCCTGCGGTGGGGATGATTTTATTGGCAAGCCGTTCAATGCCGAAGTGCTGGCATCTAAAATCAACGCCCATCTGCGTATCCGCGAACTCAATCAGCAATTGAATGACAAAAATAAGCAGTTGAATCGCCTCAACCAGCACCTGACCCATGAACAAGAACTTATCCGGTATTTTTTTGAAAATGCATTACAGCAAAGTTTTCTTGATGAAAAATTCATCAAATACCACATGTCGTCCATGTCCACGTTCGATGGTGATCTGCTGCTGGTCGAGCGTGGTCTCCACGGTGGAATATACCTTGTAATGGGGGATTTTACCGGGCATGGGCTGTCCGCAGCCATGGGCACCTTGCCGGTGGCAATGATCTTTTTCAAGATGGTGGCTGAGGGCGCGACAATCGGCGATATCGCCCGCGAACTTAACCATCAGCTTAATAAGCTAATGCCACCCAGTATGTTCTTTGCCGCAACTTTGTTAGAGCTTAATGCCCGCGGTGATATTCTTTCTGTATGGATGGGCGGTATGCCCGAAAGTTACTGGCTGGGAAAAGAGGGTGCACTAAAAGGTATGATCCATGCTCAGCACATGCCGTTGGGCATTTTGCAAGACAGCGAGTTTGATGCACAAACGGAAATCTTCAATGTCGAGAAAGGCGACAAGGTCTATCTGTACAGTGATGGTGTGGTAGAGGCCGAGACACCGGATAAAGAGATTTTTGGTAGCGATCGGCTCAAGGCGCTTCTGAATACACAGGGGGATGACCGCTTTGAACGGGTATTGAGTGAATTGAAGGCCTTTACAGGCGCATCTAACCAGAATGATGACATTACCTTGGTGGAAATAACCTGCTGTGACATTCCTGCCGCAGAACACGAAGAAGATAATAGCGGTGACGAAGATTTCGTTTTGCCCTGGCAGCTATCGGTTTCTCTTTCAGTCAGGGAAATGCGCGAACAGGACCCCGTCGCTGAGTTGTCTGGCATGTTAGGATCATTGCCCGTGCTGGCAAGACACAAAGGGGTTTTGCATGTTCTACTGTCAGAAATGTATTCCAACGCGCTTGATCACAGCATCCTGGGGCTGGACAGTTTAAGTAAAGAAGATTATGAAAAGTTTTCAGACTATTACAAGGAGCGGGAAGCACAACTCCACAAACTGAAAGATGCCTCTATCGTTTTTGATTTGTCGTTTTTTCCTGACCCGAGTGAGCCGCGTCTGGAAATACGCATCCAGGATAGCGGCAAGGGCTATAAGGGGCATATTTCAAGTGACACGGATGACAAGCTTCATGGTCGTGGGTTGCAAATTATTAACAACTTTTGTGACAAGGTCTCATTTTCTGATAATGGCACAACCCTGGAAGCCCAGTATCGGCTGTGACGAAAAAGAGAAAAGGTCTTAAGGGCCTTCACCACAGAGGACACGGAGGACACAGAGTGATAACACATCTTTTCCTTTGTGACCCCCGTGTCCTCTGTGGTAAAAAATGTTGTCCTTAGTATCCTGATATTGACCACACCGACAACGCATTTCTAAAAGAAGTGCCCTTATATATGGCGAGGGCTAAATTTAGTCAGATCCTCAGCGGGACGTGGTCAATACGTCCCTTTCTTTTGTAAAACGCCAACAAACCGTCGATTCGGTGGCCGGGTCGTGTCAAAACCACGGCAGGGTGGGGGGTATAGCCCGTTAACCTGCTGAATTTACAAGGGTTAAAACGCCACCCTCGGCTGGCATAGGATTTGCTAAACCCTGTTCAGACGTTCTGTGCCTCCCTTTCAGGTGTGCTTGCTCAGAGCTTTCCCAGTGTATGAAGTGAAATAGAACAGGAGAATGGCATGGCGCGCCCCCAGGACAAGGCCAAAGATGAACTGCTTCCCGACGGGGAAGAAGAAGAGGAAGAGAAAGAGCCGCGAGATTGGTCGGGCTTGTTCATGATGATGGGTGTCAGCATCGGCGCATTGCTGGTGGTGGGGATGTCCGTAGGCATCACGCTGTATTTGGTGAAAGATGACACACCCATGACGGTGTCCCTGGTGCCGGCACAGGAAGACACCAAGGCCGAGGGCGAAGAGGATGAGGAGGCCGAGGCTGACAAGCAAGCCGAGGCCGAAGAAGCCGAAGCTGACAAGCAAGCCGAGGCCGAAGAAGCCGAAGAAGAAGAGGTGGTACGGCCAGATAAGCCTCCTCTGTACAAGTCACTCAACCCACCCTTTACTGTCAATTTTGAGGTGGGTGGCCGTATCCATTTTCTGCAGGTCAGCCTGCAGGTTATGGCCCGGGATGCAAAGATTATTGATGCGGTGACCAATCACAAGCCCATGTTACGTAACAATATATTGCTAAAGCTTAGCGATCTGGATTATAGCCGCATCAGTGTGCGCGCCGGACGCGATGAAATGCGGAAACAGATACTCGAAGTGGTGCGCGAGAGTCTCAAGAAGGAGACCGAGAACTTCGAAGTCGAGGAAGTCTACTTTACCAACTTTGTGATGCAATAGTCCCATGGCCCAGGCTGACCTACTATCTCAAGACGAAGTCGATGCCCTGCTGCACGGTGTCGACGCCGGTGTGGTTGAAACCGAGACCGATGAACCGCCAAAGGAAGGCATACAATCTTTTGATTTCGCCAATCAGGATCGCATCGTTCGTGGGCGTATGCCCACTCTCGAAGTAATCAATGAACGTTTTGCGCGCCAGTTCCGTGTCAGTCTGTTTAATCAAATGCGCCGCACTGCGGAGATTTCTGTGGGCGGCGTGGACATGGTGAAGTTCTCGGAGTATGTGCAGCGGTTGTTAGTGCCTACCAGTTTGAATATGGTGCGCGTAAAACCTCTCCACGGTACTGCACTTTTTGTGTTTGACCCCAATCTGGTGTTCGTGTTGGTGGATTGTTTTTTTGGGGGCGATGGTAGTTACCACGCCAAGATTGAAGGCCGTGATTTTACCGAGACCGAGACCCGGGTTGTGCATTTGGTGTTGGAGCAGGCATTTGGAGATCTAAAAGATGCCTGGTCTGGTCTGATGGATGTGGATTTTGAATTTGTGAGTTCCGATGTCAACCCTCAGTTTGCCAATATCGTCAGCCCCAGTGAAGTAGTGGTGGTGTCCAGTTTCCATATTGAGATGGAGGGTGGTGGTGGTGACCTGCATGTGACCATGCCTTATTCCATGCTCGAACCCATGCGTGAGATGTTGGACGCGGGTCTGCAAAGTGATCGTGGCGAAATCGACAATCGTTGGGTCAATACCCTGCGTGCCGAGATTGAATCTGCGCGGGTGGAACTGTGCAGTGTTCTGACCGAGACCCAGATCAAGGTACGAGATCTGCTCGCCCTGAAACCCGGTGATGTGATCCCGGTGGATGTCCCCGAGTTGGTGGTGGTAACCGCCGAGTCGATTCCCATTTTTCGCGGCAAGTTGGGGGTTTCTGGTGGCAGTGTGGCCATCCGCATGGTGAAGACCATTGAATCAACGGCCTGAGCCCGGTGCTGCCGGCGCGGTATTGGCCCGAGGTGTACTTAACAAAGAAGTACGAAAGTTAGCAACATAAGGACGAACACTACGGAGTAGCTTATGAGTGAGACCGATAAAACGACAGCGGCTGATGGCGCCAATTGGGACTCCGCCATGGAGGAGCAGGCCAACGCCGGTACGGCGCAACCCGCACCCATGGAGAGCCTGCAGGATCAATCCGGTGGCACCACTATCGGTGGCGGCAATATGGAAATGATCCTTGAGATACCGGTTACGGTATCTATGGAAATAGGGCGCACCAACATGAATATCCGCAACCTGTTGCAACTCAACCAAGGTTCGGTCGTCGAACTGGACCGCCTGGCGGGAGAGCCCATGGATGTGCTGGTCAATGGCACCCTCATTGCCCACGGCGAAGTGGTGGTGGTGAACGAGAAGTTTGGCATCCGCCTGACCGATGTGATCAGCCCGGCTGATCGTCTCAAAAAATTAAAATGATTCAGGTGGATGGCATGAAGCGAACCCCTAACAACGAGCATGTACCGGGGGGGGCTGTCCGTGGACTGCTCCTGCTGGTGCTTTGTTCACCCTTGTCTTCCTGGGCCCTGAAAGATAACGTCGGGCAAGAAGCCGTGGCGCCGCCGGTGGCCGGGTTGTTGCAATTGAGCCTGGGCCTGTTGGCGGTATTGGCTACCATTGGTTTGTGTGCCTGGCTGTTTCGGCGCCTGTCGCGGTTTCAGCCCGGCGCCCAAAGCGCCTTGCATATTGAGGCCGGTCTGTCCCTGGGCGCACGCGAACGGGTGGTGTTAATGCGGGTGGGAAGCCAGCGTTTATTGTTGGGGGTGGCCCCAGGGCGTATCCAGACCCTGTATGTATTGGAAGAGGGTCTGGAAGATCTGACCGTGGATACTGAAGCACACACCCCGTTGGCAAACAAGTTTTCGAGCGTGATGAGCCACCTTGGAATCATGCCAGGGCGCATATCCAGGCCCTCTACTCAATCCTTGAGGACCCCGGTGGTGGGGTCGTCGGAGTCCTCATCATGAGCCTTCATCGCCGGCGGCTTGTTCGGATACTGTTAGCGGTGCTAATGCTGGCGCCCGGTATTGTGGCCCACGCCCAGAATTTGCCCGCATTACTGACTATTAACAGTCCTGTCGGCGGCCAAGGTTTTTCCGTAAGCATTCAAATTCTGGCGATCATGACGGCGTTGACGCTGTTGCCCGCAGCACTGATGATGATGACGTCTTTCGCCCGCATAATCATTGTGTTGGCCATTTTGAGGCAGGCCTTGGGCATGACCACGACACCGTCTAACCAGATTCTTATCGGTATCACCCTGTTTCTGACCCTATTCATTATGGCCCCGGTGTTCGACAAGATTAACACCGATGCCGTGCAGCCCTATATGAGTGAAAAGATAGAAACCAAGGAGGCACTGGAGCGAGCCGGCAAACCCTTTCGTGAGTTCATGACCAATCAGACCCGTGACTCAGACCTGTCATTGTTTGCACGCCTGTCCGGGGAAGAAGAGGGGACGGTTGACCCCAAGACAGTCAGTTTTTCTGTGTTGGCGCCGGCCTTTGTGACCAGTGAGCTCAAGACCGCTTTTCAGATGGGATTTTTGTTGTTTATTCCATTTCTGGTCATCGATCTGGTTGTGGCCAGTGTGCTTATGGCCATGGGTATGCTGATGTTGTCGCCCATGCTGATTTCACTGCCCTTCAAGATCATGTTGTTTGTGGTAGTCGACGGCTGGGCCTTGGTCATTGGCACCCTGGCATCCAGTTTTTACATATAGGCGTAGTCATGACCCAGGATACCGTTATCAGCATATTTCAACAGACCCTGGAGTTGCTGGTGTTGTTGATTTCCATGATGTTGTTGCCCGCCCTGGCCGTGGGCCTGCTGGTCAGCATGTTCCAGGCCGCCACCCAGATTAACGAGCAGACTTTAAGTTTTATTCCCAAATTATTGATCACCCTGGCCACCTTAATGTTGGCGGGACCGTGGATGCTGCAAGTGGTGGTGGACTACACCCGCCGCCTGTTTGAAAGCATTCCCGCGCTGATTGGCTGACGCCGGCGCGCTACGACCTGGGACTCATGATGTCAGGCTTCACAAGACGGCACGGGTCCGCAGGGATGAATAGTGAGGTATTTATATTAGGGCGCTTCTTATTAATTGATAATACCTTCTCCCTCCGGGAGAAGGTGAGAGCCTGCCCTGGACTCGATTCAGGGATGAGGGGATATTAAAATCAATAACTTATCTTTGTTTTATTCCCTCGACCTCTCCCGGAGGGAGAGGGTATTAATAGAAATGCTCATTAATTGTAGGAGCTCGCTCCTGCAAGGGTATCTTGCGGCGTGTCTTGATAAGAATAAGTGGGCGCCATGAAGTTCAGCAGCATCGAACTGATTCAACTCCTTAACCATTATCTGTGGCCGTTCTTTCGCATCGGCGCCACTGTTGCGGTGGCGCCGATCTTTGGTGCGCGCACGGTACCGGCCAGACTGCGCCTGGGTTTGGCGGTCATGCTCACCATCGTTATCGCACCCTTGCTGCCGATGCCGCCGACCATCGACCCCGTTAGTGTGCAGGGCATGCTGGTGACTGCCCAGCAAGTGTTGATTGGACTGGCCATGGGTTTCGCGGTGTTGTTGATATTCGGGGCGTTTGTCCTCGGTGGTCAGGTCTTTGCTATGCAGATGGGCCTGGGTTTTGCCGCCATGGTGGACCCACAACGTGGTGTCCAGGTCCCCATGGTCAGTCAGTTTTATGTCTTGGTGGCCACGCTCATTTTTTTGACCATGGATGGTCACCTCGTGCTCATTAGCGTGTTGGCGGGTAGTTTCGAGACCATACCGGTAGGGGTTCATGGTCTGGGGCCGGCAGGTCTGTGGACCCTGGTGTCATGGATTAGCGACATGTTTGTGGGCGCGATATTAATGGCCCTGCCTGCGATTACCACCTTGATGCTGGTGAACATTGCCTTCGGCGTGATGATGCGTGCCGCACCCCAACTCAATATTTTTGCGGTGGGTTTCCCCATCAGCCTGACTCTGGGATTTGTGATCATGTTGGTGATGTTGCCCAATGTGGCACCGCGTTTGGTGACCTTGGTCGGGGAAAACTTCGCCATGATAGGCCGCATGTTGGCGGCGGGTACTTAGCCTATGCCTGCCGACCAGGGCCAGGAACGTACCGAACAGGCGACACCGAAACGTCTGCGCGAGTCCCGGGAAAAGGGCCAGGTCGCCCGCTCGCGGGAATTGGCCACCCTGGCAGTGATGATGGCGGGCGCCGGCTCCCTGTTTGCATTGGGTGATGGTCTTATTGATGGTTTGGCGAATATGATTACCCGCGCCTTGCAAGTGGACCGGGCCCAGTTGTTTGATGCATCGGCCGGCAGTGCGGCCTTGTCCGACGCGATTTTGGACGCCCTGGGCACCTTTGTGCCCCTACTGGTATTGGTCACCCTGGCCGCAGTGTTGGCCCCCATGGCCCTGGGGGGTTGGGTATTTAGCGCCAAGGCATTTGGTTTCAAGTGGGAGAAACTCGATCCCATAAAAGGTCTGGGCAAGCTCTTTTCTGCCCGTGGTTTGATGGAGTTGGTCAAGGCGTTGGCCAAGTTTGCGGTGGTGTCCACGGTAGCGGTCATTCTAATGTTGGGTTTGGTCGACGTGTTACTCAACTTAGGTCGCGAACCCATCGGCCCGGCTCTGGCCCATAGCGGTCATGTGTTGGGTTGGTCCTTTCTGGTGATCAGCATGTCACTGATTGTGATTACGGTGGTGGATGTGCCCTTCCAGATCTGGAATCACGCCAAGGAATTAAAAATGACCCGGCAAGAAATCAAGGATGAGTTCAAGGAAACCGAGGGCCGCCCGGAGGTCAAGAGTCGCATCCGTCAATTGCAACGCGAACTTTCCCAACGACGCATGATGGAAGAGGTCCCCAAGGCCGATGTTATTGTGACCAACCCGGTACGGTTTGCCATCGCACTTCGTTATGACACCTTAAAGGGCGGCGCGCCGGTGGTGGTGGCCAAGGGCCGCGACCTGATTGCCGCTCATATTAGGGAGGTCGGTACAGCTAACAATGTGCCCATGATGTCGGCGCCGCCCCTGGCCCGCGCCCTGTATTTTAGCGTGGAACTGGGGGGCGAAATACCGGCAGGCTTGTATCTCGCCGTGGCCCAGGTATTGGCCTATGTGTTTGAACTCAAACGTGCCCACGCCGAGTCCGGTCCAGCCCCGACCAAACCCACCGATCTGCCCATCCCCGATGAGTTTCAAAGATGACTCCACATTGCACTAAGGGGCGCTCAGGTTTTTGCCACAGAGACACAGAGGGCACAGAGAAAGGCATGCCGTCAAAGCGCATCCGCAATTTATTTGATGCCATAACATATAAGGCTATTCTCCGTGCGCTCTGTGTCTCTGTGGCTGTTTGCCTATTCAAAGTAGGGAAGAGCCAACAAATTAACAATGATTTAATGTCTGTTTTTCTGGCGCGGTATCCCGCTTTGTGGGGAGATAAAAATGGCCACCGCTAGCGCAACCCTGAGCTTCCAGACCCTGGCGCGCGCCGGTTTGGGGGCGCCGATTCTGCTTGTCATGATGTTGTCCATGATGGTGCTGCCGTTGCCGCCCATCCTGTTGGATATCCTGTTTAGCTTTAATATTTCACTGGCGCTGATCGTGTTGTTGGTGGTGGTCTACTCGTCACGACCTCTGGATTTCGCTGTTTTCCCCACCGTGTTGTTGGTTACCACCCTGTTACGGCTTGCCCTCAATGTGGCCTCTACCCGGGTGGTGTTGCTGGAGGGACACACCGGGACCGATGCCGCTGGCCAGGTGATCCGGGCCTTTGGTGATTTTGTGGTCGGGGGGAACTACACCGTGGGTCTGGTGGTGTTTTTTATATTGGTCCTGATCAACTTTGTAGTCGTCACCAAAGGTGCCGGGCGCATTTCTGAGGTCAGTGCGCGGTTTACCCTGGACGCCATGCCCGGCAAGCAAATGGCCGTCGATGCCGATCTCAATGCGGGTCTGATCAATCAGGAGCAGGCCCGGTTACGGCGTACCGAGATCACCGACGAGGCGGATTTTTATGGCGCCATGGATGGCGCCAGTAAGTTTGTCCGCGGCGATGCGGTGGCCGGTATCTTAATATTGTTCATTAATCTTATTGGTGGTTTGTTTATCGGTGTGTTTCAGCACGATTTGTCGTTCGCGGATGCGGCTCAGGTCTACGCCTTGTTGACTATTGGTGATGGCCTGGTGGCGCAGATCCCGGCCCTGGTGTTGTCCAGTAGCGCCGCTATTATGGTGACCCGGGTATCTACGGCCCAGGATATGGGGAGTCAGATCATCAGTCAGATGTTTTCCAGCCCACAGGCCCTGGCGGTGACCGCCGGGGTGATCGGCATGATCGGGATAATTCCCGGTATGCCCAATGTGGCCTTTCTTACCCTGGCGGCGGCCACCGGCGGAGCCGCCTATATGGTCTATTCCCGCCAACGGCTTGCCCAGGACGTGGCTGCACCGGTGGTAAAAAAAGAGGCCACGGCGCCGGTCGAGTTGGGTTGGGACGATGTCGCGCCCCTGGACATGATCGGTCTGGAGGTGGGTTACCGGCTCATCCCCCTGGTGGACGTCAACCAGGGCGGTCAACTCATGGCGCGGATTAAAGGGGTGCGTAAAAAATTGTCCCAGGAACTCGGTTTTCTGATCCCGCCGGTACATATCCGTGACAACCTGGAGCTGGGTGCCAACAATTACCGTATTACCCTGGCGGGAGTGATTGCCGGTGAGGCCGAGGTGTATTCGGAACGGGAGTTGGCCATCAACCCGGGCAAGGTGTTCGGTACTGTCACCGGTATACCCGGCAAAGATCCGGCCTTTGGTCTGGAGGCGGTGTGGATTGAGGCCGGACAACGGGACCAGGCCCAGACCTTGGGCTACACCGTGGTCGATAGTGGCACCGTGGTCGCTACCCACCTCAGCCAATTGCTGCAAAAGTATGCCCACGAATTGCTTGGCCGCGAGGAGGTCCAGCAACTTCTCGACAATCTGGCCAAGACTGCCCCTAAACTGGTGGAAGATCTTAAAACATTACCCCCTGGTCTGGCCCTCAAAGTGCTGCAGAACCTGCTGGAGGAGGGTGTGCCGATCCGGGATATCCGCAGTATTGCCGAAACCTTGGCGGCCCAATCGGCCACAAGTCAAGATCCCGCCATTCTTACCGCCGCAGTGCGTATCCGTCTGGCCCGAGCCATCGTCCAGGACATCATTGGGACCGCGCCTGAACTGCCTGTCATCACCCTTGATCCGGCGCTGGAACAGATATTGCAACAGGCTCTACAGGCAGCAGATGAGGGTAGTCCCGGATTTGAACCCGGCTTGGCTGACCGCCTGCACAAGTCCCTGCGTGAAAGCGCCCAGCGCCAGGAGGCCACCGGGCAACCGGCGGTGCTGTTGGTGGCTGCGTCCCTGCGGCCGGTATTGGCTCGATTTGTGGGACAGATTATTTCCGGGATGCATGTGTTGTCGTTTAACGAAGTGCCCGATAACAAGCAAATCAAAATTGTGGCGACAGTGGGTCAGTAAGTTCATATGAAGATAAAACGATTCTTTGCAGCAGATATACGTGATGCCATGCGTCAAGTGCGTGCCGAGCAGGGACCCGACGCGGTTATCCTGTCCAATCGCACGGTACAAGATGGGGTCGAAATCGTAGCCGCAGTGGAGTTTGACGAAAACCTGTTAAATGATCTGACGGCCCCAGTTCCATCGGCGGTGATGCCGGCGCCAGCTCGGGATCAGGTCCGGTCGCAAACGCCACGTCCAGCCCCAGCCTCGACTCTGGTCCGGTCTGGGCGGCCCAAGCGTCAACACAATCCTTCGGTTCGGTCCCCGTCTCGATCCCGGCGCCAACCCAAGCCTGCGGCAAAACCCAAAATTATGTGGTCACAGGAGCCCACCCTGGTGCAGATGCGCAGCGAAATCCAGGCGGTGCGCGACTTATTAGAACACCAGGTATCTGGCCTGGCCTGGGGCGAGATGGTACGACAGAAGCCTCAACGCACCCGGTTATTGCGATTGTTGTTGGAATCGGGTTTTTCATCGCGTCTCTGTTTGGGGGTTAGCCAACGTATTCCCGATGGTTTGAGTTATCCCCAGGCAAGACGTTTGGCCTTGGGAATTCTCGCCCACCAGATACCGGTGACCGGCGACGATATAATGGATCAAGGTGGCGTGATTGCGGTGGTCGGTTCTACCGGTGTGGGCAAAACTACCACCGTTGCCAAGATTGCGGCCCGGTTTGCCCTGCGTCACGGTGCCCGCCAGGTGGCCCTGATCACCACCGATAATTATCGCATCGGCGCCCACGAACAGATTCGCACCTATGCCAAGGTCATGGATGTGCCCTTGCGCCGTGTCGCCAGTACCGAAGAATTGCAAGCAGCTTTGCGCAGCCTGGGCAGTAAGCGCCTGGTGCTCATTGATACTGCGGGCATGAGCCAACGTGACGTACGGCTGGCTTCCCAGTTTAAGATGATCAAAAGCGGTGGTGCCGCGATCAAGAGTTATCTGGTCCTGGCCGCTAACGCCCAGTTGCCAGCCATGGACGAGATTGTTAACGCCTTTGCCGGCTCGGGGCTTTGTGGTTGTATCCTCAGCAAGGTTGATGAGGCCACCAGTTTAGGCGCGGCACTGAGTACGATCATCCAGCATAAATTACCGGTGGCCTATTTTAGCGATGGCCAGGCAGTACCGGAGGATTTACACCCGGCCAGGCCTCACGGTTTGGTGAGCCGCAGTGTGGTGCTGACTCACCAGACAACCCGTCGCCAGCGCCGCAACGATAGCCAGGGTAATCCTCTGGAGTTTGCCGACATGCTGTCACCGGACCAGACAAAGGAAGCACAGGTCACCGATGCGGTGTCTTTGTCCATGGCGTTTGGAGATCGCTGGCAAAATGCTCATGCCTGAGATGGGGACTGACCAAGCAGCGGGCCTACGACGGATGGTCAACCCGCAACCGGTACGTGTGATCGCCGTTGCCAGCGGTAAGGGCGGTGTGGGTAAAACCAGTATCTCAGTGAATCTTGCCGTGGGCATGGCCCTCAATGGTAAACGGGTCATGCTCATGGATGCGGATTTGGGCTTGGCCAACATCGATGTGATGCTGGGTCTGCAACCCCGATACAACCTGTCCCATGTGATCAGCGGTGAGCGGACTTTAGAAGAGATATTGGTGGAAGGTCCAGCGGGGATCAATATTGTGCCGGCCTCTTCAGGGGTGGCGAGTATGGCCAATCTCAGTCCTGCTGAACACGCCGGCCTGGTGCGTGCGTTTAGCGATTTGGGTCTGCCTGTCGATGTGCTTATTGTCGATACCCCGGCGGGAATCTCCGACAGTGTAATCAGCTTCAGCCGGGCCGCCCATGATGTGTTGATCGTGGTGTGTGACGAACCGGCCTCGATTACCGATGCCTATGCCGTGATCAAGGTTTTGAGCCGGGAGCATGGGCTTTGTCGATTTCACATGCTCGCCAACATGGCGCGTGGTATGCAACAGGGACGTGAGTTATTTGGCAAGATGTCACGCGTTACCGATCGGTTTTTGGATGTGTCTTTAGACTATATGGGCGCGGTTCCCATTGATGAGAGCGTCTATAAATCCGTCCAAAAGCAGCAGGCGGTGGTGGAGGCCTATCCTTCCAGTCAGGCGGCGCGCACCCTAAAGCGTCTGGCGCAACAGATAGATCGGTGGCCCATGCCAGCCCAGGCCAATGGCCAGTTGGAGTTTTTTGTGGAACGCCTTATCCAAAGCGGTGATAGGCCATTGCGGGAGGTGCAGTGAGCGTACTCGCCTCCTACGCCCAGACCCCCATCGGATCGCCGGATGACTTGGTCGTGCGTCATGCCCCCCTGGTCAAACGTATTGCCGGTCACCTGTTGGGCCGATTGCCTTCCAGCGTGCAGGCCGATGACCTTGTTCAGGCGGGCCTGATCGGATTGTTAGAGGCCGCACGTAATTATGATGCCAATCATGGCGCCAGTTTCGAAACCTATGCCGGTATCCGCATACGCGGCGCCATGCTGGACGAGATTCGACGCAACAATTGGGCGCCCCGCTCGGTCTTTCGTAAGGCCAGGCAGGTTTCCGATGCCATGAGAAAAGTGGAAAACCGTTTGGGCAGGGATGCCCATGACTATGAAGTGGCCGAAGAATTGGGTGTGCCCATCAGCGACTATCACCGCTTGTTACAACAGGCCCGCGGCCACAACCTGTTCAGCATCGACGATGTCGGTGAGGGTGATCTGGTTCAGGAAGGTGGGCCGAGTCCGCTGGAGAATTTGCAAAAGCATGATTTCAAACGCAGTCTGGCCAAGGCCATCGGCTGCCTTCCGGAACGTGAACAACTGGTGCTGTCGCTATACTACGATGAAGAGTTGAATTTAAGAGAAATTGGCGAAGTGCTGGGTGTGAGTGAATCCCGCGTCAGCCAGATTCATAGTCAAGCAGTGTTGCGTCTGCAATCACGTATGAGCACGTGGTTGGCAGTGTAGGTTTAATGTTTGGATTATTCAAAAATATACAGCTTAAGAAATTGTGGGGTAAATCATGGATAAAGAAATGAAAATTCTGGTCGTAGATGATTTCTCTACCATGCGGCGGATCATCAAAAATCTACTGCGTGAGCTGGGTTTCCATAACACGACCGAGGCAGATGACGGCATGACGGCGCTGCCGATACTAAAAAAGACGAGTTTCGACTTTCTCATCACGGACTGGAATATGCCTGGTATGACCGGGATCGATTTGCTTAAGGCGGTACGGGCAGATCCAGAGATTTGTCATCTACCTGTGCTGATGGTGACTGCGGAGCGCAAGCGCGAAAATATCGTTGTTGCGGCCGAGGCCGGTGTCAATGGTTACATCGTCAAACCCTTTACCGCAATGACGCTACGCGAAAAGATGGAAAAGATCTTTCAACGCCTGGAGTCGGAAAACCCACAAGAGGCGCAAGCCTAGGAGGGGACATGGCCAACGAAGCAAAACAAACCGTCATCCACGATAACCCGGCCGAGGCGCTGGCCTTTGCGCGTGAGTTGGTTGCCAGTATAGAGGAGGGGGAAAAGGATGAGGCCAATAGTATCCTCAACAAGCTGACTGCCCAGCGTGATGGTGACATGTTTCAGAATCTCGGTGAGCTGACACGCAACCTGCATGAGGCCTTGCACAATATTTATTTGGATGACCGCATTGTGGCCATAGCGCAGGAAGAGATGCCTAATGCTCAGGAACGTTTGGACTACGTTATTACCATGACCGACCGGGCGGCGCACCGGACATTGAATGCGGTGGAGGAAGGCCTGCCTTTGTCCAATCAACTCAGGCAACGATCTGAGGAACTGACAAAGAGGTGGCAGCGGTTTTGCAATCGCCAGATGGATGTGGAGGAGTTTAAAACTTTTAGCGCAGAGGTGGGCGAGTTTTTAGGCATCACCCATAGTCATGCCACCTCACTGCATGAACAGTTGTCCGAGGTTCTGGTAGCCCAGGATTATCAAGACCTGACCGGCCAGGTCATCAAGCAAATCATCAGCCTCGCCAAAGAGATTGAAGATGCTCTGGTGGGAATGATCCGGGCCGGTGGCGCCCGTCAGGACGACCCCGAACAGGCGAAAAAAGAAAGAGATGCCAAGTGGGGTGACGGCGAACATCTTGCTGGACCCGTACCCGGAAAAGAACACATCGCAAGTGCGGTGTCTGATCAGAACGATGTGGACGAGTTGCTTTCGAGCCTGGGGTTCTGATTGTGCCTGTAATGAGAATCATGGTGATAAATCCACGCGGTGGATACGGGGGTAGTTTATGTCTTTAGAAGTTGATGAAGAGATCCTGCAAGATTTCCTTGTTGAGGCTGAAGAGGCACTGGAGGTTCTGAATAGTTCTTTGGTGGATCTGGAGCAGGATCCGGAGAACGAGGATCTGCTTAACAAGGTATTCCGCGGATTCCATAACATTAAGGGTGGCGCAGGGTTCCTCAACATCCCCGCCCTGGTGGACCTATGCCATGGCGCGGAAGAGGTCTTTAGTGTATTGCGCCAGGGTGAACGCCGCATCGATGCGGAACTCATGGATGTGGTCCTGAGTTCGGTGGACAGTGTCACCTATATGATGGAGCAGGTGCAGGCGGGCAGCGCACCAGAGCCCGCAGACCCGGCGTTGATTGATCGCCTGGCCCGATTTGCGGTAGCGGATAACGGAGATCAAGAAGATCCCGTTGCCGATGCAGCGCAGCCTGTGGTGGCGGATACCTCTGCCCAGTCCGATGTAGATGCCGGTGCAGGATCTACTGGGGTAGCAACAGCTGACCCCGCAGATGAAGATGCCGATGCCGCCGATCAAGCCTTTGATCAGTTGTTGGAAGCTTCTCGGCAGAGCCCTGTCCCCGATGATGCCCCGCTGGTCACCCCCGGACCGGATATGAGCAACGAGGACTATGCCAATCTACTTGATGCCATGGATACAACGGCGGCGGCAAAGGCTCAGGCGGTCCCGGCGAAGGCCCAATCCGATGCCGGCGAGATCAGCGACGACGAGTTTGAAAATCTTTTGGATGCGCTTCATGGCAAGGGCAAACAACCCGGTGCATCTAAGATGCCCACTGTCGCTGCGGCCAAAACGTCCGCACAGAAACCGGCGCCGGCGCCTGCCGGCGAGATCAGCGATGACGAGTTTGAAAATCTTTTGGACGATCTCCATGGCAAGGGCAAACACGCCGGTCGGCCCCAGGGCGCCGCGTCTACCCACAAGATCCCAGCGGTGGCCCAGTCTGTCGCCCCACCTCCAGCCATGCCCCATGCCGCAGCTGACAGTGAGGCTGGCAATAAACCTCCTACGCCACCCCAATCCGCCTCTGCCGCAAAGGCCGATGGCGGTGGGGTCAAGGTTGAGGCCTCGGTACGGGTGGACACCAAACGCCTGGATGACATCATGAATATGGTGGGTGAACTGGTGTTAGTGCGCAATCGCTTTGCCAAGTTGCGCGAGACCCAATCTGATGAAGCCTTTGTCACTGCGGTGGGTAATCTGGATGTGGTGACATCAGATCTGCAACTGGCGGTGATGAAGACCCGTATGCAGCCCATTAAAAAGGTGTTTGCCCGTTTTCCCCGCCTGGTTAGAGACCTTTCCCGGAGCCTTAATAAGGATGTGGCCTTGGAGATGCAGGGCGAGGAGACTGATCTGGATAAAAATCTGGTGGAGGCCCTGGCCGACCCGCTTATCCATCTGGTCCGTAATGCCGTTGATCACGGAATCGAATCTGCCGAAGAGCGGGCCGCCAAGCATAAACCCGTCCAGGCCACGGTGACGTTGACCGCTGAACAAGAGGGTGACCATATTCGCTTAACGGTGGCCGATGATGGTGGTGGCATTGATATTAAAGTGTTACGCAAGAAGGCGGTGGAGAAGGGCTTGGTGGATGCAGATGAGGTCGGGCGCTATACCGATCAGGAGTGCCTCAACCTCATTTTTTTGCCGGGCTTTAGCACCAAAAAGAGTGTCTCCAATGTCTCTGGCCGCGGTGTAGGGATGGATGTGGTCAAAACCAGTATTGCCAAGCTCAATGGGGCCATAGAAATCGAGACCGAAGCAGACAAGGGCACACGCTTTTATATCAAGGTGCCGTTGACCTTGGCGATTATGCCCACCCTCATGGTTATAGTGGGCAAACGTATTTATGCCATGCCCTTGTTAAGCATTGTCGAGATCATCGACTACGAGCCCAAGGACACCAAGCTCATCAATGGCCAGCAAGTGGTAATGATGAGGGGCAAACCTTTACCCCTGTTCTCTTTGCGCCGATGGCTGCTTGAGGGCCAGGATCGATTTGCCGAGGTCGAGGGTGGCCATGTGGTGGTGGTGGGGGTTGGCGCGCAAAAGGTGGGCCTGATGGTGGACAGTCTATTGGGACAAGAGGAAGTGGTGATCAAACCCTTGGGCGTATTGTTGCAAGGTACGCCTGGGCTGTCGGGGGCCACCATAACCGGTAGCGGACAGATTGCACTGATTCTCGATTTTCCCAGTTTAATCAAGGCCTATGCCAATCGTATCGGGGAGGTAGCCTAATGACATGTCGTGTATTGGTTGTAGATGATTCGGGTTTTTATCGGCGCCGCTTAACGGAGATGCTGTCCATGAGCCCGGAGATTGAGATTATCGGCGCCGCTAAGGATGGGCAAGAAGCGGTGACCCTGACCGCCGAGTTGCGGCCTGATGTGGTGATGATGGATGTAGAAATGCCCGTGCTTGATGGGATCAGCGCGGTGCGCCAGATTATGGCGCGTTGCCCCACCTCTATTATGATGTTTTCGTCTCTCACCCACGAAGGCGCCAAGGCTACCTTGGATGCATTGGACGCGGGCGCCGCAGATTTTATGCCTAAGAATCTTGAGCTCATCGCTACTAACCGGGAACAAGCATCCAAAGAAATTATCAGCCGGGTGTTGGCCTTGGTCAAACAGCCCAGACTACGCCAACTGGCCACCCCGGCCCCGGTGGCGGCCATGGCGAGCGCCGCTACGGTTGTCCCTCAGGCGGATACACCGCCCCCATTGGTTCGGGCGTCAGCCCCAGCCCAGTATAAGTTGGTGGTGATAGGGACTTCTACCGGTGGCCCGGTGGCCTTGCGCACCATCTTGTCAGAATTGGCCGAAAACTTTCCTGTGCCTATCGTGATGGTGCAGCACATGCCCTCCGGATTTACCCAGGCCTTTGCCGAACGCCTTGATCAAACTTGTAATATCAGTGTGCGTGAGGCCAGTGATGGTGATGAACTCAAGGCCGGTTCCGCCCTGCTTGCCCCCGGTGGCCGCCAGCTTACCGTGCAACAAGCCAATGGCAAGTTGGTGGTGCGTATACGTGATAGCGAAGCTGGGGAGTATTACAAGCCCTGTGTCGATGTGAGCTTAAAATCAACCGCCGAGGCCCTGGCCGGTCAAGTGCTGGTGGTCATGCTCACCGGTATGGGCGCCGATGGTTGCGATGGTGCAAAGCTGCTCAAGGACAAGGGTGCTACGGTATGGGCCCAGGATGAGGCCAGTTGCGTGGTCTACGGTATGCCTCGGGCGGTGCAAGAGGCCGGGATCGTGGATCAGGTCCTGTCTTTGGGTCAAGTCGCAACGGCCCTGAGCCGGAGGGTAAACGGCAGTGCACATTAAACATCCTACCCCACAACTGCTACCGTCATTCCGGCATGTTTTTAGCCGGAAGCCAGTGACTTCAACGATTTTGAAGTTAACCGGACAGCAGTTTCATTTTGCAGGAGTAGGGTTGTGAATATTTGGGCAGTGGCGAATCAAAAAGGTGGGGTAGGTAAGACCACCACCACCGTGACCCTGGCGGGTCTGTTGGTTCAACGTGGCTATCGTGTGTTGGTGCTGGATCTGGATCCCCATGGATCGCTTACCAGCTATTTTGGTTTCGATCCCGATGCAGTAGAAGAGAGCATCTATACCTTATTTGACATGGCCAGCCGGAAGTCGGCGGTATTAGCCGAAGATGTCTTGCTGCAAACAGACATCGAACGGTTGGACCTGTTGCCTGCGGCACCGGCATTGGCCACTTTAGATCGGCAACTGGGGGTGATGCAGGGCATGGGTTTGGTCTTGAAGCGTGCCCTGGGGTCCCTGTCGGAGCAGTATGATTTTGCCATCATGGATTGTCCGCCAGTGCTGGGCGTGCTTATGGTCAATGCCCTGGCTGCTTGTGAACGTCTGCTCATCCCGGTGCAGACCGACTTTCTTGCCCTCAAGGGCCTGGAGCGCATGATGCGCACCTTATCCATGATTATGCGCGCCCGTCATACCCAGGTGCCCTGTACTATTATCCCCACCATGTTTGATGCTGAGATCTGGTCTTGCTTGGAGAGTTTGCAAACACTCAAGCAGCGTTACAACGGTGAGTTGTGGCAGGCCGAGGTGCCGGTGGACAGCCAATTTCGGGATGCCAGCCGTACCGGTATGCCCCTACCCTTGGTCAACCCTCACTCTCCGGGTGTTAGCGCCTATCGTCTACTCTTAGATGAGACATTGTTGACTGGCGCTATGCTGGATCAGCAGACGGCCTAACTTGTCATGAACAACCTACATCCCAACCCAACCGTTCCATTGGTGGATCAGCAGATTGCCCTGTCCGCCTATTTTGACTCGTTATTGACTGAGCCGGTGGCCGGAACCGCAGACCTGGAAGCCCATACCGATATTGCCTCGCCATCGGGCATTGAAGAGCGTATGCCCCAGTGGGCGCAAAAACCCTTTCAGTGTCTTTTATTTAATATTGGCCGCCTGACCCTGGGTGCCCCCATGGGGGCCTTGCACGGCATCCTCGACTGGGATGGTGGGGTCACCGCCATGCCGAATAGTCCAAGCTGGTATTTGGGTTTGATGTCCCACCGCGGTAACAAGGTCAAGATTGTTGATACCGAACAGATCGTGGTGCCGAGCCAGTACCGAAACCAACGGCTCGAAGGTTCCAACAGACATGTGGTCATCATCGACCAGTGCCGCTGGGGACTGGTGTGTGATCAGGTGGTCTCGGTAGTGGAAATGAACTGTGATGATATTCGCTGGCGTACCGCCACCACCAGTCGACCTTGGTTGGCGGGCACCGCCATCACCCAGATGTGCGGGGTATTGGATGTGCAGGAGTTTGCCAAAATGCTGGGTTCAGATTCGGTGCAGGTGTTGGCGTAGATTCTAATTGCAGTTACTTTATTGGCATAGTTCATGCAAAGAGTGGTTACTCCAGGTGCTGTTTTCTCGTGAGGCACCAAACGGGTGTGCCATTGAGGTGTATTTTCGAGCTCACCTTAGGAAGGACCAATGAGTCAAAACGCAAAAAATATCAGTGATTCGAACATCTCCCAGTGGGTCACCTTCAAATTAGGTGATGAAACCTATGGGATCAGGGTGATGCAGGTGCAAGAAGTGGTGAGGATGCCAGAGATTGCACCAGTACCCGGTTCGCCCGCCTATGTGTTGGGGATCATTAATTTACGCGGCAATGTGGTGACCGTGCTGGATATCCGCAGGCGCTTTGGCCTTGACGACAAGGAAGCGGACGATGCCACTCGCATCGTGATTGTTGAGGCCCAGCAACACATCATCGGCATCCTGGTGGACAATGTGGCTGAGGTAGTTGAGTTGAGTTCGTCTCAGATTGAGACCGCACCCAATGTAGGTAACGATAAATCCTCGAAGTACATAGAGGGTGTGTTTAGCCGTGAAAACGATTTACTTATCCTGGTAGACGTCAGCAAGCTTTTGTCGGACAGTGAATGGCAGGAGGTCGCTGACATCTAGAGGGTTTGCCATGGCCGAGATAAACGACATCAAACCTCCTCACCCGGTCTGGCCCAGCCGACCACCAGAAGACAGGGGCGATAAAAAACGCCGACAGCAGGACGAGGCCAAACCCAAACCAGCGTCGACCGATGAGGAAACCGGTAACGGCAAACCCCATATCGACGAATATGCTTAGGAAAAAAAATGGATACGAGTTGGTTGACAATAATTTCTGGCAGTGCGCTGTTGTTAAGCGTTATGTTGTTGTCATTGATGTTGTTTTTAAAGGTCAGGCCACGGCGATTTGAGGATCGGCGCGATAGCAATGCCACTATTTTGATGCAAGCCAGGCGTGCGGGACGTGTGGCACGAAGCCGGCAAGCAGCCACCCAAAAACAATGCGATACTGCCCAAAGTCAAAGAATGGCGGGGGGGTTGGGACGGCGCATGGTGCAGTTGGAGACCCAGTTTCGATTATTGGCAGAGCGGCAGGACCAGTTTGATCTGTCGCAGCCGTCCAGTGCACCCTATCGGACTGCCATTCGTTTGGCCGAACGCGGCGCCAGCGTCCAGGAGATATCCACGACCTGTAAGTTGTCCGCCAGTGAGGCCCAATTAATCAACACCTTACACCGCCCCCCCCAGCCGTCCCGCCAACGACTACACTAATATGTGGGGTGATACCGAAAAATGGGATTGGGTTCGAATGCCGTTTAAACCTAAACAGAAAATGCGCGCTATTCTGGCTTTTGCCAGAATAGCGCGTTGGCGTGGGTGGAATGTATTTGCATTATTTAATGCCGAGGCGCCGTAATGGAAACAATATTCAAGGACAAAAAGGTCCTGGTCATTGATGATTTTCCCGAGATGCGCAGTTCCCTGCGGCGCATGTTGGATTCTTTCGGGGTGGAAAGCTGTGATGATGTGGATTCAGGGGAAAGGGCCATCGAAAAGATGGAGGAGAAGGCCTACGACATTGTGCTGTGTGATTATAACCTGGGCCTTGATCGTAAGGACGGACAACAGGTATTAGAAGAAGCCAAGCACCGTGAGTTGCTGCCCTATCACGTCATTTTCATGATGATCACTGCGGAGAATACTATGGCCATGGTCATGGGTGCGGTGGAATATAAACCCGATGACTACCTGACCAAACCCTTTACCAAGGAAGTTTTGCATACCCGTTTGAAACGCCTGCTGGAGCGCAAGACCCACATGGTGGGCCTGGAACAGGCCATTCATAACAAAGAGTATCGTAAGGCCATCGCCATCTGCGATAGTCACTTGGCAAGCAAACCCAAAAATATCATGGAGTTGCTCAAGGTTAAAGGCGGGTTGTGCATCAAGGCGGGTGATTTTGAGTTGGCGGTGAAGACCTACGAACAGGTGTTGGGGGTACGGGATCTACCCTGGGCCCGTATGGGTCTGGGTAAATCCGCTTACTATGAGAATCGTTTTGAGGACGCCAAGAAAACCTTTGAGGGTTTGATAGAGCAAAATAAAACCAATATTGAGGCCTATGATTGGTTGGCCAAGGTGCTGGTTAAGCTGGATCAACCCGAGGTGGCCCAGGAGGTGTTGGCCAAGGCAGTGAAGCTGTCACCCAATGCCATCAGGCGAATGAATCAATTGGGGGAATTGGCCCATGAAAATAACGATTTGGATACCGCCAAAAAATCCTATAAAAAGGCTATACAGCTGGGTAAGCATTCTTGTCTAAAGGGCCCGGAACATTTTACCGGTCTGGCCAAGGTCCTGGTGGAGCAGGACAACACCGATGAGGCTCTGGAGGTTGCTCAAGCGACCCGCAAGGAATTTAAGGGCAATACCGATGCCGATTTGCAGGCGTCGGTGATGGAGGGTGTGATCTATACCCAGAGGCATGAAGAGGATAAGGCCAAGGAGGCCATCGGCAAGGCCAATAAGATATATGAGGAGAATAAGGGCGAGGTTTCAGCCTCGGTGACCATGGATATGGCCAAGGTCAACTTTGCCGTGGGCGACGAAGAGCATGGCAAGGACCTGGTGCAGGACCTGGTGCGAGACCACCACGAAGACGATAAACTCCTGAAGGAGGTCGAGGCGGTACTGGAGAACAGCAGCCTTAAGGATGAGGGTAAAGAAATTATTGAACAGACTAAGAAGGAGATTATCGACATCAACAACAAGGGTGTCTATCTGGTCAAGGAGGGCAAGATGGAAGAGGCCATCAGCTTCCTGGAACAGGCCGCAGACGGCCTGCCCAACAACAAGACCATCAACCTCAATGCCGTCCAGGCTATGTTGTTGTATATGGAGAGAAACGGAAAAGATGACAGCTATATCAAAAAATCCCGTCAATTCCTGGATCGGGTGGCCAAGACCGATCCGGCCAGCGAAAAATATCAACGTTTGGCGGCTGTTTATCAAGGCATCATCGCCGCGTAAAGGGGCCAAACATGGATTTTAAGGAATCGGAAGGCGGACATCAGCAGGCGGACTTCACCACCATTTTGGTGTCTACTATCCACGATGTAAAAAATTCCTTAGGTCTGGTGTTGCATACCCTGGACGAGGTAATGGAGGTGTGTACCCCTCAGGAATGTAAGGTTCATGACCGTTTCGCCAAGCTTCACTATGAGGCCAAGCGGGTCAGCAACGACCTCGTGCGCCTGTTGAGTCTGTATAAGATCGGTAACCAGCAATTGCTGTGTAACATTAGCGACTATTCAGTCGCGGACTTTCTTGAAGACTGTCAGGCCCAAAATAAGCCCCTGTTGCAGATGAACGGGATTAGTGTGGAGACCGAGTGCGCCGATGACCTGTTGTGGTATTTTGACACTGAGTTGTTGGCGGGGGTGGTCAACACCGTGATCAACAATGCCCTGCGCTACACTCAGGACCGGCTCAAACTGGTGGCCCGGGAAGAGAATGGTTTTCTACGTTTGAGTGTGGAAGACGATGGCGATGGTTACCCCGATGCGCTTCTACATGGCGATGCCGATGCTAAGGGGGGGGTCAGCTTCCAGACAGGCAGCACAGGTCTGGGGCTGTATTTCGCCAGCGTGGTGGCGAGGATGCACGAGAATCAGGGCCGCCAGGGCTATATCACTACCCAAAATGGGGGGAGTTACGGAGGGGGGCGTTTTTCCATTTACATTCCTTGAGTAGAGGGCTAGTCAATATTTTGACGATAATGATATGATGCTCTTTCCAGGAACCGCTGAATTATTGACTCTACAAGGTTTTTTGGGTTTGTGGTACGTTTTATGCCTTTCATTCCCTAAGTGATGTAAGGTAGTGGAAACCATGAGTCATTCAGGTTTTCACAGCACCGGAAGGGTGATCGGCAAGCCACTGCCGTAATGATAAGCGAGGCCTGAATTCTCGCTATCAATTTTTCGCTATTCCGGCGCTTTGGTACCTGTAGGATGGGGGAAAATCCAGAATGGGTTTCCCCGGAACTGACTTAGGGTTTAACAATGGAAATGGCAGTGCCTGCAAAAATTATCGACCCTGCCCAGGGTTATTTTAATCCTGGTGAACTTGCCAATGTGCCCCTTGAACGGGCTGCAGAGCGGTCCTATTTGGCCAGGGCATTGCAAATCGTCACCGTTTTGCAGACCTCCCTGGAGGCGGAAAAGGTCATAGAGTTATTCTCACGCGAGATGGCGGTCACCATTCCCCATGATAGCATCAGCTACACCAATGATACTCACCGCATTGCGCTGACCCTGGGCGAGACATCCGAGCATCGCTGTAGCTACCGTCTGGTAGTGACGGGCAAATTGGTTGGCCAGGTATCCCTGACTCGAATCACGCCGTTTGATAGTGATGAGGTGGAAGAGCTGGAGTACCTGCTATGCAGCTTGGTCTACCCTATGCTGAATGCGCTGAAGTATCGCGATGCCCTGGATTCCGCGCTGAGAGACCCACTGACCAAACTGTCCAACCGTACGATGTTGGATGCGTCGCTGAAGCGGGAGATCGATCTGGCCCGGCGGCATAAGACACCGCTGTCCCTGGTGGTGATCGACGTGGACGACTTTAAGCGGGTCAACGATACCTATGGCCATGCGGTGGGTGATGAGGTATTGAAATGCGTTGCCACGTGCATAGCGAAATGTACCCGGACCACGGATGTAGTGGCGCGCTACGGGGGTGAAGAATTTGTGTTGTTGCTGAGCAATACCGATCAGAAAGGCGGTACATTGTTGGCAGAGCGCGCCCGTCAAGCGGTAGACGACGCGGGTTGCACTACTGCCCAAGGGGAAGAGGTCAAGGTGACCATCAGCCTGGGGGTGTCCACCCTCAAGCAGGCTGAAGACCGCGCCGGATTTTTTGAGCGTGCCGATCAGGCCCTGTACCGCGCCAAGTCTCAGGGCAAGAACTGTGTCAAGGTTGCCGATGATTGTTGAACCTGCGTTGGGCGATACAAAAACCTGCAGGAAATTCTGATCAATTGAACTTGAACCGCCAAGACGCCAAGTATTTTCTTTAAAAAATCAATCACGCCTCGGCAGGCCACGGCTTGTCACCTTGCCACTCACCATATAAGCAAACGCAATCACCTCGGCTACGGCGGTATATAAGGCGCGGGGGATTTCATCGCCCAATTCCACTTTGGAGAGCAGAGTTACCAGGGCGGGGTCTTCGTACAGGGGAATGTCGTGTTTTTTGGCCAACTCCAATATTTTATCGGCAACCAGGCGCTGGCCCTTGGCGGTGACTGTGGGGGCGCCGGCGCCGTCATACTCCAAGGCGACGGCGATGGACGGGGGGGTGTAGAGTTTCATGCCAGGGTATCCACCAGGGCTTGGGGCCGGTCTGGATTGGGGCCATGGGGTTTGCCCGGTTGGCTGGCCAGACGCCCCACCTCCAGGCCGGCGCGATCCAGATTGGCGCGTAGTTGACCCAGATTTTGGTCAAAGGCGGCAGCGGTATGGTCCTGCTCCGCCCACAGACTGACCGATACATTATTGCCGTGGGCGCTGATGAGGGTCCGCACCGGGCCCAAGCCTTCAAAGTCGAATGCCAGCCACACCGACCATTTTTCCACTTCACCGTCATGCCCTTCGGCGTCTCTTTGGATGCGCAAATCAAACACATCAGCCTGGTTGCCACGGCGTACTGGCAGTTCCAGGGTAAATAGGGGTGTCGGGGTCTGCTCCCCTGGGACCGAAGCCAACTGATTGAGTTGCACGCGGGCCAGGCTCGATTCGATCTGTTGGACCAGATCGCGCACCACCGTGGCATGATTGTTTTGCAGGCTGGGTTCGGCGCTGGCCTGGGGTTGCACCGGCGCGCCCCGCAGGGGTGGGGCGGTCTGGGGTGAGGTTGGCAAGCTGGCAGGTTTTGACTCGGCGCCGGTCTGGAGGAGTTTGGGTTGTTCGCCGGTGAGGTCCCGCACCAGGCGTAATAGCCCCGCCTTAAAATCGGTGTCCAACTGGGGTCGCGAGCCGGTCTGGACTGCTTGGGCGAGTTTGTTCTCCATAAATACCCCGGAATCCAGGATGGCCTGACGCAGCCCAGTGGGCCGGGACACTGTGTCGCTGCCCGGCAACAGTTTCATGATCTGTTGGCCGAGTTGTAATAAATTATTGGGCAATGCCTGCTTGCCGTCAGCCGACTGGGCAAGTTGATTGAGTTGACTGAGGTTGGCCAGCAAGGGTGGCAGCCCGGTTTGCCGGGGTAGCAACAGACGCATGGTCTGAGGCAGGGTATCGGGTTGTTTGGCGGTGGTTATCACCTGGAGCACGGGCTTTTCACCGGCGCTGATAACCTTGAGTTGCAAGTTTTGGCCTGGGGCGGCGTTTAGAGTGGTTTGGGCCTGGACCCGTGTGTTGCCAATACGTAACTCCAGGCCACCCTGGGTGGCGGTGAGGACATTGGCGCTCAGCAATTGGCCCAGCTTCCAGGCGCCGATAATGGACTGGGCATTGGTTAGGGCCAACTGGCCCGTCAGGCTAGGTCCTTGTATTTGTATCATCGTGTTGATCAGGGGTTGCAGGGTGGCAGAATACATGTGTCCAGACTCAAGTATAGGCCTTAAGCTGATATGCCGGTAAGGTGACCTACCATATATAGTCGGTCAATGCGTGCCAATATTAAGTGGATCGGGCCTACCAATCTTTGTAGGGATGGTGCAGCAGGCTGACATTGTAGTATCTGGGGTCATGAGACACTTCTTTACCCAACCAGTCGGGGCGCTCAAAATCGGCATCTTCGGCAGCCAATTCGATCTCTGCCACCACCAATCCCTGGTTGTCCCCGGAAAACACATCCACCTCCCAGGTGAGGCCTTTTTGGGCCCCTATCCGGTAGCGGGTCTTTCGGATCACCGGTCCGATACGCATGCTCATCATCATTTGCTTGGCATCAGCCAGGGCGATGGGGTACTCAAATTCCAACCGGCTGATACCCAGTTCGGCGCTCTTGATATTGATATTGGCCTGTTCGCCGACAATGCGTAGCCGTACCGAACACCGTACCGACTGATCTTTCGTCACATCGGTGAGGTAGGCCTGTTCGTAGACCAGGCCTGGACTTGCCTGCTGCCGCCATTGATTGCCTTGTACCAAAAACTTTCGCTCGATCTCTTGTGCCATGGTTTCCCCAGTTTAGTCTATACAGTATAAGGTGGTCCCCAACTTCATATCGAGTCGAGTCCATTATGTCGCGCGTAAAAGTCTACAGTACCGCCACCTGCCCCATATGCGAAAAGACCAAAGCCTTGTTGACCAAGTGGGGAGTTGCCTACGATGAGTTACGCGTGGATACGGATCAGGTGGCGCTAAAGGAGATGCTCAAGATCAGTAATAACGCACGCACCGTGCCTCAGATTGCCATTGATGGTAGCCATATTGGTGGATTTAGCGAACTGACCGAGTTGCACATGGACGGGGAATTGGATGGACTGATCGCAGATAGCGAGACCTAGGCTTAGTGTTCCTCGCCCTCTTCAAAAACCAGTCTCCCACCCACCAGGGTATGGGTCACCTTGCCCCTGAATCGCCAGCCCAGGAACGGGGTGTTGTGACCGCGGCTGTGAATATCGGCCTCAGTAAAGTCCCAATCTGCATCAGGATCAAATATGCACACGTCTGCGGTGGTGCCGACACCCAGATGCCCGGCGTCGATACCGAGTATGTTTGCCGGGCCTTGGGTGAGTAAGGCAATGGCCTGACTTAATGGGAGTAGCCGGTCGTCCACCAATTTAAGTGTCAGCGGCAGTAACGTCTCCAGGCCAGAGATGCCTGGTTCGGAGAGGCTGAAAGGCGCCAATTTAGCGTCGGGTTCATGCGGCTGGTGGTCGGAACAGATCGCAGTAATGATGCCATCTTTGATGCATTGACGTAGTCCGTCGCGATCTTTCTGGCTGCGTAACGGTGGTCTTACATGGCACTGGCTATCGAAGATGCCGACATCGTGTTCGCTAAGGTGGAGGTGGTGCGCGGTGACATCCACAGTGACCGGCAAGCCACTTTTTTGTGCTGCGGTCACCATGCTCAGGGCCCGGGCACTGGACAACTGGCAAAAGTGGGCGCGTACTCCGGTCTGTTCAATGAGCGCCAGGTCACGGCCCACCGCCACCGTCTCCGCCGCTTCAGGAATACCCGGCAGTCCCAGCCGGGTGCTGATCTCACCTTCATGTACGCAACCACTGCCATGGAGATAGGGGTCTTCTGAATGCAGGAACACAGTGAAGTCGAAGCCGGCCGCATACTCCATAGCGTGTCTCAGTACCATGGTGTCCGTGATCGCGTGCAGGGCATTGCTAAAACCCACGCAGCCGGCCTCGTCCAAGGCCGCCATATCGGTGAGCAGTTGACCTTCCAGGTTGCGGGTCAGGGCCCCCAAAGGGTGAACGAAGGCCAGTCCATAACGCCAAGCCCGCTGCTGAATCATTTGCGCCATGGCTGGAGTGTCGATGGGGGGATGGGTGTCCGGTGGGCAGCACAGTGTGGTAATGCCTGCGTTAACTGCGGCCCGCACCTCACTGGCCATGGTGGCCTTGTGCTCCAGACCGGGTTCGCGGGTGCGGGCGCGCAGGTCGACCAGTCCTGGGCACACCACCTTGGTGGCCGCATCTATGCTGTGTGTTGGGATAAAATTTTCTGGGGCCTGGCCTGAAGCGACTACAAAGCCGGCGTCATCAATATACAGGTCACGTTGTTCGTCGATCCTATTGGCGGGGTCGATGAGGTGACCGTTTTTGATGTGCAGGCTCATGCCGGAGTCGTCTCGTCGCTGCCCCTGGTGCTGCGATTTCCACGACGCTTTCGCGCCACTGGTTTGCCACCCATGATCAACGCCATGACTGCCATGCGTACGGCAATCCCATAGGTGACCTGTGGCAGGATGACTGATTGGGGGCCGTCGGCGACGCTGGAGTCGATCTCGAGCCCGCGGTTCATGGGTCCTGGGTGCATGACGATGGCATCTTGTTTGGCGTAGGCCAGCTTGTCAGCGGTGAGGCCATAGAGATTAAAGAATTCCTGTTCGCTGGGCACGAAGGCCCCGTTCATACGCTCCCGTTGCAGGCGTAGCATAATGACCACATCCACATCATGTAGACCTTCGTGCATGTCGGTGTAGGGATGAACGCCCAGGCGTTCCACCTCGGTGGGCAACAGGGTCTTGGGTGCGATGACCCTGACTTGGGCCGCACCCAGTGCGGCCAAGGCGTGGATCTGGGAACGCGCCACCCTCGAATGGAGGATATCGCCGACAATGGCCACCCGCAGGTTCGCGACATCCCCCTTGTGGGCGCGGATGGTAAACATGTCGAGCATGGCCTGGGTGGGGTGGGCGTGGCGGCCATCCCCGGCATTGATGATACGCACATGGGGAGGCACATGTTTGGCGATCAGATTGGCGGCGCCGCTGTTGGGGTGTCGCACCACGAATAAGTCGGTGTGCATGGCCTCCAGATTATTGACCGTATCCAGCAGGGTCTCACCTTTGCTGGTGGCGGAATGTTGAGGGTTGAGATTGATGACGTCCGCAGACAGACGCTTGGCGGCAATCTCAAAGGTGGTGCGGGTGCGGGTGCTGGACTCGAAGAACAGATTGACGACGGTCTTGCCGCGTAGCAGCGGCGCCTTTTTTATTTCCTTTTTTGCCAGGGTGATAAAGGATTGAGCAGTGTCTAATATTTGAAGAATATGATCTCGTTTGAGACCTTCGATGGTGAGAAAATGTTTGAGTTGTCCTTGCGCATCAAATTGGATGTCGGTGGAGGTCAAGCGTTATCCTCCAGTATATTGAGCGCAAGCTTTTCAGGTCCCGCCAGTTTGATATGTTGGCCTGGGGCCAGGGTGCAATGTTGCCCCACCACATCGGCCTGAATGGGGAGTTCACGTCCATCCCGTTCCACCAGGACCGCCAGCACCACGGATTCTGGGCGTCCATAGTCAAAGATTTCGTTCATGGCGGCGCGAATGGTGCGGCCGGTATGCAACACGTCGTCTACCAGGATGATGTGCCGGCCATCCACGCTCTCGGGTAAATCAGAGGCCTTGACCTGTGGGTTGAGGCCCACTCGGGTAAAATCATCGCGGTAAAACGAGATATCCAAGGTCCCCAGTGGGTCGGGCAATCCCAGGGACTGGTGAAGTTTCTGGGCGATCCAGGCGCCACCGGTATGGATGCCTATCATGATGGGGTGACGTTCGTCGAGATAGGGTTGCAGGGCCACGGCCATTTGGGCGATGAGAGCGTTAATGTCCACTGTCGTGGTCACGGCTTGTCCAATTGATTGAGGTAGGTCTGCAGAATCTCGCAGGCAGCGTATTTGTCCACACCTCGGCGGCGAATACGGGCGGACGCCACGCCTGCGTCCTGGAGTGCGTGCCTTGCGGCGCGGGATGTAAGACGTTCATCTACCATGTGCACTGGCAGATTGTAACGTCCACGAAGCTGATCGCCAAATTTGCGCGCCATTTTTGTCACCGTATTGTCGCTGCCATCCATATTAATGGGCAGTCCAACCACCAGGGCATTGGCCTCCCAATCTTCCAATAACTGGTCGATGCGGGTCCAGTCGGGTTTTTGACCAGGGCAGCGGATGTCTTCCACCGCCTGAGCCTGGCGCAAGTATTGGCGGCCGATGGCGACACCCATTTTTTGGGTGCCAAAGTCGAAGGCCAGATAGGTGAAGGTTCTCAAGCGTGCCCGGTCTGTGAAGATAGTCGATCCAGGTCTACCCCCAGGTGTTGTGCGGCTCGGTTCCAACGGTGTTCTGCCGGGGTCTCAAAGACGATGCCGTAATCGGCGGGGCCATTGAGCCATGCATTCTGGCTCAGTTCATCTTCTAATTGGCCGCTCCCCCAGCCCGCATATCCCAGGGCCACGAGACAACGATTGGGTCCGCGGTCCTGGGCCAGGGCCTCGAGGATATCCCGGGAGGTGGTCAACGAGAGTTCATCGCTTACCGCCAGACTGGAGGACCAGGTCTGGTCGCCATCGTGAAGTATAAAGCCCCGCTCATTCTGCACCGGACCGCCGTGATATACCTTTTCGTTTTGGCGCTGGGTGTTGTCCGCATCAATATCCATTTGTTGCAGTATCTCACCCATGGAGAGGTTGGTGGGGCGGTTGATTACGATACCCAATGCACCGTCCGCATTATGCTGACAGATTAAGGTCACACTGCGAAAAAAATTAGGGTCTGCCAGGGATGGCATGGCGATAAGGAACTGGTTGGTGAGGGACACCATAAGCTTTATGGTAGCAGATTTCGGAGTGCCACGGGGGGTCGCAGCGGCTGGACCTTAGTGACTGGTTAGGCGATTGCCGTGGTGAAATTGCCAGGTGCGGGTGATATGCAATATGTCTGTTTCCTTGCGAATATTGTCTGGAAACGGCGCATAGGGGGCGGCGAGTCTGACAATACGGATGGCGGCTTCGTCCAGGATTTTAAAGCCCGAGGCGCGTCGCACCGCGATTGTATTGATGCTGCCATCGGGATTGAGCGCCACGTCCAGAACCAGGCTTCCAGTTAGCCCCTTTCGTTTGGCCTGTGCCGGATAGTTGAAATTGCCCACCCGTTCCACCTTGGCCCGCCATGCTTCCATGTAGGAAGCGTAGCGATACTCGTGGGTGCGTGCGCTCAAAAATTTTCTTCTTGGGCGTTTTTGATATTCTTCCCAGGAACGACTGAGCTGGGCGCTCAGGCGGGCGCGTTCCTGGGCCAGGCGCTGTTGGTCCAATCCAGGGTTGGCCTTGGTCGATGGGGGTCTGGGATCAGTATCTTTGGCGCGCTGTTGGGGGAGCACCTTCTCGGCCGGTTTTTTGGCCACCAACAACTCGGGCCGTGGCGGAATAGGCAGGGTCGCGGGTTTCGGACGCGGTTTGGCCTGGGGAATCTCGGGGCTACGCTCGGTCAGTTCCTGGACCGGCAAGGGGCTGCGTGCGATCACCGGTGTATCTTGTTCACCACCACCTTCCTGGTTGGCCTGGGCCAGAAAATCTGCCTCGTCCGGGGCCTTTTCACTACGACTCTGTACCAGGATGACTTCCAGTGTCGGTAGTTTGTCCATCACATTGGAGAGCTTGGGGAGGGTAAAGGTGATACCCAGCACAATAATAAGGTGCGCCAGCAAGGACCCGAACATGGATAGGCCCAGCCGCTCGGTGCCGGTAAATACAACGATGTCATCAGCGGTGTGCATCAATTTCGATCTGTTGAGGTGTTGAATGCTGGTGCCGTGATTATACCGTTGAAAAGACCAAAAATAATGGTTGCGGACACGAGTATGGGTAAAAGTTTAGTTGGGCATCAGTTATTTGGCCGAGCCCAAAATTAATAATTCAGTGCATCATACGTATTACGCTTGGTCACCACAGAGGACACGGAGGTCGCAGAGAAAGGTATGCGCTAAAGCTCCGTGTCCTTCCAGGTGACAAATTTCTAAGTCATTGATTTATATGCTAGCTTAGAATCTTGTCACTTGTAGATCTGCGGCCGCGCAGCGGCATAAGAAACTCTGTGGTGAGAAATGCTGCACGGAGGCACTCTAATGTTGATAAAACCGATGCATCTTCGTGAGAGTATTATCAAAGGCTGGGTTCTCCACATTCAAAGATGACTCTCGATGGCGTCTAGTAGAGTCGCGCTGATGTTGAGGTTGTAGAGGTTGTCCAATTCCCGGATGCAGGTAGGGCTGGTCACGTTGATCTCCGTCAGGTAGTCGCCAATGACATCGATGCCCGCAAACAGTATGCCGCGTTCTTTCAGGGTGGGGCCGACTTGTTCGCAGATCCAGTAGTCCCGCTCGCTGAGTTCCACCCCCTCGCCATGCCCCCCGGCGGCCAGATTGCCGCGGGTCTCGCCGGGGGCAGGGATGCGCGCCAGGGCATAGGCTATGGGTTTGCCGTCGATGAGCAATATACGTTTGTCGCCAGCGCTGATCTCGGGGATAAAAGCTTGCGCCATGGCCGAACGTTGTCCGTATTCGGTCAGAGTCTCAATGATAACGCTGATATTGGGGTCCTCTTTTCGTAGCCGAAAGATGGAAGCGCCCCCCATCCCATCCAGAGGTTTGAGGATGATGTCCTGATGTTCTGCCAAAAATTCCCGCAACCGATCCGCTTGCCGACTCACCAGAGTCGGTGGCGTGCACTGGTCAAACCACAAAGTGAACATCTTTTCGTTGATGTCGCGCAGGCCTTGAGGGTGGTTGACCACGAGGCAGCCGGCTTGATGAGCCAACTCCAGGAGGTGAGTGGTGTAAATATACTCCATATTAAACGGTGGGTCCTTGCGCATTAAAATGCAATCCAGCGCAGCCAGTTCGGCGGTGGACTCATCGGCCAGACTAAACCAAGCTTGAGGATCATCGTGTAGAGTGAGGGATTGGCTGCGTGCATAGGCCTTAGCGTGACTGGCAAACAGGTCCGCCTGCTCCATATAGCGGATCTCCCAGCCGCGATGCTGGGCTTCTAACAGCATGGCATAGGTGCTGTCTTTCTTTTTGTTGATGGAACCGATGGGGTCCATCACCACACCAAGGTGCATAATGGTTTTCCTGTGTTGTTGTTTTGGTTTTGGTGTAAAAACTTAAATTTATTTCTGAAGGTTGTATCCCCATGGCTTGCTGTGGAACCGCCAAGACGCCAAGAACGCTAGAAAAATATGCGTACCAACACCTCGTTATTCTTGGCGTCTTGGCGGTTAAAACTATCCTTTATGATTGATACTCTGTCCGCTTGTGGCGGGGCTATTTATTGGGCAACTAATGTGACTTTGGCCAGGCCTTGGGTACAACAGGACTTGCTAGAGTGTCTATCATCGTGCTGACTATGATATGTCATCGCTGCTGGCCAACTCACGGGCGGCGCTGAGTAAGGCCAGGCGGGCCACCACGCCGTAGGCGTAGAATCGATTCGGATCGGCATTGGGGGCCTTGCTGTGATCGCAGGCGGCGCCTGATTCGACGAAGGCCAGGGGTTCAAAATGCATTCCCGGCGCATTTAGATTGTCATGTACACCGCGGTCTGCGTGGACACGATAAAAACCACCCACCACGAAGTGATCGATCATATAGACCACCGGTTCTGCTACCGCCTGGTCACTGCCCCAGGTCTCAAAGGTGTGCACACCTTCTTGCACGATCACATCGGTGATGTCAGCACCTTCTTTGCCGCGGGCCATCTTTGAACGCTGCTTGCGATTGAGCGCGACCACCTCGCTGGCATTGTGCACAACCATGACATTCATGCCGTAGGTGCCTGAATCGGATTTAATAAATACGAAGGGTTGTTGGTCAATTCCGTATTCATCGTATTTTACCTGAACGGCATCAATGACTTCAGTGACATTACGGGTCAAGCATTCCTCTCCTTCCCGCTTCATATAGTCTATTTTCCCGCAGCGGCGGAATATGGGGTCCATCAACCAGGGGTCGACATCAATTAGCTTGGCAAATTCCACCACCACTCGCCGGTAGTGGGCGAAATGATCTGACTTGAGGCGATTCGACCAGCCCATATTGAGTGGTGGCACCACAGGCTGTTCCAGGTTTTCCAATATTGCAGGGCGGCCCGCAGAAAGATCGTTATTCAGAAGTACAAAACAAGGATTGAAGTCGCCGATGCGTAATCGGTTACCGTCGCGGCTGAGTGGCTCGCGGGTGAGTGTACGCCCAGAGGGGAGTTGCAGATGTTCGGGGCCGCTTTGATCTTCCGACAACGAGCCTACGCGGACGTTGAAGCCGGCCAATTCCAGGATATTGACCAGGGATGCTACGTTCTCCAGATAGTATTGATTGCGGGTGTGGCGCTCTGGAATCAGTATGACATTAGAGGCGTGCTGGCAGTAATGTTCAGCGGCAAACTGGACGGCTTGAGTGCACAGGGGCAGAAAACTTGGGTTCAGGTTGTTGAATCCAGCCGGGAATAGGTTGGTGTCCACCGGGGCCAGCTTAAAGCCAGCGTTGCGCAGATCCACCGAGGCATAAAATGGGGCCCGGGTGGCCTGCCATTGGCCACGAAACCACTGCTCAATATGGGTCTGGTGTTTAAGGAGGTGCTCCTCGATTTCTTGCAAGGGGCCGGACAAGGCGGTGGTGAGATGGGGCACCGCGTGGATGTGCTCAACAGACATGGGGCTATTGTAACAGTTTGTGGTCATTTCCCGTGTAATTGGGGTTTATCCGGCTAATTTGATCCCTCTTTTCAGGCCACCTTATAAGGTGAGGTCTTGGTAAAATAATACTGAATATTAATAGGTTAGGTAGTTTTAGTGGTTCAATAACGAGGCCTATGGCATCCCCTGCCCCCCATCGCCGATTTTGCAGGTGCTTCTCGTGACTTACCGGATTGATTGTTCCATAGGCAAAATATAGCCCCTAGGAGGCCCTCTTCTGGTACCATAGCCCCGTGTCCCGGAGTTGGCTTTATATAGGATTTATGCTAATGGATCATACTCATAAGTGTGGAAATGAAGAAACTACTTTAGAATTCAGCCGGACCGCCGTTGGGAGGCTGTCCCCATGGCCCACGTGCTGTGCTGTGGGGCACGAGGTACAGGTATGACAATTAAGGTGATGGTGATTGATGACAGCAATACGATTCGTAGAACCACCGAGGCATTGCTTAAGAAGGCCGGTTACGATGTCTTTACAGCGTCGGACGGTTTTGAAGCCATGGCCATGATTACAGATCACCGGCCGGATATCATATTTGTCGATATTATGATGCCGCGTCTTGATGGTTATCAGACCTGTTCTTTGATCAAGAACAACAGTCAATTCAAGAATACGCCGGTAGTCATGTTGTCTAGCAAGGATGGGCTGTTTGATCGGGCCCGAGGACGAATAGCAGGGTCGGAAGAACACGTGAATAAACCTTTTACCCAGCAAGAGCTTGTCCAGGCGATCAACAAACATGTTAAAAAAGACAAACGTTCCTCAAAGGAAATTGAAATAACCGGGATAGGTCATGGTTAAGGTGCAGTATCGAAGCTTGGGAGATCAGCAAATCCTAATAACGTGGTGGCTTAAATTTGGGGTATAAGAAAGATGGACGCAAAGAAAATACTAGTGGTAGACGATTCACCAACAGATCTTCATCTGCTGAGTGAGATTTTAAGCAAGAATGGCTATTCGGTGGTGCCTGCTCAAAGCGGTGAGGAAGCCATCGAATTGGCAAAATCAGAACAACCGGATTTGATATTGATGGACATTGTTATGCCCGGCATGAATGGTTTTGAGGCGACGCGCGCTATTTCGAAAAGCCCGGATACGGAGGCGATTCCAATTCTCATCGTGTCAACCAAAGGCCAGGAAACGGACCGCGTTTGGGGGTTGCGTCAGGGCGCCAAAGATTACCTGGTCAAGCCCATTGATGAGCAGACCCTGATAGGAAAGATTCAATCCCTTTAGGGAAAGCCATGACCATTACTCAAGTAGCCGGTGAACCCTTAGACCTATTACGGCGGTTGGACGAGGAAGCGCGCGCCTCGACGCCGGGTTTGCCAGAGCAGGTAGAGGCGCCCGCGGTATGGAGTGGTTTGGCAATCAAGTTGGATGATCAGGGTTTGGTGGTTGCCTTGGGCGAGATAAGTGAGGTCGTGCCCCTGACCATATTGACCCCGGTGCCTCTGACCAAGCGCTGGTTGAGAGGCGTGGCCAATGTGCGTGGTGAATTACTTTCCATAGTTGATCTCGCCGATTTTTTTGGACTCCTTCCCGTGGAAATAGATGACAAAAGCCGCTTGTTGATAGTTAATGACCCCCTCATCAGGAGCGCAGTGTTAGTGGGGGAAGTTGTTGGCATGAAACATTTCTATGAGGATGAAGAAATGCGCCGTATATCAGAATCAGAAGGTCCAATAAGCGAATATCTAAAGGGTTCTTTTGTCCAGGACCACGTACGTTGGCAGTGGTTGGATTTGCAACGTTTATCTCAGGCGGACAGTTTTCTGCATGTTGCCGCATAAAGTTATGGCGGTCCTGCTTCCAACGAATCGGGCGTTCAAGACATTGTTTGAGCCAGGTTGTTCGGGCAGTGCTTATAAGGACAAGCGTAGAGGTTAATTCAAATGGCAACAGCTAAAAAAACGATGAGTGACACATTGGCCGCACAAACTACAGCGAAACAAAGTACCGCTAAGCTCACCGAGCTTAATCCGGATAATACATTAGCGGCTGACGATGGCCAGGCTCCTTTGGGTTACCGGTTTTTGCCTGCCCCTCTGCGGAAGTTGCTAACCAATCTCTGGTTGCTGGGTGTAGGGATGGTTGTCAGCCTGGCTTTACTGGTTGGGTTGTTGGCAATAGATGCGCAGCAGAGTGCGGCCCAGGCCCTGTATGTGAAGTACGCCAGTTCTATGTTGATGGAGTCTCAGCGCATTGCCAAAGATGCCCGTGAAGCGGTGCTGGGTAACCCTCGCGTATTTAGCACACTGGAGGAGTCTCAAAAGACATTTGATCGAGTCCTGCGAGTTCTGGACAAGGGACTGTCCGCTGAAGGCATTAAACCAAGTCCCGATTCTACAAGGTCCACTTTAAAGCCCGTTCAGGATTTGTGGAAAACCATGCGCCACAATGTGGGGTTGATCGTTCAGCAGCAGCGGCCTTTGTCGGCGATGCACGATCATGTGCAAGTTGTCAACGAGTTGAGTCCCCTGGTGTTGGCGCAATCGGACGAAGTGGTGGAGGCCCTGGCCAATAGCGATCCTTCCCCCAAGCGCCTCAATCTCGCCGGCTTACAGCGCACGCTGAGTCAACGCATCACCAAAGACGTCAATGTATTTGCTATGGGTGGCGCCAGTGCCGCGGTGGCCGCTACCCAATTTGGCAAGGATGTGAAACAGTTTAAGGATATCAATAAACGTCTACACAGGCGTGCTGGCCCCGGCTTGTCTGCCAAGCTGGATCAGGTCGATAATACTTTTGCGGAAATGGAGGCCAACATTTCCGGTATCCTGGATAAGGTGGCCGAGTTCTTTGTCGCCCAGCGGGCGGCGACATTGATCACACAAGAATCCGGCACCATGTTAAAGCGTGTACAGGATCTGGTTTCTGTCTATTCCGGTTTAAACCCCGCCATGGGCTATACCAAGGTTGCGCCCGTTGTTTTGGGTTTTGTGGCGGTGACCTTTATGGTCCTGTTTGTATTCGCCCTGGTGAGCGAGGCGCGGGAGCGGGCCCGTGCCAGCGCCGAACAACATAAACAATCCCAGGATGCGATCCTTCAGCTATTGGATGAGATGGGTAACCTTGCAGATGGCGACCTGACTATCGAACCCACCGTGGGCGAGCATATTACCGGGGCGATTGCCGATTCGATTAATTTTGCTGTCAAGGAGATGCGTAATATCGTGGGGCACATCAATACGACCGCGCTATCAGTGGCAAGGGAGTCTGATGAAACCCGCGAGGCCACGACTCAACTGTCTGTTGCCAGTAAACGCCAGGCTCAGGAAATTGCAGTAGCCAGCGAGGATTTACAGCAGATGACCCGTAGCATGGAAGAGATGTCTCTGGAGGCGAAACAGTCTGCGGTGGTTGCCCATGGTTCAGTGGATGTGGCCAAGCGTGGCGCCGATGCGGTGCGCAACACTATCGCCCGGTTGGATGAAATGCGCGGACAGATTCAGGAGACCTCTAAACGTATTAAGCGGCTGGGCGAGAGTTCGCAACAAATTGGTGAAATCGTCGGGCTCATTGATGACATTGCCGAGCAAACAAACATCTTGTCATTGAACGCGGCGATCCAGGCGGCCATGGCCGGTGAGGCAGGTCGTGGTTTTGCAGTGGTGGCCGACGAAGTGCAACGCTTGGCGGAGCGTTCTGCCGAGGCAACCAAACAGATTACCGATCTGGTTAAGACCATTCAGGCCGACACCAATGAGGTGGTGGCGTCAATGGAAGAGGCTACCCTGGGTGTGGTCGAAGGGGTAAAAGTCGCGGACGATGCAGGCCAGTCGCTCAGCGAAATCGAGTCTGTATCATCACAGCTGTCTGAGCTTATTGAGTCTATGGCCGAGACCGCCCATGACCAATCCAAGAAGGCGTCGGCGGTTACTTCAGCGATGAATTTAATTAGGGAGACCACCGACAACACTTCCGCAGGTACTCAGGATGCTGCAGATTCCCTGGGGCAACTGTCTGATTTGGTGCGGGAGCTACAAGCCTCTGTGGCCGGTTTCAAATTACCAGCCTAATGGGGAGAGTAGTGATCGATCATCAAGCAGATTAAATTACTCAGCAGCCAGTCCCAGGCCAAAGTTGTCACCCCCATGACCATGTCGAGCAGAGTAGATCCAAGCACCCTTGGCTGGGTAAAGGCCGAAATTGAAAATACGCTCAAGCAGGCACGCTTAGCGTTAGAGTCTTATGCCGAGAATATTTCCGACACTACCCGGCTACGATTTTTCATCACCCACATCCATCAGGTTACCGGAACCCTGCAGATGGTGGAGCTTGATGGCGCCGCCTTACTTTCGCAAGAAATTGAATCCCTCGCCGATGCTATATTAAACGAAAAGATCTCTATCAAGGACGCACTCTTCGAAGACATTACCCGCGCCATCCTGTCCTTATCTGAATATTTAGATCACCTGTTGGCCGGCAATCCCGATGTACCTTTGCGACTTATCGGTGTCCTGAACCTGCTGCGTAGTGCACAGGATGCAGAGGAGATCTCCCCGATCACCTTGTTTAACCCAGATCTTTCTGTTTACCCTACACAGGGGAAGGAGTCTGTCGGGTCCGATTCAGAGGGTGGAAGCCTTGAGGCAATAAAACTACGCAATCAATTTCAGGTGGGCCTGTTGGGTTGGCTGAAAGACAGCACCAATATGTCTGCGCTGGATGCCATAGCCGAAGACCTGAGCCTATGGCGAAAGAGTGCGCGTTTTGGCTCAGTCGCTCAGTTGTGGTGGGTGGCTCAGGGTTTGGTTGAGGCCTTACGTGACGGTGGATTGGAGGCTGTCAATCAGATCAAAAAGCAATTAGGGCGACTGGACCAACAAATGCGCAGACTGGTCACTGATGGCGAGGCGGTATTGGTCCGTGATCCTCCAGATGCCCTGGTTAAGGAATTATTGTTTCATGTCGGCGGGGCAAACTCTAATGGGGCTTGCGTGAGTGAATTGCGCGCTGCATTTGATTTGAACGGCATTATACCGGGTCAGACCGATGACGCTGAAAAATTAGATCCACCGGCCCTGGATGCCTTACGCTCGGCGAGTGACGCCTTGGTCCAGGAGGTGGAAAAGGCTCAGGATTTGTTATCTGCCTTCTTCGATCCAGATAGCGCTTCAGACGGTGATCTTAGCGACCTGTTAAATCATCTTAAGATGATGTCCAGTACTTTAGATGCCTTGGGGGCTAGGTTTATCAAAGTGCTATTGGATGAACTCTCTGAAGCGACCCGCGCTATTATGGATGGACGTATTACTAATATGGAAATGGCATCCCTGCCTATGGCAGGTGCGCTGTTGCTGGTGGAAAATAGTGTCCGCGATCTTGAGCGATCGCCAGAGATTTGGCAAAAGCAGATTCAAGGCAGCCTGCAGACCCTGCGTGATCTTATCGCAGGCAGACCGGTGCTTGATGATGGATTGGGCAGGGTAGAAGGTATTGAAATATCTGAAGCAGAATTGACGGGCTCGGAGTTTAACCAACTGTTGAAAGTGGTCGCCAGTGAAGTGAGCGTCAACTTGCTAAAGGTTGAAGAGGCCCTTGAGATCCTGGCGGCCGACCATACCATGTTGGAAAGCCTTGACGACGTGCCTCGCCAGCTCAACCAGATTCAAGGTGCAATGCAAATGTTGGGACAGGATCGCGCTGCAGAGCTTATTAATCTCACGCGTCGCTATATCGAAGAAGCCCGCGTCGGCGCATTACCAGTCGATGATGCTATGTTGGATGCGCTCGCGGTGTCGGTGGGTTCTGTCGATGCCTACATGGCAGGCCTGGAGAAAGGCCGGCACAATCTTGGCAAACTGATCGATAAGGCGATGGAGGACATGGACGCCGCAATGGCCGCCAAGCGAGCGATTATGGTGAATCCCACTGCCATCAGCGAAGGGATCCTGGAAGATTTTAATGCCTGGTTGGATGATACCGCTGATCGAACTGTGCTGCGCAATCTAAAACAGGGATTGCGGGATTTATGCTCTATAGCTAAACAGAAAGATGAGCCGCGAATCGAAAAAATAAGCACTGAAATTGTGGGTCTGCTCGATGTGGTTGTTGACGATCTTTCAAATTTGGCCACCGATATTGGCCCAACATTGAGGCGATCCATAGATACCTTGGTTGATATCAGTCTAAAACAGCTGCAGGCGGATGAATTTAATACCCCTGCCGGATCAGATTCAGCATGGGTGTCGGCGAGGGGTTACAGGAATGGGGGGCAAGCCGCTGATTTCACAGACGACGATGTGGGACTTGAAATTACCATACTGGAAATTTTTATTGAGGAGGCACAAGAGGTCCAGGTACTATTCAGTGAAAATTTGGTTCTGTGGCGTGACGCGCTGGACGACGACAACATACTTAAGGAGTTGCGCAGGGCATTCCATACCCTAAAGGGGAGTGGCCGTTTGGCCGGGGCAGTGGACATAGGCGATCTATCCTGGATCGTAGAGGATATTCTGAACAAGGTGTTAAAGGGGACGGTACAACGTACCGCTGGTCTGTTTGAATTTGTCGAGCAAGCTCACAAGACCATTAAACGCTTGGTGGAAGGGTATTATTCCGGTCACCGGGAATTTCTGGATATCACTCCTTGGAAGCAGCAAGTTGATACGCTGTTAAAGAATTCAGTAATCACTGCAATGCTAACGGTTGGTAGCCCGGATTCATCCGGCGACGGCCCGTTCGAGGGTGGTGGGGAATCGAACCTTGTTGATGCCACAGGGGTTCAAGTGGGGGCCGTGACCATGGGGATCTTCGTAAATGAAGCCCAGGGCCATATTGATGTCATTCGACGAGAATTGACCGCCTATGATGCCCCTGGCGCGAGTCATCACGTTTCTTCCGAGTTGCTGCGCGCCACCCATACCTTGGCTGGCAGTTCCCGTTCGGTAGGACTGGTACCCGTCGCCAACCTGTGTGAGACCATGGAGTCCATGCTTGCCATGTACCTGCACTATATGCGGCCGTTTGAAGAAACAGGGCGCCAATTGTTAAAGCAAGCAGTCGAGTCTATTTCCAACCTAGTCCATGATTTCGAGTTGGGGGAGCCGGTGTCTGAGGGCGTGGCTGCAGACGTGAGTGATTTAGTCCGGTCTCTCAACACCTACATCGAATCTGAACCTGACCATGAGCCTTGGTACGTAGGCAGCCCAGCCAATATTGAGTCGGCGGCAGCTGATAATAAAACCGTGACTGTGGGAAGCGAACTTAATGTGGACGTGGATCTGCATAATATTTTTCTGGAGGAGGCCATTGACCTGCTGGCGCAACTTGATGAGGCTCTGGGACGTTGGCGTAAAGAGCCCGATAATATGGACGCCGTCAGCGCACTAAAACGGACCCTGCATACATTGAAGGGTAGTGCCCGCACTCTGGGTATAAACCTCGTGGGCGACCTGAGTCACCACACCGAGAGTCTGCTGGAGATGGTGGAAAACGGGCTACGCGTACCCGAGCCGCCACTGATTGATCTGTTGGTTGAAGTCCATGATTCTTTGGTGCGCGTCCTTGATCAGATGCAAGCGCACCAGCCTTTGTTTATTGATGGTGATCTGGATACTAGGGTGCTGGCTGCGATGTCTCAGGGTTTTGATAGTGCCGTGGAAACGGATGATACGGACAGCAGTGAGTTGCTAACAAGGAGTGATGAATCGTTCTCAGTTGCCCCACTTCAGAAGCCAGGCCTGGACCAGGTGGATATTTCCCTGGAGCCGGTGGAAGAATTGAGTCCGGTGGGAGGGCAAGATTCACAGCAAGAACCAGAGCCACAAAATCGTATAGATGTATCGGGGCAACCGGCTGCGCTGGATGCGAGTCAACCTGCAGAGGAGCTCGGCGAACGCGTCATGGGGACCTCTCAAACCGGCGTGGTGCGCGTCAATCAAAACTTGCTCGCCAATCTTTCTAACTATGCCGGTGAGGTGAGTATTGCCCGTTCCCGTATACAGCTTCAGGTGGGTGGTTTTAAGGAGAATCTTAAAGAGTTACGTGGTTCGGTTTCGCGGTTTAGAGAACAAATTCGAGAGCTCGAAATTCAAGCAGAGTCGCAGATTATGGCGCGAGTCGAAGACACCGAATCTGAGATGGAGCATGGTTTCGATCCATTGGAGTTTGATCGCTATACCAAAATGCAATACTTGTCCCGAAGCTTAGCCGAAAGTCTAAATGATCTTTCGACCATTCAGACCGGTCTGGATGGTGATGCTGGTGCAGTAGAGTTGGCGCTGCAACAACAAGCTCGCCTCAACACCGAGTTGCAAGAAGGCTTGATGAAAACCCGGTTGGTGAATTTTTCCAGCCAAGTGCCTCGTCTTCGGCATATGGCAAGGCAATTGGCGCGAGAGTTAAACAAGAATATTGATATGGTATTTTCTGGCACTGAAGTGGAAGTCGATCGTAATGTACTCGATCGCATGCTGGGTCCATTAGAGCACATCATTCGTAACGCCATAGACCATGGTATTGAGACCGAAGTGGAACGTATGACCGTTGATAAGCCTGCCCAAGGACGCGTTCACATGGCGTGTAAAAGCGAAGGTAACGATATTGTTTTTCGCATCAGCGATGATGGCCGGGGCCTGGACACAGAACTGATACGCAAACAGGCCCTGGAGCGCGGCTTGATCGATGAATCCTCCACCCTATCGGATAGCGATTTGGGGCAGTTTATTATGATGCCCGGTTTTACCACTCGCAGTGAGGTTACCCAGGTATCCGGTCGTGGTGTGGGTATGGATGTTGTGCATAATGAAGTGCGTCAGTTGGGTGGACACGTGAGTGTGGATAGCCGTGCAGGCGAAGGTACGAGCGTAGTCATTTACCTGCCGCTAAGTCTGTCCGTTATGCAGGCTCTGATCGTGCAAGCCAGCGACCAGCCATTCGCTATTCCGGTTTCATCGGTTATCAATATCATTAAGGTCAAGTCTTCGGCATTGCAGGCTACAAATCAAGATGGAGAGCCGAGCCTTGAGTATTTTGGCACCCGTTATCCCTTGATGAACTTGCGAACCAGTCTTGGTTTTTCCAGGCTCGCCAAAGTCAACGGTAAGGTGCCAGTCTTGTTGGTTAGGACAGGTGATCACCAGGTTGCCATGGAAGTGGATAATCTGGTGGGGACACAGGAAATTGTGGTCAAGCCCTTGGGACCACAGATTTCCGATGTGCAGGGCATTGAAGGCGCAACCGTATTGGGAGATGGCAGTGTGGTCTTGATCCTGGATCTTAGCGCCTTGTGGGTCAGTAAGGATGTGGTGTGGTCCATTAGCGCAGAGGCCTCGCCCGCCAAGGAACGACGATATTTGGTGATGGTGGTGGACGATTCACTTACGGTACGTACCGTGACTGATCGGCATTTACGTAAACATGGTATGGATGTCGTATTGGCAAAGGATGGTGTAGACGCGGTCGAAAAGTTGCGAGACACCTTGCCGGATGTGATGTTGGTGGATATAGAAATGCCCCGCATGGACGGTTATGAATTAACCTCACGGATCCGATCTGATCCAGACCCGGTGGCATCGCAGGTCCCCATTATTATTATTACCTCTCGGGCCGGTGCGAAGCATAAACAAAAGGCCATGGACCTGGGCGCGAATGTTTATCTCACCAAACCTTACCAGGAAGAAACGCTTGTGGCCGAGATCGAGCAGGTATTGGGCGCCCGGACTGTGCACTAGCCTATGAAGCAGGCGCAAACCCAGACAGTACAAAGCCTTTTGTTGCCAACGGGTGCGGTGAACCTGCTCCTGCCCGGCGCTGCCGTGGCCGAAGTGATCGGGATACAGCACCTGAGCACCACCCGTTCCCGCGGTGTGTTGGTGGGGACTGCCGCATGGCGTGGCCTGACTGTTCCAGTGTTGTCGTTTGAGGCTTTGTCGGGGCAGGTTGCACCCGCGCCAAAGGCGCGTACCAAGATTGTGGTTTTATATCCAGTCACCGGCAGGCCTAAGGTTGATTTTTATGGTGTCTTGGCAAGCGCTGATCCACGTTCGTTGTCAGTCAGCGGCGACAAATTACGGTCAAACGGCGTGCAGGCAAATAGCCCGTACATTCTTCAACTATGCAAGTTGGATGGCGATGCCGTCGCCATACCCAACCTACCCGCTATTCGAAAAGCGCTAGATGACGTCTAACCTTTTGGAATATTGCCATCTGAACAGTAAGGCCACCATTTGATAACGCCTGCCTTGGGCAGACAGCCTACCGTTTTTACCAATAGTGACAATCAATCCATTTTATGGCCTAATGGGGGGCTTTCTGATCGTGACGCACGGGAAGCTTTGCGGACATCCCCCCTCGCCGCAAGTAACTTAATACGCTTACAGAGGCTGCATTTTTCGGGTCACGCAGTTAAAGGCGTTTTCACGCGTTATCGGACAAGTGCTGGCATTGTTGCCCCGTCAGACTCGATGGTTAATTTGCAATAGGTTTGCTCGCTTGCCGGATCGGCCATCCAGGATACAAAGCCACCCTAGCCGACCCATTTGAAGTGCCGCGCATTCTGCAAAGCGACACGCTGGTTAGACTGAGAACAGCAATAGTCAACGTTCAGTTCAAGGTCGTGGCCTATAAGGCTAACATATATTCTGGTTGATTTTGTGTCAGCGGGTTTGTCGCCCGCGATCAAATGCCATGGTTTGCGATCCTTTGGCACCGTTACAATTTGTGATCATGACCGAAAATGAAAGGAGATGCGAAAACTATGAGTAAGACAAAAATTGTTATTGGCCGCCCCCGCGTACCGGACCATCATGGACGATGCGCAAGAGCGAGCACAACAAATGTAACGACAGCACTCTTGCTAGCCGCAGGAGCGGGGACCCGTCTGCAGCCGTTGACCCTGGATGCCCCCAAGTGTCTCACGGAGATTGGAGGTGTTCCTATCCTCGAACGGCTGGTCAACAATTTGCGGGTGCGGGGGTTTAAAAGACTGATCGTGGTGATCGGGCATCTGGGTGATCGTATTCAGGAATTTCTGCAACAGCACGCGGGTGATATGCGGGTTGATTACGTCATCAACCCAGATTACCGGACAACCAATAACATCTACTCGCTCTGGCTGGCCCGGGAGCAGATCCGGGAGCCGTTTTTGCTGGTGGAGAGCGACTTGGTTTTTGATTCCTGGATGCTGGACGACATACTCCAACCTGGCAAGATGGCGATTTCCAACATTCGCCCCTGGATGAACGGCACTACAGTGAGACTCGAGGCGGCGCCTGGATTGGAACGGCGGGTGGCGGCTTTTAGTATGGGTGGTGATATTTGCAGTGATGCACGTCAGTACAAAACCGTCAATCTCTACAGCTTGTCATTTAATTCATGGAGCAAGATCGAGGAAAGGTTAAGCCGCTATGTCTCGGAAGGCAGGCTCGGTGAGTATTACGAGTTTGTGTTTGCCGAGATGGTCGCTGACGGTACACTCTCTTTCGATGCGGTTTTCTTCGATGCAGACCGATGGTATGAGATTGATACCAGGGCGGATTTGCGTGAGGCGGAGAATCTATTTTCCCGGCCCCGCTCCGTCGCCAGCCGTTCTCCCAGCCTTTCTTTAGACATCACCGAACCTGTGGCCACCGTTGCCTGAGATTGATCACGCATCCGTCAGCCGGTATTGGGAGCAGGTTAAGTCCTCGATTCTCGGGCCGTACATGATGGAGAGTTTCGGCTTTCCAGTGAGTGCGGGCGATTTTCGTTTCCGCGCGGAGGCCCGGATCGTCCGGCGCTTGTTAGGTCGTGTGGAGCACAATGGTCCGGTTCTGGATCTTGGCAGTGGTGTCGGCTATTGGGCCGAGGAGTTCGCTCACAGCTTCTCGTGGGTAGTCGCGGTCGAAGGCAGTAATGCACTCTACCCGGCGCTGGAGGAGCGATGCACCCCGTATTCCAATATCCGCGTAATACACGGTAATGTCCTGTCGTTCGAGCCCGATGGCCACTATAACCTGATTTTCCTCGGTGGCTTGCTTATGTACCTTGACGAAAATGACGTGATCGCTCTGTTGCAAAGATTGATCCCGTGTCTCGGATCGGATGGGGTTATTCTGTGCCGTGAGTCCACAGTTCGGAGTGAGACTGTGACGCGCACTGGCGGCTATCCCGTTGTTTATCGCTCTGTGCCGGATTACAAGCGCATCTTCAAACATTGTGGATTGACACTTAGGCACGTTGAAAGAAACGAGCCTTATGTTCTGATGCAGATGGGGTGTGAGTTGATCAAGAGATGGAAGAGGGTCGTTCCAGAACCATTTCAGGCGCTGCGAGTTATGGGCCGCTTGACCTACTGGGGCATGCGTTTGGGGAGGCCCTGGATCAGTCGTCTTCCCAAGGTCCTCGGGATTCCGTTTCCAAGCCTGGAGAATCACTTTTTTGTTCTCGGAAGCGGCGATTATTTATGAGCTATCTGTTCAGATAGCCTTATGGGAAACCTTCAAGGAAACTTGACCTATCGGCGCTTTATCTATCCTAATTGGGCTAACGCGGTATCGATTCTTGGCGTGCTGCCCCTGGCGCTGCTCTTCATAGGGGACGGTTATCGCTATTTAATCCCGCTAATCATTTTCAATAATGTTATGGACGATCTTGACGGCATTCTGGCTGCCAAGTTGGATATCCGTAGCCAGTTTGGAGCCGATCTTGACAATGTCTGTGATGCAGTGGCCCATGTGGTTCTGGTCTTGGCGCTGAGCGCACATTTCGGTGGACTGATTTTGATGATGGGTATGATCGCTGCGGTTTCGATCATACTTCGCGTCACTTCCAGGCTTAATTCAAATGCGGCGTCCGGTTGCGGTTCGCCGACCAACGAGCTCATGCGTCACATGCTGTTCGTTCTCCTGTTGACGAAAATATTTAAGGTTGACCCTGGATTTTACCTGGCCTTAATATTTGTGTTGCACTCGTTAACGATGATCGTGCCATTTAAATTAACTGTCCTTGTTCGAGGGCTAGCAAAGACCGCTGTCGCGGTTGCTTTTGTGAATGTGGCGCTAGTGGCGGCATGGCTCATGCCAACTGTTACATTACCCATCGCAGTGGCTTTCTTCGCCACTTACTTGTATTCATTTGTCGTTGGAGGGGGGCAATGGCTAAGGGATCGGGGAACCAAATCTCTGAGACAGTAACAAGGCGGAAAAAGTAAGATAAGATGTGCACTCCTTCAGAGATTTTATAATATGCCAAAGTTGCCATCCTTCTTCGGCCGTCTGCTGTGTTGGTTAGGATTTCATGACTTTCGCGTCATCGAGAAGAATTTCGAGTTTGGTGCCGGAGGCGGCATCGAAAAGGTTGAGTGTCGGCGATGTGGCAAAAAGTGGGTTAGAAGTTTATAGCCTAAGCCTGTATACATCTACGCAGTTCAGAGACTAACTCATCCGCTTTCTGGTATCGTTTTTCCAGTGGCTTTTCAAGGCATCGGTCTATGATTCGGCCAATGCACGCTGGAAGCTCGGGTCGAAGGCCAGAAATGGGGGGTGGCGGCTCGTTGGCAATCTTGTAGGTCAGGGTGGCCAGGGAATCACCGCTAAAGGGCAGTTTGCCACACAGCATCTGGTAAAACATCACGCCCAGGGAAAATAGATCGGAGCGGCCATCGACCTTCTTACCCATCAGCTGTTCGGGTGACATATAGGACGGAGTGCCTAGAATAACACCGGTCTTGGTTCGACTGGCGTCGGTTATTCGGGCAATGCCGAAATCAGTCACCTTAATGGCATTGTTTTTGGGTTCATACATGATGTTGGCGGGTTTGATGTCACGGTGGACGATCTGGTGGCTATGGGCATAGGCCAGGGCCTCGGCAATATGCAACGTGATGTCCATGACCTTGGCGATGGGCAACAGATTACCGGGCTTGGTGAAGGGCGCAAGGTCTTGGCCGTGCAAGAGCTCCATGGCGATATAGGCGAGATCGTGTTCTTCACCGGCGTCATAAATAGTCACGATATTGGGGTGGCTAAGGCGACCTGCGGTCTCGGCCTCTCTGAAAAAACGTGCCTTGACCTCTTCCAACTCGCTAGCCTCGAACTCTTCGGACAGGGCCAGGGTCTTGATCGCCACCACCCGATTGATCTTGGGGTCTTTGCCTTGATAGACCACGCCCATAGCGCCCTTGCCCAATTCCTTTTCGACCTGGTATCGCCCCAGCATGGGCTTTTGGACATCGCCTTTGTCCAGTAACAGGGTCGATTGCGCGCCGCCACTTCTGCCGCCGCCGAGTATGACGGTCTCACTGAGATTACGATTGCGTTTGATTCGTTCCGGTGTGTCGCGGAATCGGGCGTCATGTTTGGATAAATACTCAAAGGTCCCCGCAGCCTTGGCAAATTGACGTTTTCTCTCGAAATCCAGCCCCAGGTTATAGAGCACCTCCATCATCGAGTCATCCAGTGGCACCTTGCGGAATTTTTCGTAGGCCGCATCAAGTTGTCCCTGGTTCTGGAAGGTAAGCCCCAGCATGCGGTTGCTCTCGGCGGAGCTGGCATCGGCTGCAATCTTGCCCTTTTCGGTGAGCAAGAATCGTTTGGTGGTGAGGAGTAAGTGACCGCTCAGTAATAATGCCAGGGGAACCATCAGCTGTACCCAGATAGCGTACTGAGTAATGGCGTAGAAGTGGGTGCCGACCAAAAGCAACGCCAGTATCGCTGTCAGGGTGCCGGCGTGGGACGCGCTTATTCTGGGCAACAGGAAAATAAGGTACAACGCAATCATAGCGAATGCCAACCATTGCGCCATATTCACCCATGATGGTGTGGCGATAAAGTCCTGGTTCAGGATGCTGGAAACAATATGGGCCAGGGTTACCACAGGCGCCATGGATGCTGAAACCGGCGTAACCTGATTGGTGCCGACGCCGGTGGCGGTGGCGCCTACCAGCACAATTTTGCCGCGGTATTTTTGCGGGGAAATTTTTCCACTCAATACATCGAAAAAAGAATCTATAGCAAAAGTCGGTTTATCCTGACTGCCGGTATAAAAAAAAGGCCGCATGCGTAGTATTGGATCAGTAGGCACCGAGAGCCCGCCTATTTGCACGCCGTTTCCAAGTTGCAGTTCGATGTCGGCGGGCGCCAGGTTCAGGCTCTTGGCTGCCAGCACCAGGGCCAGAGAGGGAAGGAAGTGGTCGTAGTACCGAATCACCAGGGGCAGGGTGCGGGTGCCCCCATCTACATCTTGTAGCAGGTTGAGGTGACCGATCCCGGATGCCACCGATGCCAGATCTCCAATGGGAGTTAATAACGCTGTAGAGGGGATGGGTAGGGCGCCAGCATTGAACTGCCCCTCACCCCCCACCTTGGTGATGCTGTTGGCCACGATGGATGCGGGCAGCGCACCGTCGGGTCGGCCTTGGGGCTCACCCAAGGCCGCAGACATGGCCAATACAACATTGGCGCTCTTTTCTATGCTTTGACGCAGCAAGGTGTCGGTATCCAGTTGGGACTGAGCCGTGATCAAAAGATTACCCAGGGTAGCGGCATCCTCAATTAAACGTGTCGTCAGGGCGGATGCTGTAGAGGGTTTGGGTTGACCCGTCATCAACTTATCCCCGGTTTTATTTTTCTGGTCCTGGTTCAGACTAGAGTCCGCGTAAAAACTCAGCAGCCGATTAATATGATCGAGCCCTGGGTCAAGCTGAGGCTCCACGAAAAAGACGGTATAGCCTACGGTCTTGGCCTGACCCAGAAGGTCAATCATCCTGGCATGGATATTTCGTGGCCAGGGCCAGCGACCGATATTGGCGATGCTCTGATCGTCGATGGCGACGATAGCGATGTTGTCATCAGGTGTGCGGGTTGAGAACCGCACACCGACATCGTAGGCCTTGCGTTCCAGGCTTTGCAACAGGTCGCTGCCTGAGACGACCACAAAGGCCAGGCTGACAATGAGCCCAAAAAATCCGTCGCGCTTCCAAAATGCCATTTTTTATTGTAGCCAACCTTCCGTCAGGTATTTTGAGTATCCATCATAGGCCTTTTTAGTGGTCTTTTCGAAACCCGAAAACCCAATATTTTGCAGCATGATTTGGCCCGACGGGGTATCCGCCGCAGTAAGCAGCGCTTGGCGTATAAGTTTTTGAGTGGGAGCATCAATTGAAGGTCCCGCCGACAGGGTGATGTGAGGGGTCTGCTCGCTGGTTTTTAAGATACTCAGGTCATTTCCTGCGTTCATCTCCCGGGCCGCCACCGGAGTGGGGACCATCGCGGCGCGAACCTTGCCTGAACGCAATAACTTCAAGGCCTCGTTGGAGTCTTTTACCGGGATAATCATCGGCTGGCGGGCGGTGTTGGGAAACATTCTGCTTATGACCAGGCCCCCTGGGCTGGGAGGGATCAAGGAGGCTATCTTTCGGCCTACCAGTTCCTCGGCGTCGAAGTAGCCAAGGTCGGGTAGGCTGACCAAAGAATAACTCACCAGGCCGGGCACCTTCACCAGTGGGGTGTAACCCATCTTCTTGATACGGTAGTCGGTGTAAAAGGCCGAGTCGAGGATCAGGGAATAGGTCTTGCCTTGCTTCATGGTGAGCCAGTAATCGGCAAAATCGTAGGCGGTGACCAAGGTGATCTTCTTGCCTGTGGCCTTACTAAGATAATTGGCCAGAGGTTGGTAGGCCTTTATCGTAGCATCGCGGTTGATGATGGGCTGAACGACAAAGTTGATATCCGCAGCCTGTGACGGATTTGCCCACAAATAGCATATAAGGATAGAGAGCAGGCCAAGGCGGGCCAGCCTGATAGCCTTCGGGTACATTGATCTGCCTGGCTGTAATCTCATAGTCTCAACCTCAACCTATCTCATTATTATGTTGAGGGTATTATAGTAGGGTTGGCGTTGCTTCGGGTATCCCGCAGCTTAGGTGGAATACCCCGGCTGTGTCAGCAGATAAGGGTGACCCTTGAATTTCGCTAAAAGCCAGGGGTTTTTGCTGTTTTTATTATTCTAAAACAGGGGATTGAGATGTTACCGGATATCGAGATTTTAGAGGGAATCTTGCGCCAGATCGCCAGTGATGAGGCCCTGGGTGGTTTTACCCAGGTCGAACGGGAAGTGAAGTGGGACGGTAGCGTGGTCACCGAGACCGATCGGCGCATACAACAGCGCATAGAATCCGTGTTAAAGGACCATTGGCCTGACATTCCGTTGTTGGGTGAGGAAATGAATCCGGCCCAGCAAGAACAGCTATTGGTTGCCCCTAAAGGGGGGCTATGGGTATTGGATCCCCTGGATGGGACCACCAATTTTGCTTCGGGGCTACCATTTTTTTGCGTGTCCCTGGCGCTGATCCAGCAGCAGGAAGCCGTATTAGGGGTTATCTACGACCCTTTGCGCGATGAGTGTTTTATGGCTGAAAAGGGGGCCGGGGCGCGCCTCAATGGGGCAATCTTGGGTCCTGCGCCGCAGTTGGAACTATCCCGAACCATCGCCGGGGTCGATTTTAAGCGCTTGCCAGGTCCCCTGGCGGATCAATTGGCCCATGCTTTTCCCTATATGTCCCAGCGCAGCATGGGGTCCAGTTGCCTGGATTGGTGCTGGTTGGCCGCAGGCCGGTTTCAGGTCTACATCCATGGTGGCCAGAAATTATGGGACTATTCGGCAGGCGATCTAATCTTGAGGGAGGCGGGGGGGTATGCCACGACCCTGAACGGCGAACCGGTGTTTGCTGGTCAACTCGCCCCACGGTCTGTGGTGGCGGCGGTGAACGGGGAGCTGTTTGCTGAGTGGAAGGCCTGGATAGAGCGCAATAAGGACACTCCGGAATAGATATAAACACTCTATATGCCCCCATTTAGACACTAACGTCGCCTAAATGGGGGGTATTGTGTTCAAATTCGTTCAGACCCAACCGGGGGTAATCATAAGTGCGACCTGAGGGTCTCGTACTATTGGCAAATGGTCCTCAGTGAGGGAGAATACGCGCCCTTCCGTCGGGCTGTCTGGGACCGGTGACGTTGACCCGGACCCGGTTTTTTTTGAGAACACTTAGACGTGAAAGCACATTACTCCGCCTGGTTGCTGTAACCAGCGGGAGGGGCGCAGGACGGACACCAGACTCTCTCCTAAATGATGCCGGCAACAGGGTATTTAGCTTAAGGCTGGGGCCGTCGGCAACGGTTTAATTGGTTTATATATACTATAGAGGATAGGTTTATGTCAGCGAAACCCGAAGACGCAATACCGAGTCGTCGAGATTTGGCCAACGCCATTCGTGCGCTTAGCATGGACGCGATACAAAAGGCCAACTCCGGCCATCCCGGCGCCCCCATGGGTATGGCGGATATCGCCGAGGTGTTGTGGAACGATTTTTTAAATCATAACCCAGACAACCCTCACTGGGCCGACCGTGATCGCTTTGTGTTGTCGAATGGGCATGGATCCATGCTGATCTATTCTCTGTTGCACCTCAGTGGCTATGATCTTCCCATGGGAGAGTTAAAGAACTTTCGTAAGCTGCATTCAAAAACACCAGGGCACCCCGAATATGGTTATGCGCCCGGGATAGAGACCACTACCGGTCCCTTGGGTCAAGGTATTTCTAATGGAGTGGGTATGGCCCTGGCAGAAAAGGTCATGGCAGCGCAATTCAACAAAGAAGGTCATGACGTCGTTGACCATAGAACTTATGTCTTTTTGGGGGATGGATGCCTCATGGAAGGCATCTCTCATGAGGCCTGTTCTCTGGCCGGCACCCTGGGGTTGGGTAAGTTGATCTGCTTCTATGATGACAATGGTATCTCCATTGATGGTGATGTGGTTGGCTGGTTTGCGGACGATACTCCAAAGCGTTTTGAGGCCTACGGCTGGCATGTTGTTGCCGATGTTGATGGCCATGACCCGGAGGCGATCAGGGCAGCGACCGAAATGGCGATTGTTCAAACCGGCAAACCGTCCTTGATCTGCTGCAAAACCGTTATCGGTAAGGGTGCGCCAAATAAAGAAGGTGGCCACCATGTGCATGGTGAGGCCCTGGGCGATGATGAAGTCGCTGCGACCCGTAAGAATATAGGCTGGGCCTATGCGCCGTTTGAGATCCCTGCTGAAATTTATGCCGGTTGGGATGCCCGGTCCAAAGGTAAGATGGTTGAGAAGTCCTGGAACGACAAGTTTGATGAATATAAAAAAGCCTACCCTGATCTGGCTGCCGAGTTTGAGCGCCGCATGGCGGGGGACTTGCCTGCCAACTGGCAACAAGAGGCCGGGAAATTTATCAGCAGCGTCAATGAGAAAGCGGAATCACCTGCAACACGAGTCGCATCCAAAGGTGCTCTAAATGGTTATGCACCCTTGCTACCTGAATTTTTGGGTGGTTCCGCTGATTTAACGCCGTCGAATAACACCTTTCATGACAAGAGTGTTTATATCAATTCGAATACCGGCCCCGAAAAGGATTTTTCCGGCAATTATCTGTCCTATGGGGTGCGTGAGTTTGGCATGAGCGCCATTATGAACGGTATTGCCTTGCACGGTGGTTTCATTCCATACGGCGCCACCTTCCTCATGTTCTCAGAGTATGCCCGCAATGCTCTGCGCATGGCGGCGTTGATGAAGATTCGGAGCATCTTTGTTTATACCCATGACTCCATCGGGCTGGGTGAAGACGGCCCTACCCATCAGGCCGTAGAACAGATTCCCACCTTGCGTATGATTCCCAATATGTCCGTCTGGCGTCCGTGCGACACGGTGGAAACGGCTGTGGCATGGAAGTGCGCCATCGAGAAGAAAGAGGGCCCAAGTTGTTTGATTTTTTCGCGACAAGGGCTTGCATTTCAACAGCGTGATGATGCCACCATTGCCAATATTGCCAAAGGCGGTTATGTCATAAAAGATACCGGCGGCGTCCCTGACGTTATTGTCATGGCCACGGGTTCTGAAATGGCCTTGGTGATGGAGGCTGCTGAGGCATCCGGCAAGAAGGTACGCGTGGTATCCATGCCATGCGTGGAACTATTCGAGGCCCAGGATGCCGCCTACAAGGAATCAGTGCTTCCTGCGGCAGTGACCGCACGCGTAGCCGTGGAAGCCGCCATTATGGATGGCTGGTGGAAGTATGTTGGCATGAAGGGCACAGTTGTGGGCATGACTGCATTTGGTGAGTCGGCGCCCGCACCCCAGTTGTTCGAACATTTCGGCTTTACCACTGATAATGTGATGAAGGCGATTAACAGCGTTGCTTAATGTCTTTGATCCCATCCCTGATTCTGGGATGGGGGTTTGCCTGTTTTTACTAAAAATTTCCAGGAGATAAATATGACTATCAAAGTCGGTATTAATGGCTTTGGCCGTATTGGCCGCATGGCATTTCGTGCCATTGCAAAGGATTTCTCGGATATCGAGGTTGTTGGTATCAATGATTTATTGGACGCTGAATATCTGGCCTACATGCTGCAGTATGATTCGGTTCACGGTAACTTCGATGGCGATATTTCCGTAGAAGGCAATAATCTTATCGTCAACGGCAAGACCATTCGCCTCACTGCAGAGCGCGATCCTGCCGATTTGAAATGGAACGAAATCGGTGCCGATCTTATCATTGAATGTACGGGATTTTTCCTGACCGAAGAAACTTGCCAAAAGCATATCGACGCAGGCGCCAAGAAGGTTGTTCAGAGCGCACCGTCCAAAGATGGCACGCCCATGTTCGTCTACGGTGTAAACCATGGTACTTACACGGGCCAGGCGATTGTCTCCGCCGCTTCTTGCACCACCAATTGCCTGGCGCCGGTTGCCAAGGTGTTGAATGACAAGTGGGGCATCAGGCGCGGTCTTATGACGACGGTGCATGCGGCGACGGCGACTCAAAAGACTGTGGATGGTCCTTCACAGAAAGATTGGCGCGGTGGCCGCGGTATTTTGGAAAACATCATTCCTTCATCTACGGGAGCTGCCAAGGCAGTGGGTGTGGTGCTGCCTGAATTGAACGGCAAACTGACCGGCATGGCCTTCCGCATACCGACTTCCGACGTTTCGGTTGTTGATCTCACCGTTGAGCTCAATAATGAGGCCAGCTATGCCGACATCTGCGCCGCTATGAAATCCGCTTCACAGTCAGGCGATATGGCGGGCGTTTTGGGCTACACCGAAGACAAGGTGGTGTCCACCGACTTCCGTGGCAGGACCACACCCTCTATCTTTGACGCGGGTGCGGGCATTGCCCTGGATAGCACCTTTATCAAGGTGGTGTCCTGGTATGACAACGAGTATGGCTATACCTGCAATATGCTGCGTATGGTCCAGCACGTTTCTAAATAGAGCCATCTATTGGTGACAGTGGTGTCACCCATTGCAGCTGGACGAGAGCCAGCCCGGAATGCCCGGGCTGGCGCCTTTTGATATACCTTAATGAGAGTGTCGTTTGTCAAGCCGGTGGTTGGGTTTAACAAACCACATTAAAAATTTTTCAGGAGCGCTCTAAATGTCTGTCATCAAAATGACTGATCTTGACCTTAGCGGCAAGCGTGTGCTTATTCGGCAGGACCTCAATGTGCCGATTAAAGATGACAAGATCAGTAGCGACAAACGTATACGCGCCAGTCTTCCCACGATCGAGCTGGCGCTAAAAGCCGGTGCCAAGGTGTTGGTGATGTCCCACCTGGGACGACCCACCGAAGGCAACTTTGACGAGCAATATTCTCTTTGGCCAGTGGCCGAACATCTGTCTACTTTATTGGGGAAGAAGGTTACCCTGATTAGAGATTGGTTGGATGGCGTGGGCGATATGAAGGACGGCGACGTGGTGTTGTGTGAAAACGTTCGCTTTAATTTTGGCGAAAAGAAAAATGATGATGCCCTGGCGAAAAAGATGGCGGCCCTGTGCGATATTTATGTGATGGATGCCTTTGGTACTGCCCATCGGGCTCAGGCTTCAACCCACGGCGTTGCGAAATATGCCGCCACTGCCTGCGCTGGGCCGTTGCTGGCGGGCGAGTTGGACGCGCTGGGCAAGGCCCTGGACAATCCCGCCCGACCCATGGTGGCCATCGTCGGGGGATCAAAGGTATCCACCAAGTTGACGGTGCTGGAATCCTTATCCAAGGTGGTCGATCAGCTTATTGTAGGTGGCGGTATCGCCAACACCTTTATCGCTGCTGACGGTCATAACGTGGGCAAGTCCCTATATGAAAAAGACCTCGTCGAAACCGCGAAGCAGCTTGGTGCACAGGCCCAGGCCCGCGGCGGCAGTATCCCGGTGCCGGTGGATGTGGTGTGCGGCAAAGAATTCTCCGAGACCGCCGAGGCGACATTGAAGCCGGTTACAGAGGTTGCTGATGATGATATGGTCTTCGATATAGGTCCTGAAACGGCCAAGCAACTTGCCGAGATCCTGCACGAGGCCGGCACCATCGTTTGGAATGGTCCAGTAGGCGTGTTTGAGTTCGATCAGTTTGGCGAAGGCACCAAGACCTTGGCCCTGGCCATCGCTGAAAGCCCGGCTTTTTCTATTGCCGGTGGCGGTGATACCTTGGCGGCCGTTGATAAATATGGCATTGCCGACGAGTTGTCCTATATATCAACCGGTGGTGGCGCCTTTCTGGAATTTTTGGAAGGAAAAAAATTGCCCGCAGTGGCTATACTTGAGGAGCGGGCGAATTAGCCTGATTGCCGTGGTCTATGCTTAGACGCACCAAAATAGTCGCGACCCTGGGTCCTGCCTCTGATACCGAGGAGGACTTCAATCGTCTTATTGAGGCCGGGGTCGATGTGGTTCGCATGAACTTTTCCCATGGTGATGCCAATGACCATCGCCGCCGCGCCAAGGGTATTCGGACATGCGCGAGTGCCCACAATCGTCATATCGGCGTGTTGGGGGACTTGCAGGGGCCCAAGATTCGAATCGAGCGATTCGAGCAAGGCAGTATCGTGCTCAATGAGGGTGATGACTTTAGCTTTGATGTGGATTGTGATTCGGAAGGTGGAGACCAGAACCGGGTGGGCGTGGCCTATAAAGGACTACCCGGTGACGTGCGCAACGGAGACACGTTGTTACTTGATGATGGGCGCCTTGTCTTCCGCGTTACCCGGATCAAAGGTTCCGAAATAAAGTGCCAGGTATTGGTGGGTGGCGAGCTCTTCGACAACAAGGGAATTAATCGAAAAGGTGGTGGTTTGTCGGCCAGTGCCTTGACCGGCAAAGATCGTCAGGACATTAAATTGGCCGCAGAAATAGGTGTCGATTATTTAGCCGTTTCTTTTCCTAGAAATGCCGCCGACATAGATGAGGCTCGGAGTTTATTGCGCCAGGCTGGCGGTCATGGTGGTATTGTGGCCAAGATTGAGCGCACCGAGGCGGTGGATGCGATAGACGAGATTATTGATGTCTCGGATGCAGTGATGATTGCCCGCGGTGATTTAGGTGTTGAGATTGGGGATGCACAGCTACCAGGGGTGCAAAAGCGGGTGATTCGCGCCGCACGCACCCATGATCGTGTCGTCATCACCGCAACCCAAATGATGGAATCTATGGTTGAAAATCAGATTCCAACCCGAGCGGAAGTCTTTGATGTGGCCAACGCGGTTTTAGACGGCACCGATGCGGTGATGTTGTCTGCTGAGACCGCCACCGGAAAGTATCCCGCTAAAGCGGTAGAGGCCATGGACCGGATCTGCCGTGGCGCAGAGAAACACCGTCTTGCCACAACCTCCAATTATCGTATTGATTCTACGTTTAAGCGTGCCGATGAGGCCATTGCCATGGCCGCGATGTACACGGCCAATCACCTAGGAGTACGGGCCATCGCCGCGCTCACCGAGTCTGGATCGACCCCGTTGTGGATGTCCCGGATCAGTTCCGGCATACCCATTTTCGCCTTGACGCCCCATGTGGAGACGCGTAGAAAGGTAACCCTTTATCGGGGCGTCTACCCCATTGAATTTCAGATTCCCTCAGCGGACCACGCCCAGGTCAATAAGGAGGCGGTCGATCTGCTGACAAAAATAGGCGCAGTAGAAAAGGGGGATTTACTTATTCTGACTAAAGGTGACCTCATGGGCAAACATGGCGGCACCAATGCCATGAAGATCGTGCATGTGGGTGGCCTCATTGACGCGACCGACGCCTAGGTGGACTCAAAAGTTAGGGAACTTCTGATTAATTCCAGCCCGGTCATTCCCGCGAAAGCGGGAATCCAGCAATATATTGATTTTACTACTCTGGATTCCGGTTCTTCACTTCGCTACGGCCGGAATGACGAATTAATCAGAGATTCCTTGGTTATTGAATTATTTTAGTGTTGTGTTTTCAGTAAATGGTATTGAGGATTTTAGCAACGCTCAGTTTATTGTTGAATGATTATAGGGCACTTCTGTTAATTGATAATTCCTTCTCCCCCCGGGAGAAGGTTAGGATGAGGGGATGATAAAATCAGTGTCTTAGCTTTGTTTGCACCCTTCACCCTATCCCTCTCCTGGAGGGAGAGGGAGTTAATAGAAGTGCCTTATAGAAGATTTACTTTAATATATCGTTAGGAGACTGTTATGGCTCTTGTTTCATTACGCCAATTATTAGATCACGCCGCTGAACACGGTTACGGTGTTCCGGCCTTTAATGTGAATAACATGGAGCAGGTGCACGCCATCATGCAGGCGGCCGATGCCACTGACAGCCCGGTAATCATGCAGGGTTCCGCCGGCGCCCGGGCCTATGCCGGCGAACCTTTTCTGCGCCATCTGATCCTGGCTGCGCTGGAAGCGTATCCGCATATTCCGGTAGTCATGCACCAGGACCACGGTGCTTCACCGGCGGTTTGCATGCGTTCGATTCAGAGTGGTTTCAGTTCTGTCATGATGGACGGTTCACTGGAAGAAGACGCCAAGACGCCATCCAGTTATGAATACAACGCCGAGGTCACCCAGCGTGTTGTGCAGATGGCCCACTTCGGTGGCGTCTCTGTTGAAGGTGAGTTGGGTTGCCTGGGTTCCCTGGAAACGGGCATGGCTGGTGAAGAAGACGGTTCCGGCGCCGAAGGCAAGCTGGGCATGGACCAGTTGTTGACCGACCCTGAGCAGGCCGCCGATTTTGTGAAGCAGACCAAGGTCGACGCCCTGGCCATTGCGATTGGCACCAGCCACGGCGCTTACAAGTTTACCAAGCAACCCACGGGTGAGGTGCTGCGTATTGACCGCATCAAGGAGATCAACGCCCGTATCCCGGACACCCATTTGGTGATGCATGGTTCCAGTTCCGTGCCCCAGGAGTGGCTCAAGATTATCAATGACTACGGGGGTGACATGGGCCAGACCTATGGTGTGCCGGTGGAGGAGATCGCCGAGGGCATTAAGAATGGCGTACGCAAGGTCAATATCGATACCGACCTGCGCATGGCGTCTACCGGTTCTATTCGTTGTCACTTGCACGATAATGCCTCCAATTTCGATCCGCGCAAGTTTCTAAAAGAGGCCACCAAGGGCATGATGGAAATCTGCAAGGCCCGTTACGAGGTATTTGGTACGGCGGGCAATGCGTCCAAGATCAAGCCAATCTCCCTGGAGGCCATGATCGGCCGTTATGCAAATGGTGAGCTGGATCCACGCGTCAAATAACGGGTTGCTGCCAGCCGGACCAGAAAGGGTGACTTCGGTCGCCCTTTCTTCTTTCCGGTTGCAGCTTTGTGGTGTTAGGTTTGTGACAGTTACAATCAGTCAGTTGATGCCTTCTGAAGAGATACTTGTCTGATGGGCGAATCAGTCCGATCCCATAACCCTGGTGCAACCCGGTTGTATATCAAGACATTCGGTTGCCAGATGAATGAGTACGATTCGGCGCGCTTGGCGGACGTGTTGGCCGCTTCCCATGGTTTGACCTTGACCGAAGATCCCGCCCATGCCGATGTTCTTTTACTCAATACCTGCTCGGTTCGGGAGAAGGCTCAGGAGAAGGTGTTCTCCGAACTGGGTCGTTGGCGGCCACTAAAGGAACGCCGACCCCATGTGGTGATCGGTGTGGGTGGATGCGTGGCCAGCCAGGAGGGTGAGGCCATACGTGGACGCGCCCCCTTTGTGGACATCGTCTTTGGCCCCCAGACTTTGCAGCGTCTGCCTGCCATGCTTGACCAGGTGCGGTCGAGCCGAAAGCCTGCGGTCGATGTCAGTTTTCCAGAAATTGAAAAATTTGACCAATTGCCCCAACCCAAAATAAACGAGGCACGGGCTTATGTGTCGGTAATGGAGGGTTGCAGCAAGTATTGCAGTTTTTGCGTGGTGCCCTATACCCGCGGTGAGGAATTTAGCCGCCCACTCGACGATGTGGTGGATGAGGCCCGTTGTCTGGCCCAACAAGGCGTAAAGGAACTCACCCTGCTGGGCCAGAATGTGAATGGCTACCGGGGTCTGATGGATGATGGTGATGAGGCCGATCTGGCGCTTTTGCTGGAATATGTGGCGCAAATTGAGGGCATTGAGCGTCTGCGTTTTACCACCTCACATCCACTGGCGTTTTCTGCCAGCCTGATTCAGGCTTATGCTCAAATTCCGCAACTGGTGGATCATCTCCACTTGCCAGTGCAAAGCGGGTCCAACAGAATATTGATGTTGATGAAGCGTGGCTACAGCGTGGAAGAATTTATTGAAAAGATAGAACGTCTGCGTGCGGTGCGGCCCAATATTAGTTTATCATCCGATTTTATCGTCGGTTTTCCAGGCGAAACCGATGCCGATTTTGAGCAGACCCTGGATCTGATTGAGCGTATAGGATTCGATCACTCTTACAGTTTTGTCTTTAGCTCCAGACCCGGTACACCGGCGGCAAGCTTGTCAGATGATGTGACGAATGCGGTCAAGCAAGAACGTCTGCAACGCCTGCAACATCAGATCAATGTACACGCTGACAGAATTAGCCGTCGTATGGTGGGTACGGTGCAGCGAATTCTGGTGCACGGGCCTGCGCGCAAGCACCCAGGTCAACTAACCGGGCGCAGTGAAAATAATCGATCGGTGAATTTTTATGGTGACGAGACCTTGATAGGGCAATTTACCGAGCTCAGGATCACCGAGGCCCTGCCCAATTCCTTGCGAGGCGAGGTCATCGATACCAAAATCATGCCAAAATTGGTCGCTGAAGACGGTTGTCCTGGGCGCTAGTGCGGGTATACTGAAGTAAGGCCATGGTGATTCTGCCCACAACTTGAAGACGCAACCCAATGCATTGGCGTTTAGCTTGGCCCCCGTTGATAATCAACGCTTGGTGGCCCTGTGTGGCCAATTTAACGCCCATATCAAACAAATAGAGGACCGTCTCGGGGTGCAAATCGCCAGCCGTGGGGGGCACTTTAGCATCAGTGGCCACCCCACCCAGGCGAGCCGGGCCGAAGAGGTCCTGCGGACGCTTTATGCTGCCACTGCCGACGCGCCTGACGTTTCCTCATCCGACGTGCACTTGGCCCTGCAACATGTTCCGCCGCGAAAGGAAAAAACCGGTAGCGACATCATCATCCGCACCCGCAAGGCCTCAGTTCAGGGCCGCAACCCACATCAGCGCGCCTATCTCAGAAATATCCTGTCTCACGATATTAATTTTGGCATCGGCCCGGCGGGAACCGGAAAGACCTACCTGGCAGTGGCCTGCGCCACCCATGCCCTGGAAAAGGGCGATGTCAATCGCATCGTGTTGGTGCGGCCAGCGGTAGAGGCGGGTGAACGGCTCGGTTTTCTACCCGGTGACCTGGGGCAGAAGGTCGATCCCTATCTTCGGCCTCTATATGACGCCCTGTATGAAATGCTCGGTTTCGAAGAGGTGGGTAGACTGCTGGATCGGGACATCATCGAACTGGCGCCCTTGGCCTATATGCGCGGGCGGACTTTGAATGAGGCCTTTGTCATCCTGGATGAGGCTCAGAACACCACTACCGAACAAATGAAAATGTTCCTCACCCGCATTGGGTTTGGCGCCACCGCAGTGATTACCGGTGATATCACGCAGACCGATCTGCCCCGTGGGCGTCAGTCCGGGTTGCAGCATGCGATGGAGATTATAGAGAATATCGAAGGCATCAGTTTTACCTACTTCAAGCCCGAAGACGTGGTACGACATCCCTTGGTGCAAAAGATTGTCGAGGCCTATGCCAAGTCTGACGAAAGTGAAGACCACAAGTGACAAGATGCCAAGTGATCGTTTCCTTTGTCAGGCCATAAGATGAATATTCAAATTGCTTGCGATGATGCAAGGCTACCCGGCCAGCAACAGATGGCCGCATGGGCCAGTATCGCTATGGATGCTGTGGGTGAAACGGGCCATAACGAGATCACCCTGCGTGTTGTAGACGAGGCCGAATCGGCCAGGCTCAATCAGCGTTATCGCAATAAATCCGAGGCCACCAATGTGTTGTCTTTTCCATTCGATGATCCCCCGGGAGTGGCAACACAGATTTTAGGCGACCTGGTGATTTGTGCGCCAGTAGTAGAACAACAGGCCACCGAACAGGGCAAGGCACTGAATGACCACTGGGCGCATATGATCGTCCATGGTGTATTGCACTTGCGTGGCTACGACCATAAACAAGATACTGAAGCAACTAAAATGGAACAACTGGAAAAGGAAATTCTTGATAAGATCGGTATTCCAGATCCCTACTAACTCACTACACCTTAGCAACTATGTCACAAGAAAACGGAAAAGATCGACCTAGCCGTGCCTGGTCTCCACTCAAAAGTTTGGGCCGGGCGCTTAAGTGCATCCCGATTGATCGCAGGGACTTAATAGATATTTTACGCCGCAGCCATGAGCACAATCTTTTGGATCGTGATGCTTTGGACATGATGGAAGGCGTGATGCAAGTTTCGGAGATGCAAGTCCGGGACATCATGGTGCCACGCTCGCAGATGGAAGTGGTGAATCGTAGCCTCCCTATAGATGGGTTTTTGCCCATGGTTATTGAGACCGCCCACTCCCGGTTTCCGGTTGTGGACGGCGACAAGAACAAGGTCGTGGGTATCCTGCTCGCCAAAGATCTACTGCAATATTTTGCCCCGAACCACAAGGAAAGCTTTAATCTGAGAGATCTGTTGCGTCCGGCTATTTTTATCCCAGAAAGCAAGCGTCTCAATGTGTTGTTGCGGGAGTTCCGTAGTAGCCGTAATCATATGGCCATTGTGGTAGACGAATACGGCCAGGCCGCCGGCCTGGTGACTATCGAAGATGTGCTCGAACAGATTGTCGGCGAGATTGAGGACGAGCATGATATTGATGATCTGGATACCTTGATCATGCCGCGTAGCGATGATGAATACGTTATTAAGGGTATCTTGTCGATTGAAGAATTTAACGACTATTTTGGGGTGAGCTATGACAAGGGTGATGTGGACACGGTTGCCGGGATGGTGATTTCATCCCTGGGCCACCTGCCTCGGCGTGGTGAGGATGTCACCATGGAGGGGTTCCGATTCGAGGTGCTGCATGCCGACAGTCGGCGTGTTCATCTGCTGAGGGCAACACGTCTTGCCAATAATCAAGATACCGCTAGCGAATAAAAACCTTAGCGATATTCTTGTCGCCCTGGGTGCCGGAGCTGCCTTGCCTCTGGCATTTGCACCCTTTAATTTTGCCGTACTCGCGATTCTGTCACCGTCGTTACTATTTTTACTGTGGCAGCGCGGCTCGCCGTGGCGTTGCTTTGGTGTTGGACTGGCCTTTGGTTTGGGTTCATTCGGGGTGGGTGTGTCCTGGGTCTATCGCAGCATGCATGATTACGGTGGCATGTCGGTACCGTTGGCGGCGCTCGCCGTTGCCTTGTTTGTGCTGCTGCTTTCCCTGTTCCCGGCCCTGGTTGGTGGGTTACAAGCCCGGTTCGGGGACCGAAAGCGGGTGATTCATTTAATAGTGGTTTTACCCGCTCTGTGGGTGCTGCTTGAATGGTGCCGCAGTTGGGTGTTGACCGGGTTTCCCTGGTTGAGCCTGGGTTACAGCCAGATCGACACACCCCTGTCGGGGGTGGCAAGTGGGTTTGGCATCTACGCCGTGAGTCTGAGTGTGGCCCTGGTTGCAGGCCTGCTGGCGCTGATTATTGATAAGCCACGACGTCCCTGGCCTGCACTTGTCCTGGTGGGAGTCTTTGGGCTTGGCTTTCTCCTGGGTCGTATTGAGTGGGTCGAGCCAAAAGGACCTATGATCAAGGTGGCCCTGGTGCAGGGCAACGTACCCTTGGACATGAAATGGTTACCCCGTTACCGGATGACGGTGGCCGAGCGCTACCTGCATCTTAGCCAGGAGTATCGTGACCAGGCCCTGATAGTGTGGCCGGAGGTCGCCATACCGGCATTCAAAGACCAGATTCCACCCTCATTCTGGCGTGAGCTAAAAAATGAATCGACCCAATACCAAACCGATTTCTTATATGGAACCCTGGAACGGAGGCAAGGGGCCGATGGGGCATTAGACTACTACAACGTCGTTCGTAGCATTGCCTCGCAACCCCAGACCTACCACAAGCACCACCTGGTGCCTTTCGGGGAATATTTGCCTTTCCCGGTGTTGACCCGGTGGCTCATGGGGGCGCTCGATATTCCCATGTCAGACTTTAGTCCGTGGCCAGACGCCGACGGTGTGATGCACGTGGCCGGGCAAGCCGTTGCAGTGAGCATCTGCTATGAAGATGCCTTTCCCGAAGAATTCATTCGCCTACTTCCCGAGGCCACACTGTTGGTCAACGTAAGTGAAGACGCTTGGTTTGGTGATTCCCTGGGCCCCTTGCAACGCCTGCAGATGGCCCGTATGCGCGCCCTGGAAACCGGGCGTACTCTTTTGCGTGTGGCTAATACCGGCGTGACCGCAATCATCAACCATCGCGGCAAGATCATCGCCCGCACCAAACAATTCAAGACTGTGGTGCTTAGCGGCGAGGTGCAACCCATGCAGGGTGCCACGCCCTACGTGCGTTGGGGCAATAGGGCGGTGCTGGTGTTAATAGGGGTGATGCTGGTGTTGGGGTGGTTGGTTGGGCGAAAGGCCTGATATTAATTTTTCGACGCAAAGACGCAAAGGATTCGCAAAGGAAGACAAGGGACAAAGATGGAATGCACTTACCTGAAGGGTGTCTCTATCTGATTATGAAGTTGTCGAACCACTTTAATCTGCTTGCGCAGACCCTCTGCGAGTGAGTCGGGAAGCGGTACATACCTATCTTTTTTCCTTTTGCCTGATGCACGTGAATGCGGTGGTAGGCGAAATCGACATCTTGGATCCGTAGGCGTAGTCCCTCCAGTAGACGCATGCCCGTACCATATAACAGCGACGCGAGCATTTTGTGTATACCCTTCAGACTTTCTAGCAAGGTCATCACCTCGTTGCGGCTCAACACCACGGGAAGATTGCGTGGCCGCTTAGCCCTAACGAAGGATTCCAGCTCTCCAAGCTTGCGCTCAAGTACTCTATTATAGAGAAATACCAGCGCATTTAATGCTTGGTTCTGTGTGCTGGCACTGACATGCCGTTTGATGACCAGATATTCAAGAAATAACTTTACGTCACTGGCACCGGTTTGCTCAGGGGGTAGACCCTTGCAGAAGAGGATATACCGGGAAATCCACTGTTCATAACTCTGTTCAGTACGATAGGCATACCCTCTGCGGCGAATTTCGCGTGCAAAGCGAACCAGGAGGTCATGATGGGCGGCTCGCACTTCCTTGAGTGGCCCTTCCCCCTTGCGCTCCTTGAGATAACTTAGCTCATCTGGTGTGAGTTGCCGCGCAGTGGTCGGATGGTCAACGTCGAGTTGCTTTGCGGAGTCATGCCAATAATCCCAGTCGAGCCGCTGACAAACCGGAGTTACCAGCAGTTTGCAATACAGAATCTGGATAGCATCAATGGCCTGAGCGAATTGCCAGCCTGTAAGTCGATTACGGCGGCCCAGCATCTCAAAGTAATGACTTACATCATTGGCTGTAAGACTCTTGATCTTCTGCCCGTTTTGCGCGTTAATGAATGTCTCGATGCGCTTCACATACCACCGTTTCTGCTTTTCGGGTATAGATGCTTTATCAAGGCAGATCAGGTAGTTACTGAAAAAGCGTGAAACAGCGTCAGGGGTGGGGATGTGGGAATCAGACATATAAACCCTCCTTGTCACAATTAACGGGCGGCCTGCCCTGAAATGG
>ENA-ORDP01000031-ORDP01000031.1-marine-sediment-metagenome-genome-assembly--contig:-NODE-31-length-77414-cov-4.610853_pt1 | contig 77414 bp, 85 predicted proteins | sample MGYA00248627_ERZ508539 | MGnify/ENA primary metagenome ERZ508539 (study PRJEB26208, sample SAMN05571518) | marine sediment metagenome | biome: deep sea; feature: Hydrothermal vent; material...
CCCCTTGCCCCTCTTTGCCAAAGAGGTGGATGATCCATCCCTTTGGCAAAGGGAGGTTGGGAGGGATTTTCTAAATAATATGTCCACACTATTTTGAGACGATTATTAATCAGCTATTGTAACAGAAAAAGAACAGGGCATGCAAAGAATGGTTGCATTACCGGCTATCTACAGAAATTCCTGATTTACTCGGTTCCTGAGGCCTGTTTCTGCCTGTAATTATCTATCGCTTTCCTCAGTGCATCAGCCCCGAGGTTGGAGCAGTGCATCTTCTGCGGGGGTAATCCTCCGAGGGCACTTGCAACCTGTTCCTTTGATATTGCCATGGCTTCTTCAAGGGTCTTGCCCTTTATCATCTCCGTTATCATACTGCTTACAGCTATGGCGGCACCGCAACCAAAGGTCTGAAACTTTGCATCCTCGATCCTGTTGTCCTTTACCTTGATAAAGAGTTTCATCATGTCCCCGCAAACAGGGTTGCCCTCTGTGCCCACTCCGTCTGCATCAGGCATCTCTCCCACATTCCTTGGATTCATGAAATGATCCATCACTTCTTTGGAATACATGTTCCACCCTCCTCCATATCTCCCCACCCTTTGGCAAAGGGGGAGAGTTCTCTTAGTCTCTTGATTATCTGAGGAAACTCCTCAAGGGCATACTCTATCTGTTCTTCCGTATTATCTGCTCCCAGGGTGAAGACAACAGAGCCATGTGCTACATGAGTAGGGATTCCCATCGAGAGCAGCACCGGTGAAGATTTTAAAGCCTTTGAGGTACATGCCGAGCCACTTGCAACGTATATCCCTTTTGCTGCAAGCATGAGGAGCATTCCTTCACCTTCGATGTATTCCACGCAGAAACTGGCATGTCCTGGAAGCCTCTTTTCAGGATGACCTGTAAAATGGACGTCTTCGATCTTCATGATATCCTTGATAAGCCTGTCCCTCAGTTGCCTGATATTTTCAACCCTCAGGGGTAACTCAGCCTTTGAAATCTCTGCAGCCCTGCCCATACCCACTATTGCCGAAACGTTTTCAGTTCCCGCCCGCCGTCCGCCTTCCTGGATGCCGCCAAATATCAAAGGGATAATCCTCTGGCCTTCCCTGAGGTAAAGGGCTCCTGCACCTTTAGGACCATTGAACTGATGGGCCGACATGCTGAGGAGATCTACGCCGAGTTCCTTGACATCAACAGGTATGTTGCCTACCGATGCAACGGCATCGGTATGGAGGGTGATGTTTCTCTCCCTTGCAATTGCTGCTATTTCCCTGATCGGTTCTATTGTCCCGACTTCAGGACTGGCATCTATTACAGAGATCAGTATTGTCTCATCAATGATTGCCTTTTTGACTGCCTCTGGGTCTATCAGGCCGTATTTATCAGGGGGCAGATAAGTTGCTGTAAAACCCATCTTTTCAAGGAACCTTGCGGAATTCAGTATCGAGTGGTGCTCCATCCTTGTGACTATTATATGCTTGCCCTCATGCTGGCGGGCAAAGGCAATACCTCTGAGGGCAAAGTTATTGGCCTCTGCACCACTTGATGTAAATATAATCTCCGCATTTTTGGCGTTTATGAGAGCGGCAACCTGTTCCCTTGCACTTTCCACCGCCTCTCTGGCCGTTGTCCCAAGTGGATAAATGCTCAGGGGGTTTCCGAATTCCTCCCTGAAATAGGGCATCATTGCATTTAGAACTTCCGGTCTTAGGGGGGTTGTTGCTACGTGATCAAAATAGCATTCCATGATAGTCTCCTTCTATCAGGGCCTTTTCTTTTGACTTATGAGCCCGTTTTTCTGATATAAAATTTGAAATAATCATCAGCCTCATCCACACCTATAAATTCATTCCCCGTGTTTTCACACCATGCGGGTATATCTTCAAGTGCACCGTCATAATCCGTGAGGAGCTCAAGTATCTGTCCGCTCTTCAGTTTCCCCATCATCTCATCGAGCTTAAGCAGGTGCATCGGACACATCATATAGACTATATCGGTGGTTACATCAGGTGTTATATGTTCGACAAACCTGACCTTCTTCATGCCACTTCACCTTTGCCCTTTCCGGCAATCAGGGTAAAATCGTCATATGACTTTCCACTCAGGAGGTCATTGAGTGTTATCGTGTTTAAAAACTCCTCAATCTGTCTTCCCAGTGCCTTCCACAGGAGGTGGGTAACACAGCTATCGATCCTGACGCACCCCTCCGCAGGATTGAGGCAGGAGGTTATGGCAACCGGGCCTTCAAGTTCCCTCAGTATTTCTGAAATACTTACCTCTTCAGGTCTGCTTGTAAGGAGATACCCGCCGCCGGGGCCTTTAACGCTTCGTATAAGGCCTGCACGTCTCAGCCTGTTAAGTATCTGCTCAAGGTAATGAGGGGAGACATCCTGTCTCTCCGAGATCACCTTGATATTAACGGGTTCATCAGGATACCCCCGTGCTATCTCAAACATGGCCCTCACGCCGTACTGACCCTTTGTCGATAACCTGAGCATAAACAATTATAAAATACTTAACCATATCTGTCAAGTATTTGCAGCAGGTTAAAAGAAAAGGTTTAAGTGTTGTTCATTTCAGGTTTTGATTGATATATGCGAGTGCACCATAAAGACTCAGCTCGTCGCCTAATTTTGCCTTTGCTACAACCGGAGGGTTGGGGAATATGTTCAGCACCTCTTTTAAGTAGTGGCGGACTCTTTCGACAGGGATGCCGATCTCGTTCATCATGGAGCCCCCAAGCACAATGATGTCGGGGGACCAGATAACGGTTATATTATTAAGGCCGTATGCAAGAAACCAAGCCCTGTCGTCCCAGAATTTTTCATCAGTAATCTCGTAAGGCTTTTTCCCGTACTGTCTTTCTATGTCTGCTCCGGAGATATAATTTATCAGGTATCCCCGTTCGCTCCATCCGGGACAGAGGGCGTTACCTGCATCAATTATCTGTGCTCCCGGTTCAAACCCCATTGCCCCTTCATCAATTTTACCGTTGACTACCCTTGCCCCGCCAACGCCTGTGCTTACGGTAATATATACGACTATTGGGTAACCCCTGCCTGCTCCGTAAATTGCCTCTCCGAGGGTGCCCATTGCTGCATCGTTTTCAATATAGGCAACAGTTGTCAATGCCTTCTCCAAAGCGTCTTTGAGCGGCTTGTTCCACCATGCGGGTATATTGGGGCCTCCGACGGCCATTGTCTTGTCTTTGTTCAGGGGTCCTGCTATCCCGCCCACAACGGCATCAATCCTTTCACCCCCGGCAAGCTCAAGGGCTGCACCCTTAAAAACCTCTATTCCCTCTTCAAACACTTTCGGGGTAGCAAGATTTCTGATCTCACCAAGTGTCTTGCCGTCTACTGAGGCAGCCAGACGCATATTTGTCGCTCCTATGTCAAAAAGTATATACATAACAGTTATTTTACCTTATCTTGAGGACGGTTTTGCAACTTCCAGGGTTGCCGATAGAAAACCGGTCAACTTTTGAGGGGTACGCTTTGGAAAGGGACACGGGGACAGAGTTTTCACTCATTCTCGACAGACATCCTGTCTGTCTCCGAGGAAATTATCACATATCACCATCCAGGTGAGTTAAAAGTGATAATTTGAAACCGTTCAAACTCAATACCCGTATCCCTTTCCGCTATCTTGAAACAACTTCAGAAAGTTCCCTGTCAATATACATATCCCCTCTGAGTTCCTTCAGAATGGCTGCCGGCACTTCTGAAACCGGTCTGTCTTCCTGCATATGGCGGAAAGCCTCAGCCTTTTCCCTGCCAACAGCAAAAACAAAGGCCCGGTCAATCAGTTTCAGAAAGGTATTTGTTGTTGTTACCCTCTCGGGACAGGGTGTTTTACCTGTTGCGTCATAGGCCACAACCCATCTCTCATCGTTAAACAGGAAGTCAAACCTCTCTTTGTCCTCAGGAAAGGGCATTATGCCCGAGGTGTGTCCATCGGGTCCGATACCTATAGTTGCAACAATTTCGCCGTCAGGATTGTTTTTTCTCCACTCCCTCAATTTCCCTTCAAAATAATCAGCCAGACCATTCCGTGTCTGTCCCGGCCGGACCGTTGTATCAATAAAGGCACATCCTGATTTCAGAGCCTTCCTGTAAAAGCCTGTTCCGGACAACTGAACGAAATTATTGTTTTTACCTTCCCTGTCGTATCGTTCATCCAGGACGCCAATGGTCGTATAATCTCCCAGTATATCATCTGTAATAAAATCGAGTATTGCAAGTGAAGACCCTCCGGAACTTAAAAACAGGACTTTTCCACCCCTTTTTTGTGCATTCGACAGATAGCGGTAAATATCATCAGCAACCTGCCTTGCTGCCTCAGCCTTGTCCTTAAAAATATGTACCTTTAGATTCCCGATTGTCCTGTTCATTTTTTTTATACCAAAAAGGTCACTGCACTGATTTTCACCGTGAATCTCTGTTTTTCTAAGCCCCTCTTACTTACCTTACACACCTCGTCGCACTATAGATTAACTTTAGCAACATTCTACTCTACAAAACTATTGGTTGACAGGTAATAAAGTAAAGGTATAGGATTGTAACATGCCACTAAAGGATTAGATATGTTTGGAGCGTTGCACCATACTCATAAATTATCGTAAAAGGGATAAATGATAAAGTCGTAAAAAGTCTGAAAATACCTTTTTGGTCATTGCGAGCAGAGCGAAGCAATCTTTAATTGTCTGGTTTTAAAACAGATTGCTTCGTCGTTTTGCTCCTCGCAATGACAAATGCGGCTTTTTTACGAAACCGTGAACTACCCTGCGGCAGAGACCGCAGGGCGTCTGAAAACGGTCAAAGTCATAGTGGCTTGAAATTGTATGTCTATTTTCGGTGTCATTCCCGCTTGTCGGGAATCCTTCGACTTGTTCGGGATCACAAGAAAGATTCCGGACAAGCCAGAATGACAGAAATGTATGATGATCAGGGCAGAGTTTTTTTGAAAATGCCATTTAGTTCAATCCTGAGTTAAAGAGGAAAATTTAAAAAGGAGTTTAAATTATGGTTGATGGATTTGAGTTAAGAGTATCTGAGAGAAAAGGAGAAGGTGTTTTTGCGACGAGATCATTTAAGGCTGGTGAGATCGTAATGGTCGGAGTAATTGAAAAAAGACTGAAGAAGAATCACTCTCATGCTTCACAGATTGGCGAAAATGAATATGTGTTTCACGCTGGATCAATAAGTAAGGTTAATCATTCATGTGACCCTAATTGTGGTATCAGAATCAATGAAACCGGTGCCCATGACTTTGTAGCCATAAGAGAAATTTCTGTTGATGAAGAAATAACCTTTGATTATGCCATGAGAAATTATGGTGTTGATTATTTCCCGAAAGAGTGCATGTGCGGGTCTGAGATATGTCGTGGAAAAGTTACCGGTTGGAAGGATTTACCGGAGGCGAGGAAAAAAATATACGAAGGGTTTGTTGCTCCTTACCTTATTGAAATGGATGCCAAGTACTGTGCTGAACAAACATAATACGGGACTCATAGTTTTGCTGCAGGTTTCCTCTTTGCTTTGGGTGAAAACAGTTGATTTTTATGTCAGGATGCACAGAGATTAAAAAGAGGCGGCAGGAAGATTATGTGGTTGTACACAGGTTTGTCTGTTTCTGTAAGTATCTGGATAATATCAGGCATATATGTCTTTCCCCGGATAAAAAAGACCTACGATAGGGGCGAAGTATTCACCGACAAACTTCTGAATACCTGGTTTGTTATGTGGGCATTCCACCATGTACCCGTGATCCTGTCTTCGTTATATGGTGTATGGCTGATGCCGGTTAACAGGACTTTTGCCTTAGTCGGCGGTTTTATCACCTTTGTCTTTGGGACGGTTATATTGTCAGCGGGGATGATCGGATTTCGTTCCTTGCATAGATCCACAGGACAGGATATTTCAAAGCTTGTTACCTCCGGAATATACCGTTGGAGCAGGAATCCGCAGTTTATCGGTTGGGCTCTGATGCTTTCAGGCATATCGCTTGCCGGACGGTCAGGTTTGGCATTTGTGCTTACCGGGGTCTTCGCTTTCGTGATTCATCTGTACACTACGCGTATGGAGGAGCCTTACCTTGAGCGTCTGTATGGAGAGGAGTACTGCCGATATACATTGAGCAGTTCAAGATACATCGGGATACCGAAAAAGTAAGGGGAGAATAAAATGCTTGTGGGTCTTACCGGTGGTTTTGGATGCGGAAAGTCCACTGTTCTTAAGTTATTTGAAAAACTCGGTGCTACCGTACTCAGTGCTGATTCAATCGTTCATGACCTGTTAAAGAGAGCAGAGGTCAGGGGTCCCATAACTGAGATGTTTGGTCCGAATATACTCGTAAAGGGAGAGATTGACAGGAAGAAGCTCTCTAAAAAGGTCTTCTCTGATGAAAGAAAATAGAGAGGCTGATACATCCTCATGTTCTTGAAACAATAGAACAAACTTATATTAATGCCACAAATCCGACCTGCAACCCGGAAATCATTATGGTTGCGGAGCTCCCCCTGCTTTTTGAGACCGGGTTTGATAAAGGGGTTGATGCAGTGGTTGTTGTCAGGGCTGAATCGGATGTTGTCAGCAAGCGATTAAGGAGGAAGGGTTTTTCTGCTGAAGAGATAAGGACACGGGCTGCTGCTCAGTTCCCGATTGATGAAAAGGCTTCGAGGGCAGATTATGTAATAGACAATTCAGGTTCTCTGGAGGACATGGAAAGGCAGGTCAGGGTGGTATGGGAAGACTTATCGAGAACCTCAGCAAGGGGTCTAAAGGAGAGACATGCTTAACTCTTCACTTATTCTCGTCGGTCACCCGTCCCTCCTCCGAGGGGAAGGTCTCTAAGCCCCTCGTATAACCGTTCAGTTTTGCCCGGCAGTGGCTTATTTTACCAGAAGCAGCGCTATCATGCATGTAAGGGCATGCACCCTGATCTTGCCGTCACGCTATTCCCTCTGCGCCTTGCCCTCTCATTCTACCGTAAAATAGAGGGTCTTAAGCAGTAATCCATCTTCATTAGTGATGTCAACCCTCCACTCGCCTGTCCATCCGGGGAAGATGCGTTTGCTGCTGTAGGTCCTCCAGTTTACGGATTTAACAGGGAGTCTGACTTCCGCCATCAGCTTGTCGCCGTAGAACCATAGATGCCAGATGATGGTATCTTTTGTGGCACCGGTGATCCTGGTGAAGGCATAGAGTTTTTTAACAGAGCCCGGAAATGTATCCGATACCCCCTGGGGTACGAGGTTTTCCACCGAGGTGGCAATGACGGCCTCAGCGACCTTCAGGGATTCCTCCTGGGCCGTGACTTTGGTGGGAAGGAAGAGGGCCAGCATCAGGGCCATAACCGGTAATATTTTGTTCCATAACATGTTTTTGCCTCCTTTCTTGTCCTGTTTTTTTTATAATCCGGGCCATCTGCGAAATCTGCGGATTAATAAGGTTGTTGTCTGTTCAACTCTGTTATTGTGATAAAAGTTTAGTTAAAATTATACAATATTTTCATTAAACTGACAATCTGATCAGCGTGCACTGAGGTTAAACGCAGGTCTTTGTTCTTAATTTTGTCCTGCCAATCCCGGCTGAAGATTTAAGGAGATAGAAGATTATGCTGAAAAAATTGATTATCGTACTGTTCCTTCTGTCTTTGATTGTAACAGGTATCTGGTATGCCGGGATCCCTGACAGGTGGGCTGCTGAGAGGATTGAGGGCTTGCTGCAGGGGGGCAGGGTAAGGACGGAACTGTTTGGGTTTAAGAAAACGCCGTTCTTTGGTTTTAAGATAGAGGAAGTCAGGATAAGGCACAACAGGAGACAACTCCTGAGCATAGACGGGGTTTCAGGAAGGATTGATCCCTTAAGCCTTTTCCTCTTCGGGGTAAGGGTATCGTTTACAGGTCACCTCTCAGGCGGTACGATTTCCGGTGAGGCATTACTGAAAAGGAACGGCATCAGGGCAGCGATTGATGTTCGCTCAGTAAGGCTTGAGGGCCTGGACCTGATGGCTGACTCGGCAATCAGGGGAAGGGGAAGCCTGGATATGACAGTAGTTATGGATAGAGGGGAGGGTGATCTGTATTTTGAGGTCAAAAACATGGCCCTGAAAGATATACGTAAAGGTGGATTATACCTACCACTGAAGTTTTTTAATGATATGAAGGGGGCCGGTTCGTTTAGGGGTGAGAGACTCCGGATTGATGCATTGAGCATGGAGGGTGACCATATATATGGCAGACTCAGGAATTGTGTGTTGGAAAGGGGCTATTTAAAGGGGACCCTTGATGTAGTGGCTGAGTCCGGGTTTCCTGAGGATTCTCTTGTATTGCTGGAGCCCTATAAACAGGCCCCGGGTTATTACGCGATACCGTTAAAAGGCAAGCTGAGGGATATCCTCTGATATTCACCATGTAGTGATTACTTATCTCTGAAAACCACGATATTCTCTATACCTTTCCCGGTCTTCATTTTTTACTTGACATTAGCCCCAATCTTTAATATTATTAAGAGGTGGGAGAATGTGGTAAAAGGTGGTGAGACGTGCCGGGATTTTCGGGTAAATATTATTACAGTGTTGATCCAAAGGGACGGGTAATGATTCCGGCCCCTTACAGGTCGCTACTCCTCGCTAATTATAGCTCAAAACTCTATATTACCACCGCAGTCTTTGACAAATGCCTTTGCCTCTATCCCTTTGAAGAATGGCAGAAGTTTGAAGAGCGGGTGAGGTCTCTACCCCAGATGAAGAAGTCGGTGAAGTGGTTGATGAGGAGTGTTGTGGCATCTGCTCATGAGTGCGAGATGGACAGGCAGGGGAGGATTCTTATACCTGCATCCCTCAGGACGGATTGTGATATTAATGGTGAGGTTGCAGTTGTCGGGCAGTTTGACAAGATAGAAATGTGGAACAAGAAGGAATGGGATAAGGTTGCTAATCCTGCAAAGCTCGACAGAGATGCAATGGCGGAGGAACTTGCATCCCTTGGGATGTGAGGGGTTGATGACGGATACAGTCACAGATACAGTTACAGTACATGTTCCCGTCCTCACTCAGGAGCTGATGGCCCTGCTGAATCCGGTTATCAATGGTGTATACCTGGATGCAACTCTTGGTGGCGGGGGACATACAAGGGAATTGCTCAAAAGGGTGGGACCGGAGGGGGTTGTCATTGCCATGGACCGGGACGAAGAGGCACTTGAGAGGGCAGCGATTGGAATAAATGACCCGAGGGTCAGGTATGTGCACGGAAGTTTTTCCGATATGGCAGACAAGGTAAGGGCCATGGGTTATCACGGGATAGACGGAGTTATTATGGACCTTGGTCTTTCCATGACACAGATGAAGGATGAGAGCCGGGGTTTTAGCTTTAATTCAAAGGAACCCCTTGATATGAGGATGGACAGGAGTTTGTCGGTATCAGCGGGGGAGATTGTTAATAGATGGAGCGAACGTGATATAGAGAGGATCCTCAGGGAATACGGTGAGGAGAGGAAGGCCTTGCAGATAGCAAGGGAAATCGTGAAGCAGAGGAAGAGGGAGAGGATTGAGACATGTCTGCAGTTAGCCGCCATTGTTGAGAGGGTATATAGAAGTCGGGGAAGGATTCATCCGGCTACAAAGACTTTTCAGGCATTGAGGATTGCTGTAAATGATGAACTGAACCAACTGTCTGAGGGGCTGTCAAATGCCCTGAAAATATTGGAAAAAGGTGGACGTCTCTGTGTGATAACCTATCACTCTCTTGAAGACAGGATTGTGAAGAGATTTATCCTTGCTGCCGAGAGGCAGGAAGGGTCTCTGGTAAGGCTTAACAAGAAGCCGATCATTCCTCTCAGAGATGAACAGAGGAGGAATCCCTCTTCAAGGAGTGCAAAACTAAGGGGGACGGAGAAGCTATGATTTACAGAAAGAGAAGGAGTATCCTTGGCCGGCTTATCAAACCGTTATTGGTTGTCATTGCCGTTTTTCTTCTTTTTTCCATTGTCTGGCTTCGTTCCAATGTTACTGCCTTTGAATACGAGCTGGGACAGTTGCAGAAGCAGAAGTCCACTCTGATAAAGGAGAGGCGGGAGCTGATTGCAAAAAGGGCACAGATAACCTCTATGAAGAAGATCCAATATATAGCAGGCAAGAAGATGGGTCTTGTTTATCCTGACAGGAAACGGGTCTTCTTTGTTAAGAGCGACCGTGGCCCTACACCATACACGGCTGCTCTGAGGGAAAGATAATCCCCCGGGATTGAAAGTTGATGAGTCCATCCGGTAAAAGTCTGTGGCAGTATAGCCGTATATCTGTGAATATTCAGGGTGCCCCCGACAGAGGGGAGTGGGAAGTGAATGGTTAGTTAACTTTATCAGCTTGCAGGCCTGTAAACTTACCTGTTAGCTATTAAGGGGAGTCGGGGGATGAAAAGACGGCCGCTTATTATAGCTACGGTGATCGTAGCCGGATTTCTGATCATTTTTGCCCGGCTTGCTGAACTCATGCTGTTTGATCATGACAAGCTTCAGAAGCTTGCGACAATACAGCAGACAAAGGGACAGAAAATCCTTGTAAGAAGGGGCGGGATATATGACCGCAGAGGTAGGGAACTGGCTGTAAGTCTCGACCGTCTCTCCCTTTACGGTGATCCGTCCATGATTGATTCCCCTGCGTATGTTGCACGGAGACTCAGTAAGATTGTAAAGATCAGGACATCTACCCTTAGAAAGAAATTAAAGGAGAGAAACCGTTATGTATTGCTTGCGCGGAGGGTCCTGCCTGAACAGGCTGCAGCAGCTCAGAGGCTGAAAATTAGAGGTATAGGTATTAAGCCGGATACGGAGAGGTTTTATCCCAACGGTTTTCTTGCCTCCCATGTATTGGGTTTTGTTGATGTTGACAATCGTGGCAGGGAGGGTGTGGAAAAGAGGTATGATAGCTCACTTGCAGCTGATGGAGGGAAGATTTACCTTGCCCGGGATGCCCGTGGTAACATACTTTACAGGGGTGATAATTACGAGTCAGTAGGTAACAGTATTGTGCTCACCATTGATGAAGGGTTACAATATATTGTTGAGTCGGAGCTTGATCGCGCGGTTAAGAAGTGGAAGCCCCAAGCAGCCACTGCAATAATGATGGACCCCCATACCGGAGAGATACTCGCCCTTGCAAACAGGCCGACCTTTGATCCGAACAGACCTGGTACATACAAGGCAGCCAATAGACGGGACAGGGCCGTTACAGACCTTTATGAGCCTGGTTCAACCTTCAAGATCGTTATGGCTACCGCTGCCCTTGAAGAAGAAATAGAAACGCTGAATACAAAGGTTGATTGTTCTGAAGGAGAGATAGAGGTGGGGGGGATAAGGATAAGGGATAGCCATAAGCACGGGGTACTTACTCTAAAGGAGATAATCCAGAAATCGTCAAATGTGGGTGCTGTAAAGATGACCCTTAAGCTTGGTCCTGAAAAGTTTTATAAATATGCGAAAATCTTTGGTTTTGGAGACAAGACGGGGATTGACCTTACCGGAGAGGTATCAGGCCGTGTAAAGCCGCCTCAGAGCTGGTCCGGAACGACTATAGGGGCTATGGCGATAGGGTATGAGGTAATGGTAACTCCCCTTCAGGTGCTGAGGGCCTACTCCGTGATTGCCAATGGCGGTTACCTGGTAAAACCCTATGTGGTTGCAAAGATCCTCGGACCCGATGGCAGGGTGTTGCGGCAGGCAGGCAGGCCCGAGCGGGTGAGGGTTATTTCAGGAGAGACGGTAAAACGCCTGAGGGAGGCATTTATAACTGTTACTGAAAAGGGGGGCACTGCGCTGAGGGCATCTGTTTATGGCGATACGGTTGCAGGGAAAACAGGGACATCCCGGATGATTGACCCCCGTACAGGCAGATATTCCCGGAGGGATTTTGTCAGCTCCTTTGTCGGTTTTGTCCCTGCAGATGACCCGTTGTTTGCCCTTATAGTAGTTATATGGAAACCTGAGGGCGGATACTATGGAGGACAGGTGGCAGCGCCTGTCTTCAGTGCCATAGCCGAGAAGGCACTTACGTATAAGTCTATACCTATGGAGGATAGAGGAGACAATAATATACTCGTGGTGGGCCAGCCCGTCAGGGGCGGGCGGGAGAGTCAGGATTTTTGATTGTATGGTTATGAGGCTTGGGGAACTTATAGAAGGATTGATGCCGGTTACCGTTACAGGTGACTGTCTTGTAGCGGGGCTTTCCTGCGATTCAAGGAATGTCGGAGAGGGAGACCTTTTCTTTGCTGTCAGGGGTGGGCGTTTTGACGGTAATGAGTTCATTAAAGATGCCCTGATGAGAAGAGCAGCGGCCGTTGTGTCCGGGAGTCCACTTTCCCTGTCAGTGGATGTGCCATATGTGCACGTACAGGATATATACACTGCCATGGCAGGCATTGCCGACAGGTTTTACGGTCATCCCTCAGGGAGGCTCTCCATTACAGGCATTACCGGCACCAACGGCAAGACAACTACATCTTACATCCTCCACAATATCCTGTCAGCTGACGGTATAAGGGCAGGTCTGATAGGCACTATAAGATACATCCTTGGCACTCAGGAGTTAACGGGCAGGTTTACCACTCCGGAAGCGCTGGATTTTCAGAGGATGCTTGCAGGTATGTCTGATGGAGGCATGACCCATGCAGTAACTGAGGTTTCATCACATGCACTATCGCTGAAGAGGGTTGATTTTACGGACTTTGATATCGCTGTATTTACAAACCTCACGAGGGATCACCTCGATTTCCACGGAGATATGGAGGCATATTACAGGGCCAAGCAGAGGCTTTTTTTAGACCTTACCCGGCACGCTGCAGTGGTTAATATAGATGACCCCTATGGCAGGAGGCTGGTTAAAGAGATCAGGGGAGGCCTGCGGCAGGGGGCGGACCTTCGTATCATAACCTGCGGTATCGACAGTGATGACGCCGAGCTTCGGGCAGTTGAGGTAAAGGAGGGGGTTGAGGGCCTTGATTTCACCGTGATGTATGGTTCGGAAGTGTTCCATGTCGGTTCCCCGCTGCTTGGTGTTACGAATATATATAACATACTGTCAGCCATCGGGGCCTCCGTGGCCTCGGGCACAGGATGGGAGCGGATAATTGAAGGCGTGAGGCGGTGCCGCGGGGTTGAGGGCAGGATGGAGTCTGTAAAGGCTGGTCAGGGTTTCCTTGCCATTGTCGACTTTGCCCATACACCCGATGCCATGCAGAAGGTCTTAAAAACCCTCAGGAGGCTGACAGGAGGCCGTATTATCACGGTCTTTGGCTGCGGAGGTGACAGGGACAGAGGAAAGAGGCCGGAGATGGGAAGGATTGCTGCTGAACTTAGTGACACGGTGATTGTTACCTCGGATAATCCGAGAACCGAGGACCCTGTTGCCATTGTTGATGACATAAAAAAGGGTATTAAAAAAGGAGAGTATATTGTTGAGCCTGACAGAAAGAGGGCCATTGAGGAGGCTGTCCGGATCGCAGGTCCTGATGATGTTGTGCTCATTGCAGGGAAGGGACATGAGGAGTATCAGGAGATAGCGGGGGTGAGATATCCCTTCAGTGACAGGGAGGTTTTGAGAGAAGGGATTATGGGATTGACGATTGACGATTGACTATTGACTATTGATAAATGGCAAATAATAAATGATAAATAACAAGGATTGAGGAAAATTAGAGGATGAGCAGATACACATTGATAGAAATACTGGAGGCAACTTCAGGCAGGCTTATACTCAGAGGGGCCGATGCCTTTAGTGGTGTTTCCATAGACTCAAGGACAATAAAGGATGGGGAGCTCTTTGTTGCGTTGCAGGGAGAGAGGTTTGACGGACACCGGTTTGTGGACGAGGCACTGAAAAAGGGTGTGGGGGCTATTGTGAGCTATCCACCTGTAGTCCCAATGGGAAGGAGTATTATCCATGTGAATAATACCTTGCGGGCCCTTCAGCAGATAGCCCGTTACAGGCGGTTGAGCAGGCAGGTGAGTGTTATAGGTGTGACAGGCACAAACGGTAAGACAACAACAAAGGAGATGATAACCACAATCCTTAATAGACAGTATAAGGTCCTCAGCAGCAAGGGAAATCTTAATAACCAGATCGGGCTTCCGCTCTGCCTTGCTGATCTTGATGACCATGATATGGCGATCCTTGAAATGGGTGCAAGCAGGGCAGGGGATATACGGGAACTGTCGGAGATTGCCAGACCTGACATCGGGGTGATAACCAACATAGGGCCTGCACATCTCGAGGGGTTAGGTTCCCTTGAGACAGTGCGTGATACAAAGTATGAGATACTTGATTTTGTCAAGACAGCTGTTCTTAATGTTGATGACCCTTACATCAAAGATCTACCCGGGCAGTGCAGGGTCGTTACCTTTGGCCTGAATCAGGAAGCGGATGTCCGGGCGGATAATATTGTACATGAAGAGGCGGGGCTAAGCTTCACGGTGCATCTGAAAGAGGGCGGTTCTTCTGATATAAGGCTCAGGGTCCTTGGGTTATTCAATGTTTATAATGCCCTTGCCGCAGTGGCTGTATGCCGGATTTTAAATGTACCTGTAGATATCATCAGTTCCTCTCTCGGAGAGTTCAGGGGTGTGCCGATGAGGCTTGAACTGAAGGAACTGAAGGGGGCACTGGTTATAAGTGACCTCTACAACGCTAACCCTGCTTCAATGGAGGAGGCTGTAAAGGAACTGGTCAGGCTCAGGAGGGCCCGGACTGTGGCGGTCCTTGGTGACATGCTTGATCTTGGGCCTTACGGGGAGCAGGCCCACAGAAATCTTGGCAGGTGGCTTGCCACCCTCAAAGTGGATGTGCTGATTGCAGTAGGGGATTTGATGTCATACACATGTGAGGAGTTTTCAGCAGGGAACGGCAGTGTAAAGGCCTTGCATGTCAAAGATCCTCAGGAGGCGCGGAAAATATTATTGGAGATGGTTGGTAAGGATGATACGGTCCTGATAAAAGGCTCAAGAGGAATGAGGCTTGAAGGGGTTCTGGAAGATTAATGTTATACGAACTTCTATACGGCCTCAGTGAATATTACTTCCCGTTCAATGTATTCAGATACATTACATTCAGGACCGTCCTTGCAGCGATTACCGCTTCCTTGCTGACATTCATGCTGGCGCCCTTTGTGATTGCGAGGCTCAGGAGTTTCAGCCTGACGCAGCAGATAAGAGAGGACGGACCAAAGACACATATCTCAAAGGCCGGTACCCCGACCATGGGGGGTATTCTGATACTTGCCAGCATTCTCCTGACGGCCTTATTATGGATGGATCTTAAAAATCCCTATACCTGGGTGTTGATTATCGCTACTTCCGGCTTTGGTCTTATAGGTCTGGCTGATGATTATCTCAAGGTCGTCAGAAGAAATCACAAGGGCCTGAGGGCATGCTATAAGTTTGCCCTCCAGATAGCCATTGCCTCGGCTATCAGCCTTTTTCTGTACCATAATCCCTTCGACCCTTACAGCACAAAACTGAGTGTGCCTTTCTTCAAGAGATTACTTATTGACCTGGGGGTCTTTTATATTCCATTTTCCGTATTTGTTGTTGTCGGGTCATCAAACGCCGTTAATCTCACTGACGGTATAGACGGTCTTGCCATCGGGCTTGTTGCCATTGCAGCCCTTGCAAGCGGTGTTCTTGTTTATATCAGCGGCCATGCCCGGCTTGCCCAGTATCTGCAGGTCCTCTATCTGCCGGGCACAGGGGAGCTTGCGGTATTCTGTGGTGCAATGTTCGGCGCTGCCCTGGGCTTTCTCTGGTACAATACCTACCCTGCAGATGTATTCATGGGGGATGTGGGCTCTCTGGGGCTTGGTGGCGCACTCGGCACACTTGCCGTAATAACCAAACACGAGATTGTCCTTGCCATGGTCGGCGGGATATTTGTGGTGGAGACGGTCTCTGTCATACTTCAGGTACTTTCGTTCAAGCTTACAGGGAGGAGGGTCTTTAGGATGGCCCCGATCCATCACCATTTTGAGGTAAAGGGATGGCCTGAGCCAAAAACAGTTGTAAGGTTCTGGATAGTGGGGATTATTCTGGCCCTGCTGAGCCTGTCGACTCTGAAACTGAGGTGAGTCCATTGGGGTGTTATTAAATTGTCAATTGTCAATCGTCAATCGTCAAATAACAAGAGGGTGCTGGTTGTCGGCCTTGGGCGAAGTGGTCTTGCTGCCGCAAGGCTGCTCCATTTCCTTAAGGCTGAAGTGACTGTAACGGATACCGGAGATAAGAATGTGCTTTCACAAACCCTCAAAAATCTTCCCGGGGATGTAAGGGTTGAGACAGGTGGGCATTCTCCCGTCCTTCTTGAGGATACGGATATGGTGGTAGTAAGTCCCGGAGTTTCCCTGAAACAGCCCTTTTTTGACCTGGCTATGGAACTCGGGATTGAGGTGATAGGTGAGATGGAGCTTGCCTTCAGGTTGTTAAGGCCCTACGGCATATCATGGGTGTCCATTACGGGCACCAACGGCAAATCAACCACAACTACCCTGATTGACCTGATGTTGACAAGGGAAGGCTTCAGGGTGATTACAGGCGGAAACCTTGGCACTGCAATAACAGAGGAGGTTTTGAGATGTCTGAAGGACGGTACGGCAGGGGATGTGGACTATGTAGTTGTTGAGGTCTCTTCTTTCCAGCTTGAAAGCATAAGGTCCTTTGCCCCGTCTCTGGCATCCATCCTGAACATTACCCCGGACCACCTTGACAGGTATAAGGATATGGAGGGTTATATTAAGGCAAAGACGGAGATTTTCAAAAACCAGACCCGTGATGACTGTCTCATACTGAACCTGGATGACCCGCTTGTCAGGGAACTTGGCGCTCATGCGTCCCCGGAGGTCTTTTATTTCTCCAGACAGGAGAATCCGCTGACAGGAATGGGCGGGGTTACCCCGCCCATTCCGCGCGGTGCTTATATGAGGGATGGCTGGCTCTGTATCAATGCTGACGGGAAAGAGGACAGGATTATAAGGGTTCAGGATGTAAGGATAAAGGGTGTCCATAATATAGAGAATGCACTTGCTGCCTCACTGAATGCATTCCTTTGCGGTGTGGATATGGCGGCAATCAGGGATGTGCTCTCAGAGTTCAGGGGGCTTGAGCACAGGATGGAGTTTGTGGAGGAGATAAAAGGTGTAAGGTTTTACAACGATTCAAAAGGGACCAATCCAGGCTCGGTTATAAAGTCTCTTGAGGGTTTTCAGGATGGTGTCATCCTTATCCTTGGCGGCAGGGACAAGGGGAGTGATTTCACTCCACTGAGGGAATATATGAAGGGAAGGGTGAAGGGGCTTGTGGTTATTGGTGAGGCACGGGACAAGATACTCAGACAGCTTGATGGTGTTACAGACACTTTAGAGGCTGAAGATATGACAGATGCAGTTAGAAAGGCATATTCCATGGCAGGGGCAGGGGATGTGGTGCTCCTGTCGCCCGGTTGTGCGAGTTTTGATATGTTTGAGGATTTTGAACACAGGGGAGAGGTCTTTAAAGAGTCTGTAAGGAGGCTGAAGAATTTGTAGGGTTATATTCGGGAGTTATTAAGACAATGATAAATAATAGAGAGTTGATGATGGAGAGTAAAGAGAACAGAAGGGTAGACAAATGGTTGCTCTTTATAGTCCTGTTCCTTTCCTTTACAGGTGTGGTGATGGTATACAGTTCAACAGCACTGCTGCCCATCTCAAGATCCGGAGGTGTGATTGCCGGGAACTCTGATTTCCAGTTCATCTATCTGAAAAAGCATGTCATGACCTTGCTTATAGCCATGTTTTCCATGTGGTTTTTTTACCGCATAAGCCCGGGCAAATTACAAAAGTGGTCCTATCCGCTCCTGTTCCTTTCATTACTGCTCCTGCTCTGTGTATTTATCCCGGGGCTTGGTGTGAAGATCAATGGGGCAAGGAGATGGCTGAAACTCTGGCCGTCTACCTTTCAGCCGGCTGAGCTTGCAAAGTTCGCAATGGTCCTGTCCCTTGCCGGGTATCTTTCCTCCCCCGGGTATAACAGGGACAGTTTTAAGTCGTTTATGAAACCACTAATTGTAATGATTGCCTTGCAGGGTATAATCATGATGCAGCCTGATTTCGGCGGGGCCTTTACCCTTGGGCTTATCACCTTTTCCATGCTCTTTCTGGCAGGCGCCAGGATAAAATTTATACTCATTGCTCTTGGCTCATTGCTACCTCTGGTGATTAAACTCCTGATGGAGCCCTACAGGCTGGAGAGGCTTCTTACCTTTCTTAATCCCTGGAAAGACCCTCAGGGTAGCGGCTTTCAGCTTGTGCAGTCCTTTATTGCCCTTGGCAGTGGGGGCCTGGAAGGTGTCGGACTTGGTAACAGCAGGCAGAAACTGAGCTTTCTGCCTGAGGTTAATACAGACTTTATCTTCTCCCTCATTGGTGAAGAACTTGGTTTAATCGGCGTTACCGTAGTACTCTGCCTCTTTATCGGCTTTTTTATCCGGGGGTTAAAGGTTGCGGGTAAGGCACAGAGTCCCTTTTCTTATTATGCGGCATTCGGGCTGACTATGATGGTAACCATGCAGGTATTGATAAATATATCAGTTGTCACCGGGCTTGTTCCCACAAAGGGTTTACCCCTGCCTTTTATAAGCTATGGCGGCTCGTCACTGCTTGTTAATTTTATGGCAGCCGGCACGCTGTTGAGGATATCGAGGTCTGACCCGGAGCAGTACAGCCTCCCAAGCCGTGACATGCTTATAAGGAGCAGGGCGAGATTGAAGGCCCGCAGGCTCAGGAGGTCATCGTTATGAGGGTTGTGATTGCAGGGGGAGGTACGGGAGGTCCCCTGTATCCCGGACTTGCCCTTGCTGAGGAGTTAAAGAAAAGGGACCCCCGAACAGAGATTGTATTTGTGGGTACAAGGTATGGGATTGAGGCAAGGGTTGTGCCGAGGGAGGGTTACACGATAAAGTTTATTCCGGCAGAGGGATTTGTGGGTGTCTCCATTTTTAAAAAGGGCCGTTCCCTTTACAGGTTCCTGCAGGCGCTGAGGGAGAGCTACGGTTACCTGCGGGAGATTCGGCCTGAAATAGTAGTTGGTTCAGGCGGTTACGCCTCTCTGGCGCCGCTTGTAATGGCATGGATGCTCTCCATACCCACGATGCTCCTTGAACAGAATACCGTTGCAGGAATGGCAAACAGGTTATTGGGCTATATTGTGAAGTCCATATGTATCACCTATCAGGAGAGTATGGCCTATTTCCCGAGAGAAAAGGTGTATCTTACGGGAAACCCGATCAGAGAGAGAATCCTCAAGGGTAGTAAGTCGTCGGGCCTCAGGCTTTTTTCACTCGGGGATGACCTTTTTACCATATTCATATTCGGAGGAAGTGCCGGAGCGGAATCAATAAACAGGGCCATGATAGATGCACTGCAGTATCTCCTTGACCTGAGGGAAGATATCCAGTTTCTCCATCAGACAGGGGAGAAGGATTTCGAGTCGGTCAGGGATGCATACAGAAGTTATGGATACACGGGGATGGTGACACCCTTTATATATCAGATGCCGGAGGCATACGCTGTTGCAGACCTTGTTGTCTCAAGGGCGGGTGCAACTACGCTCTCAGAGATATGTGTTACGGGAAAGCCGTCGATACTTGTTCCCTATCCTTATGCGGCAGCAAACCACCAGGAGATTAATGCCGGAAAACTTGAGAGGCTTGGTGCGGCAGTGATGGTTCGTAATGTTGAGCTTAACGGAAAGAGGCTTTCCGGGGAGATAATGAGGCTGTATAATGACCCCGGCTTGAGGGAAAATATGGGGATAAAGGCTATGGGGCTGGGAAGGCCTGATGCAGTAAAGAGGATTGCAGATATTGCTTTAAGTCTGATTTCGCTGGAAAGGAGAAGGGAAGGATGTTTGAACAGTTCAGAGTGATACATTTTGTAGGAATCGGCGGGATTGGGATGAGCGGCATTGCAGAGGTACTTCGAAACCTTGGCTATGAGGTTACCGGGTCCGACGTCAGGGAGTCTGATAACACGATAAGGCTCAGAGAGATGGGAATTAAGGTATATATAGGACACAGGCCGGACAATGTTGACAGTGCACATGTTGTAGTAATCTCCTCTGCTGTCAGGGACGACAACATAGAGGTTCTGGAGGCACGTCTGAAATCCATACCCGTAATACCAAGGGCGGAGATGCTTGCAGAATTAGGACGTCTTAAATACAGTATCCTCGTTGCAGGGGCACATGGAAAGACCACCACCACCTCTTTGATCTCTGCAATTGTCTCCGGGGCAGGTCTTGACCCCACTGTAGTTATCGGAGGACGGCTTAAGGCCACAGGCTCAAATGCAAGACTGGGACGGGGTGACTTTCTTATTGCAGAGGCAGACGAGAGTGACGGTTCTTTTCTTAAACTGTCTCCGACCATAGCCCTGGCTACAAATATAGACAGGGAGCACATGGATTATTTCAGGAGCATGGAGGTTCTCTGCAATGCCTTCAGGGAGTTCCTTGACAAGGTCCCCTTCTATGGCATATCGATACTCTCCATGGAGAACGCCTATCTGAGGAGGATTATGGGTGAGCTTCAAAGAAAATATATTACCTTTGGTTTTTCTCCCGAGGCAGACATGAGGGCCTATAACGTTGGTGCAGAGGGCCTTGGCATGAGCTTCAGGGTGGTTGACAGGGGGGTTGAGCTTGGAGAATTCAGGATACCCCTTGTTGGTGTACATAATGTACTTAATGCCCTGAGTGCAATCTGTGTTGCCTCGGAGTTGAGGATTAATGTGGATATAGTGAGAGAGACCCTTGCCTGTTTCTCAGGGATTCAGAGAAGGTTTGAGTTTAAGGGAGAGTTTTCAGGTGCAAAGGTATATGATGATTATGGTCATCATCCTACCGAGATCAGGGCTACACTTGGTTCGGTCTGCCGGGCGGTAAACGGGAGGTTTGTCGTTGTGTTCCAGCCGCACAGGTATTCAAGGACAAAAGAGCTGATGCAGGAGTTCATTGATTCATTTGAGGGGGTGGATGTGCTCTATCTTCTGGACATATATCCCGCGGGTGAAAAGCCGATTAATGGTGTAAGTTCAGAACTCCTGTACAGGGAACTGAAGAGCCGTGTAAGGGATGTCAGGTACATAAGGGAAAGGGATGATATGGTGGCGGACATTGGTGAAGAATTGAAAGATGGAGACCTGCTCCTCACCCTTGGCGCCGGGGATGTATGGAAGGTGGGAGAGGAGATATTAAGTAGCAGCAGGCAGTAATGAGGAAGCAGTTAACAGATTAATTGAAGAGGGAAACCCAATGGTTTCGGATTACAGTTTAAAAGAGAGATTAAGCGAAGGGTTTAATGGAGATGTTCTGACTGATGTAATGCTCAGAGACTATACATCTCTGAGGATAGGCGGCAAGGCTGATTATATCTTCATCCCCTCAGACCCCTTAAGCCTCAGGGGACTTATTGAGGCGCTTGCAGCAGCTGGCCTCGGGTATGTCCTGATAGGCGGTGGAACGAACCTCCTGGTGACGGATGACGGGGTGGATGATGTGGTTATAAACATGAAGGCCTTTCAGAGTCTGGAGAGAGTTGGGGATAGGGGGGAGGATAGCGGTGAGGATGTCCGGGTTTTTGCTCAGTCAGGTCTTTCTCTGCAGAGGCTCGTATCATTTTGCAGAGAAGGCGGGCTTTCAGGGCTTGAAGGGCTTGTTGGAATTCCGGGGACGGTAGGGGGGGCGGTTTTTGGTAATGCCGGGGCCTATGGCTGTGAGATTATGGATGTAGTGCAGAGGGTTACTGTTTTGAGGGAAGGCAGTATTGTGGTGCTGGAGAGGGAGGATATAAATGCGACGTATCGCTCCGGCGGGCTTTCTCCGGATACGATGATCCTCGGAGTTCATATCCTGTTGAAGAGGGATGACAAAGGTACCCTTCAGGAGAGGATGAATGAATTCTTACAGATGAAGAAAAAGACGCAGCCCATTGGAGAGCGGTCGGCGGGTTGTGTCTTTAAGAATCCCCCGGCTGAGTCTGCAGCAAGACTGATTGATGAGGCCGGGTTTAAGGGGATGAGAGTTGGGGATATTGAGGTAAGCACTCTGCATGCAAACTTTTTTATAAATAGAGGGCAGGGCACGGCCGGAGATTTTCTGGCCCTCATGGATGCCGTAGTAGATGGGGTAAGGAAGAAGTTTGGTATTGTCCTTGAGCCGGAGATAGGGATTATCGGCAGGAGATGAAAGAACTGATTACGGAAAAACGTATTGGCGTGATTGCCGGCGGTGTATCTGCCGAGAGGGAGGTTTCACTGAAGAGCGGTAACGCCGTCTTTGATGCCCTGAAGGGCAGGGGCTATGATGCGGTCTTTATAGATGCCTCTGAAACCCTGTGTGAAACACTGGGAAAGGAAGGGATAGAGATTGCCTTTCTTGCGCTTCATGGTGGCTGGGGAGAGGACGGTTCCGTTCAGGGAATGCTTGAGGTTATGGGTATGCCATATACGGGCTCGGGAGTCCTGGCATCAGCACTTGCAATGGACAAGGAGGCATCAAAAAAGATATTTCAGCATCACGGCCTTAATGTGCCCCCTTATATAATTGTAGGGTCGGGGTATAGGAGTAGTGAGGCAGAAGAAGATATCAATATTTCGCCTCCGTTTCCTGCTCCCTGGGTTGTCAAGCCTTCACGGGAGGGATCGAGTGTAGGAGTGAATATCATAAATACGCATGAGGAACTGAAAGAGGCCATAAAAGAGGCCCTTGCTTACGGCAGCAGGGTGGTTGTGGAGAGTTTTATTGAGGGGAGGGAGGTTCACGCAGGAGTTCTTGGAGAGAGCGTGCTTGGCGGGGTTGAGGTGAGGCCTGGTAGAAGCTTTTATGATTACGATTCAAAGTATACGCCGGGAATGACTGAATATATACTCCCTCCGGAGATAGACGAAGAGACCCTGAAAAGGGTAGAGGATATTGCATTCAGGGCGCATAAGGCCCTGGGGTGTAAGGGTGCTACGAGGGTTGACCTGATAGTGGATGGGACGGATTTGCCCTGTCTGCTTGAAGTCAATACCATCCCGGGAATGACGGAGACATCGCTCCTGCCGAAGATTGCAGCGCTTGCCGGGTATGATTTTACCTTACTCATAGAGGCAATCATTATGGATGCCCTGAACAGAAGAGGAGAAAAATGAGCCGGGGGCTTAAGCAAAAGAGTAACAGGGTAAAGAAGGAGGGGAAACCCCTTTTAAGGATCTTTTTGCATCCCCTGTTTTTAAAGTCCGTCTTCTTCATTGTCCTGACCGGAGTTGTTGGACTGGCAGGGGTTTATCTGTATGGAAAGACGGCAGACATCATGCGGATCAACAGGATAGAAGTCACGGGGAACAAACACCTCTCTGATAAGGAGATCATCTCCCTGATGAAGCTCGGACAGGGAGAGAGTATGCTGAGAATCAGCAGCAGTGAACTGAGTGAGCGGGTGCTTAAATCACCCTGGATCAGGGACGTGGTTATCAGGAAGGAGCTTCCCCATACGCTGATATTGAAAGTAAAGGAGGCGGAACCCCTTGCCCTCCTGAAGAGGAAAGGGCATCTGTACATTGTAAGCAGAAGGGGGGAGATCCTTGAAGAACTGAATCAGACTATTGCCTTTCTGCCGGTGATAAAAATGGATTTCACAAAAAAATCCCTCCTTAAAGAGGCGCTGAAAGTTGCCGGCATCGTCAGGGAGGAGGGCTTTTTCTCTGACGAGGAGGTAGAGATCATCGCAAAGACGCCGGAAGAGATGGCCTTGAAGGTCGGAGACCTGACAATTAAGATCGGCAAGGGGAATTATCGTAAGAAGCTGTCAAGGTTTGTACAGTTGGAAAATGAGATTGTCAGAAGAGGCATGACTGCCGGTTACGTGGACCTCAGGTTTTCCAGGAGGGTGATAGTGAGAGCGGCAAAGAGGAGAGGGTAGATGGAGAAGGGACCAATCGTAGCCGGACTTGATGTTGGCACAACAAAGATTTGTGCCATCGTTGGTCAGGCTGTTGAGGGGAAGATGAATATTCTTGCCCTTGGCGCTTCACCTTCAAAAGGGTTGAGGAAGGGTATGGTTGTAAATATTGAGACAACGGTTGAGTCAATCATTAATGCCGTGAAGGATGCGGAGAGGGCTGCAGGAGTTGAGATTAATTCCGTTTGTGTCGGGATAGCAGGCGGTCACATAAAGAGTTTTGAGAGTTACGGGGCTGTTGGTATAAGGAGCAGGGAGGTAACCAGGGGAGATGTTGACAGGGCGCTTGAAGCTGCAAAGGCGGTATATGTGCCGCTCGACAGGGAAGTGCTTCATGTCTTACCTGTGGAGTACGTGGTTGACGGTCAGGACGGGATAATGAACCCTGTGGGTATGTCCGGTGTCAGGCTCGAGGTAAGGGTGCAGATTGTGACCGGTTCCGTCTCAGCAGTACAGAACCTCATAAGGTGCTGTGAGAAGGCGGGGTTGCAGGTCATTGATATAGTCCTTGAACCCCTGGCCTCAGCGCTGTCAACGCTGACGGATGACGAAAAGAGCCAAGGCGTAGTGCTTGTGGATATCGGGGGCGGGACAACGGATATCGCCTTTTACAGGAACGGTGTCCTCTCCCACACCTCTGTTATTGCAGTGGGCGGAAATCATTTTACAAATGACCTTGCCATAGGTCTGAGGCTTCCTGTTCAGGAGGCGGAGAGGGTCAAGAAGCTCTACGGCATGGCAATGGCAGTGCATGATGATAAAGAGAAGAGCGTAAGGATAATGGTTGCCGGAAGGGATGAAAAAACCATACCAAGGAGTTATATCACAGAGATAATTCAGCCAAGGTGTGAAGAGGTAATAGATCTTGTGAAGAATGAACTTAAGAAGGCAGGGGCATATGATGAGGTCTCCTACGGGATTGTTCTGACCGGAGGTGGTTCACAGCTTTCAGGCCTTGACAGGATGGCGGAGGCAATACTGGGACTGCCGATAAGGGTGGGGATGCCTGTAAATGTAGGGGGCGTTAAAAATATTGTCTCTGATCCGATGTATTCCACAGGGGTGGGGCTTTTGGTTTATGGTTCAGAGACAGAACTGCCCCCGATTAATTACGGGGACCTCTTTGGTAATATCCTGAAGAAGATGAAGGGATGGGTGAGGGGTTTTTTGAGAAGGTGATAGCAGAGGATATTATTGATATATTCATTTAATGAAAGGAGGTTTTTATGTTTGAGATCGAAGAGCTGAGGGAGCAGACGGCAAAAATCAGGGTAATCGGAGTAGGGGGGGCCGGCGGAAATGCAGTAAATAACATGATTGCAGCCAACCTTAAAGGCATTGATTTTATCGCAATTAATACAGACCTCCAGGTGCTTGAGACGTCACTGGCCCCTCAAAAGATACAGATTGGTGCGGACCTGACAAGGGGGCTTGGTGCAGGTTCAAACCCTGATATCGGACGTCAGGCCGCGCTTCATGATTACGACGCAATTGCTGAGAGACTTCAGGGCTCAGACATGGTCTTCATCACTGCCGGAATGGGAGGGGGGACAGGAACCGGCGCCTCTTCCGTGGTTGCCTCTATTGCCAAGGAACTCGGGGCACTCACAGTGGCGGTAATCACAAAGCCTTTCTTTTATGAAGGGAAGAAGAGGCTCATGAATGCAGAAGATGGGATAAAGGAGCTAAGGCAGCATGTGGATACAATCATAGTGATTCCAAATGACAGGATATCACTGGTGGTGGATAAGGGGACTCCCCTGCTAAAGTCCTTTACAGTGGCAAACAATGTCCTGAGGCAGGCTGTGCAGGGTATTTCGGACCTTATCCTGACTCCGGGACTGATTAATCTCGATTTTGCAGATGTGAAGACAGTTATAGAGGACTCGGGCAGGGCGGTTATCGGCATTGGATCAGGTAATGGTGAGGCCGGGGCTGTTGAAGCGGCAAAGAAGGCGATATCGAATCCCCTGCTTGAGGACTCCTCGGTAGAGGGAGCAAGAGGCATCCTTGTAAATATTACCGGCGGCATAGAACTCGCTCTGAGTGCAGTTCAGGACGCAACCGGCCTGATTCACGATTCTGCGCATGAGGATGTAAATATCATCTTTGGTGCAGTAATAGACTCCGACATGACGGATGAGGTCAGGATTACTGTTATTGCCACAGGGTTTGAACCCAAAAAAGAGAAGGTTGTTCTTGAAGACGTAAAGACATGGAGGCCAAAACCCTCTTTTCAATTAAAGGCAAAGGCCGAATACACCGGCGCCGAGAGGGTGTTGTCAAAGACGCTGAAAGGCGTGCCCTCAGAGCCGCTGCCTACAGAACTGATGTCTTACGATGACCCTTATGATATGCCGCCTTATCTGAGAAAACATGAGTAAGGGGCGAGCAGTACAGGTGCGGCAGGTACGATAATCGCAGGCAAAGTCTTTCTACCCACGCAGGGGTCTCTATTCTACCATCCCCCGGAGGCCCCTGCACCCTTAAAAACTATTCACTGCAGAGATACAGGAGACGGATAATCTGGGGCTGTTTTTGTATTTGTATTTTCTTTCTGTTGAAATCAGCGAAATCGGTGTAATCTGCGGATATAATTCCTTGGTTCTCTGCGTAAAAACTATCAGTACTAACTGTTCTTTCCGGCAAGCCGGATGGCCTCGGAGAGACTGACCTTGCCTGTATACAGTGCCTTGCCTGTAATGGCCCCCCACAATCCCCTGATATCCATAAGCTTCTTTATGTCATCAAGGGAAGAGATTCCTCCGGAGGCAATTACAGGGATTTCGAGTACCTCTGTCATGGCCCTTGTTTCCTCAATATCCGGGCCTGTGAGCATTCCGTCCCGGGATATGTCGGTGTAGATTATTCCTGCAGCCCCCAGCTCCTGAACCTTGAGGGCAAATTCCATGGCATCGATCTCCGTTATCTCTTCCCAGCCCTTTACAGCAACATTGCCGTCTCTTGCGTCAATGCCGACAAGTATCCTCCCGGGGTATTTTTCAGAGGCATTTTTTACAAGTTCCGGATTTTTTACAGCAGAGGTGCCGAGGATAACCCGGTCTATGCCTATGGAGACAAGCTCCTCTATCCGGTCTATATCCCTGATCCCCCCTCCTGTCTCAAGGGAGACATCAACGGATTTTCTTATATTTTTAATGCTTTCAAAATTTTTCTGAGTGCCTGAAAAGGCTCCATCGAGATCAACTATATGTATGAGTGTTGCTCCCTCTTCCACCCACCTTTTTGCTACGGCAACAGGGTCATTTGAGTAGGACGTGACCATCTCCTTCCTGCCCTGAAGGAGCCTTACACACTCGCCATCTTTTAGATCTATTGCAGGTATTATTATCATGTCAAGTAATATAACATATTTGTGAAGATTTTTGAGTCTGTTCAGCACTTGCCCCGGGTTTCCGGTGCCCTGAAAAGTCGTTTTAGTTTATAATTAATAAAATAGGAGGTGTGTTATGCAATTTTTTATATTGCTTGCTATTATTATTGCCATGGCCCTTGTGGTCTTTGCCGTACAGAATGCAACAGCCATAACGCTGACTTTTCTTGCCTGGGAGTTTTCAGGCTCCCTTGCCGTTATACTTGCCTTAACCTTTGCCGCAGGTGTGCTGACGGGACTCTTTCTCTTCGCTCCGACATGGCTGAGAAAGAGCAAAGAGGGGAGGGTGCAGAAGAGGCGGATTCAGGAGCTTGAAAAAGAACGTTCAAAGTCAACCGGGGAGCAGGGTAAAACCGAGGTGGATTGACAAAAAAAGATGAATTCTTGTATTATATATGACTCAATCATGAGTGATGAGGATAATGAGTCGAAAGTTTTCAATAGAATATCTTTAAGTATTTGTGGTTGGATTGTAACTTGATTTTGTATTATATTTGAACAAATTTTTTTGAAAGGGAAGGTAGAAGAGATGAAGACCTGCTTTGCCAAAAAAGGTGAGGTTGAGAGGAAATGGTATTTAGTCGATGCATCCGACAAGGTACTGGGAAGACTTGCCACAAGGATAGCAACCTATCTCAGGGGTAAGCACAAGACCCGGTTTACTCCGAATATTGACACAGGTGATTTTATTGTAGTAGTTAATGCAGAGAAGGTGACATTGACGGGCAAGAAACTTGACGATAAGATTTATTATCATCATACAGGTTATCCTGGTGGTATAAAGGCTGAGACTGCAAGAAAGAGACTGCAGCGCAAGCCGGAATTGGTCATTATGGATGCTGTCTGGGGCATGCTGCCAAAAAACAGACTTGGAAGGGCTATGCTTAAAAAGCTGAAGGTCTACCGCGGTGCTGAACATCCTCATGAGTCACAGCAGCCGGAGACAATAATTCTGTAAAGGCGTTTATTCAGGTTGTTTTGAAAATACGTAATAACTGATAAATAAGTAACTAACGAACAAGGAGTGGTGGATGGCAGAGATTATATATCAGGCAACAGGCAGGAGAAAGACCTCGGTTGCAAGAGTTATCTTAAAGCCGGGGACAGGGCAGGTAGAGGTTAACAAGCGGCCTATCGAGAAGTATTTCCCAAGGGAGACCCTCCGGATGGTTGTCAGGCAGCCACTTGAGCTTGTAGGGATGTATAACAAGCTTGATGTCAAGGTGACTGTTGGTGGTGGTGGCCTTTCAGGACAGGCTGGAGCTGTAAGGCACGGGATTGCAAGGGCGTTGCTTAATGTTGATTCCGACCTGAGGCCGAAGCTCAAGAAAGAAGGATTACTCACCAGGGATCCCAGGATGAGGGAAAGAAAGAAGTACGGCCAGAAAGGCGCCAGGAAGAGATTTCAGTTCTCCAAGAGGTAAAATCCAGTTAATCGCAGAGAGCTCTGAGAACGCAGAGAGAATTTTTTTCAGTCATTTTCTCTACGCACCACTGTATCCTTTGCGGTTTATCCATTTTATGTCCAGGTAAAAAGATGCTTAAAGTGGCTATATGCGGCGGTAGTGGATATGCAGGCAGCGAGTTGCTCCGTCTCCTTTCCCTGCATCGCGGAGTCAGGATAACGGCTGTTACCTCAGAGCGTTCATCCGGCAGGAAAGTCGTGGAATTGTTTCCTCATCTCATGGGCTCTCTTGATCTTGAGTTTGAGACTTTAAGTCCGGAGATTCTCCTCAAAAAGGCTGACTTCTTCTTCATGGCCCTTCCCCATGCAGCCTCGCAGGAAGCAGTCAATTTCTTTTACTCAAGGAAAAAACATGTTGTTGATCTGTCAGCCGATTTCAGGCTGAAAGACCCAGGGGTGTACGAAGAGTGGTACAGCACCAGACACGAATATCCCTCAGTGCTCAAAAAGGCAGTCTATGGATTGCCGGAAATGTACCGCAGGAATATAAAGAAGACAAGGGTTGTGGCCAATCCGGGCTGTTATCCTACAGGGGCTCTGCTCGGTCTGTATCCGGCCTTAAAAGAGGGTCTGATTGAGTCTGGTTCCATAGTTGTAGACTCAAAGTCAGGCACTTCCGGGGTAGGGCGAAAGGCCGCTATCCCCTATTCTTTCTGTGAGGTAAACGAGTCCTTCAGGGCTTACGGGATCGCCACGCACAGGCATACACCCGAGATTGAGCAGGAACTCTCCTTAATTCATGGCACACAGATGACGGTCAATTTTACACCTCATCTGCTGCCTGTAACCAGGGGAATCCTGACCACCATCTATTGCAGGCTGAAGGGTGATCCTGCAACATGCCAGCTCCTTGAACGTTACCGGGATATCTACAGGAAAGAGCCTTTTGTAAGGGTTTATGATGAAGGTAATCTGCCTGATGTCAGGAATGTCCGTGGAACAAACTTTTGTGATATCGGGATGAAGGTCAATCAGAGGACTGGAACCCTTGTTGTTGTTACTGCAATAGACAACCTTCTGAAAGGCGCTTCAGGCCAGGCAATACAGAACATGAATATCATGATGGGCTTTAAAGAGACCGAGGGCCTTAATCTGCTCGCACCTTTGCCGTAACAGTATTCCTGAGTTGTTAATGTCTATGCAAATGTCAAACTTTTTTCCTTAGAGAAAAAGCGCCCTTTGGTACCCGTTTAAGTCCATACAAATGATTCCTTTACGTGCATACAATTTTATCAACTTTATTTTCTTGCTCGTCAATAGTTTTGCATAGTACACAACAACGTCCCGGAAGTTGCCCCTTCGAATGGATACCCTTTAGCCTTGCTGGTAATCGGGCAAAATATGGCCAATCCAACTTTTTTATTGTAGGATCGCGGAGAAACTACCAGTGCGGGTCGAAGCCCCGCCTGTTCACTCCCGGCTTGGGGGTTGAATTGCAGCCAGACTATATCACCTCGACCAGGTACATAATTTCGAGTACTTTTCGTTGCTACCACTGCTCAAGACCTACAGCATCGCCAAATTTGACTTCTGTGTGAAGATTGTCCTCTGTAACCTCGCCAAGCAATTTTTTCAGTGAAAAGTAAGGACGGATGTTTGTTTTTACAACCATATTACCGTCAACCACCGTGAGTTCGACCAAAGTCCCCTCTTTAACGTGTACATCTTCCGCAAGATTTTTCGGTATCCGCAGCCCCAGACTATTGCCCCATTTTACGACTTTTGTCAATGATGCACTTCTTATCACTCTCTTGCTCTGGGCATCGCAATCCCGTATGGACTTTATGATCCGGTTCTGAATCGAGGGTATGTCGTTGTAGGGGCATCCCCCTGTGGTTGCCCATTCGTTTGTCGCCCGTTGATTGGTTGCCCGTTATTTTTGATGTTCATCAAAGTCAGGGCAGGCACGGGGGCCAGCCCCTACGGGTTTTGTGATTTTATGCATAATATTCGTCATCCTGCCATTTCAGAGGATTGGTTTGTATGTATTCTGATATCTGATAATACGAATTTTCATCACGGATAATATGTTCGTAATAATTACGTTGCCATAATTTTTTTGTTAAATCGAGGCCAATCATTATTTTTAACCCCCCGAATATATTCATTGGTGGTCATTGTTTTAAACCATTGAATCATTGCATGTAGGGGCGAACCTATGTGTTCGCCCAATGCATGTTCGCCCAATGCATGTTCGCCCAATGCATGTTCGCCCAATGCATGTTTGCCCAATGCATGTTTGCCCAATGCATGTTCGCCGGATTTTTCCGTACCCGTATGGGCAATCCTGTGTGATTGCCCTGTTTTGGATGTTTGCCGTGTATCATCGGGGCAGACACGCAGGTCAGCCCCTACGGAATCGGGTTCATTAATGATTTGAATAATGCCGTGAAAATGATTTAGGGCAGACACGCAGGTCAGCCCCTACGGAACCGGGTTCATTGATGATTTGAATAATGCCGTGAAAATGATTTGGCATAATGATTTGTTCGTGTAATTCAATATTCCTGTATTTATGTTTCAATTCGTTCCACCATTTATCAATCATTATCCCTTGTTTATTTAAAACCATTCTCCCTTTTTCAATTTCCCCAAATAAACACAATCGGTTCTGCGCGCAAATGGTTATGAAATATAATCCCGCCTGTGAATAATCGTAACCTTTCAATCGAATGGAACGGCGGTGGTGGATGTCAGGGTTGTATTTCATTGCACGATCCTTTCCGGCGTTTCGTTGCTTGCCTGTGCGTCGCACGCAGGCAAGTTCGGGACAATGGAAGGGGCGTAGATGTATTGGCAGTCCTGCTTTTCGAGAGGTTTGATGGCGAATTCTTCTATATCGGATTCACAGATCATTTAGGCACCCGGTTGTATGTTTCCGTAAATAGCACTGAGAGTTTTTTCAAAGCCTTTCTAATCCCCTCTTCATTGAACACATCAGCTTTCTTTTCAAGTTTTTTGCTCCATTTCTTGTCCTTTTCAAGATATGCCATTATGCCCTCAACAGTAACATCCTTTCCCTGCCTCATGAGATCAAGAGCCGTATAGTCAACTGTGGCCAGAAGTTCAAGTTCCTTATTTTTCGTGAATCTAAATTGTGCCAGCCATTCAAGGGCAGCCATGTATCCGTATCTTTCAAGGTACGTCTCCACATCCTGAAACTTTTCTCCCCTTTTGAAGTGCGTGGTTTCAACAGCTTCAATATAATTATTCTTTATAGCTATCTTCTCTGGCCCCTTGTACCTGATGGCAGAGTCGTAAGTACCCGCTTCCATCCTGGCATACTCGCCCAGAACCTCCATACCCATGTACCTTTTGGCCAGATACCCCGCCTTGGTAACTCTCACTCTGTCAGGATTAAACCTCTCGTCCCCCATCTCTGCTACGATTCCTGAGAACAGGACGGCCTCCATGAACTTGTTATTCTACCGGACACGGAGTTATGCGCTCTTCTATGTGCTGGCTTATGGGGTCTACGGCCCCTTCTTCCATCCCCGCTTCTTCCACGATAACCCTAACTTCACCACTCATTAATTTTGGCAAGAGGGCATCTCATGTCATGCTGAAAGGATGGAAGTCTCTTTTGTTCCGGGCACTAAATGAAAAAATGGTAAATGAACAATAACAGATGACAATTTCAACTCACCTCAAAAATAAAATCTATTTCTACAGGAGCATTCATTGGCAGGACAGCGACACCTATGGCTGTTCTTGTGTGAATACCCCTTTCTCCTAATATCTCCCTGAGCAGGTCGGAGGCTGCATTAAGTACTGCCGGCTGTTCATGGAAGTCTGTCTCTGAGGCAATATAACCGTTCAGCCTGATGCACCTGCTGATATTTTCGAGACCGCAGGTCTCCCTGACGATTGAAAGGGCATTAACCACTATCCGGCGTGCTGCCTCTCTGGCAGTATCAATATCGATATCCTTGCCGACGATACCCTCTGCAAGCAGTAGCCCGTCTTTCAGGGGCAGTATTCCGCTGAGAAAGAGCAGATTCCCGGTCTTCAGGGCAGGGGTGTAAGAGCCAAGGGGTGAGGGTGCTTCAGGGAGTTCTATTGCAAGTTCCCGGAGACGTTCTTCTATCAACATGTTTTTTCCTTTCTTTGCAGGTTAACAGGATGGTAAGTTTTACTAAACAGTGACTAACTCGTATCGTCTGCTGCCCAGGCCGAGGCGTTCGGCCTCTGATACCTGTAATTCATAGGGTTTACTATGGAGCCCTTTAAATATATCGCCCCCTTCATCCACTCCTTCAGCCATGGAGGACGGCAGGTGCTTTTCTTTCAGGACAAGGTCAATCGAGGCCTGTTCTATGGCGACTATGTCGTTGCTTAACAATATGCCGATATCCTGTACAACAGGCACATCAGCCGCCGGCATACAGTCACACTCAGGCTGGATCTCCGTGAGGAAGTTTATGTAAATAATCTTGTCGGGCCTGAAGGTTTTAAGCACAACCATGGCGGCCTCTGCCAGGGACTTCATGAACCTTTCGTCATCTCCCGGCAAGTGGATGGCGCCTGTCTGACAGCCCCTTTCACAGCGGCCGCATCTCCAGCAGTGCTCCTTGTCCCACCTGAGTTTTTTATCTTTGAATGCGAGCAATTCAAGGGGACAGAGCTCCACACACTGCATGCAGTAGTTACAGAGCTCTATATTCCACGTGAGCTCTCCCTCTCCGATGGTATGCATGGCTCCCCTGCCGCATTTCCATCCGCACTCCCTGTGAGAGGAGCTTACACCACCCATGGCCATATTCTTTAATGCCCCGGCATATCCGGCATTTATATGTCCCTTTACATGGGAGCAGACCACCATGGCCGTTACATCATGTATTGCCGAGGCCACGGCAATACTGCCGAGAATTTCCCCTGCGGGCAATATGATATTGTCATTGCCAAAGAGGCCGTCGGCAAGTATTACAGGGGCTCCTACCGAGAGATGGTTTATTCCATTTGAATTTGCCACCTTCAGGTATTCAAGTCCCTTGATCCTTACCGTGTCCGTGACAAAGGGGTTGGCCCCCACCTCATTTACTGCCTCAACGACCATGCTCAGAAAGACAGGCCTGACAATCCGGTGCGCACCCGGGGAACCGAAGTGTGTTTTTATTGCTACCCACTCGTCTTTGTCAAATACTGCAGACAGATTGAAGGTCTTCAGAAGGCGTTGAAGCTTTCCGGGCATACTGTTATCATATTTCCACTTCATAACCCTTGCAGGTGCAAAAAAGACCTTTGAAGATACTGTATCTCCCTTTTCTCCGGGACCGCTTTCATTGCTTTCCACTCCGTTTCCCCCTCTGTGGCTAAAGCAGACCTTTTTTAAAGCCTTATCTGACAGTATTCGGCTTCATAATCATGAAGCTCTGTAATTGTAGGGTTCTCTCCACATACAGGACATGCAGGATTCTTGGGTATCCTGACCTTTCTGAAGGATGCTTTTAAGGCATCATAGATGAGTAGCCGGTTTTTTAGTGGCTCTCCCCTTCCGAGTATCAGCTTCAGTACCTCCATGGCCTGCAATCCACCTATAATGCCTGGAAGTGCCCCCAGAACCCCTGCCTCCTGACATGACGGTACAAGTCCCGGAGGAGGTGGCTCTTCAAAGAGACACCTGTAGCAGTGTCCCTCCTTGGGCAGGATCGTAGTTACCTGGCCTTCAAATCTCAGGATAGCGCCACTCACCAATGGTTTGCCCGAAAGGACACAGGCGTCGTTTACAAGGTACCTTGTGGGAAAGTTGTCACTGCCGTCTACTACAATATCGTAATCCTTTATAATGTCGAAGATATTGTCCTTTGAAATCCTTTCCTTTATTGCAATCACATGAACGTCCGGATTAAGGGCCTCAAATGTCTTCTTTGCCGAGTCGGCCTTATACATGCCGACCCGCTCTGTATTGTGGGCGATCTGGCGCTGCAGATTGCTCAGTTCGATAGTGTCGTTGTCTATTAATCCTATAGTCCCCACACCGGCTGCAGCAAGGTAGTAACCTACCGGACACCCGAGTCCCCCGGCGCCAACCAGGATGACCCTTGCAGCGAGTAGTTTCTTCTGTCCCTTGCCTCCAACCTCAGGTAAAATAATATGTCTGCTGTAACGGAGTATCTGCTCGTCGTTAAGTTCCATCACTCCCTCTCCTTTCTTATAACAATTATCCAGTCTGTGTCATTGATCTTCTCAACCTTCAGTACCTTGTGGCCGTGGTCTTCCATGGACTTGGGTATGCTCCTTGATGCCTCAGGATAGTCGAGAATAATTTCAAGCACCTCTCCAACCTCCATATCTTCTATCGCGAGCTTGGATTTTACAAAGGTGTAAGGGCAGACCAGACCTTTTATGTTAATGGTCTTATCCGGCTTAATCTCTTCCATAAATTACCTCCCTTTCAAGAATTGAAAATTACCAGATTAAATCGTCCTTTGTCAATCGTTTAATCCCTCTGTTTCCTCGCCTTCAACACGTATAAAGGCTGTCCTGTCGGCTACGACGTCGAGCCTGTCTATCTCCTGAAGGGCTTTCTGAACATCACGCTCCCTTGCCTTATGAGTCAGTACTACAAGCGGAACTGCCGCACCGGCCCGTCTGCCCTTCTGTATAACTGCAGCTATGCCTATATTATACTCCCCGAGGATTCCGGATACCCTGGAGAGGACACCCGGTCGGTCAAGGGCGGTGAACCTGAAATAGTACATGGACTCTATATCACCTATGGCCTTTATTTTGAGGTCACTCCTTTTTCCGATAAATTCAATCCCGTGTGAGGAGATACCCCTGTTTTCGATCTCTCCTGCTATATCCACAATATCACTCACAACAGCACTGCCTGTCGGCATATCTCCTGCCCCCCTGCCGTAATAAAGGGTCTCACCAACTGCATCTCCCATAACGTAAACAGCATTCAGGACGCCGTCAACCCTTGATATCAGGTAATTTTCAGGTATCATGGTTGGATGCACCCTGAGCTCAACCTCTCCGTTTACAGACTTTGCAATCGCAAGAAGCTTTATCTTGTAACCTAATTCACCGGCAAACTCTATATCCTGTAAAGTGAGTTTTGTAATCCCTTCAATGTGAATCCTGTCATAGGAGAGGGGGATTCCAAAGGCCAGTGAGGAGATGATGGCGAGTTTATGGGCTGTGTCCAACCCTTCAACGTCAAGGGTTGGGTCGGCCTCTGCGTAACCAAGACTCTGTGCCTCTTTAAGTGCATCTGAAAAATCAATGCCGTCATCTGTCATCTTTGTAAGTATATAGTTGGAAGTGCCGTTTATGATGCCGTATATTGAGAGTATCCTGTTGGCCACGAGGCCTTCCTTCAGTACCTTTATTATCGGTATACCGCCTGCAACAGCTGCCTCAAGCCCCACGGATACAGAATTCTTTTCGGCCTCTGCAAATATCTCTTTCCCCTCTGTGGCAATGAGGGCCTTGTTGGCGGTTACCACATGCTTGCCGTTGCTCAGTGCCCGGAGGATGAAATCCTTTGCAGGCTGAATTCCACCGATGAGTTCCACCACAACATGGATATCAGGGTTGTCAATGACATCAGAGACTTCACGTGTAAGTACGCCGTCAGGTATTTTTATTCCCCGGTCCCTTTTGATATCGAGGTCGGCAATGACCTGAAGGTTTACCTGAAGGCCTGTCTTCTCTTCTATTACATCATTATTTTCAAGCAGTATCTTTGCCGTGCCTGTACCCACAGTACCAAAACCGATAATCCCGACATTGATCATTATTTAAATAACCTCCTGATCCCTTTGACTGCCTGCCTTATACGGTGTTCATTTTCAACAAGGGCAAACCTTACATATTCATCACCGCCTTCTCCGAAACCTATGCCGGGGGATACGGCCACCTTTGCCTCTTTAAGTACGAATTTTGAAAATTCAAGGGAACCCATCTTGACATATGGCTCCGGTATCTTTGTCCAGACAAACATTGTGGCCTTCGGGGGCTTTACTTCCCAGCCCATCCGGTTCAGTCCCCTGCAGAGTGTGTTTCTCCTCTTCTCATAGGTCTTCCTGATCTCCTCCACGCAGTCCTGGGGACCCCGCAGTGCAACGATACTTGCTATCTGAATAGGTTGAAACATTCCGTAGTCAAGGTAGCTCTTCATCTTTATGAGGGCGCCTACAAGTTCGCGATTGCCGACACAGAAACCAACCCTCCATCCAGCCATGGAATAACTCTTTGTGAGGGAGAAAAACTCGACACCAACATCCCTGGCCCCGGGGACCTGAAGAAAGCTTGATGCCTTATAATTATCAAAGATAAGGTCGGCATAGGCAAAGTCATGGATGACTATCAGTTTGTTCTCTTTTGCAAAATCAACAACGGATTTAAAGAATTCAATGTCAACCACCTCGGTGGTCGGGTTGTGAGGGAAGTTGATTATAAGCAGTTTTGGCCTTGGCCACGTATTCTTGTATGCCTTTTCAAGTTCCTCCAGAAAATTTATTCCCGGTCCGATAGGTACACTCCTTACCTCTCCTCCTGCAATTATTACACTGTATGGATGGATCGGATAGGCAGGGGTTGGTGTGAGTGCTACATCCCCGGGTTCTACTATGGCAAGTGCCAGGTGGCTCAGGCCTTCCTTGGAACCGATAGTCACCACTGCCTCTGATTCAGGGTCAAGATCTACATCGAATCTCCTCTTGTACCACTCACATATTGCCATTCTCAGCTGGGTTATCCCCTTTGATGCAGAATATCTGTGGTTTTTGGGATTCCTTGATGCCTCACAGAGTTTCTCAACTATATGTTTGGGCGCCGGCAGGTCAGGATTTCCCATACCCAGGTCTATAATATCATCTCCCTGCAACCTTGCTTCATGCTTGAGGGCATTAACAATGGCAAAAACATAGGGAGGCAGCCTCTTTATCCTGTTGAAATTAAACATTTGCCTCTCACATCCTTCATTCATAATCTGTCTCCGGAAAATCTTTTGGTTTATCTGATTATTTTAACTCTAATGGTTGTATAAAGACAATATATGGAGCTTATGGGATTGAAGTTGAACGAATGAGTTATATTATACATATGAAGCCCACCTTTTATCACAGGACGGTTAACGGCCCTTTTGAAGACCCTGTTGTGTACCTCAGGCTACTGAGGGAAAAGAGGGCATTATTGTTTGACGCAGGTGATATAGGTCGTCTGTCAGCCGGGGAGATACACAAGATAACGGATGTCTTTGTAACTCATACCCATATAGACCATTTTACCGGGTTTGACAGGATTCTGAGGGTAATACTCAGGAGAGAGAGGCCCCTGAGGGTTTATGGCCCGGAGGGTATAACAAAGTGTGTGGAGGGTAAATTGAGGGGATATACATGGAACCTCATAGAGGAGTATCCGGTCAGTCTCGCTGTCTATGAAGTGTCGGACTCTTCAGTTACTGTAACAGAGTTTTCTGCAAGGAGCGGTTTTCAGAGACTGAAAAGAGGCATTACGAAAAACTCTGAAACCATACTGAACGAGCCGCTCTTTTCAGTGAAAGCCGCTTGTCTCAGACATGACATTGCTGTTCTTGGCTTTTGCATTGAGGAAAGTGTCCACATAAACATAGATAAGGCAGTGCTTATGGAGAGGGGGCTTCCGGTTGGCCCGTGGCTTTCCGACTTCAAGGCTGCAATAAGAAAAGGGGGAAAAGGGTTTTCAGCGGTTATCGAAGGCCGCAAATATTCAATGAATGAACTTGGCGATATTGTGAGAATCACCGAGGGGCAGAAGGTCTCCTATGTTATGGATATCTCGCCATCTGCGGAGAACATTGAGAGGGTGACGGAGCTTGTCAAGGGCTCACATACCCTGTATATTGAGGCCTATTTCCTGGACGAGGACAGAGACAGGGCATTTCAGAGAAACCATCTGACCGCACGAATGGCGGGTGAGATAGCAATCCTGGCAGGTGTAAGGGAGGTTATTCCCTTGCATATGTCGCCAAAATACAAGGCCTTTCCTGAAAAGATAATAGAGGAGGTGATGAGTGCATTTAAAGGATAGGACTGAACTGGAGACATATAAACTGGAGGATTGGAGTACTGGAGGATTGGAGACTTGTTCATCACTCCACTACTCCAATTTCTTCCCTACACATTAAACCTGAAATTAATAATATCACCGTCCCGGACCTCATAGGTCTTTCCTTCAAGCCTCACAAGTCCCTTCTCTCTGGCTATTGCCATTGAGCCTGACTGAATGAAATCATTAAAAGAGATGATCTCGGCCCTGATAAATCCTCTTTCTATGTCAGTATGGATTTTGCCTGCCGCCTTCCGGGCCGTAGTGCCTTTCCTGATTGTCCAGGCCCTCACCTCATCCTTGCCGACAGTATGGAATGAGATCAGGCCGAGGTGGTCATAACAGATGCGGATAAGCCGGGCCATTGCAGGCTCCTCTATGCCAAGGTCTTTCAGGAACTCTTCTGCCTCATCCTGCCCCAACTGGGCTATCTCCATCTCTATTTTGCCCGAAAGTGCTACCACAGGGAGCTCAAATCTTTTCCGGAGCTGCTCCACAAGGGCAGAGCCTTTTTCAGAGCCTATGTCGTCCTCGTGAAGATTCAGAAGCATAACTTCCGGTTTTATGGAGATAAACTGAAGGTGCCTCAAAGAGAGCACCTCATCCTCGTTAAAGGCAACTCTCCTTAGGGGAATTTCTTCTTCAAGCACTTCCTTGCATCTAAGGAGTACGGTCCGTTCTTTTTCATCCTGTTTTTTCCCCTTTCTTGTACCTTCCTCCATTCGCTCAAGCCGTTTTTCCACGAGTTCGAGGTCCGAAAATATCAGTTCGAGTTCAACTGTTTCGGCGTCCTTCAAAGGGGCGACATTTCCCGTGGGATGGATTATTGATTCGTCCTCAAAGGCCCTTATGACGTGTACCACGGCATCCACATCCTTTATCATGTCCAACACCTTGCGGTTCTGCTGAGGGTCGCCCTTTGTTATTCCTAAATAGTCTATGTATTCAACAGTTGCAAGGGTGACCTTCTTGGGCTGGTATATCCGGGTTAGCCTCTCCACCCGCTCATCAGGCACCTTCACAACACCGACATTGGGTTGTGCCTCTGTAGTCGGGTAAACGGTGGTATGGATATTCTGACCAGTAAGGGCGTTAAAGATTGTAGTCTTACCCGAGTTTGCAAGTCCAATAATACCTATCTTCATCTATCTTCTCCTTTCTCAGACGTTTTATTAAAAGCATTATACAAGTTTAGCCGCATATCTGCGTTTATCTGCGGCTGAAGTCAGGTCTTTATCTTAATTTCCGCCTCGGATGTCCTCAGGTATGTGGGTGTCAGCTTCACAGGGTCTGAGAACTCTCCTTTTTCGGCCTTCTGCAGACCGATAATACAGAGGGCTGACGGCAGTGGGTGCATAAGGTTTTCCCCCGGGAAACGGGCCTTTTCTCCAAGGGTATTTAGAATAGCATCTTTATAAAGTGTGGCGCCACTCCCTGTAAATATGGTCTCTTCTTTTATGAGGGCCAGGATGGATTTTATATCAAAGGCAGCCTCAGGTACAAGTTTCCTGAGCCCTGCTTCGGTCCATCTGAACAGACCCCCGTAAACTTCTTTTTTTCTTGCATCAAGCAAGGGACAGATCAACTTTTCTGTAAAGGGAAAAGATGGGGTAAAGGCCTCAAGAGTGGATACGGCTACAATGGGTTTGTTAGTTGCAAAGGAGAGGCCCTTGACAGTACTGAGGCCAACCCTCAGACCTGTAAAAGAGCCGGGCCCGATGGCAATTGTATAAAAATCTATCTCATTGAACCCGGTCCTGGAATTGTCAAGCAGGAAGTCAATGCTCTTCATGACCTGCTCGGAATGAGTCCGCTTTATGCCAAGACGTATCTCTCCCCTGAGACCTGAGTCACTGTCAAAGAGCGCAACACCTCCTACAGGGGTGGAAGTATCAATAGCAAGTGTCAACATAACAGGATTAAGTTAAAATTATTGCAGGTAATTTTTCAAGGAGTTCATCCGGTGCTATCTGATTTTCAGCTTTGTGAGGATAATTCCCGGATATTTATTCAGGGGATTACTCCTTGAAAGAGTAGGGAAAATGGGTCTCTTTCTCATCCCGAGAACTTGCAATCCAGAGGCAAGTTCCTGGTTTTTTGGGTCAAAGGACAGGCCCTTCCGGAATGCTTCAATGGCATCTTTTTTCAAGTTTGACATGACATAGGTCCGGCCAAGATTTAAATAGAAGAGTGAGTAGGAAAAGTCAGTATCTGAGGCTTCGGATTCCATCAGTTTTTTTATCGCTTTCTTACAGATTTCCAGACCCCTATCGTGGTCCTTATCAACAGTTGAGGTCAGATATCCGTGGTAAGAAATCAACAGGAGATCTTCAGGAAACTCCGTAAGGGCCTTACCGGTTGCATCCATTGCACGGGAAAGCTCTCCTTTCTTAAGCAAACGTTTAATTTCTCTGAAATATGCTATCCGTGTTTTATCTGCTGTTTCCTCTTCCGTTACCTTTTTTATTGCCCTGTTGTGCTGACTATCAATAAGGTTTGAGAGTTCACTTTCTTCCCTTACGGATGTGGTAATCTTTAAGGTCTCTATATGGGCTCCTTCCAGATATATGGTGGTTTTTATGGTAACAGGTTCGCTTCCATGTAAATCTGTAATAATATAGAATGGTTTGCCTTGATGTTCTATCTTGGTGGAGAAGTCAGAGAATTTCCTGGAAATGATATTTACAACATCCTCTTTTCCCATATTTAATATTACAATCATACAGTGTTTTTGTCAAGGACGTTTACAGGGGCTTAATCTCTAATTTGCGGCCAATGCATTCTATGGCAAAAAGCGGTCTTGTTATTGTAGAATTGCTCTATGAGATACTTTCTTATCCCACTGATCCTTCTCTTTTCTTTGCTCTCAGCCGTTCAGGTCGCTTTTGCTGAGCCATCCATAGTATTTGAAGGCAAGACCGTTGATTTCGGAGATGTGAGCCAGGGCGATCTTCTTGAGCATGCCTTTGTCTTTACTAATGACGGGACGGATATACTTGTAATAGAGAAAGTAACGGCATCGTGAGGGTGTACTGCAAAGGTGGTCAGTTCAGACCGCCTCGCCCCTGCTGAAAAAGGAGAGATAAGTGTAACTCTCAGGACTGATAGAAAAAAGGGTTTTATCGCCAGTACCGTACAGGTCAGGACGAATGACCCCCTGAGACCACTTGTTATACTGAATCTGAAGGCAAATGTGATCGACTCTTTCCACGGAAAGAACCTTGAGACAAAGGAAATTTTCCGTTCTCCCTGCAGGAAGTGCCATGTTGACAGAGGAAGAGGGCAACTGGGTGCAAACCTTTTCAGACCGGACTGTATAATGTGTCATATGAGAGGCATGAGTGCTTCGTCGATTGCTTTACTCAGGAAATTACCTGACAGGAGAGTTTTGGCAGCTATTGAAAAAGGGATTCCTGATACGATGATGCCTGGATTTTCCTGGAAGGTTGGAGGCCCACTGACCGAATCTCAGATAAGATCTCTTGTAACATATATAAAAGGTAAGTAGCCTTCAGACCATTTGGATAGAAGTATGCAGGCAAGGGAACTTTGCTTATTTAAAAATCAGGACTCTATAACCTTCTCTTCTTCTTCCTGTTCGGTCTTACATTCTATACACATTGTTGTTACAGGCCGAACCTCGAGCCTTCTTATTCCAATCTCGCAGCCACAGATGTCACAGACGCCGTAGGTGCCGTTGTCAATCCTTTCGAGAGCAAGTTCAATCTTCTTTAGTAATCTCTGTTCACGTCCACGGAGACGGAGCATGAAATTTCTGTCAATCTCTGCTGTGGCCTGATCACCCATATCAGGAAATGCATTCTCATCAGGGAGTGTGTTCAGTGCAAAACCTGCTTCCTGCAGAAGCTGCTCCTTCTGTTGAACCAATGTCTTTTTTATCTCAAGAATTCTTCTTTGTCTTTCAGAGACTTCCTTTTCGGTTGATGCTTTTTTACATTTCTTCTTCTTTGCAGCTGTGGTGGCCCCGGATTTATTTTCTTTGTTTTGTTTCTTTTTCTCAGGCATTATTGTACTCCTTGCACTTCTCAAAATTAAGCCATATGCTGTTAACATTGAGGATAACAAATACTCTCAGTATTAGTCAAGTGTGCTATAATAATACCATTGTGATAGAATACCGTTTAGTTAATCCGGCGTAGAAATCTGACTGGTTGCCGACCAGCGCAGAAAATGCACGGTATTATTTGACGCAGGTTCTTATCCGAATGTTATAGTTTTTATCCAGACTAAAAATATTCTTGATGAATTCGTTTAAGAAATCAGAGAATTTGATAAGAAATACTGTATTCTGTCATTCTGAATCCCGAATCAAGTCCGTAAAATCTATATAAATAAACGACTTATGAGGCGCAGTCTGTTTGCCATGCCATGCCTGAAACAAGTTCAGAGCCTGCCCTGAATCTAGTTCAGGGGGTAACATTTTTACGAGTTCAACATTTTTGAGTTGCTGCGTAATCGTGTCATGTGAAGCAAGCTCATAATTCATTGTCTAATATCTTTAAGCCCTGGGTTTTAGTGGATTAGGGACATATGTATATGCAAGTTAGAATGGCTGTGGAGAAATGATGGGGAAGAATATATCTATCGATAGCCTCAATGTAAGGATAAGTAAATTAATCATACCGGATGCAGGACGCACAGCCTCCATTATAGGTGTTGTCTGTTGCCTCTTCTTTGTATTGGCTTTTCCTTTTGATACCTATGCTGAAGATTCCCCATTGACTTCTCTTATAGAGCGGACGGTCTCGCTTGTTAAACCCATGTCAGGGGAGGTTGTCTCTGTAAATGACGGGATGGTCAGGATTGGACTGGGAACCAGGGACGGTTTATCTAAGGGGATGCGTTTAAAGGTGCTTAGAAGAGGAGCCTTTTTTTATCATCCTGTGACGCAGGAGCCTATCGGGAGGGTTGAGAAACTTGTGGGAACAATAGAGGTCCTTCAGGTGGAAGGAGCAGTTGCCTCCTGTAAGATAATAGAGGGAGAGGTGAAGACTGGTGATATTGTAAGAATATCGGCTTCAAAAGAGAGGTTGCTGTTTTATCAGGAAGAGTCTGTTGATTATTATCTTGGTGACGCATACTACAAGGGATTGAAGGCAACCGGCAGGTTCGAGATCGTTGATGCTCCGGTTGGACGGTTAGATACCGAAAAGCTCCTCAAAGTTGCTGCTTCAAAAAAGACAGACCTTGTGCTCATCCTGAGTTCCGGGGAAACAGGGGAGAAGACCAGTCTGAAGCAGACCCTGTTATGGCCTGATGGAGCTATACTCTCGGAAGATTCACTATATGTGCCCGAGGCTTTTTTTGCTGATTTGAGGTTTGGGTCGGAACTTCTTAGTGATGTGCAGAATGCCCCCCTTTTAAGTCACGACCTTCCCAACGGAGCAGATCTCATAAGTGCCGGAGATATTGACGGCAACGGAAAGATTGATCTGGTGGTGAGCACAGATGACGGAATATATGTTTACAACTATGGCGTCGAAATGGAGATTCTCTATCGATTGAGAATGAATCCATCCGGGACGGTTATCCGAATGGAGATGTTTGACATTGATGGAGACGGAAAAGACGAAATCTTCCTGAGTGTCCTGTCTTCCAATCATAAAAAGGTTACCTCCTATATATATAAACTGAACGGTCAAAAACTTGAGACCCTTTGGAAAACAGATGGGTTTATCAGGGTAATGGATGGAAAAATTCTATACCAGGAATACTCAAACTCCAAAGGTTATTCAGGTCCCGTAATCCTGATAAATCATCAGGATGGTTTCAGGATGGAGGGTAAGTACAGGGAGTTGAAAGGTTTTAATATTTACGATTTTGTTACACTCAAAGACAAAGAAGGAAGGACTGTCTATCTGTCAATGGATGATAACAATTATCTTAATCTTATAGATAGCAGGGGTGTTGCCGTCTGGCGTAGTGTCGAGAGTATGGGAGGTTTTGTAAGAGAATATACAACAGAGCCTCCTGTGACAGATGGAGACGGGGTTTCCTGGCATGTAAATGACAGGATGGTGACAAGGAATAATGAGGCTGTAGTGATAAAACGAAATCCACTGATAGACAGTGACCTGGGCTATAAGCGCTCTCAGTTACGTATATACAGGTATTCCGGTACTACTGTGGATGAATCGACACTTGTTGACAGGATAAGTGGTAAATTACTTGACTACTCAATTTTTGATGATGATGAGGTGGCGGTCTTGAGCAAACCTCTGCTGGGGATAAAGGCCGGGAATATATTGAGAGGAAAAAGCCCGATGGTGACAATCCTTCAGATATATTCAATAAAGGAGAGGTAGATTGTGCTGACAAATATTCCAGGACATGTAGGCGTGATAATGGATGGCAACGGAAGGTGGGCAAAGTTGAGAGGTCTGCCCAGAGTGGAGGGTCATAGCAAGGGGGCTGAGCGGACAAAGGAGTTAATCAAGGCGGCTCAGGAAGTTGGGATAGATGTGCTCACCCTTTATGCATTCTCTCTGGAGAACTGGCAGAGACCTGATGATGAGGTAACTACACTTATGGAGTTGCTGCAGCTGTATCTGACCAAGGAGTTGAAGGATTTAATAATGAAGGGTATCAGATTCAGAGTTATCGGTGACAGGGAAAAACTGCCCGCCGTGATACAGGGAATCATTGCAGAGATAGAGGAAAGAACATCTGCAAATAAAGGATTGACACTTGTTATCGCACTGAGCTATGGCGGAAGGGATGAAATACTAAGGGCCGTAAAGAAGGCTATTACCTCGGGGGTAAGGCCTGAGGAGATAAGTGAAGAAAGATTTGAGACGTTACTTGACACTGCGGGGTTGCCGGCAGTTGATTTAATCATAAGAACCAGCGGAGAAAAAAGGCTCAGCAATTTTCTTTTGTGGCAGGGAGCTTACGCTGAATTATATTTTACAGAGACACTCTGGCCTGACTTTACCAGGGAGGAGTTCCTTTGTGCGATACAGGATTATCAGCACAGAGAAAGGAGATTCGGGGGAATTATGTCCCCTTCAGAATCATAATGAAGAAAAAGAGAGAGATCGTTGCCTTGGCACTACTGCCTTTAATCTATCTTTATATAATGAAACTTCCATCTGTTTTTTTTCTTGGCCTTCTGTTCTTTATCTCAGGTGCTGCACAGATGGAGTTTTATTTAATGTACGGCGTAAAAAGATCATTCAGATTTTTTGGAGTATTTGCCGGGCTGCTCTTTCTTTATTCTGTTTATACCGGGTGGGGTGAGCTTCGATTTCTGTTGATAATTTTTTTCCTGCTTTTAGTGCTCTTCAGACTCTTTGACCGGGGAGCGGGGCCGGAACATGTACTTTCTGATATTGCTCCCGTGGTAGTAGGTTTTTCTTATATTCCTTTGATTCTCAGTCTGCAGATTGCCCTGAGGAATGTAGGCCCTGAATGGATTATATTCATTGGCGCAACAGTCTGGGCGTCGGATAGTTTTGCTTATTATATCGGTAAAAACTTTGGTAAGAGAAAACTCTATCCATCTGTAAGTCCGAAAAAGACCATTGAAGGGGCTGTCGCATCAATGACCGGAGGGACGTTGGCCGGGATCCTGATAAAGGTACTCCTGATAGACAGCATAACTGTTTACCAGGTATTGGTCGTGGGATTTCTCATAGGGTGTATTGCAGTCCTTGGGGACCTTACGGAGTCGATGTTCAAGCGCGATTCAGGTGTGAAGGATTCAAGTTCCTTAATCCCGGGACATGGTGGCGTGCTTGACAAGATAGACGGGATGCTCTTTGTAACCCCAGTGGTTTATTTAGTCGTTAAATATGTAGTTTCGTAAGATAATTTATAAACTGGAGTGTTGGAGTATTGGAGTGATGCTTGACCCAATACTCCATTAATCCATCAATCCATTACTCCCTGGTTTTTTTATTCGTGAGAGGCAGTAGATGAAAAAGATAACGATTCTCGGTTCAACAGGTTCAATCGGTACAGCGACCCTCGAGGTTATAAGGATGTATCCGGAGAAGTTCAGGGTAGTCGGCTTGACGGCAGGATGTAATATTGAGCTTTTTCAAAGACAGATAGAAGAATTCAGGCCTCTTGTTATGGCAGTTGTAGATAATACTGAGGCACGAAAGTTAAGGGAAAATACGGGATTTAGCGAGATTTTGTCCGGCCCTGAGGGGATACGGGATGTTGCTGCTTACTCGGGGGCGGATTTTGTGCTTTCAGCCATCTCGGGTTCTGCAGGACTGTTACCCACACTATCAGCCATTATGGAGGGAAAGACCGTTGGTCTTGCCAACAAGGAGACCCTTGTAATGGCCGGTCCACTCGTCAATGAGGCCATAGCAAAATACGGTGCCAGACTTATTCCGGTTGACAGTGAGCATAGTGCCATCTTTCAATGCATGCACGGATATAACAGTTCGGATATTAAGAGGTTGATTCTGACGGCCTCCGGTGGACCCTTCCATGAAAGAAAGAGTGATGACCTCAGGGATGTAAAACCCGAAGATGCCCTTAATCACCCCACGTGGCAGATGGGAAAGAAGATCAGCATTGATTCTGCAACATTGATGAATAAGGGACTTGAGGTGATAGAGGCCCATTATCTCTTTGGTTTTGCACCACAGGATATAGATGTTATTATACATCCACAGAGCATTGTGCACTCCCTTGTGGAGTTCCTGGATGGGTCACTTATTGCTCACATGTCGCATCCTGATATGAAGGGACCGATCGCTTATTCCCTTTCTTATCCTGAGAGGCTTGAGGGGGTTTTGGCACCCTGCCATCTCTATGAGTTAGGAACCCTTACATTTGAGAAACCTGATATTGAGAGATTCCCCTGTCTCAGATATGCTTACGAGGCGTTGAATGCAGGAGGTACAGCCACAACGGTTCTTAATGCAGTAAATGAAATGGCAGTGGAGGCATTCATAGAAGGCCGTATAACTTTCCACCAGATACCTGTTATAATAGAAAGAGTGCTGAATGCCCATGAGCCGGTATCACTTAAGGATATAGAGACAGTTATGTTGGCTGACGGCTGGGCAAGAAGAAAGTTCAGAGAATTAGTTGGTGTCTGTTTATAAACTCGAACAGTTGTTGTTTTTCTGTCATTATCGGCTCCTGTTCTCCTTAGTACTACGAAAGATGAATGTCGGGAATCGCTTTTTTAAGCAGTATTCCCGACTCACGAATGTGTTCGGGATTGCGGAAACGACAACTGAACCGTAATTTATAAACAGTCTCTATTTGTTTCCGTGTAATAATGAGCGTATAAAAGGAGGTCTAATATTCTATCAGCAATAATACTCTTGGGAATTCTTATTCTTGTGCATGAACTCGGTCATTTTCTGGTGGCCAAGGTCTCAGGTGTAAAGGTCCTGAAGTTTTCACTAGGTTTTGGACCAAAAGTGATAGGCAGGCAGATAGGTGAAACAGAGTACATGCTCTCTGCCTTTCCCCTTGGGGGCTATGTAAAGATGCTGGGAGAGGAAGCAGGAGAGGAGCTTGACGAGGCTGATAAGGAGAGGGCTTTTAATCAGCAGAGTGTTACTAAAAGAATCCTGATCGTTCTTGCCGGGCCGTTGTTTAATGTATTCCTGACCTATATAATCTTCACCTCTGTACTCTCAATGGGGCTTCCTGTTAATGTCCCTGTATTAAGCAATATCCTGCCTGTTATAGATGAGGTGCAGGAGGGTTATCCTGCTTCTGAGGCAGGCCTGAAAGCCGGGGATGTAGTAGTGAAGATAGGTAACAAAAGGATTGATACATGGTTTGATATGGTGAATATTGTTGTCAAAAACCCGGGCAGGAAACTTGATTTTGTTGTAAAAAGGGATGGGAAGTTGTTAAACCTCAGGATTATCCCTCAATCTGTTGATGAGGTTGACCCCGCAGGGACCAAAGTAGTTATAGGAAGGATCGGGGTCAAAAAACTCGGAGGAGGTTTTTTTGAGTCCATTCAGAGCGACTCGGTTCTTGATGCACCTGTCAAAGGCGTGGTAGCCACTTACAAGATGGGATTCTTTGTTGTAGACTCCATTAAGATGCTGATAACGAGACAGGTGTCTTTAAAGAACATAAGCGGTCCGGTGACTATTTTACAGGAATCAGGCAAGGCAGCCTCAGCAGGCCTTCTGACGTATTTCATGTTTATGGCATTGTTGAGTGTGAACCTTGGTGTCCTTAATCTCCTGCCGGTTCCGATCCTTGATGGAGGTCACATATTTATGTTTTTGATAGAGGGCATCAAGGGAAAACCCCTCAGCGAAAAAACAATTGCTATTACTCAAAAGATAGGTCTTGCACTTATCCTGCTGCTTATGGTCTTTGCACTCTATAACGACTTTGTCAGAATATTTTCGGGAAATAGTACATCGTGACGGAAGACCGGATAGAGGTTAAGGTATATTATGAAGATACGGATTGCGGAGGGGTAGTCTATTATGCCAATTACCTTAGATACTTTGAACGTGCAAGGACTGAATACCTGGAGCAAAGAGGGGTCTCTCTAAAGGGGTTGATGGAGTTGGGGGTTTGTTTTGTTGTTGTTGATGCCTCTGCACATTACTGTCAGTCAGGGAGATACGGAGATATTCTAATGATTGAGACAGATATAACGGACAGGAGTGGAGCCAGTATTACATTTTCACATCAGGTAATGAGAAAGCAGACCGGAGAGCTGCTTGTCTCCGGTCTTGTGAAACTTGTCTCTGTGTCAAGGCAGATGAAACCAGTAAAACTTCCTGAATCCATTCTTCAGGTTTTAGGGTGAAAAGATCTAATAAACCTGTGATTGCCGGAACATTGAGATGAGGCCGGCCTTACTAAAGAAACAGATATCTGCCGGCGGGGTTGTTTTCAAAAGGGACAGCGATGGAATAAAGGTTGTTCTTGTTTCTGTAAAGGATGGTTCTCTATGGACACTCCCGAAAGGGCTGGTTGAAAAGGTGGAACAGCCGGAAGTGGCTGCATTGAGAGAGGTACAGGAAGAGACAGGCCTGCGGGGATGCATAGTGGATAGCCTTAATACTGTCTCATACTGGTATTTCTTAAAGGATGAGAATACAAAGTATCATAAAACAGTCTATTATTATCTTATGGAGTATCCGGGCGGGAGTACGGATAACCATGATCGGGAGGTTGATGAGGCTTCATGGTTTCCTCTTGATGATGCATTGAAAGCGGTAAAATATAAAGGCGACAGGGAGATACTTGAAAGGGCAAAAGTGAGGCTTTTACATATAGATGAAAAATAGAAAGGTACTCCAGGGAAGGGAAATCGGGAAAGAGATGGAGAGACTGCGGTCAGAGGGCAAGAGGATTGTCTTTACAAACGGCTGTTTTGATCTGATCCATGCAGGCCATATTCAGTATCTTGGGGAGGCCAAAGCCCTTGGCGACGTACTTGTAGTCGGTGTGAACTCCGATGCTTCCGTCGGGATATTAAAGACCAAAAGGCCCATAATCCCTCAGGACCAGCGAGTCGAGGTCCTCTCAGCCCTTGAGATGGTAAGTTACGTTACTATATTTGTCGAGGATACGCCGTATGAGGTTATAAAATTAATTATGCCTGATGTGCTTGTTAAGGGAGGGGACTGGGAAATAGAGGATATTGTCGGTGCAGACCTTGTCAGGGAGGTCTATAGCCTTCCTTACAGACAGGGTATCTCCTCAACAGGCATAATTGAGCGCATTATTGAGAGGTTTTGTCATTCTTTATGAAGTCACTTCTGCTTGCTTCCTTCAAACATCTGGTTAAAGCTTTGCCGCAAACGGCTGAAACTGTGTCTGCCCCCGTCTTTAACGTTTTCAATCTCAGGGATTCTTCTAAAGCCCTTTTTATTGTCCTGATGTCGCTTCAAAACAGGACCTGCAACCATATCCTGTTTACCGGTACTGAGGATGAGGCAGGGGTACTGAGAAATGACGTGTTTTTCTATCAAAACATCCTTGATGGTTTTGACACATCCGATAGCCCCGTTTTTCTGCCTGAGCAGGGAGACATTGAGTCCACAGGCATACGGCTTAAGAATATCATGGCTTCTAAAAGGGGAAGGCTGTTTATCGGTTCAATGGATGCATTTCTTTCTCCTACGTGGAGGCCTGAGGACTTATCCCTCTCCATCTTAAAGCTCAAAAAGGGAAAGACAATCAGCAGGGAAGGGCTTGCCGAAAGGCTTCAATCAATTGGCTACAGGCAGGTGCCTCTTGTTTCAGGGAAAGGTGAGTTTAGTGAGAGGGGCTGGGTTTTTGATCTTTATCCCTCAAATATGGAGAGGCCCATCAGGCTGGAGTTCTTCGGTGATGAACTGGATGATATAAAGACCTTCGAGATCGATACCCAGCGTTCCGACGGTCAACTGCACGAGGCTGAAGTCCTGCCTGCAATTGAAAAACAAGGGAGCCCATTGATTGCCTCCTTTGATGGAGAGACGTTTTGCTATTTTTCAGAGACTGTAAGGGGTCAGGTCTCAACATTTGACACAAACATAGAGAAGTGTCAAATGTTGAGACCTGACCCCTCTTTTATAACCCTCCATTCATTGCCTATGGAGGGGGAGACAGAAGCAGCGACATTTTCTCTTTCCGGCCTTGGACTCCTCCATAACGAGAGAAAGGATATCTACGGGCTCGCCGAGGGGTTGAAGAGGTTGGAGGAGATGGTTGTTTTTGTGCTCTCCTCTGATTCTCAGGCAAAGAGGTTAAGTGAGGTCCTGAGTGAGGGGGGGCTGATAGCTCCACTGATTTCCATGGATGACATCGGAACCTACAGCGGGAGGTATTCAATTACTGTTGGGGTGCTTTCAGTGGGTCTTCATATTCCGGGACTGATAATCCTTACGGAGAAAGAGATGTTTGGGAGGAGACCACTGTTAAAGCCCCATAAGGCTTCCAGGGTCAAAAAACTGCTTGAGACTATAGAAGACCTTAAGACCGGTGATTATGTTGTTCACCGTGAGCACGGTATGGGAAGGTTTTCAGGACTTGAACCTCTTCATGCCTCTGCATACAAGGGAGAGGCCATGGTCATAGAGTATGCAGCTGGTGCAAGGCTGTATCTGCCCCTGCAGAATATCGGCCTTATTCAGAAGTACAGGGCCGCCGAAGGGGTTATTCCCAATCTTGACAGGCTTGGAGGGAGTCGCTGGAAGAAGAAAAAGGAGAGGGCGAGGAAAAAGGTCCGTGAGCTTGCCGGTAAACTCATATCCATTTATGCACAGAGAGAGGTAGTCGAGGGCTACTCCTTCAGCCCTGATACGGAACTCCACAGGGAGTTTGATGCCTTTTTCCCCTTTGAGGAGACAGCGGATCAGATCAGGGCATGGGAAGAGATAAAGAGAGATCTGGAATCCCCACGGCCCATGGACAGGTTGCTGTGTGGTGATGTGGGCTACGGTAAGACAGAGATGGCGATGCGAGCAGCATTTAAGACGGTTTATGATGGAAAGCAGGTTGCAGTACTCGTCCCGACCACTATTCTCTGTGAGCAGCATTTCAGGAATTTTCAGGCAAGGTTTTCGGCCTTTCCATTAAAGATTGATTTCCTGAGCCGTTTTAAATCTGTCTCTGAGACAAAAAAGACTCTTGCTGCCCTGAGCCGGGGGGATGTTGATATTATAATCGGCACACATGGGCTCTTGAGCAAAAAGGTCCGGTTCTATGACCCCGGACTCCTGATAATAGATGAGGAACACCGCTTTGGTGTAACCCATAAGGAGAGGATAAAGGAACTGAAAAAAGGTGTTGATTGTCTCTCAATGAGTGCAACCCCGATTCCAAGGACCCTTGAGATGTCACTTTCGGGTATCAGGGAGATGAGTATGATTGAGACACCCCCTGAGGAGAGACTTGCGATTAAGAGTATGATTAGTACATTTAATGAATCCGTGATAAAAAAGGCGGTGCTGAGTGAGCTTGACAGGGGAGGGCAGGTCTTTTTTGTACATAACAGGGTGAAGGACATTTACGGGATGGGAGACTATCTTTTAAGGCTTGTTCCTCAGGCGAGGCTTGCCATTGCTCATGGACAGATGGCCGGTCGGGAGCTGGAGGATGTGATGCTCAGGTTTATGGATGGAGCCATAGACCTTTTACTTGCAACAGCCATAATCGGCTCGGGTATTGATATCCCATCGGCAAATACGATAATCATCAACAGGGCGGACCGGATGGGTCTTGCGGACCTCTACCAGTTGAAGGGCAGGGTTGGAAGGGGTAATCAGAGGGCTTATGCATACTTCCTTCTGCCCCCGCCTGATATGCTCACCGAAGATGCGAGGAGGAGAATTGAGGCGATAGAGGAACTGAGCTATCTGGGAGCAGGTCTCAGACTTGCCATGAAGGACCTTGAAATAAGGGGTGCCGGGAATCTCCTTGGAGCTGACCAGTCCGGACATATCCATGCCGTGGGATTTGAGATGTATATGGAGATGCTTCAGCAGGAGGTGGCAGCCCTTAAAGGCATGCCTGTGAAGGAGGTGGTTGAGCCCTCAATAGACCTTGGACTGAGTGCCTACATTCCGGAGGAATACATTAAGGATATGAGCATAAGACTCAGTATGTACCGAAGACTCAGCATCTGTCATTCAGATGAGGAAGTCAATACATTAGGTGAAGAGATGACGGACCGGTTTGGAGTACTGCCTGAGCCTGCAGTCTCCCTGGTTGATCTGATAAAACTTAAGGTTCGGGCAAGGGGACTGGGAATTGTGTCCGTGAGCTCAATGAATGGGACTGCAAAGGTCAGGTTCTCTCCCGAAACACCTGTTAAGGTTGAAGATCTACTGAACTGCGAGAATGCCTGCAGGGGAAGCTTGAGCCTCCATGAGGAAGGTTTTTCAATAAAGGGAACCTGGAGTTCAAAAGCGGAGTTGGTGAAGAGTTTAAAGGAAATTTTTGCAGTGCTGGGCTGAGATGTAACGTTCAGGAAACAGTGTTCTGTTCTTTCCTCTTCAGAAAACACTCTTCAGAAAAATCATTGTATATTTTCTTCAGTTACTGCTATAATGTAAATTAATGTTTCAATTAGCTCAACCGATATTACAGCTGAAACTACCGGTTAAAACCTTCGGTTATGCGGGTTTTAACAATCCATCGTAATTTAGTATCAACTCTTATTTTTCTGCTGGGGGAATATTTGACCAAGAGAAGACATGACAGAATACCTCTGAAACTCGCTGTTGAATATTCTATAACCGTGAAAAAACAATCTGATGTAAAGAACATACTGCTTACGGGCATCGTAAGAGATGTATCCGCAGGGGGGGTTGGGCTTGTAACAGATTACCCTTTAATACAGGGAAATATGATCAGGATAAAAAGTTCAGCTCCTGAGGTTCCGAAATATGGTGTTGTAAGATGGGTTAGCAGAGATGGAGAGTCATACAGGGTAGGATTACGGAGTTGCAGTCATTGCGGAGAATATTGAGGGGAGTTCCAATTTTATAATCTCCTGCCTGTTTCTATGTCAAACACGTGAATCTTTTCATTGGGCATTTTTAAAAAGACCCTGTCACCTACCGAGATACTCTCATCAATAGAGGCCTTTCCTTTGATTCTTGTTTCTTTCCACCTCATATCAATCCAGACGATTGAACTCTCAAGTTCAATAAGCTCAACAATTGCCTCTGTATTTGTTTTCTCTTCAGAAGAAACAGTTATATTCTCGGGCCTGATGCCAAACAAGAGGGTATCGGCATCAGGGGTTGTGCTGGCTTCAGGTTCGAAAACTCTGTTGTTGCAGCCCGCCCTCAGCGGTTTTTTTGAGAGCACATCAGCCTCGAAAAAATTCATTGACGGGCTTCCTATAAATCCGGCTACAAAGGTGTTGACCGGCTTTGTATATATCTCTAATGGTGTTGCGCACTGCTGAATCTCTCCCATCTTCAGGACGGCTATCCGTTCGGAAAGACTCATGGCCTCTGCCTGGTCATGAGTGACATATACTACCGTTGTCTTAAGTTCCCGGTGGAGTCTCTTGAGTTCCGCCCTCATCTCGATCCTCAGCCTTGCATCAAGGTTTGAGAGGGGTTCATCCATTAAAAAGACCTTTGGCTTTCTTACAATCGCCCTTCCAAGTGCCACCCTCTGCCTCTGCCCGCCTGAAAGTTCCTTTGGCTTTCTATGCAGCAAATCCTCAAGCCCGAGGATAGCGGCCACCTTTTTTACCTCTTCCAGGATTGTTTCTTTATCTATCTTCTTCATCCTGAGTGGAAATGCGATGTTTTCGTATACCGTCATATGAGGATAGAGGGCATAGTTCTGAAAGACCATTGCCGCATCCCTCTCTTTAGGGGAAAGGTCATTTACCGTGATACTATCAAAATATATATTGCCACCGGTTACAGGTTCAAGACCTGTAATCATATTGAGTATCGTTGATTTTCCGCACCCGCTCGGTCCTAAAAATGTGAAAAACTCTCCATCGGCGATGGTGAGGTACATATCCCTGATTACTACAGTATCCTTAAATGCCTTATTTACATTCTCCAGTTTTATTTCAGCCATGGTAATTTATTCATAAGATTCCTCGGTTAGAGCCTTTTCCGCCGTCTCCCGGTCCTCTTCCTTTACCAGGATCGTGACCTCTCCCATCCGTCCTACATTTACAGGGTAGGGGCTGACCTTTGCAGACCTCAGGACAACAGGTATCCCGCCGCTTTCGAGCAGGTCCTCGATCATCTCTGCTTCAAGCGGGTCGTATGTAATGCGTAATGTGACCCATCTTTCATTCATGCCTATAGAATAACCTATACAGGCTAATTTGTAAAAGAGAATCGACAAAAGTCGGGTAGGGGCGAGGTTTCCTCGCCCTCTCTGCTTGAAGAAGAGACTGTAAAGTGCTATCATTATTTTATGAAAGAGGCGATGTTTTATGAAAAGCTGGATGAGGGAAAGGTTAAGTGTCATCTCTGCTGTCATTACTGTGTAATAAAGCCCGGTAAACGCGGTCGCTGTGCAGTCAGGGAAAACAGGGACGGTACCCTTTTCAGTCTGGTCTATGGAAAGATAATCGCCGGGCATACAGACCCGGTAGAGAAGAAACCGCTCTTTCACTTCCATCCGGGTTCAAGGTCATATTCCATAGCGACCATGGGGTGTAATTTCAGGTGCCTCCATTGTCAGAACTATGAGATATCAGAGTACCCGAAGGTCCATTCCGATATAGCAGGTGAAGATATGACGCCTGAGGATGTGGTGAATGAGGCTGAGAAGATGGGATGCAGGAGCATAGCATACACTTACACAGAGCCGACCATATTTATGGAGTTTGCCTATGATTGTGCACGTCTTGCACATGAGCGGGGTATAAAGAACGTCTTTGTAAGTAATGGTTATACCAGCCCGGAGGCTGCGCGAAAGTTCGCACCTTATCTTGATGCAAATAATATCGATCTCAAGGGAGATGACGGTTTCTATAAAAAGGTAGTGGGCGCAAGGCTGCAGCCCGTCCTGGATACCATAAAACTTATGAAACAACTGGGAATCTGGCTTGAGGTTACAACTCTTATTATTCCCACATATAACGATTCTGAAGAGTTTCTGAGATGGACGGCGGACTTTATAAAGTCTGTTGACCCTGCTATTCCCTGGCACGTAAGCCAGTTTTATCCGACGAACAAACTGCTTGACCAGCCGAGGACCCCCCTGAGTATATTGAGAAGGGCAAGGGAGATAGGGCTTGAGGCAGGGCTTAAATACGTGTATGAGGGAAATGTTCCGGGAGAGGGAGGGGAGAACACCTATTGCCCCTCCTGTGGGAAGCTTCTTATAGAGCGGTTCGGGTTTTTACTTAATGCGACAACAATGAAAAATGGACAGTGCCCTGAGTGCAACTCCTTAATCGACGGAATCGGGATGCCATAAATTTAATTACCCTCCCTTGGGGGGAAAGACAACCTCCCTTACCCCTATTGCCGGCATAGGCGATGCCGATAGCAAAAACAAAGATGAGTAAGAATAATGTTGTCAATCTGACTGTCTTCAATTGTTTTACCCCCTTTAAATAGAGTCTGTGTATAAACTACAGTAATTTGTCATTCCCGCAAGTGAAGCGAGTCGGGAATCCTTCTTAAATAACGATTCCGGACAAGCCGGAATGACAGAAAACAGCAACGGTTCGACTTTATACACAGACTTTAAATAGTTTGCATCTAAATTGAGCAATTCTTTTACCTGAAAACAATTCAAGCGTTCGATGGCGCAAGTGAAACCCCAATGTCATTGCACCTGACAACCATAAAATCACTCAAGTTAGGCTACACACATTACCTGCTTGTTCCGGAAGTTTAAAATCTCAGGATAGCCCCTATGTTGCCTCTCTCCTTGAGAGAAGTTGTTTCATATGCCAGGACTTCAACCGTTGCCCCCTGTTCAACCGCCCTTTGCGTAACGAGTTCGACCAAATACTCGATAGACTCCATTTCATTGCCGCAGTAAGGGCATGATGTTATATTCTGAATCGAGAGCAGACCGCAGTTTACACACTTGAATCCTGACGCCTCGTAGTCCTTTACGAATACGAGCTTATGAATCTTGCCTTCCATTGCCGCACCTATGACGTCTTCAATGCCAAGCGCTGCCTGGTTTCCCTTCATGGCACGTGTTATCAGCTCATCAACAATCTTTTTCTCCTTCTCAGCCTCATAGACGGACAGTAGAGGTTCTGCACGTTTCAGAACCTCATCAGGCTTTAAAAACATCTCAGCCGCAAACTGCCCCTTGATCCTGTTCCTTACGGTTTCCGGTAACATATCCTTAAACATGGTTAGAGCCTCTTCAGAACCTCCGATAAAGATCAGGTCGATCTGTTCTGCTGACAGAAATGATTCAAGTTTTTTAATAACTTCTTTAAGGTGAAGCCCCACATGATAATCTATGTGACGCTGATAGTGGGGCTCGGCAAGTGCAAACCAGCCTCCTTTTTTATGTTTTCCCGGCACATCGGCGGTTTTAATCTCTCCGTATTCCACTATCTCGCCAAGGTGGACAAGAAAGATTCTTGCCTCATCCTTTTCAACAAGCAGAATGAGATGCCTTGGGTTGTTGTCGACAATATCAAGCAGTGGTTTTATATAGGGGGTATTGTCAACAATGAGGGTGTTTTTAACCGGGACTGAAAGATTATATTCCCTCCGGAAACCTTGCTCCTCAGAGCTCACCAGCGCTAAACCCTTCCTGAACTCCCTCTTGTTGGAAGTCACATAAGCACTGATTTTTTCAAGGTCTGACTTTATCTTCCTGTATACCTCCTTTTCGGTATTTTCAGAGACCTCCCTGATCATATTCTTGAGGTGCAGTACATATTCACCCTTCGGGTTTGTTAAGGGATTTACATTCAGATACAGACTGACATAATAGTTTTCGTTACCCTGAATTTCCGACAGATCCTTTAACTCTTCACGATTCAGCATTTACACCCCCTTCAAGATTTCTGAATATTTCAAATACAGATATAAACATTGCCATAACCAGGGGACCCAGCACAAGTCCTATCAGCCCGAAGACCTTAAGTCCCCCGATTACACTAAAGAAGATGACCAATGTCGGCATTCTTGTCCTGCCGCTTATTATTATCGGTTTTAATATATTATCTATACTACTTATTATGAAGGTGCCAACAAATAAAAGAATAATGGCCTTTACAAACGACTCTTTTATAAGGAGATAAATTACTACAGGCCCCCAGATGGAAAATGTCCCAATCCCGGGTATAAAGGACATAAGCCCGATAGCGGTTCCCAGGAGTATCGGGGAATTCATGCCCAGGAGCAGGAAGGTAATGCCGCCGACGGTTCCCTGTGCCACGGCCACAGCCACTCCACCGTATATGGTGGATATGACCATATCTTTCATCTGTGATTCAAGCCTGTTTCTTTGTGGCTCGGAAAAAGGCATATAATCGTGGAATTTTCTTATAAAGTCCGGGGCGTCTCTTAACATGAAGAACATTGCAAAGAGCATCAGGAAGAAATTCATGAAGACGGAGGCAATATTGGCGACCCCCTTTGTGACATTACCCAGGATGTTTTTGCCCATCCTGGAGATATTTTCCGAGATAAGGGCTGTGAGGTCGATCTTTTCTATGTTAAGGGTTGATTTTATCCTTTCCTGTACCCAGAGTGCCTGTGGACTGTTTATCCAGTCCTGCACTTTGCCGATCCCTTCCGTATTTATATAATCTGCAAAGTTACTTAACTCGTTGGCAAGGGCTATTGTCAGATAAGAGAATGGACCCAGAATGATAATAACAGTGATTGAGATGGTTATGACGGAGGCCAGCACCTTCCACTTTACAAATCTGCACAAGTATGCATAAACAGGATAAAATACGATGCTCAAGACAATGGCCCAGGCAATAGAGGATAGAAAGGGCTTCAGGATCAGGTAACAGAGGTAACCAAGGAAAGAGGTTAAGGTTACAAGTGTAAAGACATAGAACCTATTTGCCCCCATGGCTGACCCCCTTAACCGCCTTTAACTCAGGATCCGGCGTGTTTTCTTTATCAGGCAGCAATTCTGCAGGTGACTGGATGGTTTCGATCATGAGGGGCAACATTAAGGCGACGATGACCCTGATTTTGCGGACAAAACCATTTTTTGTTGTATTGTTCATGCCTTCCCTGTAACTCTCAAGTGCTCTGGCCCGGATACCGGGAAGTAGTTCCAGGGTTAATGATGCTGTTTCAAAAAATTCATTAACAGGTATCCCTATCCGTTCAAGAGGCAGAAAAAACCTCTTTAAGACTCTGAGGACTTCCTCAATAGGTGTTTTTAAGGTCAGGAGTTTAGCCCCGGCAATAAGACCTGAAACCCTTGCAGCCCTTATCAGTGCTATCCTTAAAGACTCTGCTGTTATGTCTAAAGGCCCTATTTCCATTAAAACCCTGCCGGGGTAGAAGAAAAGATTTCCCAGAAAAGTGGTGAGTAAAAAGATAGTTATCGGTATAATCCCTCCTCTCATGCCGGGAAAAAGGAGGATGACGAAACTCAATGAGAGCAGGCATAAGGCCGTTGCAGGGTTCTCCACGAGAAAGAGAGAGATGGAGAAAGCGATATACAGTAATATCTTTGATGATGCACTCAAAGTGGCCATACCCCCGGGAGTGTTTGCTTTGTGTCTTTGCGGGTTCTGCAGTGAAATATCAGTTACAATTGTGGCAGATTACCTTATTTCATTGCAAGTTTTGGTGCATCAGGGAGAGAGAGGATGTATCTGTAGATTCCTGATGCTATTGCCTCGACAGCGGTCTTTCTGAACTTCCTGCTTCCAAGCAGACGCTCTTCACGGGGATTACTTATGAATGCAACCTCAACAAGCACAGACGGCATCTCTGCATCTACAAGCACGTAAAAGAGTGCCTGTTTAACCCCTAAGCTTTCAATGCCGCGATAACCCCTGGTGAGTCTTTTATATAGTGAGTCCTGTATAAAATGGGCCAGCCTCAGTGATTCATCCCGTTTGGTTTCTCTTTCAAGGGACGCAAGGATTGTTCCCAGTTCGCTCCTGGCCCTCTTCATCTTCTCCAGAGAGATGGCATTTTCCCTTGCGGCAACCCTCATAGCCTCGGTATCGTTGGTCCAGTTCAGGAAATAGGTCTCAATCCCCCTGGTCCTCCTTTTAAGGCTGGCATTGGTATGAATGGAGACAAAGAGGTCTGCCTTTTTTTTGTTAGCCACAGCAGTCCGCTCGCCAAGCCCTATATAGATGTCGCTATTCCTTGTAAGGTAGACCTCAAGGTTATAACGCTCCTGAAGTATCTTCTTGAGCTTGCGGGCTATGTCGAGGGTTACGTCTTTTTCCTTTAAACCATCGGGACCTGTTGCTCCAGGGTCGCGACCCCCGTGTCCGGCGTCTATTACCACTATCTTTCTTTCCCTGTAGAAGGGATTTCTCTCTTGTCCGATGTCGACAACCAGCCTTGGTGGAGATTCAAGGGTGAAGGTCCTGTAATCGTTCAGTTTTCTAAGCTCAAGCACTACCCTGACCGTATCTTTGCTGTATCGGGCAATACGGATTTTTTTCAGAACTCCCCTCTGCAGGGTTTTAAGCGGTATTGTCTGAGGAGAGAGACTTACATCTTTGAGGTCAAAATATAGCCTGTCAGGATTTTTGAGCCGGTGAGCTGAATAAGTGGGAAGGCGGTTAAATTCAAAAACAATGCGGGTGTTTGTGCCGTTGACATTGAACCTTATATCCTTGACCTCTGCAACATTCCCGGCAATTGCATGAGCAGGGAAGGAGATAATGCAGGTCAATAAAAAGAGAATGCCTATAAATATCCCTGTCCTGAAAGGCTGCTTAGACATTTTTAGCATCCATTTAAACATTCAGAGGGCTTTTACCTCAGTGACTTCGGGAACCTCTTCCTTCAGCGTTTTTTCTACCCAGTTTTTCATGGTCAAACCTGCCATTATGCAACTGCTGCACTGTCCCTTTAGCCTTACATATACGATTGTATCCTTTATCTCTACAACCTCAATGTCGCCACCTTCTTTATTGAGGCCTTCTCTTATCCTCTTGATTGCCTTTTCGACCCTTTCAGCATCCATTCCATCCCTCTAGGACATTATAGACAATTTATTTTTATATTTCAACCCCTTTTTGGATCTTATCTGTTTTAATGGTTTAGCATATTCGTATAACATATTGAAATGAAACATTTCATGGACTACAGGGGCTCTTTATCTGAGCATATAGAAGTTTTAGTTATTTCATTGAAACTATAATATATAAAATTAGCCGCAGATTTGTGCAGATATACGCTGATTTTTAAAGAAACTTTTATTGAAGCTTTCAATGCCCCAAGTCTTTGCCGGGGCATTTCCCTTCACTAACATTCATGTTTTTTGATAGAATAGATTATTGTGGGCCAGGGAATGAATGAAAATATAAGATACAAAGGAAGGGTCTTCCATGTACAGACGGAGGAGAGGGGAAAAGAGAGACCTGTTCTTGTGTGTACCCTTTTTTACAGGGGGATGATACTGTGCGAAGAACGGTTGGAATACCAGGGTATAATAAATTCCGACCGTTTTCAGGAGCAGGTTAATCAGCTCAGTAAGGATATTCACAAGCAAATGATCGAGAATCTCAGGAAGGGGCTTTATGATGAGAAGATAGATGCCTTTCCGATGTCTGAAGGGGTACCTGAAGAGGCAACATCACTTACTGCTGATGAGGATGCCCTTGAATATCTTTTCAGAAGTTATCTGCTGCCGTCCCTGATCAGGAATCTGAAAGTGGATTTGCCGGAGCACGAGGTACTTGCCATCAGTGAGAAGATACCTTTTCTGAAAGGGTCTTCAAAAAAGGAACGGTATCTTTCACTCTGTGCCGAGATTTATTCAAGGGTCAAGGACAGGTGCGATATAGAGACATTTAAGAGCCTTGTGAAGAAATGGTCAACCGGGATCAGGTTTCATGTTGATGCACCCCCGGACAGATTCCCATGAGAGGGGGGGCAACGAAGCCCCTGATGCCGTCAGGTTCACGTAAGTTCAGAAAGATACTGGTTGTGAAACCGAGCTCTCTCGGTGATATTATACATGCCCTGCCTTTACTTAATGCCGTAAAAACCGCCTTGCCTGATTCAGAGGTGCACTGGGTTGTAGCCAAGGGGTTTGAAGGGGTGCTTCAGGGACACCCGATGATTAAGCGTCTGTGGGTGATACATAAGGAAGACTGGAAAAGACCTTCAAGGCTTATGTCTACGGTTTCAGAGCTTGGAAACCTTTTCAGGGGACTCAGATCTGAGAGATATGACCTTGTTATAGACCTCCAGGGCTTACTGAGAAGCGGCCTTATCACAGCGCTCTCAGGTGCTTCCCTGAGGGTGGGGTTCAGTGATGCAAGAGAGTTGAGTCCATTTTTCTACAACCTTAAGGTCAGAGGGGGAACCGGCATTCATGCTGTTGATAGATATCTTAAACTTGCTTCTCTAATCGGAATTGATACAGACGGAGTTGATTTCCGACTGCCCTCAACTCAGGATACTTTTCACTCAAAAGGGGCCTATTATGTTGTAGTGCCCGGTGCAAGATGGCCTACCAAGAGGTGGCCTGTTGAGTATTTTATTGATGTAATAAAGGCCTTACCAACGACTGCCGTCATAGTTGGAAGCAGGGAAGATATTGATATTGCCGGGACAATAGCCTTAAATACAAGTGGTCATTCAATTAATATGGCAGGAAAGACCGACCTTAAGAGGCTTTTCTCCATTATAGAGGGTGCATCTTTTATGCTGTCCAATGATTCAGGTCCAATGCATAGCGGTGCAGCCCTGTCAGTACCTGTTTATGCAATGTTCGGCCCGACAAGTGAGGTCCTGACTGGTCCATACGGCGATGGACACAGGGTCTTCAGGGCAGATATCGGTTGTTCCCCCTGTTTCAGGAAAACGTGTGCGACTATGAGGTGTATGAGAGAGATTACCCCTCGGCAGGTTATAAAGGCGATCACGGAAGACCGGGGGCATTTTACTGTTTGAAAGATTGACTTTTCTTATGAATCTCTATATACTTTTTGGCAAGATAAAGACGAGAGGGTAGTTGAAGAAAATAAAACTCGTATGAAAGGAGGTTAAAGATGGCTAAGAAGATTGGTGTGCTCGTCAGGGACAGACAGGGGGAAGCCCTGAGAATGGCGGTTGGAGAAACACTTATGGATGATATTATTGATGTGTACGTGCTGGACAGAAAGGTGGAGGAGACAGAAGATAACACCCTGAATATTGAGACGATGAAGGATATGGAGATGAAGGTCTACACTAATTATAAAGAGAATGAAGGTTTGGAGTATCTCTCTACCGAGGAGATAGCGCTGAAGTTACTTGAGTATGACCATATACTGCCGTATTAAATATAAGATTTTACTGCAATCTCTGCGGCAGGCAGGGTTATTTAAAAATTTAACCGAGGAGAGGTGAATGCTATGAAGATTCTGTACATTTTAAAACAGGACCCCGATGAAACATTAAATAAGATCATGGAAGAACATAAGAAGTCAAATGAGATTACAGTGGTGGACCTTAGAGAAAACAAAAACTATGATCATATTGTTGACCTTATTACTTCCAGTGATAAGGTTATTCCATGGTGATCCGTAGCTGAATAATTACAAATAAAAAACTCAGGAGGAGAATAGAGATGAAACTCGGAATACTGGTTAATACGGATAAACACCTTGAAGAGGTTACAGGACTTACAAAGGCTGCCCTGTCAAAGGGCCATGAGGTTATGCTGTTTGCAATGGATGATGGAACAAGGCTGCTTGAAAAACCCTCGTATATCGACTTACATAACCTTCAGGGTGTTACAATGAGTTTTTGTGACCATAGCGCAAAGGGACTGGGGGTTAAGACTGAAGGGGTACCTGAGGAGATTGTCTGTGGCAGTCAGTATAATAACGCAGGCATGAGCCATGATGCCGACAAAATGATCATTCTTTAGAGTTGTTTAAAATGGCAATTTGCGGTACTGTCACAAGGAATTATCCGAAAGAAACAGGGGTTGTTATTTTTTGATTGATGGGGAGGCATTTAATGTCTCCCTTGAAAAGAAAATCAATCCTCCTTCTTTAATTCCGGTCAGCATTGGAAACAATCGATAGATGGGGTCCCAGGCAATCCAATCTTAAACAGGATTTTTTTAATACTTATCCCCGGCATCATGTTTGCCTATCTGATATCCAGGATTTCTTGTTTTGAGCGCAGCCCAACATTGCTTTTTCTCTCTTCTATGGATTTTTCGGTATAGAAGCCTTGGAACGGTCTATTCCGAATTTCCGGGGGCATGGGGATGTAACCGGGTTTGTAGACAAGATGATGCCGGGTTGAAAAGAGTTTCATGACTGATTTTTCACCGTGAATCGCTGAACTCCGGGTTAGGAGCTTGACTTTTTTTTAAAACATTAGGTAAATTGGACTACAGTTTATTTCCGGCTTGCTAAATTTTATAAAATCTTTAAAAAGGAGGTGAAAGTAGTTCAGTAACAGGCTGACGAAGACTTTTAAGGGGGAAGAATCAACACTTTTAGAGGCAAAAATTAAAAAATTAGGAGATGACTATGGAAGAAAAAAGGAACGCAATCTGTGCCTTTATAGTGGCAGGCCTGCTTATCCTTATTAGTCTGTTGTATTACAGGACAAATACTTATTACATCTATCTTGTAGTATATATCTGGTTTGGTGTTGCTTACGGGTTGCTGCTTCAGTACGGAAGATTTTGTTTTGCATCAGCCTTCAGGGACCTGTTTGCAATAGGTGTTCCAAGGATGATTGTGGGTATCATCACTGCGATGACTGTCTTTTCCCTGGTGACTGCCTTACTGACGGCCAACAAAATGGGCACCTTTCATCCGGGTCCATTAGGAATTCACGAGGTCATTGGGGGTTTCATCTTTGGTATAGGAATGGTCCTTGCCGGTGGATGTGCCTCCGGGACATTGTATAAGTCCGGCGAAGGGAATGGTACATCCATGCTTGCATTATTAGGGATAATCTTTTCTCAGGCGATATTGGTGAATACGTCGTTATTTGACAAATTCCTTACGGGCTATGCCTTCAAACTACCCACCATCACATTAGCTAAAACAAAGATTATCTCGGATATGTTCCCAGGCAGTGCAAAATATTTTGTGGGTAATTTCCTGATAAATACCGTAATACCCTCGATTCTCCTGATCCTGGTGGTTTATTTCTTCTGGTTCAGGAAGGGCTTTATGAAGAGAAGGTTGAAAAAGAAAAAGGGCGGTAAGACACTCGGTGATGATTTTGCAGGCCTTTGGGGTCTGATGGCGGCATCCAAGAGGACTTCTATCGCGGGGCTGCTTATCGGCATAGTTTCAGGCCTTCATGTATGGACAATGAAGGGGATGCAGATCAAGTTCGGTGCCAGCAACTTTGGCTACCTTCTAACAAGGATGGGACATGTTGCAGATGTATCAAGCAGAGGGACTGTCTTTGATCCGGGCTATTGGTATATAACCACTCAGGAGGCACAGGTTGGCGCATGGGTATTGGAGAAATTTGGGTTTAACATGCGTCACAATATATTCTTTGGTGTAATGAATGGTGTACCTGAACTCTGGCGCAACCCTGCACTCTGGATGTCTATCGGTATTATCGCCGGTTCCATGATGATGGCACTCTTAAATAAGGAGTTTGCCATAAAGATACCCAGGGGAGAGCTTATCGTATGGGGTCTTCTTGGCGGTATAGGCATGGGTATAGGCGCAAGAGTGGCACTCGGGTGCAACATTGGCGCTTTCTTTATAAGGATAGCTGGTGGTGATCCCGGTGGCTGGTTGTTCGGGATCGGAATGGTTTTAGGTTCATATGTTTCCGTTAAGTTCTTTAACTGGTGGACAGCAAGGAAGATGGCAACGGAAATGGAGGCATTTTAATAATTAATCTAAAAGGAGGAATATACAAATGGCTATGAAGTTCGAGAAGAAAAGTGGCGGAGGTTATCTGCTGGACATATGCGGTTATGTCTGTCCGCATCCCCAGATTTATACGAAACAGGCACTTGGCAAGATTAAAGAAGGTGATCATCTTGAGGTTGTCTTTGATAATCCTTCCTCTTCAGAGTCGATATCCCAGATGTGTGAGCAGAGGGGTGATGAGATTATTGAGAAGAAACGTGAAGGTGGAAAGTTTACCTTTATTATCGAAAAAGGATAATTTACTTGCAAATCATCCTTTTAAATTGAAATCCTTGTGTTGAGGCAATGCCTCCACAAATAAAAATCCTTGAAAGTAAGGAGAAAGGGATTATGATAAAAACTGATTTAGCAGTTATAATAATGATCACTATAGCAGCCGTGGCGTTCCTTCTGGGTTTTAGCCTTTCCCCGAATGGTGTGCCAGGTAGAAAAGCAGCGGTAGCAGCAGTTGGAGGCTACGGCGCTGAGGGCGGAGGCTATGGTGAGGAAAGCGGAGGCTACGGTGATGCCGGTGGCTATGGTAACGCCGGTGGTGATGCCGGAGGCTACGGTGATGCCGGTGGCTACGGTAACGTCGGTGGTGATGCCGGAGGCTACGGTAACGTCGGTGGTGATGCCGGCGGTTATGGTGGTGGGTCCGGAGGTTATGGCGGCAGCTGACCAGTCAAGGATAGAATAGTAGGGGTTAATTGTGGCTATGATGGTGGATCCGACGGTTATGGCGGTACGGCAGTGCTTCCGGTTACTAAATTTCTCAAAGCAGAGGGTTATGGATCACACTGAGCAATTCAGCCCGGTTTTAAGTTCGTTTCCTGTATTTAGGTCCGGATGAATTGATGGAAGTTAAAAGTTTACAGCGAGTATATTCCTGCAGCATGTTGAAAAGTTGCAAGTTCTATAGGTTTATACGTTATAATACATTATAGAAAAGTATCTACAGCTTCAGCTTGCTGCAGGAATAAACTATAATTAAGGCTTTTAAAAGTTTTATGAGCGGGTCTAACCACAGTGCGTGGGGCTATCTTTAAAGACTAAAGGGAGGGACGTAATGAGAGCTAACAAGGCAGTTATGATAATGACCTTCGGTGTGATACTGCTATTACTTGTTGGGTGTAATCTGTCTCCTAATGGTATCGTTAAAAAGGGAGTGGCGGCATCCGGCGGTTATGGTGACAGCGGCGGTTATGGTGACAGCGGCGGTTATGGTGACAGCGGTGACTACGGTGACAGCGGTGGCTATGGTGGTGATACTGCTGACTATGTTGGTGGATGATAACACTTTAAACGAATGATTGCCGTGTGGCAATCTAAAAGATATTTTTTTTAAAAAAGCATTAGAAGCAATGAATACGGTACAGGGTACGAATATGAGGAGATGCCGGACAAAAAGGCTCCGACGGTTCTGAATTATTACAAGAATTTTTTTCAAAAATAAATAGGATGGTTGCTATAAAGATGATGCCCGGGGTAGGCCATCCTGTAGAAGTGATTCTCAATGCGGTAGCCGATGAAGGTGTGGATATGGATAGATATCGGTTTTGGTCATACATAAGGTCAGAAGCCTTAGTTCCGGATATAAATAATTTTAATAGCATTCTATTAAGGCAGGATGTTATAATGAAGAATGGGCAGTATAAAGAATTTTAGAAAAACATCATTTAAATGTCCCCTGAAAAAAGTAAAAAAAGATAAGTTGCCACGCATAGTTTATAAACGTAATATCAGAGGGACTACATTTTGTAGTCCCTCTGATATCCTGATCTCTTATTCAAAACCTTTAAATCCTGGAAATCCTGAATTAAATAATTAATAAAAAGTGAGGTGCTCAATACTTGGATATTAACTCTAAACAAAACGGGATAGTAGTTCTTGGTGGGGGTCTTGCAGGGCTTTCAGCAGGTTATGTTTTGTCCAGGGAAGGGGAAAAGGTATTGGTAGTAGAGGGAGATTCTACGGTAGGTGGATTATCAAAGACATACAAGCATAATGGATTCATGTTTGACCTTGGAGGACACAGGTTTATAACCCACAACAGATTATTGGAACGTTTCGTTAATGAACTCCTGAAAGGTGAATTCCTCAAGGTGCCGAGGACGAGCCAGATCTATATGTTCGGCAGGTATTTCGATTACCCGTTGAAACCCATAAATGCCATGTTCGGCCTGGGTATACTGACCAGCCTGCAGATACTCCTGGACTACTGGAAGGAGAAGGTGAAAAATGCATTAACCCCTCCCGAGATAATCTCTCTTGAAGACTGGGTAGTGAGCCAGTTCGGTCGCAAGATGTTTGACCTGTATTTTAAACAGTACAGTGAAAAGGTCTGGGGGATTGATTGCAAAAACATAAGTCAGGAGTGGGTTTCTGAAAGGATCAAGGGTCTTTCTCTTTGGGAGGCTATAAAAAACGGTTTTACCAAAGTCAGTGGCAAGGGCTTAAAAACCCTGGCTGATGAGTTTATCTATCCCCCATATGGAATCGGTCAGCTTTCTGATAATTTTAAAGAAGGTATCGAGGAAGCTGGAAGTTCCGTAACGACTGAAACAAAGGTGATCAAGGTTAATCACGAGAATTTTAATGTAAGAAGCATAACCGTTGATAATAATGGAAAGCAGTATGATATCGAGGGTAAGGAATTTATTTCCAGTATTCCGCTGACACACCTTGCAAAGATGCTTCAGCCTTCTGCTCCTGCCGATATAATGGAAGCTGCCTCTAAACTAAGATACAGGGATATTGTAATTGTGACGGTAATGCTCGACCGTGAAAAGGTGACGGACCTGACATGGTTGTATTTTCCCGAGAAGGACATGCCGCTGGGAAGGATACATGAACCAAGAAACTGGAGTCCCTATATGGCCCCGGAAGGGAAGACACATGTAGTGGCCGAATTTTTCTGCTTTAAGGGTGATAAAATATGGAACTCAAGCGACGAGGAACTTACAGCCATTACGGTAGAGAATCTTGGAAAACTGGGATTTATTAAGGAAAACGAGGTCATTGACAGTTATGTGGTGAGGGCGGCAAAGGCATATCCACTTATGGAAGTCGGATACCGGGAGCCTTATGATAAGATACTGCAATATCTTAAGAACTTCAAAAACCTTCGTCCTATCGGCAGAGGCGGTCTGTTCAAGTACTATAATATGGACCGTGCGATGGAATCGGGGATTGAGGTGGCTGAAGAAATATTAGGTAGGAAGGTGATAGAGTGAAAAAAAAGGTATGTAGTAATGGTGAATGGATATGAAGTGTTTTCTTGTAGTCCCGGCATGGTTGCCGGAGGATATATTTTCAGCAAAGACGGCAGGATCTCAGATAAACTACTGGCAGCCCCTGGGCCTGCTCTATATTGTTGCAGCTGTGAGGCAGGCAGGACACGAGGTCAGGTTCCTCAACGGTGCCTTTATGCGCAATGCAGAGATAATGAAAGAGATCGAGAAAGAGAGACCGGATATTGTAGGACTATATTCAACTACATTCGGATGGAAGAAGGCAAAGGAGGCAGCCAGTGCCATAAAGGAGATAGACACCAACATATTTGTCTGTGTCGGCGGCCCTTACCCGATTGCAATGCGGGAAAAATGCCTTGAGGATTGTGAGTGGCTCGATGCAGTGGTGACAGGTGAGGGTGAGTATACCTTAGTCGAGATGATGGAGAGATTATCTGAGGGTAAGGGAATGGAAGGGGTTCTTGGAGTTATGTACCGTGAGGGTGGTGAGGTAAGGCAGAACCCGCTGAGACCCTTTATCGAAGACCTTGACAGCCTTCCCTTTCCTGCAAGGGACCTTCTGGGTGAGGGGGCAATTAAATATGTTCCGCCACCGGCTACATACAAGAGGAAGCCTGTGGCGGTAATGATAACATCGAGGGGTTGTAACCGCAAGTGCCTCTTCTGTTTTCAGATAGACAAGACCCGTAAGAGTGGAGTCAGATACCGCAGTGTAGAGAATGTGATGGAGGAAATAGAGCTATGCCTGAAGCAGGGGTACCGGGAGATAAAGTTCATAGACGACACCCTTGCTGCAAATTACGACAGGGCAATGCAGATAGCAAAGGAGATTAAGGCGCGTAAACTTGATTTTACGTGGTTTGCCTCTGCATGCGTCAGCCAGGTGGACAAACCGCTTCTTCAGGCATTCAAGGAGGCAGGGTGCTGGTCTATTTTGTTTGGGGCGGAGAGTGGAGTACAGAAGAATCTCGATGCCATCAGAAAGGGGATTACCCTTGAACAGACGCGTAAGGCGGTCAAGACAGCCAAAGAGGTTGGGCTGAAGGTACTTACACCTTTCCTTTTCGGCATACCGGGGCAGACCTACGAGGACGGACTTAAGACCATAGAGTTTGCCTGTGAAATAGACCCTGATGTGGCCAATTTTCATGCCCTCACACCTTTTCCGGGATCCGAGCTTTATGACAATATAGAAAAATACGGGACAATGTCGACGGACTCCAATGACTTTACTTATCAGGGTGCGGCATTCGTACCCTATACCATGACCAGGGAAGAGATATGGAAGCTGAGGCAGTTAGCTTTCAAGAAATTCTATTCAAGGCCAAAGTATATCTGGGGACGGATACTGCGGATGCGGACAAGGGACGATCTGAAGGCAGCCCTTCAGGGTGCAAAGAGTCTCTTCTGGTTGTGGGTAAAAGGAGATATATTCCGTAAGGACAAGGGCGTTACTTAGAGTCTGTTTATAAAGTCGAATAGTTGTCGTTTTTCTGTCATTCCGGCTTGTCCGGAATCGTTCTTTAAGAAGGATTCCCGACTCGCTTCGCTTGCGGGAATGACAAATAACTGTAGTTTATAGACAGACTCTACATAATGGGGTTTTTAGTCCGGGAGGGAAGAGAAGGCCGGATTAAAAAATGGGGGAACCGCAGGAGTCCCGGGGTTTCAGTGGCAGGCGGCAAAAATTATCCGGGTTAGGTTATACTTGTCCGGCATACGGTTAAGGTATCCTTGTGAGGTGTGAACAATTTAAGCAATAATTTATGAAGGGGAGGTGATAGGAAGACAGCAGATACAGCGAATGTGGAGTAAGCGGCTCAACCTCGTACTATACAATCTATACAATTTTAAACGAAAAGGAGGCAAAGGGGAGAAATGGGTTTTATAAAACGTAAAAAAAGTCTTTCAATATCCCTGGTATCGGTTCTCATGATACTGACGGTTTCTTTGTTTTTGTTCAGTTGTGCAAAAGACTATGATACTTCTGATCAAATAGCCGCAGCACGGGTGGACCCCAAGATTGATGTCATGATAAGTCCCAGTGATCTTAACAACTGGTTGACTGATGGTTATCCCGGGGATATTTATGGTAACAACAAGGTCGTTGTGCTCTTTGTAGGCACCCAGGACCAGTACGATGCCGGCCACATACCCGGCTCTCAGTTAGTCAGTTATGGTGACATCAAGTCCGACAGGTCGGATGGAGTAAGTATGACCATCGATATGGTTGCCACAAAGGCCCAGATGGATGCGGTCATCCAGAGGACGGGTATAGACGGAGGCACGGTGATCGTTATAACCGGGCCGCGTAATATTAACGGTACGAGTTATAACGCGAAGAATTTTCCATTCATGAATACAGCAAGGGCATACTATAATTTCCGTTACTGGGGATTCCCGAGGAGCAAGCTGAGGGTCCTGGACGGCTTTGTTAATACCACATGGGCGGATGCCGGTTATACCCTTGAGTTTGAAGCCCCCACGTCAGTAGAACCTTCCACATTCAGTGTCTGCAATCTGAAGCAGGATCCCGACAGGTTCAGGGCACCCTTAGAGAAGATGATAAATGTAGCCAAGGACACGAAAGATGAGACCGTGGTGGTAGATACAAGGAGCGACGACGAATATAATGGTAAGGCCAACTCAACAGCTGGCTCCGAGTCTGGAAAGTACGTAGCCTTTGAGGGGCATATAAAGGGTGCAGTGCACCAGGAATATACAAACCTTTTAGACAGTGACGGAAAGCTCAAAGATTATCAAGGTCTGGCTGATGCAATGGATGCCATAGGTGTGAATGAAAACACAACGGCCTACCCATACTGCCGCACCTCCTGGAGGGCTGCGATTACATTTCTGGCACTTGATGGTGTGCTCAACTATCCTGTTAAACTCTATGACGGTGCCTGGGTAGAATGGGGGCAGATGACTGCTACTCAGTACGGTGCTCTTGATCCAAACTCCAAATGGACAACAGACATAACATGGGCAACAGTTGTTGACAATGCAAGTGCTGACTTCTCTGTAGTCGGACCCGGAACCTGGAATACATCAACCACTGCCGGTACAGGTCCTTATTATGGCTCTGATTTCAGGTATATTGGAGCGGGGACTGGTTTGAATGCAGCTACGTGGACACCTTCATTACCTTTGGCAGGGAATTATGACGTCTATATCTGGCATACAGCAAAAACCACAGCAGGTTATGCAACGGATGCCACGTTTACAATCACTCACAGCGGCACGACTGATACTGTGACTAACGTTGATTTAACCAAAAACGGTGGAACCTGGTACAAGCTGGGGACCTATGCTTTCAATGCACTTGGTTCAGAGAATGTGACCTTGACGGATGATGCAAAGGGCAATGTTGTTGCTGATGCTGTTGCATTTTTACCTGCCTGGGCTACCTTATCGTTATCCAATGCGGTTACATATAACACAAATGTACAGCAGATCCAGGTCAATTCCTTTATCCCTAATGCAGACAATGTCAACAGGACGGATGAGGAGATATGCGCTATCGAAGGTCCTAGTGGCGGCGGCGGTGGTGCCGGCGGCGGCGGTGACTCAGGCGGATATTAAGCAGGCAAGCAGACAGTGGAACTAAAAAAAAGCTATAACAATCAGGTAATAAGGAGGAGTTACTCATGAGAGATATAAGGAAGAAACTTGGGCTCTTCTCAGTCATAGCCCTGGTCTTTGTCTTTCTGATCGGCGTGGGTGCCGAGACGGCCCAGGCTGGTGTGATGATAAGGGGTAGGAGAGGATTATCGCTCAGGATCAGCTATTTTTCGCAGTTCTACGGTGTATGGCGTAATACAGGTTCAGGCCCGGACCGTAACAACAGCACAACTGACTTCTACTTTAAAAGGGACAGGTTCAACTTTACGGGTCAGTTAACAAGGAATGCAGGGTTTGTTATACAGATCGAACATAAAGGCCCCAGGATGATTAATGACCTGGATGTTGCCGATACACCGACAACCAGTCTCAAGATGCTCGATGCCTTTTTGAGATTCAAGTTTTCAAGATACCTGAGGTTGAGGGTAGGTTTGACCAAGGATCCCCTTACAAGGGAAAACAACGAAGGTTGTTTTGATCCGCTCAGCCTTGACCGCTCCCTCTTTATCTACAACCCCTTTGCAGCATCCAGGGACGTGGGACTGGTTGCATGGGGAAATTTTCTCAACAACATAGTGCAGTACAGGATAGGTATTATGGAAGGCAGGGAGGACATAAACACGCCTCGGAGTAGCTTACGTTACACAGGCAGGCTTCACGTCTCCCTGTTACAACCGGAGGCTTCAATCGTTTACTTCGGCACCTACCTCGGGAGGAAAAAAGTCCTGACCATAGGTGGCGGTATACAGTATGAGCCTGATGTGATCTATGGAAATCTTGGTGCAAAGACCGATGCAAAGGATGACACAACATGGACGGTTGACGGGTTCTTTGAATATCCTACGCCTGTCGGAGCATTTACCCTTTCAGGTGCATATCTCAATGTCAGCTTCGATAATGCATACAAGGGTTTTGATCCTGACCCGAAGGCTACGGGAATGTACGGAGAGAGGAACGGTTACTATGTAAAGGCAGGTTATCTCCTTCCCATGAAGATATGGATAGGAAAGGTGCAGTTCTTCGGTCGGTATGAAAACTGGAGGTATGCTAAGCTTAATGAGCAGGATAACCAGGATTTAACGTGGATAGTGCCGGGTATCAATTATTACATAAGAGGACAGAAGTTAAGGCTCAGTGCTGAATACGAAATGACTGATTTTAAAAAGGAAGGCACTATAAGGGGTGTCAGGACCAAAGATTTCGATACCCTGAAAGTCATGCTCCAGCTCCTGCTGTAAGGGGGACAGGGAGTTCAACGATCAGGTCTTGCAGGTACTGGTTTTCAAGAGGCGGCACATTCAACTGAATGTGCCGCCTCTTTACTCTTTATGGTAAAATAGCAAAAAGGGAGGTGCTTCCCATGCAAACAATATCTTTAAAGAGCAATTCTCCTGATGCTATTATCCCTCTTTTAAGGAGTGCGATAGAGAGGGAGAAACGCATACTCATGGAATCGCTCGGGATTGCAAAAGAGAAGATCGAAAGGGTCGCAAAAGCTCATGATATTGACATTGACAAACTCATGAAGGGCGAAATAGAACACACGGAGTCTAACGAGTTTCTGCTCCTGGAGCTTGAAGGTGAGATAGAGCTTATGAGGCATCTTGAGTCTGAATTGAAGGAACTTGAATCCGTAGAGATATGCAAATAAGGGATTACCCAAAAGCCAGGTATCTTTCTACCTATCCACACCATAAACATACTTCGAAAGAATTGCTTCCTGCCGGAAGGCCTGAGTTCCGTGAGTTGCTGAAAGAGATATCCTGCCTGATAGGCGGTTGATGTGTAAAATGGAAAAGACAGGCGTTATTCTGCTTAACCTTGGCGGGCCTGACAACCCTGGGGCAGTCAGGCCCTTCCTTTATAATCTCTTTTCAGACAGGGATATTATTCCATTTGGACCGGCTTTTATGCAGAAACCCCTTGCGTGGCTCATATCCGGACTCAGGGCAAAAAGGACGAAAGAGGCCTATGCGCAGATAGGGGGTGCATCTCCTATCCTGAGAATTACCGGGCAGCAGGCTGATGCCCTCCGGGAGGCCCTCATGGATGAAGGGGATTTCAGCGTATATGTTGGTATGCGATACTGGCATCCCTTTATTGAAGAGTCAGTCAAACAGGCCTGCAGGAACGGTATCAGGAGGCTCATCGGTCTTAGTCTCTACCCCCATTATTCAAGGGCAACCACCGGCTCTACAAGAGAGAAGTTTGACAGGGCGGCGGGAGAGTTTGGGTTAGCGTCAGCGTTTATAAGCTCATGGTATGATCATCCACTTTACATTGACGCGCTGGTGGAGACTATAAAGGAGAGGCTGAAGGGGTATGAGACGGACGGGGTTCACCTGCTCTTCAGTGCTCACAGCCTGCCTGTGAGTTTTATTGAGGAGGGGGATCCCTATGTGGATGAGATTAAAGGGACTGTGGAGGCTATTATCAGGAGACTGAGGACTGAGATGCCGGTTGTTCCTCCGTATCACATCAGTTATCAGAGCAGGAGCGGGCCTGTTAAATGGCTGGGACCATCAACTGATGAGGTTATTATTGAGCTTTCAGGGAAGGGCGTCAGGAGGATAGTGGTCGTGCCCGTCAGTTTTGTATCGGACCATATAGAGACACTCTACGAGATAGACATACTATACAGGGGCCTGGCGGAAAAAAACGGGACGGAGCTCAGGAGGGTGGAGTCATTAAATACCCGTCCGCTCTTCATATCAGCGCTGAAAGACCTTGTGCTCAGGGCAACAGAGGTTTTTAATGAAACGTAACACACTTGTGATCATAGGCCTTGGACGTATAGGACAGGAACTGCTGAAAAAACTTCCAGGAGATTTTGAAATAACCTGTATCGACCTGAATCCCGAGCTTCAGGAGAGGGCGAAGAAGCTAAAGGGAGATGAAATCTCCTTTGTAGCCGGAGATGCCACGAGCAGACTGGTCCTTGAGGATGCTGGTGTGAGAGATGCTGATGTAGTTATAATTACCACGACTACTGAAAAGGTTAATGTAGAGGTTGCCCGCCTTCTGAAAGAGCATTTCACACCAAAGAGGGTCATATCGGTTGGTGTTACACAGGAGAACATCGAGGCACTTGAGGGTCTTGGAGTAGAGGTGGAGAATATCTATACCGCCGGCGCTACCGGGATACGGAACAGGATTGAACAGAAATCAAGGGCAGCCCATGCCATCGGCCTTGGCAAGAACGAAATATTAGAGGTTGAGGTTCATCCAAATTCCAGGCTTGCCAACAAGCCCATTGGTGCACTTGCACCTATCAGATGGCGCATAGGGATTATATACAGGGATGGAAATATTATTATGCCAAGGAAAGACAGGGTGCTGAAGCCCCGGGACAGGGTAATTATACTCGGAGACCCTGCCGTGTTAAAGACAGTCTCAGAAATACTTACCTTCAGCTTTCAGCGTTTTCCCCTTGAATACGGTTCTACCGTCGTTGCCTATCTGAGCGGCAGGGAGGATGAGGGATTTTTCAATGAACTCGAATATCTCTTTTCAGTCTTTCCCCTGAACAGGATTATCTTTATCTATGCAAAAAAGGCAGCGGCCCGGTCCGGGAGTTTAAAGGAGTTTATAAAGAAGGATAGTTTTAAAAATATTGAAGAGAGGGAGACGGTCCTTTCTCCATACAATGCAATACAGAGTGTGCTCTCGGAAGAGAGGGGTGAATATGGACTCATTATGTTGTCGAAAGATCTGCTTGTTTCTCCGGATTTCAGAAAGAGGAGTTTTCTGAACAGCCTTGCCTCAATTGCAGTCTGCCCGATCCTTCTTTCTGCAGGCACGTTTCCATATGAGAAGGTTGTTGTCCCCTGTGTTGAGGGGATAGACGTTCAGCGTGTGATGGATGCTGCTTTTGAGATATCCTCGTCTTTAAACAATGAGATAACCGCCTTGCTTGTTGAGCCGTCAAGGTATATATCCACTGAGGAAGAGGTTAAGGGTTTTGAGGAGATGAAAAAGAATATCTCAGATATGGCCCTTGTATACAAGTCGAGCGTTAAAGTCCCTGTCCTTAAAGGGAATCCTGTAAAGACGATAGCCGGGGTTTTGAAGGATTACGACCTCCTGATTGTTGACACCGGTGGCTGGAAGAACCGGAGATGGTTTTCGTTAATGCTGAACCCTGATGTGGTATGGCATATCGTCAACAGGGCCCCGGTCTCCACCCTG
>ENA-ORDP01000032-ORDP01000032.1-marine-sediment-metagenome-genome-assembly--contig:-NODE-32-length-76870-cov-4.333268_pt1 | contig 76870 bp, 78 predicted proteins | sample MGYA00248627_ERZ508539 | MGnify/ENA primary metagenome ERZ508539 (study PRJEB26208, sample SAMN05571518) | marine sediment metagenome | biome: deep sea; feature: Hydrothermal vent; material...
AAGAGGGGCAAGGGGAGATTTTTAGATTGATGTCGGTTCAATTATGAGACATTTAATAGTAAGGCATTTCTGTGAAATAATTTGAGGGTCAAATGTTTTCGATTGACAAGGGATAAATAAGAAAGAACAAGAGTTTATAATAGAAAAACAAAGTAAAAAACAGGAAAGAAGAACAAGTAGCCTTCTTTATGAAATAATATCAAGAAGCGCCGGTTATACTTGCAAGCAGTCCTTCCTTTCCGGCCTCAGAGCCCTACAAACTCCTCATGAAAACTTTTAGAGCATAAGTGAAACCTCCAATGAAAAACCGGCTTGGTATTCTTCTTTTCTGCCTGTTCGTGGTCATGATCGGTTACGGACTGACATTGCCGGTGCTGGCATTTTATATTGAACGGCTGGCATTGGCTGAGGGCGCTACGGCCCGGAAGGCATATATCCACGTTGGCCTACTGACCGGAGTTTTCGCACTTATGCAGTTTTTTTTCGCTCCGCTCTGGGGCAGGTGGTCGGACCGGATAGGCCGCCGTCCGCTTTTTATGATCGGATTGAGTGGCTATGCTGTTTTCATGGTGCTCTTTGGTTTAGGGACAAATCTGTTTATGCTCTATACCGCCCGCATTCTGGGCGGCATTCTTTCAGCCGCCGTATTGCCGACTGCGAGTGCCTATGTTGCGGACCTGACTTCAGAGGCAGAACGCGGGAAGGGGATGGCATGGCTGGGCAGCGCTATCGGGCTGGGCGTGGTTGCGGGTCCGGCATTGGGAGCATACCTGTCGGGGCTGAAGTGGCATATGGAATACCGTTTTGGAAGTTTCTATATTAATGACTTTTCGATGCCTTTTTTTGCAGCAGCTATCCTGGCAGTCATTGCCTTATTGGCAACCATGCGTTTTTTGCCTGAATCAATCCCGAGGTCTGACCGTAAACCGTATCAGAAAGACTTTCCAAACGACAGCATATCACAACCTGATATCGGCTGGAAGGTTGTACGCAAATCATTGCTTGATATGCTTGTATTATCTTTCCTTGGGTACTTTGCCTTATCACTGTTTGAAGGCACATTTGCCCTGCATGCACAGAGGGTAATGAATTTCGGGCCGTCGGAGATGGGGCTTGTGTTTATGGTATGCGGATTTGTTATGGCTGCTGCTCAGGCCGGAGTGGTGGGCCGCTTTATCGACAGGGTTGGTGAAATGCCCATGTTGTCCCTCGGGTTCGGACTCATGGGGATTGCCCTGATTCTATTGATGACAACTCAGACCATGACCTTTATTCTCCTTTACGTAGTATTGTTTGCGCTTGGCATGGCCGCTCTTAATCCGGGCCTGGCATCACTGGTAAGTAAACGTTCAGGCAAACACGCCGGAGCAGCGCTTGGCCTGCAAAGCGCTGCCAATAGCCTGGGACAGGCTGCGGGCCCGGTGATAGGGAGCCTTATATTTACATGGGATATCCATATGCCGTACCTGCTGACAGCAGTGCCGCTCATCATAACCGCAATAATTATGGGAAGAAAATCTCTGGCCGCAAGACAGGGACACCCCAGTCCCCGCTCTTAGATTTTTTAAGTTAAGTCTGGATGTGAATTTTACCTTTATTTCCCTTTCTGACAATGTAACAATAATAGCTCAGACCCTTTAAGTCAGGGGGAGCAGGGGGGATTTTTATAATTTTAACCGTAAATCTGACAGCCCACCTCTATATATCCGGATGGATTGCAAAGGATCATTTTAAGATAAGGGCAATAAACACCCAACTTGACGTTCCTGATTTTGCGACAAAGGATGGCTTTGAGGACAACCGGCTAACATCCTTTGCCTTATTGCTTGATTATTTTCCAAATAGCGATTTAACCGGATGGTGGATAGGTGGTGGCCCTGTATATTGGGCCGGCAGCATACGAAATAGTAGTGATAAAGAACAGGCTGACTACAAAACCTGGAGTGCGACTATCGGAACCGGTTATGTATGGGATATCTCCGGGCACTTTTATATTATGCCCTGGGCGGCAATCATCGTTCCAGTTGCAGGTGATAAAAAGTTTGATGTAGAAAATGAAACGTATGAGCATTCAGGTATCGTTCCTGAGGCTTCAGTAAAAATAGGTTGGAAGTTCTAAAAATATTGATGTAGAAAATTTTAACTGAGCTATCTATCACTTAGTCAGTACGAGTAAGCTCAGGGACATCCTATAGTCCCCTGTACAGGGCCCGTAGACTCGAAGAGGCACTCCCCTGATACCCCTCCTTATTTTCCGATACAGAACTGACTGAATATCCTGTTCAGGATATCCTCTGTTGTAGTCTCGCCGACAATCTCTCCCAGCCTGTCAAGTGTGTCTCTCAGTTCAAAGGCCGTTATCTCGTAGGGCATTCCGTTTTTGATGGCGTCGGATGCCCTTGACAGGGATTTTACTGCATGGTCAAGTGCCAGTTTATGCCTCAGGTTTGTTATCATGACCCCGTCGGAAGATACTCCGCTTTTAAATATCCGGGCCTCTACCTCTTTCTTCAGAGAGTCTATGCCCGCACCTGTTTTAGCCGATATCCTGACTATGGGTAGGTCTTCAGGAATGAGGTCTTCCTCGACTGAATGGGACAGGTCTGCTTTATTAAGGACAATAATGCTTTTCCTGTCACGGATCTTTTCAATAATGCTGAAGTCTTCATCTTTCAATGGGAGGTTTATATCAAACATTGCCAGCACTAAATCCGCACCGTCAATAGCCATGAGGCTCCTTCTGACCCCTTCGCTTTCAGCAAGATTATGGGTCTCCCTGATGCCTGCTGTATCCATTATCCGCAAGGGCAGACCGTTTATGTTCAGGCACTCCTCGATGACATCCCTTGTTGTACCGGGAAGTTCTGTTACAATTGCCCTCTCTTTTTCGATAAGGGCGTTCAGAAGGGAGGATTTCCCGACGTTCGGCCTTCCGATAATCGCCACAGACAGGCCCTCACGGAAGAACCGGGCTTCATCGTATGTTGAAGAGAGTTTCCGGAGTTGCAGGATGACCTCATCCGTTTTACTGCTCAGGTCAGTCCTGGTCTGCAGGTCCAGCTCCTCTTCCGGGAAGTCAATATAGGCCTCAATGTGTGCACAGATATCCATAATGGTGTTTTTCGTGGAGGTTATCTTTTCAGAGAGGGCTCCGGAGAGTTGTTCAATAGCGAGTCTCCTGCTCCTGTCCGTCTTTGCCCTGATCAAGTCGATTGTTGCCTCTGCCTGGGAGAGGTCTATCCTGCCGTTCATAAAGGCCCTGAAAGTGAACTCTCCCGGTTCTGCAAGCCTTGCACCTTCTCTTGCAGTTAGCTCAAGAACCTTTCTCAGCGGTAGCATCCCCCCATGGCAGTTAATCTCCACTACATCCTCCCTGGTATAAGAGTGTGGTGCCCTCATAACTGATAGCAGCACCTCATCAATATGGGAGGTCTTCTCAGGATTGGTGATATACCCGTAAAGTATGGAGTGGGAGCGGACTTTTGCGGGCGATTTTCCCGTGGGTGAGCAGAATATCCCTGAAGCAATATTTATTGCATTTTTCCCGCTTAATCTGACTATACCTATCCCGCCCTCACCTGAAGGGGTGGAGATGGCGACTATGGTATCTTCAAGGTTCATATATGAAAGATTCTGAGGTTTAGTTAAATGTTTTTAGTAATCGTGACAAGAAATGAATAAAATGATGGGGTGAGCGATGGGACTCGAACCCACAACCGCTGGAGCCACAGTCCAGTGCTCTAACCATTGAGCTACGCTCACCATAATAAAACGACCATTATTCTCAGGCCGGAATTATCTATATTTTATCAGAAGCAGCCTGTATTTTGCTATATAGTGGCGCGCCTGGGAGGATTTGAACCCCCGACCCACTGATTAGAAGTCAGTTGCTCTTTCCTGCTGAGCTACAGGCGCATTTGATTGCCTTTTTAGAGTCTGCGCATAAACTCGATTTTTCCGTCTGTCATTCCGGCTTAAATTCAGAATGGTCGGGGCGAGTGGATTCGAACCACCGACCCCCTGCTCCCAAGGCAGGTGCGCTAACCAGGCTGCGCTACGCCCCGAACATTTAAGCTTACTAAAAAATGCTGTGAAATGTCAAATTATGATCAGGGAGTCAAAAGAAACTTCCTCCGGAATTCTGTATAATAAAATTAAGGATTAAAGAAATCTCCTGTAACTTCCGATATAGTATCAGAGGAGGTCAAGATGAAACAGGTTACGGAAAGGATAGACCCGGAAAAGTTTTTCAGGTATTACATCGTAAAGGTCTGCGAGGAGGCCAGTGTTGATACAAGGGAGAAGTTTCTGCAGATAGAATACCTTTCAAAGATGCTGACAGGTTTTGTTGATCCTGAAAAGTGCTTTGACGACTCCGGAGATCTTGTAAGGGTTATAGACGTCCTGAAAGAAGAAGCTGAAAAGACGCAGATATCGATTAATGCATACAAAAATGCAGCAGACAAGATACTCTTCTATCAGAGCTTCTGTCCCGAAGCATTTAAGCGGCGTTTGCTGAGCTTAAGTTTTTATTCAGGTGCTGCAAAGATGTTTTACAGGATTGTGGGTAATTACAGGATTCCCGTTTGTGGTCTTATCTCAATGGAATATTCTCTCTGGAACTTTATACTCAGGTCAACACATCAGCGTTATTTCTTCTGAGTGATATAGCACATCTGTTGTCTCGAAAGTGTTGTTTTGAGGCCGCTTTCAGGTCTTTTTCTTCCGGAAGTCTACCTTAACAACTTTTGACGGTTTTCCCTCACCGGTGGTTGACTCAACGGCAGTTTCCGGTCCTGTCTCCGTCAGACACAAAAATTGTGAGTTCAGCTCGGGACAATAGACCCCCATTATATGATCTGCCGGAACAATACAGTGCTGAGGGGTTGTTCCAAAGACAAGCCTGGCATCAATACCAAAGTCGTCCCACTGAAATTTCATCCCCTTGTTGAAGACCATGATAAGTCCTTTTTTCTCCTCTTCAGGGAGAAAGCCCCTGTTGCCGATAATCACATTTTCGGCATTCCTGACAACAACAAAGACCCTTCCGGTGAGATCAAGAAGTTCATAAAAGATATGTCTCTTCAATTCATTCAGTCTGATTTGTGTTTTCATTCTGTTTTCCTTTTTAAGTGGTCATTAACCTGTAAGATCAACATAGGTGACAGGCGATTTTTCTGTCTCCTGTGTCTCTCAGTTCCGGTATCTCTTTACTGCATAGTGATACTTTTTTTGGACATCTTGGATAGAAGAGACAGCCTGAAGGTAATTCGGCCATTTCCGGTATGCTGCTACAGGTTTTTACAGATTTGTCCTGCCTCTTTTCCGTTATCTCCTGCTGTGTAACCCTTACCCTGGGGATGGCATTCAGCAGCATCTCGGTGTAAGGGTGCCGTGGGTCCTGAAATATTTTTTCAGCATTTGCCTCTTCAACGATTTTCCCCAGATACATAACAGCCACCACATCGGCAAAGTAATAAACCACATTCAGGTCATGACTTATGAATATAAATGATAGCTTGTTCTCCTTTTTAAGATCTCCGAGCAGGTTGATTATCTGAGCCTGTATGGAGACATCAAGGGAAGATAGGGGTTCATCTGCCACAATGAGCTCAGGTGACAGGGCCAGTGCACGTGCTATACAGACCCTCTGCCTCTGTCCCCCGCTGAATTCGTGGGGATAACGGTTCATATGTTCAGGCTTTAGTCCAACGGTTTCAAGGAGTTCTGCAATACGGTCCTTAAGTTCTTTCCTGCGCGCTATATTGTGGATTATCAGAGGTTCGGAGAGGATGGAGAATATCTTCATCCTTGGGTTCAGTGATGCAAAGGGGTCCTGAAAGATCACCTGGACTGCCCTCCTGAAGTTTTTTAGTTCCCTGACGCCGGCTTTATTGATATTATTACCCTTGAAGAAGACCTTTCCCCCCGTGGGCCTGACCAGTTGCAGTACGAGTTTTGCAAACGTTGATTTTCCACATCCGCTCTCACCTACAATAGCAAAGACCTTGTCCGAATCAACGGATATGCTCACTCCGTCAAGGGCTTTTAAGGCCTTTGTCCTACCAAAGATGCCTGCCTTGATTTCGTAGTGTTTTCTGAGATCTTCCGTCCTTAGTATTTCCACATTAACCCTGCCGGATAACATCCTCCACCCTGATACATCTGACGAGATGGTTTTGCTCGATCTTCTGCAGGGGTGGTTCTTCGAAGTCACATACGGCAGTCCTGTATGTGCACCTTGTTGAGAACTTGCAGCCCGGTGGCAGTTCATCCGGATCCGGGACCGATCCCGGGATAGGCTTTAACTGGGTATGCCTTGCCACCGGAAGGGACTGAATCAGGCCAAGGGTATAAGGATGGGCGGGTTTCCGGAAAAGTGTATCGACAGGAGCTATCTCCACGATCCTCCCGGCATACATGATGGCTACCCTATCGGCATTTTCAGATATGATTGCAAGATCATGAGTAATAAGCAGGATGGACATCCCTCGTTCCTTTTTGATATCAGACAAGAGGTTGAGTATCTCCGCCTGAATCGTTACATCAAGGGCTGTCGTGGGCTCATCAGCTATCAGTAAGGAAGGATTACACGCTACAGCCATTGCTATCATAACCCTCTGACGCATGCCGCCTGAGAGCTGGTGCGGGTAGTCCTTTATCCTGTGTTCAGGCGATGGTATATGGACGAGGCGAAGGAGTTCCACCGTCCTCCCGATTGCCGCTTTCCCGGAGAGCCTTTCATGTGTCGTCAGGACCTCTGAAATCTGGTATCCAATAGTAAAGACAGGGTTCAGGGAGGTCATTGGTTCCTGAAAGACCATCCCCATCTCTTTTCCCCTGATGGAACGTAGTGTGGATTCATCAAGAGTCAGGATATCCGTCTCTTTACCGGTCATCGGCAGATTAAAAAGTATTTTTCCTGTGGCATAGGCAGTGGTTGGAAGCAGGCCCATGATTGACAGTGCTGTAATGCTTTTACCACACCCGCTCTCACCGGCAAGACCAAAGGTTTCTCCGTGCCTGATGTCAAGTTCAAGGCTGGAGACAGCCGCAAGGGGATTGTCTTTTTGTCTGAAGAAGATATTAAGGTCCTTTATGCTCAGGAGAGGTGAATCTGTAACAGCGGTTGTCTGGCGTTTGCCGTCGGCAGCCATAACTTCTATTTTTTTTCCTCTTTTCTTATAAGGTGAAGATAATTTTTTGCCTCTTGCAGTTTCGGATTCTCCTCGAATGCCTTTTCCCATTCCTCAATTGCGAGACCAGTGAGGCCTTTCATGTAGTAAGTGATGCCGAGCTGTACCCATGCCTGACCGTAAGCAGGATTGATCTCCTTGGCTGAATTGAAATGTATTATCGCTTCTTCATACCTGTCCTTGTTCCTGAGGGCAATGCCGAGTTTTGTGTGTACGTCCGGAAGCCTTGGAGAGAGCTTCAGGGCCTTGCGGTATTCTTCTATTGCATCCTCATTCATGCCGAAATCAAGGTAGATATTACCAATCTTGTAATGTTCATTTGCAAGCTTGCCGGCAACAAAGGGATCAAGTCTTCCAGGTGTTGGATGGGCTATCTGGGCTGCAATGGAGAAGGTCTCCTGCGCTCTTTCAAATTCACCAAGGTCGTTATACGTGATGGCAAGATTCAGGGACACCTCGGTGTAGCGCGGGTTCAGTTGCAGGGCTTTTTCAAAACAATCTACCGCTTCGTTCAGTTCTCCTTTCAGGTAGGAGATAACCCCAAGGTGATTCAGTATATCTGCATACTCAGGCCTTCTCGTCAGAACCTCTTTTAAGATTGGTTCTGCTTCGGAGTATTTCCCTTCCTCAAATAGCCGGTTGCCCTCATTATAAAGTTCTTCAAGTTGTTCGTCCACAGTTATCCCTTTTGAGGCTTTGAAATGCATGAATATCAGGCATGGGTTCTTTTAGGGGATGCCTTCCCTCTCTTTAAAAGTATAGGGACTCAAAAGATTTTTTGTCAAGATTACGTCTTGACCAATCCTGCGCCTGATAGTATACTTAATAAACGAGCGGGAACCGGGAATATACCATGTAGAGGCACTGTGAGTTAAAACTACCGGCAGTACAGCAAGAACAGGGAGGATTCGGATGTCAGACTTTTATCAGACCGGAGTAATATCCACTTTCCATAAACTTGGGGTATTAAATCTCGACAAGTTAGAGGCTGAATTAATATGGCATAGTCAGGACAGACCTATTGCACTTGTACTGCCGTCTCTTTTTTCCGAGATTGAGGGTGAGGCCCTTAACTTAATAATCAAGGAACTGAAAGAGGTGCGATATATAGCTGAAGTTGTTGTTACCCTTGGCCCATGCAGCAGGGAAGAGTTTCAGCAGGCCAGGGATTTCTTCTCCGTTCTGCCGCAGAAGACCACCCTCATCTGGAATAACGGCGAAAAAGTATCGGATGTTTACAGGGATATTGAAGAGGCAAGACTGCCGCTGGGAGAACCCGGCAAGGGCAAATCAGCATGGATGGCCTATGGTTATGTGCTTGCCCGCAGGGAACCGAGGGTCATTGCCCTTCATGATTGTGACATAGTTGATTACAGTAGAGACCTGCTTGCAAGGCTCTGTTATCCTGTAGTGAATCCAAACCTGGACTATGAATTCTGCAAGGGTTATTACAGCCGTGTGACAGACAGACTCCACGGGAGGGTTACGAGATTATTGGTCTTCCCACTTATAAGGGCACTCCAGAGGATCATCGGTTTTACCCCGCTGCTTGTATATTTTGACAGCTTCAGGTACCCCCTTGCCGGAGAATTTTCCATGAATGTAGAGCTTGCAAGGGTTATAAGAATTCCGGCTGACTGGGGGCTTGAGGTTGGTGTCCTGGCAGAGGTACACCGGAACTCCGCAACCAGGAGGATCTGCCAGGTGGATATTGCAGAAAATTATGAACATAAGCATCAGGAGCTGTCACCTGACGATGCCTCCAGGGGGCTCATGAAGATGGGCATAGACATCAGCAAATCCCTCTTCAGAACCCTTGCCTCTGAAGGAGTTATCTTCTCCGAGGGTTTTTTTAAGGCACTTATCGCCACATATGTCCGAACTGCGCAGGACATGCTGAAGAGGTTTGAGGATGATGCCGCTATAAACGGCCTCTTCTTTGACCGGCATGCTGAAAGCCTCGCTGTGGAGACATTTACAAAAGGTATAAAGATTGCTGCGGAAATCATCATGAAAGACCCGCTTGGTGTCCCGTTGATACCGAGTTGGGACAGGGTCACATCCGCTATTCCCGACATACTGAATAAGCTAAGGGAGGCCGTGGAAGAGGACAACAAGCTTTAAAAAAAAAGGAGGGGACCATGAAGGCTGTAGAGATAGCAATGAAGATGGAGGAGGATGCCATAAATTTTTATTCAGAGGCTGCAGAAAAGACCACGCACTCCTTTGGGAAGAAGATGTTTCAGTCCTTTGCACTGGATGAGAAGAGGCATCTTGAGATGCTCAAAGGCATTTTTAAGGGTCTCAACATTGAGATTATGGAAGGAGAGCCGGGAGAGGTTGTAAAATCCATCTTTGAGACCCTTAAATCCGAAATGATGGAGAGGATCGAGGCTACAACTGATGAGATAAATGCCCTGAAACTGGCCCTGGATATGGAGAAAAAGGGCTTTGAATACTATAAAAAGATCACTGCCGGGACCTCTGACGAAAAGGAAAAGGCACTCTTTCAGAGGCTTGCCGTGGAAGAGGAAAAACACTACAATATACTACAGAACACCTATGCCTTTCTCTCAGACACCGGCAACTGGTTTATGTGGGATGAGCATGCCATTGCTGACGGCGGAACCCCATGGGCGTGATGGATTGACGATTGACGATTTTAAACATAGGGCTGAGTAATTAATTTATTCTATCTCAGACCAAGGACATCAAGCATATCGTACAGTCTTGGATTACGGCCATAGACCCATAACGCAGCCCTTACCGCACCTGCGGCAAAGGTATCCCTGCTGGATACCCTGTGGATAATCTCTATTCTCTCGCCCGTTCCGGCAAACATAACGGTATGTTCTCCTACAATGTCGCCGCCCCTGATGGTCTGGATCCCGATCTCCTTTCTGCCCCTCTCACCTATCAGTCCCTTTCTGGCATATATAGCTACTTCTTCAAGATTCCTTCCAAGGGCTTCAGCTACCACCTGTGCCAATTTAAGGGCTGTGCCGCTTGGGGCATCCGTCTTCAACCTGTGGTGTGCCTCTATTATCTCTATGTCGTAGTCATCGCCAAGGACCACTGCAACATCCTTCAACACCTTGAACAAAAGATTCACCCCTACAGACATGTTTGGCGCCATAACGCATGGAATATTGCGTGTAAGCGCCCCGACCTCCTGCATATCCTCCTTGCTGAACCCGGTAGTCCCTATAACCATCGCCGTTTCCTTCTCTGATGCAACCCTGAGATTGTGAATCGTTGAGAGCACTGATGTGAAATCAATCACTACATCGGTACTGTCAATCAGATCCTCGATTTTATCACCAAGTGAGATATTGGCTTCATCCGTCCCGATAATCACTCCGATGTCCTGTCCGATCTTTTCATGTCCCTTGCGTTCAAGGGCTCCTACAAGGTTTATCTCAGGATGATTAATGCATAGGGCGGCAATCCTGCTTCCCGTCCTTCCCGTAGCTCCGGCAACTGTTACATTTATCATGGCTTTCCTCCTCCGTCAAACTCAATCAACTATCATAACAAATATCCCTTTAACATGAAAAGGTCCTGTTAAAATCCGGCAAATAAAGGCAGGATTTAATGTTAACATATTGGAATGACTGAGGGAAAAAAGCCTTTCTCCGCCCTGTATATTCAGAACTTCAGACTCTTCTGGATTGCCCAGGTGATATCCCTGTCGGGATCCTGGATGCACCAGATGGCACAGGGATGGCTTATCTACCAGATAGCACGCTCTCCTCTTTATCTCGGTATAGCCGGAGCTGCCATGACGCTGCCGGTGCTCATGTTTACCCTCTTTGGGGGAATCCTTGCCGACAGATATTCGAAAAGGAATATCCTCATTGTTACACAGACTCTCAGCATATTTCCTCCCCTGATACTTGGAACCCTCACTTATACAGGGATGGTAAACGTCTGGTACGTAATACTTACAGCCTTTCTTCTGGGTACCATAAATGCTTTTAACATCCCTGCCAGGCAGTCCTTTCTGATCGAGATGGTCGGCAAGGGACATCTCCTTAACGCAATAGCCCTCAGTTCAGCGGCCTTCAATGGCGCACGCATACTTGGTCCCCTGATCGCCGGTCTCATCATTTCATGGGCCGGACTCCCGGCGTGCTTCTATATAAACGCCCTGAGCTTCATACCCGTAGTTCTTGTACTAAAAAAGATGGAACTGAAAGGAAGCGTCGGAACAGGCAGTTCAAAAGGTATATTTAGTGAGTTTAAGGAGGGGATACACTTCATCCTGAAACAGCAGGATATACTGACGCTGATTCTGACAATAATGGTATTCAGCCTCTTCGGCATACCTTTCAGCCAGTTTTTCCCTGTCTTTGCAGAGGACATATTAGGTGTAGGAGCAAAAGGGCTGGGATACATGATGAGCTCTGCCGGTGCAGGGGCTTTCACTGCAGCGATGATCATTGCCTTCAGGGGCAGGATCAGGAACACACGCAGGTATATGTCCATTGCAGCCCTTATATTCCCCGCCGCGCTGGTTGCCTTCTCATTGAGCAGGTCGTATCCCCTGTCCCTCATTATCCTTGTTATCGTGGGCTGGGCAGCGGTCAGCTTTCTTGCCACAGCAAACAGTTCCATACAGGAAGATGTAAGGGATGACCTGCGGGGCAGGGTTATGAGTGTCTATGCCCTTGTCTTTCTTGGAATGGCGCCTATCGGCAGCGCCATGATAGGGTATATTGCCGACAAAATCGGTACGCCTCAGGCATTAACTACAGCCGGCACCATCTGCCTTATTGCAGGTAGCGTCTTTTTTCTGAGGACAAGGCGGGGGGATTGACGATTGATTATTGAAGATTGACGATTGCAGCTATTTTGATAGAATAGCAAAAAGACCAAGGCCTCATTCTATCGCTCCCTCTCCAATCTCACCCAGAACTTTGCGGTAGAACTCCTCTCCATATCTAACACCTTGAGCTATCATCTTATCCCAAACAGGCTTTACTTTGTCTATAAGTCCCTTTTCTCTTGCAGCAATAAGCAGTCCTGCAGTTCCTGTAAGGGGCAAGTTGAGCATCATCGCCACCTTTCTTGCGCTCAGCTCATCTATAATGACAAGGCTTCCCTTAAGCTCTTTTGAAAGGATTATATTAAACCGGCAAATAAATACAGAGTTTTAACTTGGTTAAGAGTTTGTTGCACAAACAGAAAAAAAGATATTATGTCATTCTGAATTTATTTCAGAATCTCTAAGAATCAATAGGTTATGAGACCCTGAATCAAGTTCAGGGTGACAAATCAAGGTGTTGCGTAACAAGTTCTTAAGTGGTTGATTTTGACGAACGTGTCTCCTGAATAGTTGCCGGGTTAATAACTTCAGATTCCCCCCTGTCTAATGTCGGCATAAGAAGTTCAACATCACTTCTGGATTTAACCGCTCCAACGTGTATCCACTTGCAATGTTTGATACTCTTAACATCTGTCTTTTTATATTCAAACAGTTCCCTTGATACTTCCTCAGGAATAAGGATTTCACCAACAATCTGATGTAATAATTCAAGTTTGCCTATCCTGGAGAAAGCTATAATAGGAGTAGCATCAGAAATAATCAGCTTTTTCAACTGATTAACTCTCCAAGTCTCTTGACCCCCTCAAGTTCTTCCCCAACAGCACTTTCATCATAGTCAAAAAGAACAACCCCTTCAGAAACAAGAAAGTCCATAAAGTCAAACCTGTTCATACCGGCAAGCTTAGCAGCCTTGCCCATAGACAAACGCTTCTTTTTAAAATACTGAAGTGCCAGGAACCGTCTCATATCAAGTTCCAAGCCCTTAACTCCTACTTTCAAAGAGGCTAATACATCTTCAGGCACATTGAAGGTTATTTTTTCAGTTTTCATAACACCTCCACTGGTATAATGTACATTAAGCTTGATTGCTCCGATTTCTAAATAGTGTCTGTAGTATATAGTCGAACAGTTGTTGTTTTTCTGTCATTCCGGCTCCTGTTCTCCACAGTATTACGAAGGATAGAACGTCCGGAATCGTTTTTTAAAGAGGGATTTCCGACTCGCTCCACTTGCGGGAATGACAAATAACAGTAGTGTATACACAGACTCTACTTAGCATTATACCACAAAAAAACAGGAATCCCGGCATGACTTTTGGAAAAAGAGATGGCTTTTAAAGAAAAGTATCCAGTCCCCCCCGTTTAAGGACCTAAAACACGAAGGCAAACAGATCGTCAATCGTCAATCGTCAATCTCTTGAGTGCCTCCTTGGCTGCCTTCATCTGTGCTTCTTTCTTGCTCCGTCCCTTACCACTGCCCATGCATTCACCCCCTGTCAGGACCTCTACGGTAAAGGTCTTGTTGTGTTCTTCCCCCTCCTCCTTCACAACCCTGTACTCAGGTAAAGAGCCATAAATATCCTGGGTGAGTTCCTGAAGCTCTGTCTTGTAATCATGCGACTTCCGTGTTTTTATCGTATTCTCTATCGTCTTCCCGATTATATGGAGTATTACCTCCCTGGCAACATAATAATCACTGTCAATGAATACTGCTCCCACAACTGCCTCCAGGGCATCGGCAAGGATATTCTCCTTGTCCCGTCCACCCGAGGCTTCCTCTCCCTTTCCAAGCCTCAGCACCATGCCAAGCTCTAATCTGCGTGCTGCCCCGGACAGGACAGGCCTTGAGACAAGAAAAGACTTGAGCTTGGCCATATCCGATTCCGAAAGAGTCTCTTCCACCCTGAAGAGCTCTTCAACTACCGAGAGTCCCAGCACTGCATCTCCAAGGAACTCAAGCCTTTCATTATATGTGGGGGTTTTATCGGGATGCTCATTTGAGAAGGAACTGTGCGTTACAGCCTCAATGAGCAAAGAGGGGTCTCGAAACGTATAATCAAGGGCAGACTCAAGCTTCTTCAAACTTCTTGAAAAGGAGACAAGCATTTGTTCCACCGAATCCAAAAGAATTTGAAAGTGCATAATTAACGGTTCTTTTACGGTAAGCCTGAGTAACGTAATCAAGGTCACACTGCGGGTCCGGGTTTTCGAGATTTATTGTCGGAGGAATTATGTTTTTTAAAACACTGAGCGCACTTACAGCTGCCTCCACACCTCCGGCAGCGCCCAGTAGATGGCCTGTCATGGACTTGGTGGAACTTACCGCCAGCTCATATGCGTGCTTACCAAAGACCGTTTTTATCGCCTCTGTCTCAACTTCATCATTGAATTTAGTGGAAGTCCCATGGGCATTTATATAGTCCACCTCATCAGGTGAAACCCCGGCATCCTTAAGGGTGACCGTCATGCATCTCACAGCTCCTTCACCTCCCGGGGCAGGGGATGTAATATGATAGGCGTCTCCGGTCATACCGTATCCAACTATCTCAGCGTATATCTTTGCTCCCCGGTTGATTGCAGTCTCAAGGCTTTCAAGGATCACAATCCCGGATCCCTCGCCCATGACAAAACCATCTCTGTCACGGTCAAAGGGCCTGCTTGCCTTGTCAGGATCGTCATTCCTTCTTGAAAGTGCCTTCATAACGGCGAACCCAACCATTCCAAGCGGTGCTATCACCGCCTCTGTCCCCCCGGCAATCATGGCATCCGCTTCCCCGCGCTGGATAATCCTGAAGGCATCACCTATTGCATGGGTGCCTGTTGCACATGCCGTACAAACAGCAGAGTTAGGACCCTTGGCGCCAAATCTCATGGAGACCCTGCCGGCAGCAAGGTTTATGATTAACATCGGAATAAAGAAAGGTGTTACCCGCTTGTATCCCTTCTCAAGTAAGGCCTGGTGATAATGCTCGATTGCAGGTAATCCTCCAATGCCGGAGCCGACAACGACCCCGACCCTCTCAGCATTGGCCCCGGTAATCCTGAGCCCCGAGTCATCCATAGCCATCTGTGCGGCTGCAATTGCAAAGTGGATAAAACGGTCCATTTTTTTGATCTCTTTATGCTCTATATAATCCCCGGGGTCAAAATCCTTTACCTCTCCTGCAATATGCACCGGGAGAGGAGTAGAGTCAAAAGACGATATAGTCCCTATGCCCGACCTGCCCTCCAGCATGGCAGACCAGTTTTTTTCCACCCCGAGACCAAGGGGAGTTATGAGACCAAGACCTGTTATAACAACCCTGCGGAGATTCATTTATGCCTGGCTCTTGTTCTTTATATACTCGATGGCATCCTGGACCTTCAGGATTTTTTCTGCATCCTCATCGGGTATTTCAATCCCGAATGTCTCCTCAAACGCCATTACGAGTTCTACAGTATCAAGAGAGTCAGCCCCCAAGTCTTCCACAAACGATGCCACCGGTGTTACCTGAGCAAGATCCACACCAAGCTGGTTTGATATAAGTTCCTTTACTTTTTCCTCTACCTTTTCCTCTACCATTCGTACTACCTCCAGAATATAAGATTAAGAACCGAACCGCATTTCTCTTCGGCCCACGACTTATCCAGGCACAAAGCACCTGATATAAACACAAAATCCGGACATCATCCGGTTTCAGTCATCACATATACATACCGCCATTTACATGAATCACCTGTCCCGTGATATAGCCGGCATCAGGAGATGACAAAAAGACCACGGCATTGGCAACATCCTGCACAGTTCCCAACTTTCCTGTTGGTATTGCCTTTTTCATCTCATCCTTTACATTATCCGGCAGTTTTTCAGTCATTGCAGTCATGATAAAACCCGGGGCCACTGCATTTGCCGTTATACCCCTGCCGGCATATTCCTTTGCAATGGTCCTGGTCAACCCGACAATGCCGGCCTTTGAGGCGGAATAATTGGCCTGACCGGGATTGCCCGTAAAGGCAACAACCGATGCAATATTGACAATCCTGCCATAGCGCCTCTTTGACATTATCCTTACCGCCTCTTTCGAACAGAGAAAAACACTTTTAAGGTTAACGGCTATCACACTGTCCCAGTCTTCTTCCTTCATTCTCAGGAGTAAGGCATCACGGGTAATGCCTGCATTGTTGACGACAATATCCATACCCCCGAACTCCTTAACCACGGTGCTGAACATATCCTTGACACTATCGGCATTTGACACATCTGCAGTTACAGGGAGTGCCCTTACACCCATTTTGACAAGGCCCTCTGCAACGGCTCCGGCATCATCAGCGCCAAGGTCAACCACCGCAATATTAACCCCGAGGGTTGCAAGGCTTTCAGCTATAGCCTGACCAATGCCCCTGCCTGCCCCGGTAACTACCGCTATCTGTCCCTTAAAATCCATCATCTCCCCCTTTTATAGCAAGCAGATATCAGGGATTCCCGGGGTTTGCTCCCGTCCCCCTGATTTGTCTTCTTCATCCGGCACTCATTTTAACAGACTTCAGCTATCTTTTCCAAGCCCTGAGAGAACTTATTGTTAACCAATACGTATCCCGGATTTGTTTTTTGTGACGTGTATTATACTCCAAAATCCGGCAAAATAACAAAAAACCAAACAGACCCCTTCTTGACATAATATCCGTATTAAATCTTAATATATATAATGACCGGTGGTTTCTACACTCCTTTAAGAACAAGGGCCTCAGAGATAGCAGCCTCCCAGGGAACCCCTTCTTTCTACAGGGTCTTTAAAAGAGAGCTTCAGGAATCCCTTCGACGGTTGCAGGAAAGTGTAATACTGAAACAATGTATAAGCCATATAGACATTGTCCGGGAAGGGATGGGTCACGGTTATAAGCATTCAAAGGCCGTTGCCGTAGATGCAGGAGCCCTCGTGATGATAGAGGGAAGAAGGATGGTTATCTCTGAGGCTATAATCGAAAAACTCATTATCACCGCACATATTTCAGGACTCCTCCACGACATAAAACGGGGAAATGAAAACCATGCCGTAGCCGGCAGTAAAGAAGCTAAGCGGATCCTGGTCTGCTCCGGTATCGACAACAGATGCAAGCGGTATATAGCCGTGGCTATCAGGAACCATGAGGCATTCAAGACAGTTGTACCTCCGGAGGATGAGTATGGAAGACTGATAAGCAATGTCCTTTATGATGCAGACAAATTCAGGTGGGGACAGGAAAACTTCACGAAGACCGTGTGGGACATGCTTGAGTTCGGCAATATCGCCCCTGAGGTATTTCTCGAAAACTACAGGAAAGGTATTGACTATATTGAACACATAAAGGAGACGTTCAGGACAGAGACGGGAAAGAGATACGGGCCCGGGATAATTGATCTGGGGCTTGAGATAGGCAAAGTAATATATTCCGAGTTAAAGGAGATCCTCGGCAGGTAGGCTATGCCTACCTCCTTGGGTATACATACTCGCCGAAGAGTACACCCTTCAGCCACTTATGTGCAAACTTCAGCAGCTCCACCTCGTCTTCCTTTATCATTTCTATCGTTACCTCATCCACATCGTAGAGGTCAAGAAATCTGCTTTCAAAGACAAAGTTTCTGAAGCTGTCCGTATCAAAGCTACCCAGCATGTACAACCTCTGACTCTTTTCATCAGGTTCCATATCACCGGCAAGGAGTTTTTTATTAAGAACAATTTCAAACCAGTTCTTGTTGATAAAGTCGTAACGATCTATCTCCTGGGACTCTCTCCACTGACGAACCGTCCACTCCTTATCCTCTTCGAACCCCTTGCAGAAGGGCTCTTTAATCCGGAAATAAAAATCACCACTTTCTTCTTCAGTGCTTTTCAGGACTCCGAGGCCTATGGGATAGTACCTGCATACAAGTGGCCTGTCTGCATAAATATTACAGCCACCTTCGCCAACAAACGGACATTTACCATCCTCTGTCACATTGAGCAGGAAAAAGGGCAGTTTGGTACTCTTCAGGTCAACAATCCTGGTATACAATGAGAGGAACTCAGCCGAAGTAATACCGAGCCTGTTTTTGATCCTCAGCACATCATACGGTGTAAGAAATATGGTTATCTTCCCGCAACATTCTCTGAAACACTCAAGCCCTTCATGACAGGAAAATCTGAACTTGCTATCCGGATTCATCCTGACGGGTTCAATAGGGTTTTTACCCGGCTGCTTACTTGTTTCTTCCATATTAAAAAACTCCCTTTCAGTCTTTGGTGTAGTGATTAAATATCGAGTGGCAATGTAAAGTACATGATTATAAAAATAATGATGAGTGTTTACAATAGCTCATTTGTCCTGAAAATTTCCAATCAGCTTCATAATCACCTTACGCCACCCTTCCGGTCCGATACCATCAGCCCTGACAAGCTCAGGGATGACGATCCTGTTGTCATAAATACCGCCCGGTTTCTGAACTACCACAGGTATATCCACAGTCTCAAGCATCGGGATGTCATTGGGGCTGTCACCTATTGCAATAGTCCTGATATCTCCAAACTCTTTCCTGTATAACTCCGTCAGTATCCGTACTGCCTTGCCCTTATCGCTTTCTCCCATAAGATGGTAATGTCTCCCCAATGTGAAGTTCAGTCCAACTGATATAACGGCAGCCCTGAGCCGCTCCTCATCCTCACCGTCTTCTATAATAAACGGTTCATCAAAATCCCTCTCCTTTGATAACCTTGCCTCTTCCGGGTTCAGTCCGGTAAGGGATGCAATCTCCTCCACGGTCATATCCCCAAATCCTTTCACCCTGAACCCCATCTCCCTGAGTCTTCTGAGTCCGTCCCTGAGCTCACTGTAGCTTTGTCCTATGGTTATGACGCGATATCCGTTGTCATGCCCGACACCCACGTCCGGGGACTTTTTGAAATAACCATCAGGGATATAAATTCCGCCACCGTTTTCAGAGATAAAAGGGTCTGTGTTTGCAAGGCGCTCCCTGTAAAGCTCAATCTCACCCCTGCTCTTGCTTGAGCAGAGCACCAGGGGTATCCTTTCCTGTTTTACAAGCTCAAGGGCATCAAGGGCCTCTTCAAAAGAACAGTTGTCATAACTGAGGAGGGTGCCGTCGAGGTCCGTAAATATAACAATATGCATATCCATAAAAACCTCCTTATCCCGTTTTACCGCCTGATAACTATCTGTATGTCCATTACGTTTGTGCCGGTGGGTCCGGTTATAAAAAGTCCCCCAACCTGTTTAAAGAAATTATACGAGTCATTCTCTGCAAGGAACTTTTCAGGAGACAGGCCCATAGCCCTTGCCCTCGGTATTGTCTCTCCGTCCACAATTGCCCCTGCAGCGTCTGTGGGACCATCTGTGCCATCTGTTCCGGCAGACAGCAGGGAAAGTCCTTCAATTCCCGCTATCTCTATTGCAAAGGCAAGGGCAAACTCGATATTCCTCCCGCCTAATCCGCTGCCCCTGACGACCACTGTTGTCTCACCGCCCGAGACAAAACACGCCCTTTGCCTTTCCCCCCTCTTCATCACTTCCTTATAAAGCCATTTTGCAGCTTCTCTTGCCTCACCTGAGAGTGAATCCGTGATAATCTCTGCACTGTAGCCCAGGGCACCGGCCCCCTGCCTGGCGGCCTCAAGGGCAATCCTGTTACTGCCTATGATAATATTTTCAACCCTGCTGAAGACTTTACCGTCAGTGGCAGGGGTATCCGGAATACGTTCCTCAATACCGTCCTCGATTATCTTTAAAACACCCTTTGGGGCCTTATCCATGAGATTATATCTCTTCAGGACATTGAGGGCATCGAGATAGGTAGTCTCATCCGGTACCGTGGGGCCTGAGGCTATCACATCAAGGCGGTCACCGATAACATCGGAAAGGATAAGGGCTATTGTCCTTGACGGATAAAGGGTTTCAGCCAGCCTTCCACCCTTGACGGCGGATATATGTTTTCTCACTGTATTGAGCTCGAATATATCCGCCCCGGCATTCAGAAGTAGACCTGTAATCTCCTGCTTCTCCTCAAGGCTGATACCCTCAAGAGGGCATACGAGTAACGCCGAGCCCCCTCCTGATATAAGGCATATATTTATATCATCAGCAGAAGATTCCCTTGCAACCGCCCTGATCTTTTCCGTCCCCTTAATCCCGTTTGTATCAGGTATAGGGTGTCCGGCCTCTATTATCCCGGTCTTTTTGAGGGTGACGGAGTGGTCGTATTTAGTTATAATAACGGACGTGGATATGAGACCCGCGAGGGTCTCCTCAGCTGCCTGAGCCATACGTGCCGAGGCCTTTCCAAAACCGAGGATATTCAGCCTGCCTGTTGGTCTGCCGATTGCGTCCCTGAAATCCGACAGCCTCTTCGCTGTTGCAAGGTACGGGTCTACGGCCCTGAGGGCATCAAAAAAGAGTCTTTCCGGATCCTTTCTGTAATTTAAAAACATGCTCTATTTTACACAGCCACCTTCAAAATACTCAAACTGTACCGGAGAACGTCATACCGTTCTGATACAGGCTCTCAAAACAAATAGTGACCCGATTTCAAATTCCCATGACATAACTGCTATAATTACAAATTATGATCAAAGCAATAATACTTGGAATCGTACAGGGGCTTACAGAGTTTATTCCGGTAAGCAGCACTGCCCACTTGATATTGATCCCCCAGTTTTTTGGCTGGCATGGCGGTCTCGATACCCTGAGCTATGATATCGCGCTTCATGGCGGGACTCTGCTTGCCCTGCTGGTATATTTCAGAAAACAATGGCTGAGTCTTCTTACAGTAGAGAGGCCCCTGCTGCTAAAAATTATACTAGCCACAATTCCGGCTGGAGTTGCGGGTATTCTGTTTAAAGACGCAGTTGCAACAACCCTGAGAAGCTCTTATGTAATAGCTGCCTCACTTGTAGTGGTTGGCATTGTCATGCTGATAGCTGAGAGGAAGAAGGGGCAAAGAAGTTTCTCCTCTATAACGACAAAAGATGCCCTGGCAATAGGTCTTGCCCAGGCAGCAGCCCTGATCCCGGGGGTATCGAGGTCCGGCATAACCATATCCGCCGGCCTTTTCGGAGGGATTGAGAGAGAGGCATCTGCAAGGTTTTCCTTCCTGCTTTCAATGCCTGTTATTGCCGGAGCCATAGTTCTTGAAGGAATTCATGTACTGAAAAACCCGGTCAGCTATGACATGAGTCTCTTTGCAGCAGGCTTTATTGCCTCGGCTCTCACAGGCTTTATCACTATCAAATCCCTGCTCTGGTTCTTCAGACGATTCAGTCTTCGCACCTTTGTTTACTACAGGTTTGCCCTTGCTGCTATAATAGTTATCAGTTATTTATTATAAGCGTCTTTTGCAAAACTCTTTAAATCACTGATTGCTAACCATGGCTGAGGGAATAAGAAGAATAAAAGAAGAAGTGGCGGGTCTTGTAGTGACCCTCTTCAGTGTATATATTACACTGAGCCTCTATAGTTACTCAAAGTGGGACCCGTCTTTCTTCACTCACAGCAGGGGTCCTGCAAAGAACTATGGCGGGGTCATCGGGTCTTATCTCTCGGATACCATGCTCAGCCTTTTAGGTTATATCTCCTACCTCATTCCATTTTTCCTTATATTCTATGGTATCAAGAGGTTGCTGGGCAAGGCAAAGAGAAAGGAACTGCTCATAGGGCTTCTACTATTTGTAATATCCATTCCTGTTCTCCTTTCCCTTATCTCAAAGACCTTCGATATAAACAAGATGATCTACGGGGGGTTATGGGGAGATGAGGCATCCGTGATACTTAGAATGTTCCTCTCATTACCCGGGGCCTATATCTTCACTCTCTCGGTTTTCTTCTCTTCCATCATCATAATGAGTCCTGTTTCTACCTCTGATGTATTAAGAAAAGTCTTTGAAAACAAAAAGGATACACCTGAGCCGGTCAGGAAGATAAAGGTAGTGGAAGAGCCTGCTCAACCGATGATCAAACCTATGCCCAAACAGGACGGGGTGCAGGGAAAAAAATCCGGGCAATTACCGGATATGATTCCCCGTAAAGCAGGGGCATATATCATCCCACCGCTGCAACTTCTGAGCACTTACGAGACTGTTGCAAAACCGGGAAAGGAAGAGCTCTTTGAGCGGGCACACCTCCTTGAAGAGAAACTCGCTGATTTCAAGGTAACCGGCAAGATCACGCGGGTCCATCCCGGCCCTGTTGTCACCATGTACGAGTTTGAACCCTCACCCGGAATAAAGATAAGCAAGATCGTCTCTTTGTCGGATGACCTCGGAAGGGCTCTGGGCGGACTCAGTATAAGGATTGCACCCATACCGGGGAAAACACCGCTCGGCATAGAGGTCCCCAACAAACAGATGGGAATAGTCCCACTGAAGGAGATAATAGGCTCGGGGAATTTCTTAAAAAGCCAATCAAGACTGACTATTGCACTGGGAAAGGATATCTACGGAAGGCCCATAGTCGCTGACCTTGCCCGGATGCCCCACCTCCTAGTGGCCGGCACAACAGGTTCAGGCAAGAGTGTTTCCATTAACTCCATGATTATGAGCATCCTCTTCAAGTCCACGCCAAAAGAGGTGAAGATGTTGATGATAGACCCAAAACTGCTCGAGCTCTCCACCTATGACGGAATCCCGCACCTGGTCACCCCGGTCGTCACAAACCCGAAAGAGGCGACACTGGCACTGAAAAAGATGGTTCTGGAGATGGAACGGAGATACAGGCTCATTGCAGAGCAGGGGGCAAGAAATCTGGACAATTTCAATCGTCAGGTTCCCGAAGAAGAACGGCTTCCCTACATCATTGTTATAATAGATGAGCTTGCCGACCTGATGTTTACCGCCTCCAAGGAGGTCGAGGATTCCATTGTCCGTCTTGCACAGATGGCAAGGGCCTCGGGCATCCATCTAATACTTGCCACACAGAGGCCGTCCGTGGATGTTATTACCGGGATTATCAAGGCAAACTTTCCAACCAGGATAGCCTTTCAGGTAACCACAAAGGTAGACTCAAGGACAATACTGGATGCCCAGGGGGCTGAACAACTCATCGGCAAGGGTGATATGCTCTTTATGGCTACAGGTGCAAGGCTTACCCGGCTGCACGGCGCATATGTATCTGAAGACGAGGTAAGGTCTGTCACCTCCTTCATAAAGGCACAGGGAGAACCGGATTTTTCAATGTTTGATGCAATCCAGCTTGAGGTGGCTGAGAGGACTGAGGAAGAAGCTGCCGAGGGAGACGAACTCTATCAGCAGGTGATAGATCATGCCGAGACCATGGGCGAGGTCTCAATATCGTCGATTCAGCGGAGGTTCAAGATAGGCTATAACAGGGCGGCAAGGATAATGGAAGTGCTTGAAGAAGAAGGCTTTGTAGGCCCGCCGAGGGGGGCGGGAAAACCGAGGGATTTTATAAGAAGGGGTTAAACCCTTCTTCCTCGTAACACGATTTCAACCATACACTGAAGGTATGCCATGAAGGGGTAGGTATTTTCGCTGTTGCATTTTGCCTCATTATTGTTCTATGATTAGTAACCAACAATTTCTTCTCATTAATTCCTCACCATTCTCATAATAAAGCTGACATGGTAATAAAAGCACGAGATAAAAGACTGACTGTGTTGCACGTGGCAACTCTTAACCAGCCTATAAGGCCGGACCTTGGTTATGGTCCCATTGAAACGATTATTTATAATATCGACAAGGGACTCCATGCCTTGGGTCACCGGTCGATTGTTGCCTGTTCGGGTGATTCCGGAGTTGCCGGTGAGCATTATGTGACCATTGAGAAAAGCATGGGTAACTATTGGAGCGAAGACAATCCGGGAAAACGCAAAACCCTGAACATGCACCTTTCAAAGGTGGTAGACAGGATAAGGATGGGCGATATTGACGTCATCCACACGCATGATCTGAAGACCGTTGAGTACATTTATGACGCTGCATTGAGCATGCATGTGCCAATCGTGATGACCCTTCACGTGGCTGCAAAAAGCTATCTGGTGGAAGGAGCTTTCAGGCGCTGGTGTAAGCCCATGTCATCTCCACAGGTGTATTGTATCCCGATAAGCGAATATCAGAAACAGGACTATACCGGGCTGAAGACCGGGAAGGTTGTATACCATGGAATTGAAGTGGAAAGATACCCGGTCAAAAGGAATCCAGACAAGGAAAGCTATTTATTCACTATCGGCAGGGTAACCCGTGACAAGGGACAGGATAAGGCCATAGAGGTTGCCAGGAAAACAGGCTCTAAACTTATCATTGCAGGCTGTGTCCAGGACAAAGCCGCAGACAGGGAGTTTTTTGAGGAGTTGAAGGGTTCCATCGACCTGTTTGTTGATATCGGCAAACAGCCCGTTAATGGTGACTATTTTGAAGATGTGATAAAACCGTTACTGGACTGTGACAAGCAGATTATTTACATCGGAGAGGTCGGCAGCGAGTACAAGAAACAATGGTACCGGCATGCACGGGCCACTTTGTTCCCCATACAATGGGGGGAGCCGTTCGGACTTGTCCTGATCGAGTCCATGGCATGCGGCACACCGGTTATAGCATTTAACCGGGGTGCAGTTCCGGAGATAATAGCGGATGGGGAAACTGGATTTATCGTGGATTCTCTGAGTGCCATGATTGAGGCAGTTGACCGTATCGATGGTATTGATCCTCATGAATGCCGGAGACATGTGCAGAATCATTTCTCCATAGCAAGTATGGCATATAAATATTCAGAGCTATATCAACAGATAGTCATTGACCATAAAAGATCATACAGTTACAGGCAGCTGTTAATCGACTACTTTCCGAAATCTCTCCCACTTGGCATTATGGCCACATAAAAGAGCCATGCCCAAAGACATTCCCGTAAGCAACGGTAATCTTCTTTTCAACTTTGACTCCGATTATCGTATCCGCGATGTGTACTTCCCTTTAATCGGCCAGGAGAACCACTCAAGAGGAAATCCCTTCCATTTTGGGGTGTGGGTTGATGGACGCTGCTCATGGATGGGTCCGGAATGGGAAAAGAACCTGCGATATCATGATAACAGCCTTGTTACCAATGTAGTGCTGAGAAACACGGCAATAGGGATAGAACTGCATTGCCATGATGTGGTTGACATAGACCTGAACGTATATATGAAAAAGGTTGAGGTGAAGAACCTGCAAGGTAAGGAGCGTCACGTAAGGCTCTTTTTTAGCCACGACTTTCACCTTTACGGCAATGATATAGGTGATACGGCTTATTTTGATCCGCGAACACGTTCAATCATACACTATAAAGCCAACCGCTACTTTCTCATTAGTTGTTCCGGGACCGGAAAGCCCGGTGTGACTTACTATGCCTGCGGAGACAAGGAGGTGGGTGGAAGGGAAGGAACATGGAGAGATGCCGAGGACGGTAAACTCAGCGGGAACCCGATCTCCTGGGGCTCTGCCGATTCAACAATAGGAATATGGCTGAACCTGTCCCCCGGCTGGAAGGCAGAGTGTTTTTACTGGATTGCAGCAGGCAAGCATTACAATGAGGTTGCCCAACTCAACCGGGATGTAATTGAGAAGACGCCTCAAAGACTGATCAAACGGTCATCGGATTACTGGAAAGCATGGGTGCAAAAAGAGGCCAGATCATTTGGAGACCTGCCCAAAACAGTCACCGAGATTTTCAACATAAGCCTTCTAATTTTAAGAACACAGATCGACAACCGTGGAGCTATAATAGCTGCAAACGACTCTGATATAGTCCGTTTTGGAAGAGATACATATTCTTATATGTGGGGCCGCGATGGGGCCTTTGTAGCCGCTGCCCTGGCAAAGGCGGGATACTTGAATGTGTGTATGAAATTTTTCGACTTCTGCTCCCGTGTTCTGTCAGAGGAAGGATACCTTTACCAGCATTATAATCCTGATAAATCACTGGCAAGTAACTGGCACCCATGGTTAGTAGATGGAAAAGAGGTGCTTCCCATACAGGAAGACTCAACAGCTTTGATTCTCTGGGCGCTCTGGATACATTATCAGAGATCGAAAGACATAGAATTCATCAGGCCTTTCTACAATAAATTCATAAAAAAGTCAGCGGACTTTCTGGTAAAGTACCGGGATCCCGAAACCCTGTTGCCTATACCTTCCTATGATCTCTGGGAAGAGCGTTACGGGGTGCACTCCTTTACCGTTGCAGCGGTGATTGCGGGGCTAAGGGCAGCGGCAAATTTTGCGAGACTCTTTCAGGATACCTCCCTGGCCGAAGAATATGAGACTGTAGCCGAACAAATGAAGGAAGGGCTTGTCATGCATCTGTATCACCCCGGACTGAAGAGATATGCCCGCTCAGGTTACAGGAAGGACAAGGGCTATGAACTTGATGAAGTGATTGACGTCAGTCTGATGGGGCTCGCTACTCTGGGGGCATTGCCCCATGACGACCCACGGATGGTCGAAACAATGAAGGCGATACGCCGGCAATTATGGCTCAAAACTCCGATTGAAGGTTGTGCCCGATACCAGAATGACATCTATCAACTATCGGATGATAGCCCAAAGGGCATCCCCGGCAATCCATGGTTTATCTCAACGCTCTGGTTAGGGGAGTACTTTATCGCTCGTGCTGACAACCTCGATGAACTTCACGAAGCCCTTCCTTACCTTGAATGGTGCGGAAAGAATGCGCTTCCTTCCGGTGTGCTTGCCGAGCAGGTACACCCTCTAACCGGCTCTCCCCTCTCGGTTTCACCACTCACATGGAGCCATTCCGCCTTCGTGTGGGTAGTCCTGCAATACACTGAAAAGTTCAACTCGTTAAAAAAATAAAGCGGCAGGTCTCAACATTTTCAACCATTCCCACTTCTTGCTTGAGGCAACGATACTGTTTCGTCGAATTTCGTAGTAGGATGTCCCGCAAGCTCTCGAAAAAAACAAATCTCCTCCTCCAACTTTAGTGAAGGGTGGGGTAGGGGGGATTTTAGAATTGAATTTTAACCGTTTGCCGTGAAGTGTGAACTTGACAATTCCTGAAGCAATTTCAGCAATTGAGAGATTTTGTATAATGAGTTTTTATCTGCCTGTTCAGATGGCAGACAGGTGACAGGTGAAATATCAAACATGGTAGATATCCGGAAAAAATCCGTTGCCCCCGCCTGCCCGTTGATTGTTATGGTTGACCATTTTTTATGGTGATTTTGGTATTATACAGCAAACTCTATAATACTATTTACTTCACGTTATTTTTTGTAATTATCGCCTTTAAAAGGTGAATTATATGGAGATTGATTGGAATGAAACATATGCAGCTATATGGAGGCAACAAAAACTTCGGTTACGCCCGGTTATCTCAATCGACCCTGTTTCACTAAACTCATTGATTGGTATAGACCATCAAAAAGATGAATTGGTAAGAAATACTGAGAGATTTATTGCCAATAAGCCTGCAAATAACGCATTGCTGTGGGGGGCAAGAGGTACGGGCAAATCTTCACTTGTCAAAGCGATTTTAAATGAGTTTCAACCCAAAGGGTTGCGCTTGATAGAAGTTTTTAAAAATGATTTGCGCAATCTACCGGATATAGTAGATGAGATAAGGGGACTCCCTCAGAAATTTATTATTTATTGTGATGATTTTTCATTTGAAGAAAATGAAAATACATACGTAGTGTTAAAAACTGTACTTGACGGTTCAATTGAATTACCTCCTGAAAATGTAATATTATACGCAACCTCAAATCGAAGGCACTTGATGCCGGAGTATATGAAAGATAACCTGGATACAAAGGTTGTTGATGGTGAGGTGCATTACTCTGATACAGTCGAGGAAAAAATGTCACTTTCAGATAGATTTGGTTTGTGGTTATCATTTTATCAACCGAATATGGATGGATACTTAAAAATAGTAGATAGTTATTTCCCCAACATCAAAGGTGGCAGAGAGGAGCTTCATGAGGCTGCAAAATTATTTGCAACCATCAGGGCTTCAAAAAGCGGGAGAACGGCCAGGCAATTTTATAACTATCATTCGACGCAGGATGAATAAAATTTTTGAATGAGGTATCTATTCCCTGGTCAGTGCCTGACACTATGATACTCTGTGCGGTCTGCAAACCTCAAACCACTTAAAAACCATGACAAGGAATGAAATATTAACCTGTTACCCATGAAAGGAGGTGGTTTATGGAGTTTACAATTACCGGGATTGTACGAGAAAAAGAAAGTAAGCGACCGGTTCCAGGTTTATTGGTACGTGCCTTTGACAAGGATATGTTTGTTAGCGACCTTCTTGGAGATGCGATAACCGCCTCGAATGGAACCTTTGCACTTGGGTACGAAGGTAAGGATTTTCAGGAATTATTTGAAAAACGCCCGGATATTTACCTCGATATTTTTGGAAACGCAACAGCCAAAGACCCTGGTCGAGTTGGTGATAAAACTATCTATACAACTAAAAGACATATCAGGTTTAACGCCGGACGCCGGGAATTCTTTTTAATCGAAATCCCGCATGACGAGTTGGGTGAAGACGCACCTGGTACCGTAATCGTTCCTACACCCGAACCGGGAAAATGGAAAGAATTCATCCATGATTATATCAAAACACACCCGGTGGATTTTCATTATAATTCTGATAAGGGTTTTATATCCCCACGCTTGGAGTGTACATCGAATTTTGGTCCGGAGATCAGAGATCTCAATATAGGAGACTCAGCAACGGTTACCGTCAGAGTAACCAACAAAGGCAACGGGATAAGCTTTGCATCCTATGTAGAAATTTACGAAGGACCCGGAGGGTACACCCATCCACGTAAAGAGTATAAATTATGTGATTACAGGATTATAACCATTAATCCCGGGCAAACGGTTGGCGTGAAGCTAAATTGGAACCGCCTGTTGGCTCATGGCAGGATCGTAGGGGTTTGCTTTGATCCCTTTTTAGACCCACGGGGGTTTCATTTGTTTGAGCAATATAATGACCATATAACTTCTGTACATTACTGAAAAGGAGGTAAGTCAATGCCCAAATATGGAATACATCATATTGTTTTAAAAGAAGCCGTTCCGGAGCTTTATGCCTTGGGTAATAATCCGGCAACGAGTGCTGCTGATACTATACAAGCTGAAATACCTTCAGCTTTGATGGGTTCTATTGGACCTGATTTATTCTTTTGGGGTCCGGATTATGAGATAGTAGACAAGCTTTATAAGCTATACGGGAATATCGAGAAAGTAGTGGAGATATATAACAGGATTGTCAAGCCGATACGGGAAATAAAGGATGCCGTTGTCGAGCCGGTTGAGGATTTGGTTGAAACGCTGGCCCCCAACACTGTTGAGTTAATCAGACGCCTATTAAGAGAAATTGAAGAGACCTCCTCACTTTTCAAGTCGGCAGTGGGTACCGGTCTCTTTGCCGGTGTCCTGGAGGGTGCAAACCTTTTAACGGATTCTGCCGGTGTCGGTTCTCTCTCTCAGCAGTTCTTTCAGATGTTTGTGCCCGACCTTCAGCAAAACAAAAATGAGAAGGAATGGTACTGGTTTGATATGTTGCACTACAGACGAACCGGGAAGTTTGCGTGGAATCTTGTGCATGGCGCCAATAGCGAGCGTCAGAAAGCCTTTGCCTTTGGATATCTGTCTCATATCGCTACCGATGTGACGGGACATGCTTACGTGAATCAGATTGTTGGAACTGCATACCGCCTGAACGTTCACCGTCACGTGACAGCAGAAAACTTTCAGGACACTTGGAAATATGCAAGATATTACAATGGTGAAAGCATTAATCAGACGCTCTTTGCCAGGCTTGGACTTCCGGAAAATCTTCCATCAGATGTTGGTGATCTGATCCATAATGCATTCAAGGAAACGTATGCCGGGGTTGACCATCCAAAGAAACTTCAGGGTGACGGGTTCTATACACGGGATCAGATTGATACCACATATGAAGTTTTCTACAAGGTGCTGAAGCTTATGGAAAATATGGCCGTTGAGCGTCCGGAAGAGCCGTTTTCCGGTGTGGCCGATATCCTGGCTGATGCCCTCGACAGTTTCAGTCCACCGCCTTCCCCGCCTTCCTCGTCGTCAATGTGCAGTCTGGAAGATATTTTCTCCTTTGGACTTACTTCAAGTTCCAGAGAGTGCTATGAAGAATTTTTTGAGGAAGTTGCCTCCTGGCTCAACTACTTGGGGGAATTAATTCTCTGGTCACTCGAAACCCTCAGAAACCTGATTGACCTGTTGCTGACGTTACTCCTGTCTCTGCCGATATCCGTTCTTCTGGCCATTCTTTACGGCATCCAACTCTTATGCTACCAGATTTATCGTAGTGCAAGAATGGTTTTATCGACAAATGGTTTTGTTATGCCGGAACCGGATGAACTGGATAGCAGTATTGCCCGCAATTTGATTACTCTATTCCCGGCCTGTGCCGTAAATTTTAAGACGTTTCCGAGTACCGGCAGACCTTTCCGCAATAATCTTGTCTGTCCTGTACCGGCTGCGGAACAACCGGCCACTGCTGCAGCTTTTCACCCGAAGAGGATTGAATCTACACCTGACCGTTTTATCAACGAAGAGCCTTTCAGTGAAAGAAATTTAGAGATGTATGCTCATAGCGCAAATAGCCCTGAACAAACACGTAGCCTGTATAGAGATTACCTCAGTATAGGCAACTCAAGAGATTTTACGGTTTGGATGATTCGGCACGCCAACGATTCAGACATAACTGCTACGATCCGGAACATGTTGTATGCCGACTGGAATCTGGACGGTGATCGGGGATATGGTTACCGGACATGGCGCGGAAATGTCCCGTATGGTGAGCCCTTCACGGTTGAAGGCGAGGAGTATTTGTAGTCCCGGGGTTAACAACTTACCCCTGACGGTCCAGCGGGCAATAAAGAGCGGTGTTTTTCTGCGTTGTACCCTGTTCTTTGCAACCGCTGATGTGAGGAGCTGAAACATTAAGTAATTATTCCTGGAGTGACTACAGTGCAATGGATATATCAGGGCAGGGGGGCTTCAAGTGGGTTGAAATAGGCGGATTATTGGGTGTAGACTATAGTACTGATTATCGGGGATGGAAGAGCCTGACATAATAGATGAAGATAGACGGGAAGTTGAGGAAGCTTATTAATAGTTAATCGGATAGAGCAACTGTTGTCAATATGAAGGATTTGGCCTCGAGCGCTCTGTAATGATAATGTCTGTAAATCAAGGGGACTTTAATCGGCATGTTCAATATAATAATGATCGGGGTCGGTGGCTTTATAGGTGCCGTAACCCGGTTTTTGATAAGTGCGTGGGTGGGCCAGAAGTGGGGAAGATCCTTCCCCATCGGGACATTTGTGGTTAATATAACGGGCTGTTTCTTTATCGGTCTTGCCATGACTCTATTTACTGAGAGGATTCTTGCCTCTCCATCCATGAGGTTGTTCCTTACCGTTGGATTTTTGGGGGCCTTTACTACCTTTTCCACCTTTGAGTATGAGACCGGGTCCCTTCTTTACGATGGTGAATGGCTTCTGTCAGCGGCGAATATTGTCTTGAGTGTGGGCTTTGGCCTGATTGCATTAAAGGCGGGTGAGGTGATTGCAAGGAGGATCTAATATGCGGGAAAAGGGACTGGCAAAGAAGCTTTCCATATATGTGGATGAATCAGACCGGTACGGGGAAAAGCCTGTCTATGAGGTGCTTGTCGACATCTTTTATAAAAAGAAGATTGCCGGTGTTAGTGTCTTCCGGGGTGTTGCAGGTTACGGCAGTAACGGTGTATACCATACATCAAAGATGCTCACACTTTCAGGCAAAATGCCTGTGAAGATAGAGGTCGTTGACTCTGAAGAGATGATTGACAGGGTGCTGCCCGATGTCTATCAGGTGGTGGAAAAGGGGCTGATAGAGGTGAGTGATACGAATATAATAAAGTGCTGTGGAGAGGAGGAAGAGGAAAAGGAGGAAGGTGAGAGGATGAAACTGCAAGGAAAGGCAAAGATGCTCAGGGTCATTGTCAGGGAGGACCACAAGTGGCAGGGTGAGACACTGTATGAGGCGATTGTAAAGAGGTTTATCATGATGGATGTTGCCGGTGCTACTGTTTACAAGGCTGTGGCGGGGTATGGTCCTCGCCGGAGGTTCAAAAAGATGAAGTTTCTCTCCCGTGGCGGGGAGTTGCCTGTACTTATAACAGTCATTGATACGGAAGAAAAGATAAAAGAAATCCTGCCTGTTCTGGATGATATGGTGCAGGAAGGGATAGTTGTTCTATCGGATGTGGACATAATAAAGTACACCACCATGGGTGATGACTCTGAATTGATGTGACCCCCGACGATGCTTCCCTCTATAATTCGATAACTTATGAACGCAAACTATTATGTGACAACTCTTCTATAGAATTGTCCATTTCTCTTATTGTGACACCTTACAATATTTATTTGACATGACCTCCTCCCATTCTCTTCCTGTTGTAAAAGCGCAATAGCGTGTAGGAAATGCTCCATGCCGCCAAACTTGCAATGATTGTATAGACTGTCATCTTTTCCGGTGTAATATGAAGTACATCTATATAACCTGCTATTACAAGCATGCAGAGGAAAATCCCGCCTCCGATTCCGAATGATGTCATGAAAGGCCTGTGAAGTGGATTTTCAATATAATTTTGAGGTTCCCTGCTCCTGTCAAGAAACGGTATCAATGCAAAAACGAGGATTGTAAATGAGGGGAAGATAACACCACCAATGGTCTCGGGAGTGATCTTGCCTCCCAGAACAGTAAATGACAGATCCCCAGGTATTAATTTCAAAAAACCGTATACAACCAGAAAATACCAGTCAGGTCGCATAACGGGCGTTCCAGGTGAGGGCGGACCATAAATTTCTATTGGGTTCAAAGGGATATATGTAGCGATCAGCACAACTACAAACAATAGAAAGAAATAGAACGACATACTGATGACCGTTTGCTCCGGCCAGATTGGAATACCAATAAGCCGCCTGCCACCCTCTGCCTCTTTTCTGTTTTTATTTGAGAGCGGTTCCGTGTGTTTCTGTTTGACCAGTATTAACATATGCAGGCTGATAAGGCCTATAAGAGCTGTCGGGATTAACATAACATGCATGAAGAAGAAACGGGGGACGATCCCACTTGAAGGGAAATCGCCTGCAAATAACAGACTTGAAATCCAGCCCCCGATCCATGGCACAGACTTTGACATATAATAAGCTATGGATGTAGCCGTTACAGAGAAATTACTGTAAGGCAATAAGTAACCTGTAAATGCAGCACCCATGGCTATACTCCATAGACTGAGTCCGACAAGCCAGTTAATCTCCCTCGGCTTCCTGTATGATGAAGTAAAATAAACCCTCATTAGATGAACCAGAATGGCGGCTATCATTATCATCGCAGACCAATGGTGTATGCGTCTTATGATCATGCCCATGGGAAGCAGGTCTATCCTTACCACACTCGCATAGGCTGCCGGAACCATGGCACCGAACAGAGAAACCAGCTTACTTGAAGGTTCATAAATAAATCCGAGAAAAATACCCGTGATAACAAGTGTGATAAAAGAAAATAGTGCTATCTCACCGAGTAAAAATGTAGGATGTGCAGGAAATGTCTTGCTTAGAAATTTATCCTTGAATTTTCCGAGTTCCAGTCTTTCATCAAACCATTTAAAGATCATCTTTTAAATCCTCGCCTCCTCATACTTGTGGACCGATAGGCCCCGTAAAATCGCTTGTAAAGACAAGTGTCCCATCGTCTCTTACTTTAACACCGATCTGAGCGAGAGGAATTGGTGCCGGGCCACCTAAAACCTTTGCACCCCTTGTGGGGTCGAATATGCTGTTATGACAGAAACATTCCGTGTATGAAGTGTCGGGCGATTTTTCATTTTCTACCCAGGAAACAGTGCACCCAAGATGAGTGCATATTGCGCTGTAAGCTACGAGGCCCTGATCAGTATATTTAATGTGGGTAGGTGCTTTATATGCACTTTCATCTAATTTAATCAGCTGAACAATATTCGCATGATTTGATGTTTTACCTTCCGGAAATGCAAGCACTGCATCACCAATATTTAGTGATGAAACCTTTATATAATCCCCTGTATTAGCACCCTTTGCATAAATAAACCTGTCTCCCGGCTTAATGGTTGATACATAACCACCGCCTTTCTTTTCCGGTGCCAGAACTTTAAGGAGCGACAGGAGAGAACCTAATGCTCCTGCAATAGACGCAATGATTACACCAAGGGTGAATCTTCTTCGTGTTATACCTGTTTTGTCTTCTTTGTCCCCGGTGGTTTCATCTACCACAATAACTCCTCCTCACGGTCCTCCGATACCTCCCTGAAGGCTATAAAGTATCTTGCGAATATAACAACCTCAATGCCTGCAATCAGGAATTCAAGAGCCATCAGGGTGCCCATGATGTAATCATTACCCCTGCCCGATATCAGGAGATAGGCGAAGATAATACCTGTACCAAGCAGTATAATGGAAAGTAGCACAATTGCGGCCATGGCAACACCTGAATATGAGGGTTTTTTTTCGTGTATAACCTTAAAGCCCATATTACCTCCTCTTTTCCAGTAATATATAGGTAATATAACCAATGATGAATAGAATAAAAACAGCACCAAATGCAATAAATCCTATCTGGTATGCACCGATTTCTTCCGGAAATTCAGGAATCAGCGGAGGTTTATCGCCTCTTACCTTTTGTTGGGATATCTTTATTCTTATCCTTGAAAGTGTGTTAATAGTTGTTTCATTCACATTCATCGGGTCTATTCTGGCAAACCCGGATGTATCTTTATGACAGCTCTTACATACTTTTGGAACATCCGGCAGGGAATTATGGTGGGCATTATGGCAGGTGACACATGAAGGTCCACCCTTGTTGTCAAGATACGCCTTACCCATGATGCTGTTTTCATACTCGTCAACATATTTACTATGACACTGCCTGCAGGTATCGAATATGGCCTTTCCGGCGGGTACACCAATGAATCCATTGGATTTTGACATTGCAAGGGCCTGCACCTTTGCAAATTGTTGTTGAGACAGTCGCTTTACATTCCCGGGATTGATGTCTGCATTTCCACCGTGACAATAATTACATGTGATTCCATTCTGTTGATGAATCGAACCTTTCCAGTCAAAAACAGGCTTTGCAAGTTTACCCCCAAGGAATTCGTGACATGTTATGCATGCATTCTCTCTTTTTTGATCTGCATGTGCATTTATCGGATAGATAAATAGCACAATTGCTGCAAATACTATAAGAAGATATTTCTTATTATTCATAACTCTTTTTCAATGACGTTTATTGTCGCTGTTTCGTTATCTAAATAAAGTTAAATTTTATAAATTCCGGCTATACTAAATAAAGAATGTGAAGAAAATATGAAGATGAAGGCTCAAGAGAGACCAGCCCGTCTCTTCGGTGTCAATCCGCAGGGGCACGGGGGGGGAATATCTCACTTATATGCGATTACACCTCTCCAGATTGCTTCCAGCAAGACTTATTATCTCCGGTTTCCGGTAGTTTACTGCCGGCGTTCATACTCACTGGATATGGGTGTCCGATAATTGCTTTAAGCCGAGCAACAACTGAGTTTGGATACATCCCTTTCAAATGATTGTGCGGCAAGTTTTATACCCTCTGACAGGGTGAGGTACGGGTGTATCCGGGCTGCAAGCTCTGAGATGGTTATATTGTATTTGATCGATAGAGTCGCCTCCATAATCATCTCCCCTGCCTCCGAAGATACAATCTGTGCACCGATGAGCCTGCCCGTATCTTTTTGCGCAACCAGCCTGACAAACCCCCTTGTATCCCTTGCTGCAAGTGCCCGCGGGACATATTTCATGTCAAGCCTTGACGACTTATAATCAATGCCCTGCGACTTTGCCTGCTCTTCAGTCAAGCCGACGGAGGCGACCTGTGGGTCGGTAAACGTAACCCTCGGCAGCACTGACAGGTCAAAGACCTGCCGGTTACCGGAAAGTGCATTTTCTGCTGCTGTGGTTGCTGCATATGCAGCAACATAAACAAACATGGGGTCTCCGATTACGTCACCCGCTGCATAGACATCAGGATGTGATGTCCGGAGATATTGATCCACCTTTATCTCTCCTTTCTTACCGATCCCGATGCCGCTTTCTTCAATGCCAAATCCGGTTGTATTGGCCCTCCTGCCCGTTGCAATGAGCAATTGCTCTGCATTTATGGAATGAGCCCTTCCGTCCATATCGAAGTCCACGGTGTATTCACCATTGTATCGAACCATATTAATCCCTGCTCCTGTAAAAAACTCCGTGCCCTCCTGTCCAAGATACCCGGCAACGGCATTACCCACCTCCTCTCCCTCAGGTGGCAATACATAGGGTATCGCCTCTATGACATAAACCTTGGAGCCAAACCTTGAGAAGATCTGTGCAAACTCAAGACCCAATGCACTGCCGCCGATTATTATCAACTCCCGGGGCAGTCTTTCAAGCGCCAGCGCCTCGGTACTTGTAAGGTATTTTATTTTATCAAGCCCTTCTATCGGCGGTACCCAGGGATGCGCTCCAGTGGCAATTATCAGCTTATCGGGTTTCAGGGTTTCCTTACCTGCATCTACGATAATTCTGCCATTGCTGTCTTTTTTTATCATGGCATGTCCTTTAATGTATCTCATCCCTTTATAGGAGTCCAGAACTTTCTCGTATTTTTCCTTCCGCAATGTAGAGACGAGGGCGTCCTTCTGGCCGATGACCTTCTTGAAATCAAGTGGACCGGGGCGGGCGCTTATACCGTCAAAATTATGATGGAAAGACTGGTAATATGTCTGTGCGGCCCTTATAAGTGTTTTTGTCGGTACACATCCGATATTAACGCATGTGCCACCTATGGTTGAATGCTCTATAATGGTAACCCGTGCCCCGAGTTCCCATGCCCTTATGGCAGCGGCAAATCCAGCAGAGCCTCCACCGATGATGACAAGTTCCTGTGCCTGTTTTGATGGGGCAGGAGGGGCGTCAGCCTCCGCCGGAACCGTTGCGTGGTAGCCTGTATTTTCCACGGCCCCGACAAGCTCATCCGGGCTTACATTGGGTGGTGCATTCAGCCATGCCATAGCCTTTTCAAGACTCACGCCGACATCCGTTACACCCTCTATTCCTTCCAAAGCCCCCTTAACCTTTGCCACGCAATGGTCGCATGTCATGCCTGTTATATTTAGTTCAACCCTCTTCATACCCCACCTCGTCTTTCTTGTAGTAGCAGTTTTTATGTACCGGTCACTTTATGCCCTTAATGCCGGGGAGCACTTCGGCCCCATACCCGCTATTTTTTATGGCCTTGATCATCTGTGCCACAGTTACCTTGTCCTTATTGTACTGGACTGTCGCTGTTTTTTCCTTGTAACTCACGTCAACATTGATTACGCCCGGAAGCTTTTTTAAAGCAGCCTTAATCGTAATCGGGCAGGTAATGCATCTCATGCCCTCAATCTTCAGGATGACCTTTTTAAAGTTGCCTTGAGCACTCCATGCATAGCTCGTGTAGACTACAGCGGAGAGCAGGAATACAAGGATAAAGACTGAACGGACCGTTTTACGGATTTGAATAGTGTTTTTCATCATTAAAACCTCCTTCCTGGATTTAGTGAGCCATTTAGAAAATGGCGGTTATTTTTGCTACGCCAACAGAGCAATCAGATAAGGAAGAATCAGGAGAACGACCACAATGGCGGTGGCAATCCAGAGTCCAACCTTCTGAACCTTCTTTGTCTGAGGGTTGGCACACAGGCTGCCGGGTTCGCACTCCTCTTTCGGTTTTCTGTAGACACTATAGAATCCTGCAACAAGAAAGCCGATAGTGAACAGGATAAAAATCGGCTTGTAAGGTGCGAACGCCGTCAGGTTTCCGATCCATGCCCCGCTGATACCGAGCATTACCAGGACAAATGGCCCCACGCAGCAAACAGAGGCCAACAGGGCTGCAATAATCGCCATAGGGCCAAAGGCGGTAAAACGGCGTTTTGTCCTCCTCACGCCTTCGGTGGTCTCTATCTCTGCAGCGGGAGAAGAGGCCTCCCCGGCTATTCCGTGTGAGTTCTCTTTCATAATATCATATCCTCCTTGATTACGGCCTGCAACAGTCCCTATGTCCAACACAAGTATAAAAGGGTCTTATGCCGGCTATTCCTTTTCACCACTCCCGCCGTTAGTATCCAGCACCTCCAGGATTGGGCATTCTCCGGCTGGACCACTGTCTTTACATTCCATTGCCAGCGTTATGAGGGCCCTTTTCATTCTCCTGAGAATCCGAATCTTTTTTTCTATGTCTGCAATCTTTATCTCTGCCCGTTTTTTGATATCACCGCAGGTGGTATCAGGGTCGAGCCTTAGAGAGAGGAGTTCCAGTATCTCCCTGAGAGAAAATCCAAGCTCCTTGGCACGCTTGATGAATTGAATCCGGGTGAGTGTATGCCGGGTATACTGACGATAACCGGATTCCCTCCGGAAAGGCTTCGGTATCAGTCCACGCCGTTCATAATACCGGATTGTCTCAATATTAACTCCTGCTTTTTTTGCCAACTGACCTATGGTCAATCTCTACTCTTCGCATCTTGCATATAGTATTATAAACCCTGTACCTAAGTACAGAGTCAAGTTTTTTTAGCGGTCATCGAACATGACCCCCCTCACATGCCGGATTTCTACATACTGATGAAGTCGTAAATGTAATAGCTTCCCATCAGGACTGAACAGAATACTCGATATACCACCATTAATAAACCTGCACCTAAATACAGAGATTATTTGATGGCTGAGTGCATGATTTTATTGAAGGTTACCCCGAGTCAAGCCCCTCTGAATAGTTGCCGGGGGACTATTACGCGTAAGCTCTTTTTTTGTTCTGGAAAAATTATAAACCAGCACGATCTGTGTTGACCAATCCGGTGCTACCTGCCCCACATTTCGGGCCCGGTCACCATTCCAGTTCTCATAAATTGGTAGTGCTACGGTGGCTTCAATACCAATCCGATGTGACAAGCGAATCCGCATGCCAGGGACTAAATCAACAAACTCCCCCCCAGTGTTCAACACTTTAGTACCATTACGTACGCGTGCCGGCAAGATAAATTCTGAATCCGTATCATATTGGGCATACAAATAACTTGCAGACAGCATCAACGTAACATTATTGTTCCAGGCCCTAAGTGTACACTCCCCTCCTACATTCAACTCAAGCTCTTGCCCAAACCTATAACCCCGTTTGTTTTTTTCTAACGGAATACGCCAAACAACTCCACCGAGCAACGCTATCGCACCCACATTTTTATAGTAGGACACCGTAGGCACCAAATCAAAAGCGCCGGAGCCTACCTGAAAGGCCGGGGGAAGAAGTGAGACTCCTTTTTCGCCGGGTTCATCAATACTACCTGTGGGAATTTTTAAACCCAACCCCAGGATTAAAGACTGCGCCGATAAAGAGTGCTCCCCCCCACCGGAAAAGCTTGAGATGGCGTCATAGCTACCAAGTAAGGTAATGTCTCCGATGCCGTTGGCAATACGTTTACCAAATCGATTGGTTTGTTGTTTCTTTTTAATATACGGAACGAGTGCTGTTACAACCCACCGTTTACTCAAGCCAACATCCACAAATAAGGTCGATTCAGTGATGATGGCCCGGTTACCGCCAGGGTTTGTTACTGCATCAGCACCCTCACGAAAATTATCAAAATCTGTATACTTGGTGACCGAACCGATCCGAAACTGGCCCTCACGTGATGAAGACACTGAATCCACAGCGCCAAACGGCAAAGATGCTGAACCACAACCACCTGCCGCAAATGCAAGTTGACTATGAAGTAGATACATTAGAAAAACGGCCAAAGATTTTAAACATTGTTGCCAAACCCCAGGAAGAATAGCTCGATTCATATTTAACCTCCAGCCCGATGTGGGCAATGTTTGAACACTTCTCGCGCACTTAGGCGCTTTACCATCGTTACAATCTTTGTCACACTATACGTTGGTACAGATTGCACGTAAAAATGCACATGATCCTTAATCCGTACCAATTTCTGTAAATTTGATAACACGTCTCAAGGTCCTCACAAACTTCTTTTGGAACCAGGTCTACCCGATCATCAAATACCACCTCCCTCTACCTTTTTCGACGGCCTTTTCTGTTGATAATGCAGTAAATATAAACTACGTACCAACCTACGGAGTCAAGCAAAAATTTTCTCATGTTAAAATCTATCCGACTTTTGTGGGTTATATCCAGCTTCAGCACCTTACTTGCCTGATGTCCATAGAGGGGTTAACTGCCGCATTCAGTATTTAAGATTCAGGGTGTTTTTATGAAAAATGTGTCGTGCCCCTTGACACTGTACTTAGGTACAGGCTTTATACTTAACACATTATGGTAAGTGCCGGCCATGATTTGACGGGCACGGACGTTACACCAAACACACAACACCGGAGGTACATCATGTCTTTTGTCTACATGAAGATCCTTGAGTCCAGTCCGCATCGCTACGATGTCGGCATGGGAGTGTCCACCCTGGGTGGACTGAGTCGCGCCAAGCGATATATTGCCTCGCATGTAAACAGCGGCGACAAAGTCCTGGACTTAGGCTGTGGTACGGGTACATTGGTGAGGATGTGCGTCGAGAACGGTGGCGATGTAACGGGATTAGACTCCAATGCAGGGATGCTGGGCGTTGCCAGGAGCAATATTCCAGGGGCCCGCCTGATCAACGGTAACGTCAATGACATTGACGAGCATTTCAAGGAGGACAGCTATTTCGACGTCATCGTCAGTACGCTGGTATTCAGCGAATTGAGCGATGTCGAGCGCTCCCATGTCCTGTCTCAGGCCAATCGTATCCTAAAGCCCAATGGTCGCCTCTATATTGCCGATGAAGTCGTCCCCAAAAATGTCTTAATGCGCTTGACTCGTTCTCTAATACGCTCCCCACTGGCCTTTCTGACATGGGTGATGACCCAGACCACCACCAAGGCCGTGGCTAATTTCGATCAGGAGATCTCAAAAGCCGGCTTTGTGGTACAAAACCACAAGCACTTCATCTACGGCATGCTCACCTTACTGGAAGCCAGGAAATGATAGCGACCATTGCTGATCTCATCAAGGATACCTATCAGACGTTTTTTCGTTTTGTCCGCTTTCCGTGTCAAACGGAACTCGCGAGGATAGGGCATCCAGACAGGAATTCACCAATACTGGTAACCTGTAACTTCGACTACACGGTTCGCCATCTGAAGAAATATCTGGCGGCGGCGGATATCGACTGCTACTTAGCTGTGGTGAATACCAACGGCACCAATGTCTGGTGTGCCGCCGTCGAGGGTGTGATGAACAGCAGCGCGGTGCTCTCCCACCTCAAGGTACACAAGGCCCGCGACCTGGTAGACCACAATCGCGTGATTCTACCTCAGTTGTGTGCTGCCGGTGTTAAACTGAGGGACCTGAAAAAACAAGGCTGGGAACCTGCCTACGGACCCGTATACTTTAAGGATTTGAAAACATTCCTGGATAACGGATTCAAGCGTGACAAAGAGATGAAGGCGCTCGAATATGGGTATTGGGAGCGTTTCAAGATGGCGATCAGCCATGGGGTATTCTGCACCATGGTGTGCATGCCTTTCGTGCTATCCCTCTATTTCAGCACATGGAAGCAAGGCCTGGCCGCCATCTGGTATTTTGCGCTGGCCATGCAATTATTAGAACATTTCGTGCCCATCCGGCGATTGTTGTACAAAGGTATCGTTTTCTCATTACCATTGATCGTCTTCAGCTTCTGGCAACTCTCAAACGTTGGTGCGTGGATCAAGCTGTCCTCACTCTACTTTGCCTTGGGCGCTTATATCGGTTTTGACTCCCAGGGCCATTCTCACTTTGGCCAGACCCAGAAATCATCCGGTCGCCTCATAGTGGCCTTACTCTTTTCAGCCGTTCTTTATGGAGGTTCATTTTTATTATGAAAAAATATATTGATTGGGATGCAGTGGAAAACACGGAAATCGACCCTAATGAGACCTGCGAATGTACGCGCAGCAAGATAGAAGGGATATTGAATTTCTTCAAACGTCGTTTTGCCACCAAGGGGCATGAAGGCACATCCTGTTGCTCAAGCTCATGCTGCGAGACCGAAAAAACCACTCAGGATGACAATACGACTTGAGTCTGACCGTTTTTATCAAAGTGTGCGTAATGTGGACGGAAGAAGGGAGGTTTGACTAAACTGAAAAATTTACCATAAAATCTGAGGAGGTAATCAAGATGAAAACACCAATTTGCCCTGCATGCGGTTGTTCTCTGGTGCGATTAGGAATTACTAAGGATATGGCTGTGGTTCGTGAATATCAACAAAAAGAGTATTTTTTTTGTTGCGATGGCTGTGCAGCTTTGTTTCAGGAGAATGCGCAAGCCTTACTGGAAGAAACAGCTGATCTGGTTGTGTGCCCAAGTTGCCTGGCTGAAAAACCGATCAATCAAACGGTATCGGTTAACTATCAAGGTGAGACCTTGTTTTTCTGCCGATGCCCACATTGTGTGACTGTATTTCATAAAGACTCCGAATACTACATTAAGCGCTTGTCTGGTGAAATTGCATTTTCCGGTCTGTTTTCCGAGGGCAGCGGGTGCTGTGATTAATGTGCCTCCATACAGACTCGCAATGACAAAAAAAGGGCATTTTCAGACTTTTTACGACTTCATCAGGATTTATCAATAACAGGATTGATCAATAAGAGGATAGAGGATATTGTTTTCCCTCTCTATTCTGTTTTTCAATGCATTGAAGAGTTCGTTGGTTTCATTTATAAATTCCGATGGATTTCTTTCTATGGAAGCAGGGTTGGCCCATTTGTTGAGGTAATTGTTGAAGGCCGGGGCAATGCCTCCGATTTCTTCAAGAAATTGGATTGCAACTTTCTTGATTTTTTCGTCTTTGAATGACAAAAAGACATTTACAGGCTCATGGCCTCAAGGCGTGCAATCCTTTCTTCAACCGGAGGGTGAGTGCTGAATAACTTTGCAACCTTTTTCCCTGAGAGTGGATTTACAATAAAAAGGTGTGAAGTGGCCGGGGTTGCCTTCATTGGAATCTTCCCTGATGCCGTATCAAGTTTTCTCAGTGCACTTGCGAGATACCTCGGATTGCCTGTTATTCTTGCGCCACCTGCATCAGCGGCATATTCCCTTGACCTGGATATGGCCATCTGTACTATCATTGCAGCAATAGGGGCCACGATCATCATTAAGAGTGCAACAAAGGGGTTTCCACCCTCATCGTTACTGCCACGTCCGAAACCACCGAAAATAAAAGCCCACTGTGCCATCTGGGCAAGAAAGGTTATGGCGCCGGCAATGGTTGCAGCAACACTGCTGACAAGTATATCCCTGTGTCTGATATGAGTGAGCTCATGCCCGATCACACCTTCCAGTTCCTCAGGACTCAGGAGTCTCATTATACTGTTTGTTACGGCAACGGCAGCGTGTTTTGGGTTTCTCCCTGTGGCAAAGGCATTCGGCTGATCTGCATCGATAATATAGACCTTCGGCATAGGCATTGCCGCCTTCTGCGTAAGTCTCCTGACAATGGAGTAAAGCTCAGGGACCTCTGCCTCGGTAACTTCCCGTGCCTTGTACATCTTAAGGATAACCTTATCGCTGAACCAGTATGCAGATAAGTTCATTATTGCAGCGAAGATAAGGGCAAAGGTCATTCCTGTCCTGCCACCTAAAAAGCCGCCTACCCAGACAAAAAAGAGAGTCATTATGGTCAGCAGCATAAATGTCTTAAAAGTGTTCATTAAAAGTCTTTCCTCCCGGTCTTTTATCTTCCTGTATTCAATTTTTAAAATAACATAAGCATAACGCTTTGTCAATACAGAGAATTAGCGAAAAATGGAGATGAAACGTCCGTTATGTTTCTCTAACTCTGTTTTAGGGGTAGAAAAGGTACAATACTTGTATGGACAGAAAAATTACGGTCTCTGCATACTCAGGCGGCAAGGTGGATGAAAGACCGCTTACCATCTATGTTGATGACCGGGGTATAGAAGTCGAGGTTGTGGAGAAGTGGGTGACGGAGGATTTTAATACAGGAAAAAGGCGGCGGTATTTCAGGCTACGGGACCCGGAGGGGTTTGAGTATCTGGTTTATCAGGAGGAGGAAACGTCTGACTGGTTTTTAAGGGTGTGAATGAATTTTTCGAGGGACGTCTTCCAGTCAGGGGGGCTGAAGCCTGTAGAGACTTCTGTGTGAAAAGTATCAAGGACTGAATACGACGGCCGTTTTGCTCGGGTTGGATATTCATTTGTTGATATGGGTATAACCTTTACAGAAGCACCTGAGAGCCTTATAATCTCAGCGGCAAATTCGTGCCAGTTGATACCGCCTGCCGTCCTGTCGGTTATGTGATGTATTCCAAAGACCTCTGATTCAATAACCTTCCTGATACCTTCCGAGAGGGTTATGGTCCAGGTGGGTGAGCCTGTCTGGTCGCAAACCACTTTTATTTCGTCTCTTTCGCCGGATAGCCGTAAAATTGTCCTGATAAAATTATTGCCGTGTTGGCCGTAGAGCCAGCTTGTCCTGATTATATAAAACTCGTGCATCAGCCACTGGATATACATCTCTCCGGCAAGTTTTGTCTCACCGTAGGCGTTTACTGCAGATGTGTTGTCAAGGGGTGTATATGGTCTTGTGCTTGTGCCGTTGAAAACATAGTCCGTGCTTATATGACAGAGCCTGATCTTCAGTTCATTACAGGTAATGGCAAGGTTCTGTACCCCCAGACCGTTAACCCTGAAAGCCGTCTCTTTTTCATCCTCAGCCATATCCACGTTTGTGTAGGCAGCACAGTTTATCACGATATCAGGCCTGATAGAGAAGATAGTGTGATGTGTCCCTGCCCTGTCTGTTATATCAAGCCCCTCGAGGTCAAGGGGTATGACCTTGTGTCCTTTTTCAAGTACGGCTATGAGGTCTCTTCCGAGCATACCGCCTGCACCTGTAACAAGGATTCTCATCCCTGACTACTCCAGAACCCCTTGCTTTCACCTGAGAGCCTCTCTTTAAGCGGTCTCCACCACCACTGGTTCTCCCTGTACCACGTGATGGTTCTTTCAATGCCGGTATCAAAATCAATCTCAGGAGTCCATCCGGATTCATTCCTGAGTTTTGAGTAGTCAATGGCATAACGGTAATCATGTCCCGGCCTGTCGGGAACAAATTCTATGTATTCCTGTACCATCTCCATGAGGGAGAGCACTTTTTTTACCACATCAATATTTCTTCTCTCACTTCCCCCGCCTATATTGTATACCTCCCCGGGCTTTCCCCGGTGCATAATCGTGTCAATAGCCGTACAGGTATCCTCTACATAAAGCCAGTCCCTGATGTTCGCACCCTCCCCATACACAGGCACCGGTCTTTTATCCATCAGGTTGGTGATCATGAGGGGCACCAATTTTTCCGGGTACTGAAAGGGACCATAGTTGTTTGAGGGCCTGACTATGATGGCAGGAAATCCGTAGGTCTTGATGCATGATCGTATCAGGAGGTCTCCGGCAGCTTTTGACGCGGAATAGGGGGAGTTCGGAGCAAGGGGGGTCTCCTCGGTAAAGCTGCTGTCGTCTGTCTCTAAACTGCCGTATACCTCGTCAGTGGAAAGGTGGATGAATTTCTGTATACCTGCTCTTCTGACACTGTCAACAAGTGCCTGAAGGCCGACGATATTGGTCATAAGGAATGGCTGGGTGTCAATGATGGAACGGTCCACATGGCTTTCTGCAGCAAAATTAACAACAAGGTCAGTGCCTTTCAGTGCATCTGAAACAGTTTTGGTATCTTCTATCCTTCCATGGATGAATTGATACCTCCGGTCTGCTTCAATATCCCTCAGGTTTTCCCTGTTTCCTGCGTAGGTGAGGGCATCAAGGTTCACCAATTCATAATCCGGGTATTTCTTTAAAAGGTATCTGATGAAATTTGAGCCGATAAATCCGCATCCGCCTGTTACGAATATTTTCATTGCACACCCCATACCTGAAAAGGACTTTCAGTCTCATTTTCATATCTTATCTCATCAACCTTCTCCTTCTTTCCCAGGCCTGCATACAGTCTGTCGGGGAAGTTGAGGACTATGCCGTCTCCATCTGCTGTATTCCTGTAGGCATGTACCACACCCGGTGGAACAATAATTACCTTATTCCCGGTCTCTTTGATTATCATTTTCCTCAAATATGTTGGAGAGTCTTTTCTGTTGTCCCACAGGTAGAGGGTGAATTGACCAAGGAAGCAGAAGTAGTCTGTCTGTTCTATATGCTCATGCGGACCCCTTGCCACGCCTGCATGTGTAACCGATACGTAACCCATGGCAGGTTGAAACCCTTTTGGCAGCTCGTCATTCCTGAATAATTCAGTGAGCCATCCCCTCTGGTCGGTAAAGATATTCAGGGGTTTTATTATTATATCCTTTATTGAGCCTTCCTCGAATTTCATCGTTTATATCTCTATCGTCGAGTCGTCTCCAACCATTAATCTCAGGGCCTTGTGCCTGTGCTTGGTATGTAAAACCCTGGTGCCCCTTCCGATAAGGCTGTCCTCAAGCCTCTCGATTCCCTCTATAATTGAATCGTTAAGGATAACGGAATGTTCTATGACGGAATTGTATATCCTTACCCTGTCACCAATGCTTGAAAAGGGCCCGATAAAGGAGTTTTCGATTATGCTCTTCTTTCCTATCCGTACGGGTCCCCTGATTCTGGAGTTTTTTACGACAGTGCCTTCAGAGATATCAACCCTGCCGGCTATCTGGGACTTGCCGTCAACCTTACACCTTATGGAGCGCTTTATGTATTCATCAAGGACTATGGAGTTTGCCTGAAGCAGATCGTCCTTTTTGCCGGTATCGAGCCACCAGCCGTCGAGTATCTCGCTTTTGACGGGACAGCCCATACGTATAAGCTCCTGAATGGCATCTGTTATCTCAAGCTCTCCCCTGTCGGATGGTTTGGTCCTGGCTATGGCCTCATGTATCTTTTCAGTAAATATATATACACCGACAAGTGCAAGGTTGGATGGAGGATTAGACGGTTTCTCTATCAGCCTCTTTATGCCTCCGTCTGCTCTGAGCTCGGCTACACCGAATTGTTTGGGGTTTTCCACTTCCTTGAGGAAGATAAGTGCATCTGTCTGTTCCTTTCTAAACCTTTTTACTGCATCGGCTACCCCGTAACTGAGGAGGTTGTCTCCAAGATACATTACAAAGCTCTCCCTGCCAAGATAATCCTCTGCTGTTTTTACTGCGTGGGCAAGACCGAGGGGCGCAGTCTGCGGGATGTATGTGACCTTAACGCCCCATTTTCTGCCGGTGCCGATATAGCCTTTTACCTCTTTCCCGGTCTCAGGAGATATAATTATGCCGACACTCTTTATACCGGCAGCTGCTATATGCTCAAGGACGTAACCCAGTATTGGTTTACCGGCTACGGGTACCAGTTGTTTTGCCATGGTATGTGTAAGTGGACGGAGTCTTGTCCCCTTGCCCCCACTCAGGATCAGTGCCTTCATGACTTGATTAAAACCCTTCACTATTTATTTTTGCAGCATTTCAGATATTATACATAATACTTATTGTTAATGAAACCCTGGAAGTTGTTAGAGAAAAACAGAGATGAAGCGGTTGTGAAGTTATGAGGATGGAAGAGATAATGAGGCATTGTCTGCATACTGTCAGGTACGTTATATTTTTTGTGGCCGTCTCTCTGATTTTGCCTTTCCCGGCGGGAGCTGCAGACGGGGTGCCGTTATCAAAGCTAAGGGCCGTCTATAAAAATCTCCGGACACTTGAGGGCAGATTCACACAGGTTACATATATAAAGGACCTTGACAAAAAGGAGACTTTTAAAGGGATATTTTATCTGAAAATCCCGGACAGGATGAGATGGAAGTATACGGAAGGGAGTACGGATGAGGTTTATTTAACGGGTAAAGAGATGGTTATTGACCAGCCTTCCGAATCTCAGGTCTTTATCTCATCTATGGATGGTTACGGCTTGAGCAGTTCTCCCTTGAGGATACTGCTGGACCTTGATGAGCTGGAGAATAATTTCAATCTGAAAAGCAGAAGGGGACATATCTTTATGACCCCAAAGGGAAAAAAGACGGTTATTGATTCAATAGAATTAGTACTTTCGGAAAACAAGTTTCCACTTGAGAAGATACGATTTCTTGACCGCTATGCCAACAGAACAGAGATTACATTTATGAATGTAAAGATTAATACAGTTCTGAAGGATTCATTATTCCTGTTTACTCCGCCTGCAGGAACGGCAATCATCAGGCAGTAGGGGGGGAAGACTTAATGACTGGATGACATACATTCTCGGCATAGACAGCTCCTGTGACGACACTTCTGCTTCCGTAGTGGTTAACGGCAGCCGTATCCTGTCCAACGTGGTCTCTTCACAGGCAGAGATACATGAAAAGTACGGCGGTATAGTCCCTGAACTTGCATCAAGACGTCATATTGAAATGATATGGCCCGTGGTGGATGAGGCCCTGAAGATAGCCTCTGTCAGGCTTGAGACCCTCTCAGGCATTGCCGTCTGCCAGGGCCCGGGATTGATAGGCTCTCTCCTTGTCGGGTCTTCCTTTGCAAAGGCAGTTGCGTATGTAAAGGGGATTCCCCTTATCGGAGTGAATCACCTTGAAGGACATATATTCTCCGTCTTTCTCCTTGAGCAGCGACCGGCCTTCCCATTTCTCAGTCTTATTGTCTCCGGAGGACATACGTCCCTGATAAGGGTGGGAGGGCTTGGCTCTTACCGGGAACTTGGCAGGACGAGGGATGACGCTGCCGGTGAGGCCTACGACAAGGTTGCAAAGATGCTCGGACTCGGTTATCCCGGTGGGCCGTTAATAGATGACCTTGCAGAGAAGGGAGACCCGGAATCGATACCCTTTCCAAGGGCACTCATTCCCGGCACTTATGACTTCAGCTTCAGTGGACTCAAAACGGCTGTCAGGAATTATATAGAGAAGGTTTCTCTGAATATTTCTTCGGAGCGGTCTCTCATGCAGAATGTCTGTGCATCTTTTCAGGCGGCTGTAGTGGATGTACTGATTAAAAAGGCGGAAGTTGCTGTTAAAAAGGAGGGCATAAAAAGCGTAACCCTCACCGGTGGTGTGGCTGCAAACCGGCAGCTCAGGGAAGCGATGAAAGAGATGGCGGAAAGGGCGGGGATAGAACTCTACGTCCCCCCGGTTGCACTCTGCACGGATAATGCTGCAATGATTGCCGCTGCAGGGTATCTTCATTTTGTGAAGGGAGATATATCGGGGCTTGAGCTGAACCCAAGGGCATATCTGCCTGTATAGGTTTTGTGCTTAAATGTTTTTTTGTCGTTATGCGTCGGAAGCGTTAAGGGCATCCGGAAAGCCTTACCAAAGAATAGATTCCGGCTTAAGGACTGCCGGAATGACAGATAGAAAAGTTGAGTTTTTAAAAGTGCATTGAATGTTTTAAAGAAGGCAAAATTTAACACAAAAAGGAAGAGGATTAAAAAATATGGATGTAAAGGACAGGATTATGAAACGTAAAGATTTAAGAAATATTGCAATTATTGCCCATGTCGACCATGGCAAGACAACCCTCGTTGACGGTATGTTAAGACAGGCAGGTGCATTTCGAGCCAATGAAAAGGTCCGCGACAGGGTTATGGATAATATTGACCTTGAACGGGAGCGGGGGATTACCATTATGGCCAAAAACACTGCTGTCGATTATAACGGTACTATCATAAATATCGTTGACACGCCAGGACATGCTGATTTTGGAGGCGAGGTTGAGAGGATACTGAAGATGGTGGACGGGGTATTGCTTTTGGTTGATGCCTCGGAGGGCCCCCTGCCGCAGACCAGGTTTGTGCTTAAAAAAGCACTTGAACTTAAGTTAATCCCGATTCTGGTCGTAAACAAGATAGACAGGTCTGACGCAAGGATACAGGAAGTTTTAAATGAGATCTATGATATGTTCATTGACCTGGATGCCTCGGAAGAGCAACTGGACTTTCCTGTTGTATACGCAATTGCCAGGGACGGGATTGCAAAACTCGGCATAGATGATAAATCAGACAATCTGAAGCCGCTTTTTGACCTTATTCTTGAGACAATTCCAGCCCCGGAAGGTGACAACGATGGTCTCCTGCAGCTCCTTGTAACCAATATTGATTATAACGATTATATCGGCAGGCTTGCCATCGGAAGGGTTTTTTCAGGTACTGTCAGGGTTGGAGATACTGTGGCCATGATTGATAACAGGGGGGAGGCGGTAAAGACGAGGATAACCTCTATCTACACCTTTGATGGACTCGACCGTGTGGAGACACAAAAGGCCACTGCCGGTGATATAGTTGCCCTTGCCGGGATAGAGGGGATTACCATAGGTGATACGATTACGGATATAGAGAGACCAAAGCCGCTGCCGAGAATAAAAGTGGATGAACCGACTATATCAATGGCCTTTTCCGTTAATACATCTCCTTTTGCAGGTAAGGAGGGCACGTATGTTACGTCAAGAAAGCTGAGGGAACGTCTTGAGAAGGAACTGCTTTACAATGTATCCATAAAGGTGGATTTCGACAATCCCGATTCTTTCAGGGTGATGGGGCGGGGAGAATTACAGCTTGCAATACTTATAGAGATGATGAGGAGGGAGGGGTATGAGCTCTCTGTATCAATGCCCGAGACTATAACAAAGGATATTGACGGTGTCCTGCATGAGCCGATGGAACTGCTTGTTATCGATGTGCCTGAAGAGTTTGTAGGTGTAGTGACCCAGCAGATCGGGATAAGGAGGGGCAAGATGCTGAAGATGCAAAACAACGGGCATGGCCGGGCCATCCTTGAGTTCAGGATTCCCTCCCGGGGGCTGATCGGGTTCAGATCCCAGTTCCTGACGGACACAAGGGGGACAGGTCTTTCAAACCATCTGTTTGACGGATATGAACCGTGGCATGGTCTCATAACAAAAAGAAAGACAGGTGCACTTGTTGCCGACAGAACGGGAAAGGCCACCACGTATGCGCTGTTTCACATACAACCAAGAGGCACCCTCTTTATCAAGGAAAACACCCGTGTTTATGAGGGTATGATCGTGGGTGAAAATTCGAGGGAAAATGATATGGATGTAAACATCACAAAGGAAAAGAAGCTTACAAACATGCGTGCCTCTGCCGCTGATGATACACTGCAACTGGTGCCGCCAAGGCAGATGAGCCTTGAGCAGGCCATAGAATTTATCAAGGAAGACGAGGTAGTGGAGATAACCCCTCAATCCGTGAGGCTGCGGAAGAAAGTCCTTGAGGCCAACAAGAGACCGAAGTTCAGGACTTAGACGCCTGCCGTCCCATGAGATGCCGCTCCGGGCCTATCCCCTGATCGAACCTGCTGTGAGTCCTTCGATAATCCTCTTCTGGAATACAAATATGAGGATTATCAGGGGGATGGTGACGACTACCGAGGCGGCTGCAATGTCGCCCCACGGCACTTCATGAAGCCCCGGAAAGAGTGCAATCCCTACAGGTATCGTCCTTGATGCAACAGTGGATGTGAAGGTAAGGGCAAAGAGGAACTCGTTCCATGAGAATATAAATACGAGTATGGCCGTTGCAAAGATACCGGGTGCTGCAAGGGGCAGCATGATCTTGTAGAAGACCTGTAACGGTGTGCATCCATCCACCCGTGCAGCAAGGTATATCTCGTCGGGAATCTCCCTGAAGAAATTTGTGAGCACCCAGATAGCCAGGGGCAGGGAGAACGTGGTATAGGTAATTATCAATGCAAAGAGCGTGTCCCTGAGCCCAAGAGCCCGGATTATGAGATAGAGTGGACTCACTGTTGCGATCGGCGGAAACATGGATACTGAGAGGATGAAGCCGAGGATCAATCCCTTATAACCGATCCTCAGCTTTGCAAGGCCAAAGGCACAGAGGGAGCCAAGGATGAGGGAGAGCGTAGTGGTTGATGCTGCAACGATTGCACTGTTGAGGATAATCCTTAAAAATGGGTTTTCCTTAAAGATGGCGATGTAATTATCCATTGTCGGGGCCTTGGGCAGGATAGGGGGGAGTTTTGTCAGCTCCGTGTCAAGCTTCAGGCTTGTAATAAACTGCCACAGAAGCGGTCCCGCACAGTAAAGGGCCAGCAGGATTATCAGGAGGTAGAAGATGGTTCTTCTCATAATCTGACACCCTTACTGAGGAGCCTTATGTAAAATATACTGATTCCCCCGGTGCAGAGAAAGACTACTACGGCAAGGGTGGAGCCGTAGCCGAACTGAAGCGTCTGAAAAAGGACCTTGTATGCATATATCGAGAGCGTCTCGGTTGTGTTGGCAGGACCGCCCCCGGTCAGTACATAGATGGCATCAAAGACCCTGAAGGCATCAAGTGTCCTGAATATGAGGACCACCAGGATCACGGGTTTGAGAAGGGGCAGGACTATCCTTGTGAAGATGTCCCACCTTCCGGCTCCATCCACCCTGGCGGCCTGGTAGAGGTCTTTTGGTATGACTTGCAGCCCTGCCGTAAGGAGGATTACCACAAAGGGGGTGGTCTTCCATACATCCATGAATACCGCTGCATTAATGGCCCAGAAAGGACTTCCGAGCCAGTTTATCTTTACCCCCAGGAGATAATTCAGTATCCCGAAATCCGTATTGTAAATCCACTCCCACATCTTTGCAGAAACAACCGTGGGTATTGCCCATGGGATGAGGACGATTGCCCGCATCAGTCCCTTCATCCTGAAGGACCTGTTAAGGAGAATGGCTATTGAGAGGCCGAGCAGCAGCTCCAGTGTAACCGATAGCACTGTAAAGTACAGTGTGTTTTTGAAGGCATTTAAAAACCGGTCGTCTCTGAAGAGAAAGAGATAATTATCAATACCTATAAACCTTGAGACGTCAAATATCAGCAGTCTCCTCTGAAGACTCAGGTACAGGACGTATATCAGGGGATATATCGTGACAATGGAGAGCAGGATCAGGGAAGGCATTACGAACCATCTTCCCCTCTCCCCATCCCGCATTATTCTGCTCCGAGTATGCGTTCGATCTGTTTTTGGGCGCTCTTTAATGCATCTTCAGGGGTCTTTATACCAGAGAGGGCGGCACTGAATTCCGGCTGCATCACCTGGGTGATAAGCATGTAATAGGGTGTTACGGGTCTTGGCCTTGCAGTCATGAATATGTCGTAAAGGCTTGCAATAAAGGGCTGCTGTGCTATCAGGTCCGCATCTCTGTACAGGGATTTTCTTGTTGGTTTGTAGCCGATTGTGAGGGCAAGGGTCTTTTGGGATTCGGGGGATGTGAGGAACTTAACAAACCTTTCTGCAGCCAGGGGGTTTTTTGAATACCTGTTTATCCCGAGCTGCCACCCGCCAAGGGTTGATGCAGATGATTTACCGGGGAATGACGGCAGCCTTGACACCCCTATCTTTCCCCTGACTGCGGAGCCCTTCCTCTGAAAGATGTTCCAGGCATAGGGCCAGTTTCTCATAAAGAGTGCCCTGCCACTGCCGAAAATATGCCTTGTGGGCTCCTCGATTGCAGTGACAACAAGTGGAGGAGTGACTTTGTATTTCCTTATCAGATCTACCATGAACTGTAATGCCTCTACATTTTCAGGGCTGTTGATAACCACCTTGCCGTTTTTCAGCACATCTCCGCCGTTGCTCCGGAAGTATTCGAGGACATTGCAGACGAGTCCTTCATACTGTTTGCCCTGCCATATGAAGCCGTATATTTTGGGCTCTTTCTCCATGATATAGCGGGCGGTCTTTACGAGTTCCTGCCATGTCCTGGGTGGCTCAAATCCGTATTTATCGAGGAGATCCTTTCTGTAATAGAGCAGGCCTGCATCAATATACCAGGGTATGGCATATACACCGCCCTTATAGGTGACGGCCTGCATGGGGCCGGGGAAGAACTCATCCCGTTTGTCTGCAGGGAGCAGGGTTGACAGGTCTCCAAGCCATCCCGTCCTTGCAAACTCAGGTACCCAGATGACATCCATGCTCAGGACATCAAAGTCCGAACTCTTGCCCTCAAGGTTTATTACGTAGAACTGATGCTGCTCGTCTGTAGATGCCGGAAGGGTCTCGTCTTTTACCTTTATATCCGGGTTCCGGACTTCAAACCTGTCTATTAATTGCCTGAAAAGGGCGGGGTCGCCGGCGATTTTACCGTGTTTAAATACAATTGTAGTTACCCCATCTCCTGAGGGCTCCTTTTTTGAGACACAGCCTGCAAACAGCGGCAGCAAAAGGAGCAGTAATATGGAATACCCCAAAATTACAGGCCGGTGCAGGTCTGCATATCCGGGATATGTTTTTGAAACTTTTTTTCTTCTTTTCATGACAACAAAAACTGCAGGAACTCCTTTACATCCTTCTGGTTCTTCAGATAGTAGTCGGCCTCAGGGCTGCAGCCGATACAGATGGAGATACCCTCGCCCTTTAATACCCTGAAGGCATCCTCATCCGTGGTGTCGTCACCAAGATAGATCGGCAGCCTCTCTCTTCCAAGATTCTCCCATATCCACCTGACGGCATCGCCCTTATTCCACGCATTCAGCGGTCTTATCTCAAAGACCTTCTTGCCTGAAGTAATCCTGAATACATCCTTGTAATCGTTTGCTATGCTCCGGAATATATTTAGAAACTCTCCCAGGTATTTGATCCTCACCTTCCTGTAATGTATGCTTGAGGTGACCCCCTTATCCTCTATTAAAATACCCTGAATATGGGAGAGGGCCTCGCTTAACCTGTCTAAAAAATCCTTTAGTTGATCCACATTGACTGAAAACTCCGGACTGATAAAGGTCTTTTTCCCATCCCATATCTCTGCGCCGTGATTCCCTGCGTAAACCAGCCCCTCGATGCCGACCCGCTCTCTTATATCCTGAAGTGTCCTGCCGCTTATTACGGCAACCGGAAACCGTTCCTTCAGCTGCATAATAAGAGACCGTATCTCTTCTGAGAGAACGGCCTTTTCAGGGGATTCAACTATGGGTGTCAGGGTTCCGTCGTAGTCGAGGAAGAGAAAGAGTTTGTGACGAAGAAGTTTCTCTTTTAAGATGCTGCTGTGGTCAGAGAGGTATTGACACTGGTTGTGTTTCATGGAAGATATGAGGGTCAACTCGTGGAAGATATCAAGTATCCATTTGTATATATCGTGTTCCTCCACCTGTCTTCTCAGGATACTCATTCTGTCTCTCTTCTCTTTTTCAGGTATCTTCAATGCCCTGCTTATGCTGTCTGCAAAGTTTTCTATGTCATAAGGGTTTACAAGGATAGCGCCCTCCAGTTCATCCGCTGCCCCGGCAAATTCGCTCAGGATAAGCACCCCTTTCTCATCGGCCTGAGAGGCTATGTATTCCTTGGCTACAAGGTTCATCCCATCGTATATCGAGCTGATCAGGCCTATGTCGGCCATTCTGTAATATGCTACAAGTTCCGGATGGTCGAGTTTCTTATTGATGTTGATGATTGGCTTCCAATCATCGGTTGCATATTTTTTGTTTATCTTTTCTATAAGCTTTTCAACTGTTTTTTGATAGCTGATATAGGGCTCATTCATTCTTGTCGGAACAGTAATCTGCAAAAAGGTGAATTTTTTTCTGTATCTCTCGTATTTATCAAAGAAGAGGCTTAGCGCCTGTAGCCGCTTTATCAGTCCCTTGGTATACTCCAGTCTGTCCACACCGACCCCTGTGTATTGAGGCAGGTTGGATTTTGTCTTAAGTTTTTTCATTGAACCGAAGACTTTTTTCGAATGGCCTGTTGTATTGAATCTGTCATAATCAATACTTATCGGAAAGGCCTTCAGTCTTGTAGTCTGCCCCCTGTATATAACGGTTGATTCGGCATAATTGATCTCGGCATCGAGGGTCTCTTTCACACAGTCCATGAAATTTTTGGCAAACAGTGGTATCTGAAACCCGATAATATCATTACCTAACAGGCCTTCCAGTATCTGTGTGGATTGAGGGCATACCCTGAATACACTCCAGTCGGGCCACGGTATGTGCCAGAAATGGGCTATTGTGAGTGATGGTTTTTTCTCTCTCAGAATTCGGGGGACGAGGCAGAGGTGATAGTCATGGATCCAGACAACACAATCTTCCTCAGCCTCCTGGAGGGTGGCTTCAGCAAACAGATGGTTTGCCTTTTTATAATCCTCCCAGAACCTCCGCCTGAAGTAGACCCTGTCGAGTGCTATGTGGCAGAGGGGCCAGAGGACCTGATTGGAATAGCCATGATAATAATTCTCGGATACTTTCTTGGTCAGCCAGACCCTTTTAAGCGTATAGGAGGGGTTTTCCGGAGGGACTGCGATGCAATCATTTTCATCCACCGCCTCTTTGTCACCGCTACCGCTGCCCCAGGCTATCCATGTGCCCCCGGTTGCCTTCAGAACAGCATCCATGGCTGATGTGAGCCCCCCCGCGGGTTTATCCACTTTAGTGCCTTTAAGGGTCTTTTTATGAATGTAGGGCTCCCTGTTTGAGACAATAAAAAGACCCTTGTCTATAAAATTATCCTCTATAAACGTCCTTAACCGCTTGGATTTCATAGCTCAAATACCGATTTTTCATTGTTTTTAATCGCATACCAGACGGAAAGATAATCACGTACCTGCCGTGTTATAAGGAAATTATTCCTTATATACTCTTTACCTCTTTCACCCATTTTTTTTACCATTTCGGGGTTGTTCAGGAACTGCCTTACTCTGAACGCTGCTCCCTCCGATGTATGGACAAGGAACCCGGTAAACCCATGTACAATCTGTAGAGGTATTCCACCTGTAGCCCCTCCTATCACCGGTTTTCCCTTCCACATTGCCTCAGAGACCGTTAGCCCGAAGCCTTCCTTGAGTGATTTCTGCAATACTACTGTTGCACTTCTCTGCAAGGCGTTTATATCCTTGTCACTAAAGGTCGGAAGGAGAAGTATATGTATGTCGGGGTCATTGGATGCATAGTCCCTGACCTCGTTCAGAACAATCTCTCCCTCCGGGTCATCACTTGCAGGACTGCCGGCAAGAATAAGGATGCAGTCATTGTATCTTTTGACTATCCTGTACGCCTTTATAACACCGATGGGGTCTTTAAATCTGTCAAATCTTGATACCTGGAGCATTATCGGCCTGTCAGCCGGTATTTTATATTTCTCAAGTGTTTCTCTTATTTCATCTTCAGTCAGCTCCCTGTTCTTCTCACTTAACGGGTCAATGGATGGGGGAATAATAAACTCATCTATTGACATTGCCCTGGCAAATTTTGAGACGGAGAAGATGGCAGCGTCGTATTTTTCACAATATCGCCTGAGATAATCACAAACCTCCTGCACGGGATTTGAGACATCTATATGACATCGCCACAGCCATGGAACATTGCCGGATTCGGAGTAATCCTGAATCTTGAATTCAATCAGCGGAGCAGGTTGGGGGTCATGTATCAGAACTGCATCTGCTTCAAGATTGAGCTTTTTGGCGTTCCTCTTATTGACCTCGTAGTGGTACTGCCACATCTCTTCCGTTATAACCTCAAAATTCCCCTGAATGGCATTATGAATTTTTTTTGTTATGTCAAAAAACCTTTCATCCCCCTCTATGGTTTCCCACCTTGCATCAATGCCGAGGTCCCTGAGTATCGGTATCATCCGTTGTAATATCTCGGCAACCCCACCCCCTGCACGTGTGGAATTTATGTGCAGAAAGGATTTGTCACGGAATATTTCTCCCAGCTTCTGCAGAAGGATTAAATCACCCTTTGGTGCTATTCCGGCATATTTAGCTATCATTCCTCGACTCCCGTAATCTCCATATCATTTTTAACCTTCTCATCAACGATCTCCATTATTTGCTCCCTGATCCCTTCGATGCTATGCATGAACGGGTCTATGGCCCACAGTTTTTTTGCAAGTTCACGTTCACCCAGCACTTCATCAAACCACTTTGAGAAGTCATCAATTCCTCCGCCAAGGCGTGTCCTTGCCTCGTGGAAGTGATAGTAAATAGATGCGCCATCAATATATCTGATTGCAATAAGGAACTCAGCGAGATTTTTTGCCCTGATGCGGGCAGGAAAGACAATGGTTATGGTTTCATTAAAGTAAAACTCCTCTCCGGCCAAAGCCTCCCTTGGTTCCGGAAAATCTTCCAGATAATTGTCTACTACAGTAAGGAGGGAGGTCCTGAGTTCAGGTATGTTTTTAAACTCGTAGGGGTCAATGCTTGAAAGTTGTTCAGCCATGGCACTTTCTTCAAGAGACTCACCTACCCAGTGAGCAAAATCATTTGTGTATTCCCGTATTCTACCCTTCAGAAAATACTGACAGGTATGATGAAAGATAGACTCTTCACTGACGGTAGCGATCAGGTCTCTCAGCTCGCGAAGGGTTTTGGCCCTCTTTGCCGTTGATTTGAGAATACTTATACACTGCATGAATTCAAACGGCTTTGCATGGTTTTTTATATCGTTCATGCTCCTCCTTTTTACCTTTGAATAAGGCGAACAAATTACACAACTAAAGGTCTTTTTTTATAACAACCCTATTATAGAATTCACATTTTTTACAATCACCTATCTTCTGTGCAAATATCCCTTTTGCTCTTCCCTCGCAAAAAGTTCCTGCCACAGCCCAACATATCCTTCCGTAATTAGGATAAGCCGGGCAGGCACTCTCATCGCCATCCCCCACTTTATCAACCCCGCATTTGTTATATTCCCAGCATTGTGTCTTGAATGCATCACTTGCCGGCACATACGGAAAGTAAAGGCTGAAGACCGACCCCTCTCCGACCGTGCTGGATACACTTATAAAACCTCTGTGTTCATCCATAATTTTTTTACATATTGAGAGTCCCAGCCCTGTGCCCTTGCCTACCTGTTTGGTTGAATAAAATGGCTCAAAAAGTCTTTCCAGCTTCTTCTCAGGAATACCCGTACCTGTATCGATTATATCAAAAACCACGCATTTAATATAATTTTTTTGTTCCATACGTGTTCTGATCGTCAGGGTACCTCCCCCCGGCATTGCATCAACGGCATTAATAACAAGGTTATTGAAGGCCTGTATGACCTGATCTTTATCTATCAGGATCTTTGGCAGATCCGAGGTTAATTCTTTTTTTATCTCAACCCCATGTTCCGTGCATAATTCATTGAAGGTTTTTAAAGTCTCTGATGCGATGTTGTTGATATTTTCGTAATTCAGGTGGTACTTTGCCTCTCTTGAAAAACTGAGTACATCCCTCAGTATCCGCTCAAGCCTCTCCACTTCCGAGGATATCAAGCTTGCGTATTCCTCTTCCTTTGTATCCTTTTTTATGCGTTTCCCCAGTCTTCTTGCAAAACCTCCGATGGCGGTCAACGGGTTCCTTATTTCATGAGCAATATCAGCAGTGAGCCTGCCGAGTGCGGAAAGTTTTTCAGCCTCTATGAGTTTGTGCTGTAACTTTCTCAGTTCATCAATTGATTTGAGGAGCTCTCTGTTCAGTTTTTCGATCTCTTCCTTGTCTCTTCTCAACTTCTCTGACAACAGGCCGAGGGGTAAGGCTATCAGGAAGAGGAAGGATACCCGTAAAGAGAATTCGGTCCAGTGCAGGGCTGTGAAATCAAAATTGCCGCTGAACATGTAAGTGATGGTTGATATGACGGCAACCCCAAGGCCGAAAAGGTATCCATAATAGAAAGAGTGCAGGGCCGTCAGGAGATAAAAGCCGATAAAGAAACTGTTGTTGAAGCCGCCGGAATATTTTGTCAGGAGATAAACAAAGGAGAGGTCGAAGCCCAGTGAGAGGACATATATAGCCCTTTTTTTTTCGAATTTCAGAAATAATAGCAGATAAATCGAAAGGCAGTATACAATAAAGTATTGAAGTATTGAGGAAAACGCCCTGATGTTTTCTGCATGTATCTGTGAAAATTTCAGCCAGCCATATCCGCCGCCAAGTACAATAACTCTGAGAATCAGAAAGCCAAGGTCGGAAATTTCCGATTCTCTTTCAACCACCTCCCACTTATTTTTGAGTATCTTGAGGAATTTCCCCATGAAAACCTCGCCACAGTATTGCACATTGTCGTCTTATCAATATATCCATAAATTACAATTGTACAACAAAACCTTTCTTTTAAACCAAACGTTGCCCTCATCTGAATCCGCCGTGCCGGTATCCCGGGGGTGTGTTTTTTGTTCTGAGGGATGCAGGTTTTCGATTGCCAAAAGCCTATCCCAAAGACTATAATTATTTTCATCATGAAAACTTTAAGACTGGCCCTTGCACAGATTAATACCACGGTTGGTGACCTTGAGGGTAATACGGGGAAGATTATCCGTAATATTCAGAAGGCAGGGGAGGCCGGAGCCGATATAGTAGCTTTCCCCGAGATGGCCGTTACAGGTTACCCGCCTGAGGACCTTCTGCTAAAACCCGGATTTATTGATGATAACCTGTCCGCCCTTGATGAGATCAGGAATTCAGTCGGGGATATTGTGGCTGTTGTGGGTTTTGTTGACATGACATCCGATATCTATAATGCCGCCGCTATTGTACACGATAAAGAGGTTGTCCATGTATATCACAAGATGTATCTTCCAAATTACAGTGTTTTTGACGAGATGAGATATTTTCAGGCTGGTGACGAATCTCCGGTCTACAAGCTCGGTGATGCCCTTGTGGGAGTCAATATTTGTGAGGACATATGGTATCCTGACGGTCCTGCAAGGACACAGGCACTTGCAGGTGCAGAGGTTATAGTGAATATCAATGCCTCACCGTATCATACGGGCAAGGCATGTTTCAGAGAAAAAATGCTCTCAACAAGGGCATCGGACAGCTCAGTAATTATCGCATATCTGAATATGATCGGTGGACAGGATGAACTCGTATTTGATGGCCATAGCCTGATATTTGATGAGTGCGGGAACCTGCTCTTCAGGGGGAGACAGTTTGACGAGGAACTGATAATAATAGACCTGAACCTCGATGCCGTATTCATGAGGAGACTTCATGATCCGAGAAGGCGTCAGGAGGTATTTGCCCTCCGGGAAGATACTCTCTCTATCATGCCCGTGCATAACAGGGTTGTACAGAAGAGGGTGAAGCACAAATATAACCCGTCGTTGCCTTGTAGCGAGATGGAAGAGGTTTACTCTGCACTTGTTCTCGGTACAAGGGATTATGTATGGAAAAACGGCTTTGAAAACGTTATGATAGGTTTGAGCGGAGGGATAGATTCTTCCCTTGTGGCAACAATCGCAGTGGATGCCATAGGAAAGGGACGGGTAAAAGGACTCTTTATGCCCTCTCTGTATACTTCCGGGGAAAGCAGAGAGGATGTTTTCAGGCTTGCAGGGAATCTTGGTATAGAGGTTTCAGAAATTCCGATAGATGAAATCTTTCAGTCTTACCTCAAAGCACTCAGCTCTTTTTTTAAAGACCTGCCCCCCAACGTCGCAGAAGAAAACATACAGGCAAGGATAAGGGGTAACCTCCTTATGGCCATCTCCAACAAGTTTGGATGGCTTGTCCTGACAACCGGGAATAAATCAGAGATGTCCGTTGGTTACGCAACACTTTACGGTGACATGGCGGGCGGGTTTGCAATAATAAAGGATGTCCCGAAGACCATTGTCTATAAGATATCGAAGCTGAGAAATGAGAAGGCAGGGATGGCGCTTATACCTGAGAGGGTGTTGCGGAAGGAACCATCTGCGGAATTAAGGCCTGAACAGAAGGACACGGATACCCTTCCTGCATACGAGGTACTCGACCCGGTACTTAAGGCCTACATTGAGGAGGACAGGAGTTTTGACGAGATTATAACCCTTGGCTGCGAGCTGGAGTGTACAAAGAGGGTTATTGATATGATTGACAGGAGTGAATATAAACGACGGCAGGCTCCCCCTGGTATAAAGATTACCCCGAGGGCCTTTGGCCGTGACAGACGGTTCCCTATCACGAATAAATACAGGAGCTACTGATGGTGGATATTGAAGATCGCAGGTTTAAAATCCCGGATTTCAGGTTTCTGCTTTTTTATATTGTTCTGATTCTTCTCTTCCCCGGATGCATCCAAAGCAGCTCTGAACCGGAGCGTCCCTTTACCAAAACCGTCAATCCCGGGATTATTCAGCTTACGCCGAAAAAACCTGTAAGGATTGTCCTGAAGAGGACGTCGAGGGGTGACTATACATGGGAGCTGCGAGGGGATGATGCCGGGAATATAATCAATACAGACAAGAGATTGAGGAGATATTTGTCTGAAAATGATAGTAATGAAAAAGGACAGGCTAATCCGGTCCGTTTACAGAAATAAAGAGCTAAAGGAGGGACAGTTTATGGGAAAAGAGGGTTTTTCCGTCAGGGAGGTTGTTGAGCAGGCCGTAAGGACTGAAAAACTGGGGTATGATTTTTATTCGTCAATGGCTGAACGGTTTAAAGACAGGGTAGAGCTTAAAGACCTCTTTGAAACCCTTGCCAAAAAGGAACGGATACATGAGGAGAGGTTTGAAAGACTGGAGGAGAGTCTTGGTGATGAGGAGCCAGAGGGGTGGGAGGATGTCTCCGAGTATATGAGGGCCTTTGTGGAGTCGGGTCTCTTTCTCGGGTCGGACAAGGCCCTTGTAAGGATGAAGGAAATACAGAGCATTCAGGATGCGGTTGACTTTGCCCTGGCCTTTGAAAAGGAGACCCTGCTTTATTTCCTTGGTTTGAGAAAGGCCGTTAAGGAAAAAGATATTGTTGATGAAATAATAGACGAGGAACAGAGCCATATTGCGTGGCTGCACAGGTTTAAGAACAGATTTTTAAAATAAGTGACTTATAGCCACTGACAAATACAGGTTTGTATTATCTGCGTGTTTCTGCGAAGATCTGTGGCCAAATATTGTTGTTTTTTAAAACTCGGAGACCCCTGCGGCGGATTTCAGTCAATGAACGTTTGTAGCCGGAAATTTGATAAGAAATGAATGGTATACTCTATATAGTTGCAACACCGATAGGAAACCTTGAGGATATAACTTTAAGGGCCTTGAGGATATTAAAAGAGGTGGACGTTATAGCGGCAGAGGATACAAGGCATACAAGAAAACTCCTCAGCCGTTACGGCATATCAAAGAAGCTTGTCAGTTACTGGGGTGCCAAGGAAAAGGCAAAGGCGGAAGCAGTGATTTCAAGACTCAAAGAGGGACAGGATGTTGCCCTTGTTACGGATTCAGGGACCCCCGGGATCTCCGATCCCGGGGAGGTGGTGATAAGAGGGGCAATAGATGAAGGGCTGAATGTTGTTGCGGTGCCTGGTCCTTCCGCTATAATTGCGGCCCTTTCAATCTCAGGGATAACGTCAAGGGAGTTTGTATATCCGGGGTTCCTGCCGTCAAAACATAATATGAGGGTAAAGATGCTTGAGGAACTCAGGCTTGAACACAGGACCCTGGTCTTCTACGAGGCCCCGCATAGATTATTGGACTCGTTGAACGATATTTATGAGGTGTTTGGCGACAGGTACTGTGCCGTCTGTCATGAGTTGACCAAATTAAATGAAGAGGTCTTGAGGGGCAGATTATCCGTGTTGATCGAGGAACTTCAACAGAAGGTTATTGCAGGTGAGTATGTGCTGGTGCTTGAGGGTAAAGTGGTGGAGGGGATTACTGTGGAAGAGGCGATTCCCGAGGTGTGGGGCCTGATGAAGAAGGGGCTGAGACGGAAAGAAGCTGCAAGGACGATAGCGCAACAGTATGGCCTTAGTCAGAAGGCCCTTTATGACGAGAGTTTGAGGCAGGAAGACAGGGATGAAGCTTAAACCCCTCGCACTTGGTGTGGCACTTGGAATTGTGTGGTGTTATCTATGTTGAAACTGGGTGTGCTTGCATCGGGAAGAGGTTCAAATTTCCAGGCAATAATCAACGCTGTCAAGACGGGTTATCTGACGGCAAGTGTTGAGGTACTTATCACGGACAGCCCTGCTGCTTATGCAATAAAACGGGCAAAGGACAACGGAATTGCCGGCCTTGTCATGAGTCCGCAGGATTATTCTTCACCGGATACCTACTATAAACGGATGGCGGATGAACTGAAAAAAAGGGGTGTGGGACTTGTTGTCCTGGCAGGTTTTATGAGGGTTGTAAGAAAACCCCTCATTGATCTGTTTCCGATGAGGATCATGAACATCCACCCGGCACTGCTTCCGTCCTTTCCGGGACTTCATGCCCAGAGACAGGCGGTCAGCTATGGCGTCAAACTTTCCGGTTGCACCGTCCATTTTGTTGATGAAGGTATGGATACGGGGCCCGTCATAATACAGGCTGCTGTGCCCGTCTGTCACGACGACACGGAGGAGAGCCTTTCCGACAGGATATTAAAGTATGAGCACAGGATATTTCCTTATGCAATAAGGTTGTTTGCTGAGGGGAGGCTTGAAGTACAGGGGCGGGTTGTAAAAATCCATGATCGGATTAAGGATGAGGGTGTTGTTGTCAGCCCACCCATTGACGGCTGAAGGATGGAAGATAATTGCAGGGCAATGAGGCTTTCAGAGAGCCGATCCCGGGTGGGCAAGATTAGCCATCTTGCGAAATTGTGAACTTGATTCTATCAATTCTGAATAAGTTCCCTTAGCTGTAACTTCACCTTTCTCAAGCATATAAATCACATCGCATTCCTGAACGGTCGTTAAGCGGTGTGCAATCATGATAATAGTTTTTTTCCGGGATATCTTCTGGATTGCCTCCATAATGGCATTTTCCGTAATCCCGTCCAGTGCGCTGGTTGCTTCATCAAAAATGAGTACCTTGGGGTCATGATACAACGCTCGGGCAATACCGATCCGCTGGTGTTGTCCGCCACTTAGCCTGACCCCCCGTTCGCCGACCAGGGTATCATAACCATCGGGCAAGTCACGCATAATAAAATCGTGCAGCGTCGCAATTCGTGCCGCCCGTTCCACGGCTTTGTTATCAATTTCGTTGTCTTTAACCCCAAAGGCAATATTACGTATGATGGTATCATCAGTGAGGTAAATGGATTGAGGAACATAGCCGAGGTTGTTCTGCCAGCTGCGAACATTTGCAGGGGTGATTTCAGTGCCATCAACAATGAGTTGCCCGCTGCCGGGTGACAGCAGACCCAGCATAATGTCCACTGTCGTGGTCTTTCCGGATCCCGTAACCCCAACCAATCCAACGGTTGTTTTAGCCTTGACCTCAAGATTTAATTTATTAACTGCAGGTATGGACGTATTGGGGTAGGAATATACGATATCACGAAGTTCTATTCTGTCTTTGAATTTCAATGGAGCTATTGTTTCAGCATGATCGGAAACCATGTCTGAGTCGCTATCCTGTGGGATAAGGTCGTTGTGTAAGATATCCAGTGCAGGGAGGTTATACCGGATAGTTGTCATTCCAATGAATATTCGCTGTAACGCCGGCATAAGCCGATATCCTGCAAAGGCATATAACGAAATCAGGGGCAATGCCGTTTCAGCATTCTGTTTTACTCCGATCAGGTACAGCACGATCAGCAGTATTCCCCCAAATGCAATTGTCTCAAGTGCGTACCTGGGTAATTGAGAGAATATCTGGCTTGTTGCCTCATAACCTGCAAACTGACGTGATGTAGTAAAGTATCGCTGGAGAAAGACGGATTCCCTGCCAAAGAGCTTCAGATCCTTAACGCCTCCCAGGGCTTCACTCGCCACCTTAAAACACTGCGTTCTTGCTTCGGCGGAGGTCTTGCCGATGCGGGCCAATTTCATACGAACAAGTCCAAAAACAGCGGCATATGCGCCTCCCAGTACTACGGCGACCGTTACTGCAAGTAATGGGTCCACCACAATCAACAATCCAAGGATACTAAAGGCAACAACTACTTTGGTTAATACCTGCATGCCAGGCATCAGTACCCCACCAATTACACGATGGACTTCCATAAGAATATTCTTGCTTAAATCCGCTGTATTGCGATTAAGAAAAAAGACATATGGTTGGCTGAGATACTTATTGAGAAGCCGTACAGAGAGAGAATGTCCCTGTAAAAAAGTAAAACGCAATAACAGCCATGTGATGAAGGATGAAAATCCGTTGCCGAAGGCCAGAACTGCCAGTACAACCACCCCGGTGAAGAAGAGAAACTGGTTTGAATTGGAAAAACCCAGGGCATTGTAGATTTGACTCAGGTATTTATTGGTATGAATAATTCCCGGGTTTGAAACAATACCCATAAAAGGAGCTATAGAGATGATACCTGTAATTTCAGTCATCCCCATAATCACAATGCCGCAAAACAGCCAATAGATATGACGCTTCTCACGCTTTGAAAACAATGCAAATATTTTACTGAAGTTTTTTATCATAATGGGATAAGAAATTTGCCTCCCGGTTTGTAGAGGGGAGAAAAAGCCTCAATTAACCGAAGCCTCTTCCGCTCTTTTTTCTGTTTCTGTATAATTTTATCTTCTATATAATTTTATCATAGAATGCAGATTATTGGAAAACCGGCCAGAAAGAAGTTTTGACCGGATGTATATAAGCCATACAGTCTATGCACTGACATTTTTATTTTATCATATTTTTATAGTATATAAGTAGAACTGTTCTTCAGGTTCAATCTATGAAATACATCCCGGAAGCCGGACAGAACAATAAGAAGGTTCTCTTCTCTCTTTTTTCGGGTATACAATGGAGGGTTTGAATGGGTAAAGGTATTTACCTACCGATGTATTGATAGGTAAGTTCGCAGGTTTCTGAGTCTCTGTTTCTATTTATTCGGGAGGTGGGAGGGGAAAAAGAAGTTGCAATATCCCGTGTGATTGTATTATATTATACATAAGATGGATGTAAAGAAGACAAACTAAGGCTTGTAAATACCTCGGCATCTGAGCAATATTTAGTCTGATAATCTGAATTTTTTATGTTTCTGCCATTGAAAATCAAAGATAAAAAAATAGATGTGCCAATCATTCAGGGAGGCATGGGAATCGGTGTCTCTCTCTATCCTCTGGCTCGTGCAGTTGCAGTTGAGGGAGGGGTTGGCATAATCTCCAGTGCAGCAATTGACAGATTGCTGTCCAAGCGCAACCGGAAGAAGTACAATACCTACGAGGCGGTCTATGAAGAGATCTCGCTTGCCAAGAGCGAGGGCGGTGTTGTGGGTATAAATATAATGGTGGCACTTGGACGTGACTATGAAGCTTCCGTGAAAGGTGCCGTTGATGCCGGGGCCGACATGATTATCTCCGGTGCCGGGCTGCCGATGGCGCTGCCGTCGATTGCCAGGCCTGAACACACTGCCCTGATCCCTATTGTATCATCAGCCAGGGCGCTCAGGATAATCTGTAAGAGGTGGCAACGTCAGGGGTATCAGCCGGATGCTGCGGTACTGGAAGGTCCACTTGCCGGTGGCCATTTGGGGTTCCAGTGGGGACAAATCGACCTTGAAGAGAATCTCCTGGAGAACCTGCTCCCCCCGGTTAAGGATGTAGCCCGTCAGTACGGTGATTTCCCGATAATCGTTGCCGGTGGTATTTATACCAGTCTTGATATCAAACGCTTTCTGGACCTTGGGGCTGACGGGGTTCAGATGGGTACGCGTTTTCTCGGGACTGTAGAGAGTTCAGCCACTCCGGAATACAAGGCTGCCCTGCTTCAGGCCGGTCAGGACGATATAATTGTGAAAATGAAGCCAGGCTCGCCCTGTGGTTTGCCGATAAGGTTGATCAGGCAGTCACCTATGTATCAGGAAGCATTAGTGTCCGGCCGTCAGCCGAAATGCGATAAGGGTTATGTTCTTACAAAAGATACGGAAGGCAGGTATACCCGCTGTCCGGCAAAGGAGAGCAATGAGTCTCACTTCTGTATCTGTAACGGGCTCTTAAGTTCTGCCGGCTATAACCCCGACAAGGAGAAGCCGCTATATACTGTGGGTACCAATGCTTACCGTGTAGACCGCCTAATGTCAGTACATGAATTGATGAATGAACTTAAAGGTGTTGTATCCCATCCTGCTGTTGAGACGGCAAAGCGGTAGTCACTCTTCGTAGTAGTCATCATCATCATCATCATCCTTGTAATTCCTCTTTTTCATTAAGAGTCTTATGAAGCCGGCTATTGTTATCAGGGCAGCAAGGAAGAAGAGTAGCTCGTAAAGGTTGCCGCTCAGATATGTAACCCATGTAATCCTCTTTCCAAGCTGCTTATGCCACTTTATCTCAAGCTCCTGAAGCGTGGTTTTAAAGGCCTTCTGAATTGCAGCATCCACATCATCACCATCTCTGAGGTTCTTCAGTAGCTTAAGCACTCCGTTGCGGCCATATTCCCTGCCCATGTATTCCACAATGCTCTTGCTCTCTTCATAGGCCAGTAACAGGGACTTTCCCTCTTTTGGAAATCTCTCTGTCAGGGCACTGACGGGGATAAATCTCCCTGACAGTGCGGCATCTTTGAGGGGTGACCGCTTTGTATCCATAATTATCTCTGCTATACCACCGCTTACCCACTGAGAGATGCCTTCATCAAGCCATCTGGGCAGGTTTTCCTCCCTGATGTAATGATGCAGAAGGAGGTGGCACAATTCATGTCTCAGGGTTATTCCGAGGGTAAAGGGATGTGTCTTCATCTTTGAGTAGTCTATTACTATCAGATTTTTCCGGGGGACGGCAAAGGCAACAAACTGGTTATTGCCGGCCATCTTCCGGAATGTTTTGCTCTCTTTGATTAACAGGACGGTTGGTCTGAAGGTCACTTTCCAGCCAATGGTCTTCTCCAGTCCAGCCTTTATATCCGGATAGATCTCCTCGACTTCTTCTGCGGCATTTTTAAGCGGTTTCTCAAACCGGACAATGATTTCACTGTTCCGGATGACCCCGATCTCTATCTGTTCGGCGTACAGTGGGGGAGAAATTATGATGAGGATTGTAAGTAATGACAAAAGAACGCTGATTCCCGTTCCCTTTGCCCCCCTTTTCATTCCCCCCTTGCCCGGGGGAAACAGAGGGGGGCGGACAATTAACCTAAGCCTTTGACTTATCAACAAGTTTCTCTTTTTTCAGCCACGGCATCATGCTGCGTAGGCGGCTGCCCACTTCCTCTACCGGATGCTCCTTGCCCTTTTGTGTAAGGGCGTTGAATACGGGTTTGTCAGCCTTGCACTCAAGTATCCATTCCCTGGCGAACTCGCCCGACTGAATCTCCGAGAGGATCTTTTGCATCTCTGCCTTGACAGCCGCATTTATGACCCTTGGCCCCCTTGTGAGGTCACCATATTGGGCTGTATTGCTTATGGAGTAACGCATATTTGAGATACCCCCTTCGTATATGAGGTCAACTATCAGCTTCACCTCATGGAGACACTCAAAATAGGCCATCTCCGGCGCATAGCCGGCCTCTACGAGTGTCTCGAACCCTGCCTGTATTAGTGCTGAAACACCCCCGCAGAGGACTGCCTGTTCACCAAAGAGGTCTGTTTCGGTCTCTTCCCTGAAAGTGGTCTCAATAATTCCGGCTCTTCCTCCACCGATGGCGGAGGCATAGGCAAGCCCGATATCTTTTGTGTTGCCTGAAGGGTCCTGATGAATGGCTATGAGGCAGGGCACTCCGCTTCCCTTTGTATATTCGCTCCTTACCAGATGTCCCGGTCCCTTTGGGGCGACCATAAAGACATTGGCATCACGCGGTGGTGCTATCTGTCCAAAATGGATATTGAACCCATGGGCAAAGGTAAGGTATGCTCCCTGCTTCATGTTCGGTGCGATTTCATTGCTGTAAATCTCCGCCTGATACTCATCCGGCAGGAGTATCATTATAATGTCCGACACCTTTGACGCCTCAGCCGGGGTCATAACAGTAAACCCGGCAGTCTCGGCCTTGACCCAGCTTCCGCCCTTCCTGATGCCGATGACTACATCCATACCGCTGTCACGGAGATTGTTGGCGTGGGCATGTCCCTGACTGCCGTAACCCATTATGCAGATTTTCTTCCCCTTAATGACCTCAGGGTTTGCATCTTTATCATAGTAAACCTTGATCATAAAAAACCTCCCTCAGATAGATTTATTTTTTTTTGAGCATTCTATTATATTACAGAGTCTTCTATAAAAACCACAGGAATTTTTTTGACAGTCATTTTTAAGGACCTTGACAACAGACTGCATATTATCGGAAAATTAAAGATGCGCAGGCAACTACAAAGATGCACAGGCAACTACCCGGTGTTCTCACAGGCCTCTTAGGCTCTGTTATTTATGAATTTATGATATTTGGGGCGTCGACAAACGGCAAGTCAGGAGATTTTGGATCTCCCATGTGGTGGTTCGAATCCACCCGCCCCAGCCAGGGGAAAATATGGAGTGATGGGATAATACCTGGAGTAATGGAGCAGTGGAGGAATGGAGTACAACAAAATAACCTGGAGTATTGGATCAATGGAACTATGGATTCTTCATTACTATCCAGCACTCCAATACGCCAATTCTCCATCACTCCAATTCCTTCCTGCCTCCATCACTCCAGGTTCTTTCTCCCTCCATTACTCCATTCTTACAACTTAATAGTGAAAAAGGATGATCTATTTAAGTTTATAGCGACAATCGGCCCTTTAGGTTATTCGCCTGTAGCACCAGGCACGGTCGGTAGCGTCCTGTCCTGCCTGATTTATATATTATTCCGCCCGGATGTGCTGCTGCTTTCCATAATCATACCCATTGGGTTTATTGCAGGAGTTCTGGTATCGGACAGGACTGAAAGGTTGCTGAATGAGAAAGATAGTTCACATATTGTGGTGGATGAGCTTGTAGGATACCTCGTCTCCGTCTTCCTCATTCCATTCAGCATACCCAATGCCGTCCTTGCATTCCTTCTCTTCAGGGCCTTTGACATAGTAAAACCCACCCCAATCAGACAACTCGAAAGGCGCATACCGGGTGGACTAGGAATAATGATAGATGATATACTTGCAGGGGTTTATGCTAATCTTGTATTGAGGTTGATTTTAGTTATAAGTAAAGGCTGAAGAATTATTTACCGCTGAGGACGCCGGGACCGCGGAGAAAAAGAAAAATATATATTTCAGGAGACTATGCAGAATCCTCTGCGGTAAAGTCATGATTATGGATAGAAACACTTTGGAAGTCGTATCCGGGATACATGAAATTTTCAGGGAGAAGGGGTTGACCCTCTCAATAGCCGAGTCATGTACCGGCGGGCTTATCAGCCATTATATAACTGCGCTTCCAGGTGCAAGTGCCTTTTTTGAGGCTGGAGTTGTCACATACTCCATTGAGTCAAAGGAGAGAATCCTGGGAGCCTCTCATGAGATTATCTCGACCCATGGAGTGGTGAGTGAGGAGACCGCAAGGGATATGGCTGAAAAGGTAAGACAGCTTACAGGAACGGAGTGCTCACTCTCAACTACCGGCAATCTTGGTCCGGACGTACTTGAGGATAAAGAGGCAGGGCTTGTCTATATGGCGGCAAGCTCCGGGGCCCAAACTCTTTCAATGGAGATGAGATTTACCGGCGACAGAGGGAAAATTAAGGAAAATGCAGCACTTGCGGCACTAAAACTCCTGTTAAAGGTGGTAAAGGGGTAATGAGGGAGCAGGACTGATGCGGTGAGGGCTTTTATTGCTATAGATATTGGTGAGGAGATGAAAAAGGAGCTGGAGTCTTTCATGAAACGGCTGAAGAAGTTTGACCCGAACGTCAAGTGGCTCTCCGGGGATCACATTCACCTTACCCTTAAGTTTCTTGGCAATACAGATGACACCCTCGTGGACAGGATAAAGAGATCCCTGAAATCTGTTGCGTCATACCACGGGAAATTCAACCTGACAGCGACAGGTACGGGGGTTTTCCCGGGTTACTCAAGACCCCGTGTCCTCTGGGTTGGAATCGACAGGTCTGAAGAACTGAATCTTTTGTATAATAATACAGAGTCGGCAATGGAACTGCCTGGATATAAGCGGGAACCGAAAAAGTTCAGGCCCCACCTGACCATTGCAAGGGTGAAGTCACAAAAGGTACTGACGCCTCTGCTGAAGGAACTCAGGGGATGCAAAGACAGGGAGTTTGGTAAAATAGAGGTATCTGAGGTCTTACTGATGAAAAGTACACTTAAACCCACCGGTGCTGAATATGAAAGGCTTTTTTCAGCCCCCCTGGGGAAGGAGGATTGATGGATAAAGACAAGGCCAAGGCCCTTGAAATGGCCATATCACAGATCGAGAGGTCCTTTGGAAAGGGGGCCATCATGCGCCTGGGGGCAAAGGGAGTAATAGAGGGCATTCAGGGCATTTCCACCGGTTCACTCGGGCTTGATATTGCAACCGGAATAGGGGGATTTCCACGTGGCAGGGTTGTCGAGATATACGGTCCCGAGTCTTCGGGAAAAACAACCCTTGCGCTAAACGCCATAGCACAGGCACAGAAGGCCGGCGGGGTAGCCGCATTTGTTGATGCAGAGCACGCCCTTGATATTAATTATGCAAAAAGGATAGGCGTAAACATTGAAGACCTCCTTGTATCACAGCCTGATACAGGTGAGCAGGCGCTTGAGGTGACTGAGGCACTTGTGAGGAGTGGCGCTGTGGACATTGTAGTTATTGACTCTGTAGCAGCCCTTGTCCCAAGGGCAGAGATAGAGGGAGATATGGGAGACAGTCTCCCGGGGCTGCAGGCAAGACTGATGAGCCAGGCCCTCAGAAAACTGACTGCAGCTATATCAAAGTCTCTGACCACAGTGGTCTTTATCAACCAGTTAAGGATAAAGATAGGGGTGATGTTCGGCAATCCTGAAACCACCACAGGTGGAACGGCCCTGAAATTTTATTCTTCCATGAGACTGGATATCAGAAAGATCGACAGTATCAAGAACGGCCAGGAGATGATTGGCGGAAGGGTGAGAGTAAAGATGGTGAAAAACAAGGTTGCACCCCCGTTTAAACAGGCAGAGTTCGACATTTATTATAATGAGGGTATATCCAGAGAAGGCGAACTCATTGACCTTGGGGTACAGGGTGACATAGTCGAGAAGTCGGGGGCGTGGTATAGTTATGGTGGCACGAGAATAGGTCAGGGTCGGGAAAATGTAAAGGAGTACCTAAGGAAAAATCCTGAAATGGCGCTTGAGATTGAGAACAAGGTTCGCGAATCTTTTAATATCAGGAGGAATAATGGAAATCAATGAACTTCTGAAAGAGGCATACTCGAGGCAGGCTTCCGATCTTCATATCAAGGTAGGTTCTCCGCCCGTCCTGAGAATTCATGGTGAGCTTGTCCCCCTGCAAGGCATACAGAGAATAACTCAGGAAGAGGCCCTCAAGATGGCTACTATCGTCATGAGTCCAAGCCAGAGAGAGCTCTTCAAGAAGAGACATGATATAGACCTCGCCTACAGCGTGCCGGGGCTTGGAAGATTTCGTTGCAATATACTTATCCAGCGTGGAACTATCGGCCTTGTTTTCAGGGTAATACCCATGAAGATACCGACCATAGACGAACTTAACCTTCCGGAGGTCCTGAAAAAAATCGCGCTTGAGTCCCGTGGATTAATCCTGGTCACCGGAACAACAGGTAGCGGTAAGTCTACCACCCTTGCAGCGATCATAGACCATATCAATAATAACCGCACAAATAACATCATCACAATAGAAGACCCTATCGAGTACCTCCACCGGGACAAAAAGAGTATCATTAACCAGAGAGAGGTTGGTTCAGATACGGAATCCTTCAGTAAGGCCCTGAGGGCCGCCCTCCGTCAGGACCCGGATGTCATACTGGTAGGAGAGATGAGAGATTTCGAGACCATACAGACAGCTATCACCGCTGCTGAGACAGGACATCTCGTGCTGAGCACGCTCCATACCACTGATGCCACTGAAACAGTGAACCGGATAATCTCGGTCTTTCCCCCATATCAGCATAAACAGATAAGGACTCAGCTTTCATCCGTAATAAAAGGGATCGTCTCCATGAGACTTGTGCCGAAGACTGACGGTAGTGGCCGTGTCCCTGCCGTAGAGGTCCTCATGGCAACTGAAACTATTAAAGAGTGTATATTTGACCCTGACAAGACAAAAATGATCTCTGATGTTATTGCAAAGGGCAAGATTCATTACGGAATGCAGACCTTTGACCAATCCATCTACGACCTCTATAAATCCGGGCTCATAACCTATGAAGAGGCGCTGATGCGGGCAACCAACCCTGATGATTTTGCACTTAAGGTAAAAGGAATACAGTCAACAAGCGACCTCACCTATGAAGATATCGACCAACACAAGCAAGGTTCAAAGGGCAGCATTCCGATCCAACGATTCCGCCAGTAATGCAAGGGGCTATGCCTTACGACTCCTGGGTATCAGGGGAAGGAGTGAAAGTGAGCTCAGGGAACGTTTGAAGAGAAAGGGATTTAAAAAAGATACCATAGATGCAACAATCCTGGCACTAAAAGAATTCGGTCTTGTTGATGATCCGGCACTGGCAGGTGATCTGATATCCTTTGCTGTTAATAGAAAAAAACTCGGTATGAGAGGGGTAAAAGCCCTGCTTCAAAAAAGAGGCATACCCGAGGATATTATAAATTCTTCGGGCATTGATACAATTGACGAGACCACGGGTGCCGAGGAGCTTGTCCGGAAAAAGATCAAGCTCTTTAAAGGTCTGCCAAAAGAAAAGGTTAAGAGAAGACTCTATGGTATGCTGCAGCGGAGAGGTCATTGCGCCGAGACCATAAAGAGGGTTTTGGATGGAGCGATGGAGGGAGGAAGAACCTGGAGTGATGGAGTTGTGGAGTAAAAGATGGTAAATAAAACATATTATATAAATCAGGAGGTTGTGTTATGAAGAGGTCTTTACTGTTGTCTTTTATGGTCTTTGTCTTGTTCGCCGGCTGCACCAAGGCGATAAAATACACCTATGAGGAGATCAAGGACTATCCGCCACAGATTCAGAAAAACATCAAAAAAGCTGCAGTATTTACCGGTATGACACTCCAGCAGGTAAGATATGCCTGGGGGGCACCAACTATAGTAAAAGTCCTCAAACCAACACCCGAAGGAAAGGATAGAGTCCAGTGGGAATATGACAGATGGGGTGGGGTATTCAAGACCATCCTGAGGTTTACCGACGGTAAACTCACAGAGATAGTGAGTACTGAACCGGGAATTACAAAGTAAGGTAATGTAACTATTCATCGCAAAGACCGCAGAGTTTGCAAAAAATCATGTTTGTGTCATCCTTTTATCTCTGCGAATTCTGCGGTCTCTGCGGTGAAACAAGAAGGTGCTTTTATGACGAGCAGAGAGATACGCGAAAGTTTTCTCCGGTTTTTCGGGGAAAAAGATCATGAGGTTGTGAAGAGTTCGCCCCTCGTTCCACATGATGACCCTACATTGCTCTTTACCAATGCAGGGATGGTCCAGTTTAAAGGGGTATTTCTCGGGATCGAGAGCAGGCCTTACAGGAGGGCGGCCTCCTGCCAGAAGTGTATGCGTGCCGGGGGAAAGCACAGTGACCTCGAAAATGTCGGACATACGGCAAGACATCACACTTTTTTTGAAATGCTCGGAAACTTCTCTTTTGGAGATTACTTCAAAAAAGAGGCTATATCCCTTGCCTGGGAACTACTGACCGAATGCTTTAAACTGCCCAGGGAAAGACTCTATGCCACTATCTATGAAGAGGATGACGAGGCAGAGAGGATATGGAAAGATGAAACCGGAATAGAACACTCCAGAATTGTCCGCCTTGGTGCAAAAGACAATTTCTGGCAGATGGCTGACACAGGACCCTGCGGACCCTGCTCCGAAATACTTATCGACCAGGGTGAATCAGTGGGTTGCGGCAGCAAGGAATGTGCCCCCGGGTGTGACTGTGACAGGTTTCTTGAGCTCTGGAACCTCGTATTTATGCAGTACAACAGGGATGAACAGGGGAAGCTTACCCCTCTGCCGCATCCAAGCATAGATACGGGAATGGGACTTGAACGTATCACGGCAGTACTTCAGGGCAAATTAAATAATTTTGACACGGACCTCTTTACACCTGTCATCAAGGGGATAACCACTCTTTCAGGTATAAAATACGGATCTTCACCGGATACAGACGCATCCATCAGGGTAATAGCCGATCACGTCCGTGCAACAACTTTCCTGATCTCTGAGGGTGTTGTACCTTCAAATGAAGGACGGGGTTATGTACTCAGACGGATAATCCGCAGGGCATCAAGACATGCAAGGCTCCTGAACCTGCATGAACCGTGTCTTTATAAAATGGTCATCCCGGTTATTGACTCAATGGGCGACCTCTATCCGGAAATCATCGATGAAAGAGAGAGGACTCAAAAACTCCTCAGGATTGAAGAGGAACGTTTTACAAGGACAATTGAGCTGGGGATGAATATACTTGATGAGGTAATTGCAAAGATTAAAAAACAGGGAGAAACCGTTATTCCCGGTGAAGAGGTTTTTAAACTCTATGATACTTACGGCTTTCCCCTTGACCTTGCACGGGATATCGCAATGGACGCAGGGCTGAGACTTGATGAAGAGGGTTTTCAACGGGAGATGGAGATGCAACGCAAGAGGGCAAGGGCTGTATGGAATGCGGAAGAGCGTGCCCTGACCTCTGTCTATACTGAAATCGTCAAAGAGACAGGTGAAACGGAATTCACCGGCTACAACACCTTAAAAACTGAAGCCACTATTAAAGCCTTGATTAAAGAGGGCCGTTCAGTGGAGGAGTTGGCAGAGGAT
>ENA-ORDP01000033-ORDP01000033.1-marine-sediment-metagenome-genome-assembly--contig:-NODE-33-length-76604-cov-12.603182_pt1 | contig 76604 bp, 67 predicted proteins | sample MGYA00248627_ERZ508539 | MGnify/ENA primary metagenome ERZ508539 (study PRJEB26208, sample SAMN05571518) | marine sediment metagenome | biome: deep sea; feature: Hydrothermal vent; material...
GACGGTCTTGATCAGGCTTACCGATTCCATGTCCTCACATTTATATGTGTTTCATGAAGTTAACGGGACAACAGTAATCAGAAGTAATCAATACAGAAGCCGGATTATTGGTAAATAATAAAATGCTGTGTTAATAACAGACCCCGGACAACAGTTGCAATACCGGGCTGTACCTTCCGCCTACAGCCCCAGTTTTCTTTCCAGATAATGAATATTCGTGCCGCCTGTCTGGAAGGCGCTGTCATCAATCAGTTTTTGCTGTAATGGAATGTTTGTCTTGATGCCTTCGATATAGATTTCAAGCAGTGCCGTGCGCATGCGTTTTAATGCGCTCTCCCGTGTATTACCGTGGGCAATCAGCTTGCCGATCATTGAATCATAATGGGGAGGGACCATGTAGTTATCATAGATGTGTGTATCCATACGAATCCCCGGGCCACCAGGCGCGTGGAACTCCGTAATTCTTCCCGGGCATGGCATAAATGTTTCAGGGTCTTCCGCATTGATGCGGCATTCAATTGCATGGCCATTTATTTTTATGTCATCCTGCTTCATTGACAGGGGTTCACCCGCCGCAATCAGTAGTTGCTCGCGGATTATGTCGACACCGGTGATCATTTCGGTTACCGGGTGTTCGACCTGTACGCGGGTGTTCATTTCAATGAAGTAGAATTTACCATCCTGATACAGAAACTCGAATGTACCTGCACCGCGATAACCTATCTTGCGGCAGGCTTCGGCACAGACCTTGCCCATTTTGTTTCTGATCTTTTGGGTAATGCCTGGTGCCGGGGCCTCCTCAATAACCTTCTGATGGCGTCGCTGCATGGAACAGTCACGTTCACCCAGATGGATGGCATTACCATGGGTATCGGACAGCACCTGAAACTCGACATGGCGGGGTGTTTCGAGATATTTCTCTATATACACAACGTCATTGCCAAACGCAGCTGCGGCTTCGCTTTTTGTCAGCGAAATTGCATTCAGCAGGTTGGATTCACTGTGTACGACGCGCATGCCACGACCGCCACCGCCCCCAGACGCCTTGATAATGATCGGGTAGCCTACCTTCCTGGCGATCTCGATATTATTGTTGGCGTCATCATCCAGTGGGCCATCACTACCCGGGACACAAGGAACGCCTGCTTTTTTCATTGCCTTGATTGCTGAAACCTTGTCACCCATCAGGCGAATGGTCTCGGCCTTCGGGCCGATAAAGGTAAACCCGCTTTGTTCCACGCGTTCGGCAAAGTCTGCATTTTCCGACAGGAAGCCATAACCGGGGTGGATGGCAACTGCATCGGTAACCTCGGCGGCACTGATCAGCGCAGGTATATTCAGATAGCTTTCAGCGGAAGGTCCGGGGCCGATGCAAACGGCTTCATCTGCCAGTAACACATGTTTTAATTCGCGGTCGACAGTGGAATGTGCAGCAACGGTTTTTATACCCAGTTCGGAGCAGGCGCGCAAAATACGCAATGCAATTTCACCACGATTGGCGATAACAATCTTGTCCAACATAAATCAGGATCACTCTTAAATTATTTTTCCAGGTATTTTATTAATCAATTACAACCAGCGGCTGGCCAAATTCAACTGGCTCACCATTCTCGACCAGGATGGCGGTGACGACACCACTTTTATCCGCCTCTATCTGGTTGAACATCTTCATGGCCTCGATAATACACAAGGTGTCGCCGACACTGACCGTTTGGCCGACCTCGGTAAATTGAGGAGTGCTGGGTGATGGCGACCGATAGAATGTTCCGACCATGGGTGAATTAACGGTGTGACCCGGGGGTATCTCTTTTTCTTCCGGTTCTGGCGTGCCAGTGGTTGTCGGCGTCTCGACGGGCGGGGGTGGGGCGACCGGTGCAGGCATAACGGGTGGTGCGATTGCCATTGGTCCACCACGGCTGATGCGCACTGATTCCTCACCCTCCTTGATTTCTATTTCAGCAATTCCGGATTCATCCAGAAGCTCGATCAGTTTTTTTATCTTGCGAATATCCATGTTACTTCCCGCTTAAATTATTTATTTAGGTAATTCAGGGCCGCTTGCATGGCAAGATCATAACCCTGGGCGCCGAGACCGCTGATGACACCGACGGCGATATCGGAAAAATAGGAATGTTTCCTGAACTCTTCCCGTTTGCTGACATTTGAGAGATGAATTTCGATAAAGGGAATAGCGACCCCGAGCAGGGCATCGCGCAGTGCAACACTGGTATGGGTGAATGCAGCGGGATTGATAATGATAAAATCGACGCCTTCATCTTTGGCCTTGTGAATCCTGTCGACCAGGGCATGTTCCGCATTGTCCTGAAAAGAATCCAGGCTATGGCCTTCGGATTCGGCCTTGCTGACGAGATTGTCCATGATGTCGGCCAGTTTATCGTTACCGTAAAGATCCGGCTCACGACTACCCAGCAGGTTGAGGTTGGGACCGTTCACAACAAGAATTTTAGCCATTAGTTAATCTCGAATCCGGGTAGATAAAGGCAGGATAGCGCCAATATACTGAAGATGTCTGCAATTTCAGGCCAGGGTAGACATTTCAGTGACTTGGCGCAATTTTGCCCGAAACAGGCTGGATTGTCCAATAATAATGCAGTTTCAGGACAGATCGGCGAAGATAGGCGCAATATCATGAAATTATTATATATGGACATGATAATGGCTAAAGCAGGGGCTGTATCTGTTTTTCGATATCCTTGAAAGAAAGTTCATGTTTGCCGATAAAGCGAATGATGCCTTTTCGGTCAATGACCAGGCTATAGGGTAGCTGACCGAAGCGGTTTCCATAGGCCGCGCTGATTGCGAGAACTTCTTTACCACCGATCATGATCGGATAGTTTCCCCCCAGTCCATCGATATAGTCGATGACGGCTTGCTTCTCGTCTATGGCAACACCGAGAACCTGAAACCCCCTGGCCCCGTATTGTTCCTGTAGTTTAATAAAGGCAGGCAGCTCCCGACGACAGGGGGGGCACCATGTCGCCCAGAAATTAAGCAGGATAACCCTGCCATCCCATTCGCGGATATGGCGTTTTTTTCCTTCCAGGTCAAACAGACTGAAGTCGGCCCGTTTTGTGCCAACGATGGAAATAGATTTTTTAACCACGGGTTGTTTTATGTTGGCGCTGGCATTTTTTACCGGTTGTTCATTGGTGTAATGATAAACAGCAAAACCGGCGGCAAGGCTGGCAATGGCCAATAGTATGACAGGTAAATTCTTTTTCATGGTAGTTCGCTACGCTTTATTATCCTGGTCCCTGGTTAAATGACCTGTTCACACGCCGTAAAAATTCATCGGCCTTTATCAGGCCCAATACCCGTTGTTTTCTCGCTTCCTGTCCCTTGGTATTGTAAAACAGGATCGCAGGTGCGGTGATAACGTTGACGTGTTTTAATACGGCCTTGTCTTCATCATCCTGCAGAGTGATATCGGCCTGCAATAATACCGTGTTGGATAAGGCCCGTTGCACCTTTGGTTCAGAGAAGACATAGTCATCAAACTGTTTGCAATAGGTACACCAGTCTGCGTAGAAATCCAGCATGACTGTATTACCCATGGCATTGGCCGCCTTTAATTCGCGTTTAAAATCGGCAACGGTCTTGATCTTGATAAAGGTGAGACCGCCTTTGACAACAGATTTTTTACCCTTTGCAAATCTTACATAGGCGGCCTGTGAACCGTTACCGGCCGACTGGATAACGGTGGTTCCACCTCCCATGAGTTTTGATCCATGTAGCGGGTCATCAAAGTTACGTGCACCGGTCAGACCGCCCAGTAAAACAAGGATACCATAGACAAATAAAACCAGCCCGAGGCCCTTGAACAGTTTGCGCCAGCCCGAGGCCCCTTCCTTGATCTGTTCGAATGCCCCCATGTAAACGGCGGTGACCATAAACAGGATGGCCCACAGGCTCATGAAGACGACACTGTCCAGGATGCGCTCAAGGAATACAATCGCGACAGCCAGCAGGATAATACCGGCGGCGCCCTTGACGTTATCCATCCATGTTCCGGCGTGAGGCAGTAGTTTGCCTCCTCCCGCGCCGACAACGAGCAGGGGGGCGCCCATACCATTGGCGAGGGCAAACATGTAGAGGAAACCCAGCCCCGGGTCATGTGATGCGGCGGCACCGGCGATGGTAGCGATCAGGACGGGGCCACCACAGGGGCCAACAATCAGGGCGGATAGCACGCCCATGACAGCAACACCGATCAGGGAACCCCCTTTTTGTTTGTTGCTGATCTCGTTCAGTTTGGACTGTAACACGCTGGGTATCTGGATGTTGTAGAAACCGAACATCGACAATGCCAGCAAGACAAACAGGCCGGAGAAACCTGCCAGTACCCAGGGTTTCTGCATCTGTGCCGTAATATTGCTGGCCTCGCCGGTATAGCCGAATATGGCACCGATAACACCGAACGTGAGCGCCATGGCTTCAATGTAGACAAGCGACAGCATGAAACCCTTGGTCGCAGTGACTTTGTGCCCGTGCCCGACAATGATGCTGGAAACAATCGGGATCATCGGATACATGCAGGCGGTAAAGGCGAGCAGCAGTCCAAAGCCAAGCAGGCTGGACACAATGACAAGCAGGTTTCCATCCCTGAAAAGGTGTACCAGTTTTTCTTCTTCACTGAGATGGTCGTCATCGTCACGCGTTGCAACCGCCACCGGGGCAACCGGGGATGACGTGGTGATCGTGCTGCTGGTTGCTGTCGGGTCAAAGCTTACCTTTTTAAAGATAGGCGGGTAACACAGACCGGCCTCTGCACAGCCCTGGTAGACCAGTTCTATTTCGACCGGTTTACCTTTCAGGTTGCCGATGACAGGAATCTGTGCCGTAACCTCCTTATGGAATACCTTGATGTCCCCGAAGTATTCGTCATGTTTGGTCTCACCGTCAGGCAGAATAACCTTGCCCAGACTGATGCCCTCGGGTGCATTTTTCAGGCTAAACCGCATCTTGTCACGGTACATGTAGTAGGTATCGGCGATTATCCAGTGTGCAACCAGGGTCTGGTTGTTACCTGTCCGTGTACTCAGAATAAAGGCCTTGTCGGGCTCAAGGAACTGCTCTTCCTCCAGGCCCATGTTCTTGCCAAGATCGGTAATCGCCTGCAGGGGGTTGGCCCTGGCCGACACTGCGGGCAGCTTGATCTTTATTGTTTGCTCATAGGGTGGATAGCAGATGCCAAGATCGGCACACCCCTGTGAACGGGTGATCAGCTTCATCCCGGTTACCTGTCCACTGACGGTATAGGGAACCTTGATCACAAGTTTGCCACGATGGGTTTCAACTTCGCCGAAGTAGGGGTCTTTTTTGATCTTGCCTGCCGGTATCACCGGGGTGCCCAGCTCAACGCCTTTTGTATCGGTACGGAAGGAAAATTTGTCGTGATACAGGTAATAGTCCTTGACGACATTCCACTCAACCAGCAGGGTATTAGCATCTTTGGCCTTGGCTGTTACCGGGAATGCCTGTGCCGGCAAGAGGGGTTCTTCCTCGGCCAGCAGGGTTCCGGGCAATAGCAGTAACAGGGCAAAAAGGGACGCTAACAGTTTTTTCATTATAGTTTACCTGTGGAGTTGTCGATCCAGTCCAGATAGTCACTGAGACCACCAGATATTGGGACTGATATTATCTCGGGAAGTTCATAGGGGTGCAGGGATTTGATTCTCGCTTCCACCCTGGAGTACAGATCAGACCGCGTTTTTATCAATAAAAGGACCTCGGTTGCGGTCTCCCGCTTGCCTTGCCATTGATAAATCGACGTCAGGCCCGCCACGATATTGACGCAGGCGGCCAGGCCTTCGTCAATCAGCGCATTGGCAAGCCTGGTGGCACTTTCCTGGTCGGGGCAGGTATTGAGGATAATCTGATATTCTGTCTGCACATTCATATAGTATTAATTAATGATGGACATAGCCTAACTGCTGGGAAAAGGCTTGTCACTGTGTTATCACGTGATTTAGAGTGTCTGTATGGATCTTCGAATCTTCATTTTTCTGTTGTTTATCGGTCTACCGTTGCTCGAGATATACCTGCTGATCGAGGCCGGTTCCGCCATCGGGGCGATACCGGTCATCTTTATCATTGTTTTTACAGGTGTTTTAGGTGCATTGCTGCTTAAACACCAGGGAACCTATAGCCTGTCCCGGATACGAAAAAGCATGGAAAGGGGTGAAATTCCGGCCATGGCAATGTTCGAGAGTGTCTTTATATTTGCCGCAGCCATCCTGTTGCTGGTGCCGGGTCTGATTACCGACACCCTGGGGATTTTTTTCCTGATTACACCGTTGCGACGTCTGATGATAGGAAAAGTCATGGGTTTGTCACGTTTTACCACCGTTGCCACCCACACACAAAAACCGCCGGATGACGATGATACCCCCCCGAGCAGCAGGGTCATCGACGGGGAATGTAAGCGCGAGGATTGAATACCGGGCCAAAAACCCACTGCAAGCTGCCTTGTCGGGCGCCAATTGGCAGGCTTGTGAACCGGGCCGCAATTAAAAAATAAAGATCAGTCTTGACAGTATAATCAAAGGAACCTAGCCGAGTTGTCCAAGCAAGAGTTGTGCTGCCAGACCGATCCCGAGTGTGGATAACAGCGCAATGATCCACACCAGTGTGATCAACGGTGCCGGTGCAGTCACCGGGTCATTTATTGACTTGATATCAGCAGCAGCGGCAGACAGACCACTATCGCGGCGCCGTTGATACATCGGAACCACGATGCGCAGATAAACTGCCAGTGACAGCACACTATTAAGAATAGCCACAACCGTCAGCCACAAAAAACCGGCATCAATGGCAGCACCAAACAACAAAAACTTGCCCACGAAGCCAGCCAGTGGCGGAATACCGGCCAGTGACAAAAGAAACACCACCATCGCCACGCCCAATGCAGGGTTTTTTCGCCCGATGCCGTAAAATGTCTCAAGGGTACGGCCGGCTTGCATCACAACTGCAAAGGCCCCCAGGTTCATCGCGGCATAGGCGGCTGCAAAAACAATCAGGGATTTCAGTGCTAAAGGACTCGCACCTACCGCGACCACACCCAGCAGAAAATACCCCGCCTGGGCGATTGATGAATAGGCCAGCAACCGCACTACATTGTTTTGTACCAGTGCCGCAAGATAACCATAGGTCATGGTCAATACCGCGACCACTGCGATGATCAGAGACCAGGCCGTCACCATGGGTATATCCCGAACGATTTGTGCAAAAGCCATGATGGCGCCAATTTTTGGAACCACCGACAGGTAGGCTGCAATGGATAAGGGGGCACCTTCGTAGGCATCCGGCGCCCAGAAATGAAAGGGTACCAGCGATGCCTTGTAACCCAGACCTATAATGACGGCCATCAGGCCAATAACAGCGATAACCGGTTTTGTCTGAAGGGTTGCCAGCTCACTAAAAAGTGTAGAACCCGTGCCACCGAACCAGTAACTGAGCCCAAAAATCATCACACTGGTGGTGACAGATGCGAATACAAAAAATTTCATGGCGGCTTCGGTTGCAATATCATTGCGTGGACAGGCAACCAATGCAAAGGATGCCAGGCCGGACAACAAAATACCCAACACCAGTAACATGCTGTCACCAGCACCGGCCAGTAATACCGAAGCCAGACTCACCAGACAAACCAGAATATAAACAGTGCCTTCACGATCGCTTCCGGCGAGTTCTGACCGAGCCAGCAACAGAGACAACACGGTTGCTGGCAGCAGGATAAGTTTGGCCCAGACACTGAGCATATCGACACGAAATGTACCGCCGAATACACCCGTGTCCACGCCAAGCAAAGGCAAGGTCTGAGCGGTGGCGAGCAGCAGACCAATGATCGTCACCGTCAATACGGTACGGGGAAAACGCAGCATTTCGGCTATCAGTGCCACCACCACCGTTAACAGTATAATGATCTCGGGGATCAGCAGGGCAAGATCATGTCCCATCAGAGCTGTAATGCCGAGGTGGTCTTGTGAATAATATCAAGTACCCAGGCCGGGGCAATGCCCAGCACAATGATAAGTACCAGCAGTGGGCCAAGAGCGAGCAGTTCGCGATAATTCAGGTCAGACATGGTTGCCGTTGTCCATTTCTCACCCGTCTCACCCAGAAAAACACGGGCGATGGCACGAAGATACAGACCGGCCGTAATCACAATGCCAAGAATGACAATGATAGCAACGGGTTCAACTTGTAGTGTGGCGAGGAAAATCTGGAACTCGGCCGGAAAGTGTGCCAGTCCTGGTAATCCCAGTGAGGCGAATGCAGCAAGCACGAACGACCAGCCGAGCATGGGTACGACCTTCAGTAAACCTCCGAACTGACCCATTTCCCGGGTATGAGCGCGGTCCTGTAACATGCCGACCAGAAGGAACAGCGCCCCGGTGACCAGCCCGTGGCTGACCATTTGCAAGACCGAGCCGTCCAGTGCGGTGGCTCGAATTGCCGGCTCGGTTGCCAATGCCGCAATCGCCACCCCGACGATGATATAACCCATGTGGTTGATCGAGGTATAGGCAACCATGCGTTTGAGATCGCTTTGTGCCAACGCGGCAAAGGCACCATAAAGTGCTGCGATGACACCAAATACCAGAATGACTAACCCCGCCTCGCGAAAGGCATCCGGTGTCATCTGCAAGGCGAAACGCACCAGGCCATAGGTACCGAATTTTAACATCACCCCGGCGAGGATCACGCTACCTGCAGCCGGTGCCTGAACATGGGCCGCAGGCAGCCAGGTGTGGAACGGGAACACAGGTGTCTTGACTGCAAAAGTAATCAGCATCGCCACCAGTGCAAGCATGGCTGCAATGCCCTCCAATGGTGGATTGCTGATCCAGACTCGCATATCGAAGGTATGCGGATCACTGCCGAGGTACAGGCCAAGAATGGCGAGCAGTAACGGCAGGCTGCCGAGAAAAGTGTATATAAAAAACATCAGTGCTGCGCGTTGACGATCTTCATGCCCCCATTGCGCAATCATGAAGTACATGGAAACCAGTGACACTTCAAAAAAAACGTAGAATAGAATGGCGTCCAGCGCAGTGAAGGCACCAATTGAGGCCGTCTCCAGCAACAGCATCAATGCGACAAAGGCATGAGATTGTTTGCGCACCCTGGCGGAATAAATGAAGGTTACGAAGAACAATATTGCCGTTAGCAACACCAGAGGCAAACTGATGCCATCCACGCCGACACGGTATGCCGCGCCAATGGATGGCATCCAGTTTATTTGTTCGAACTGGGCAAATCCGGTTTCATTAACACCACGCGACCACATCAAAATGGCTCCCAGCAGTGTCAGTCCACTGGTAACAATACCGATACCGTGTACAGCTTGCGCCGGTGCCTTGCGTATGAATAAAACAAACAGCGCCCCGAGTAGCGGTAGAAAAACAGTGATAGATACGATTGGATACACTTAACAGGCCCCCTTATTGATAAACCAGCAAAGTGATCAACATGAACACCAGGATCATCGCACTGGCGACTATGCTGATGGCCAGTTCCTTGTGTATCAGACCGCTTTGCAGCGTGCGGGCCTTACCACCAAGATTGACCATGCAACGCACAAAAGAAAATATTATTCCATCGATACCCTGTTCATCATTTAGGCGCACGGCCTGGCCAAGCCTGAGCCCCGCCCGACCTGTTGCGAGCACACTTTCATACAGAAGACGTTCCAGTTTTTCGCAAGTGCGGGCAATAAAAAACACTGGACGAATAATCAAGTTATCGAAACCACCGGCTATCGCAAAGCCTTGCCTAGACCAGGGTAGCAGCGGGCCGAGCAAACGGTGTACAGGAACGAACCAGCCGAGCGCCAGGCCGCATAAGGCCGCGCTTAGCCCGAGTACCACGGGGAGAAACTGAACCTGGCTATTTTCGGGTAGCCGGGCACCCAGTAATGACTCTACAGCAGGAAAGGCGGCCCCCAGAATAATGGCCAGAAAAACCAGCCCGGCCAGTCCCGCGCCCATCCAGGCAAGACCATCCACAGACCGGCTTTTTCCGTTCCCTTGCCAAAGGAGTCGCAGCGCCCTGGCCATATAACTTCCGGTTAGCAAGGTACCGGCCAGCGCGAATGGTAACAATATCCAGATATTGGCCGAGTTCATGGAGGCCGCAATGATGGCATCTTTGGAGAAAAAGCCGCTCAACGGCGGGACACCCGCCAATGCCAGTGCTGCCAGCACGAAACCGGAAAATATCTTTGGCCGGTCACGTCCAATCCCTCGCAGTTTATCCAGCACCGTGCTGTCGCGGCTGTGCTGAAACACTCCTGCGCCAAGAAATAAACTGCTTTTTATTGCTGCATGTGCAATGAGATGCAGCAATGCGGCCATGGGCACACCCGCCCCCACGGCAACCAGCATCAAGCCATACTGACTGGAGGTGGATGCTGCCAGCATGCGTTTGAGATCTGATTCGCCCAGTGCCATCAGGCCGGTCACGACGGTGGTAACGCCACCTACGATTCCGATTACCAGTAATGTCTCGGGTGGCAACATCGGTGCAGTACGAATCAGCAGAATCGCACCTGCCGCAACCAGCGTGGCCGAGTGCAACAATGCCGATACCGGCGTCGGACCTGCCATCGCACGTTGCAACCAGTCATGCAGAGGTGTCTGAGCGGATTTACCCATCGCTGCAATCAACAACAGTAAGCCGGCAGCAACGGCTAACCCCCCGCGGGTGTCCAGTGTGGCCGCAATATCAGTGCTACCTGCACTGGTTACAAGAATAAATGTTGCAATGTAAAGCCCCAAATCAGCGCTACGGGTAACCAGAAAGGCGCGAGTGGCGGCCGTTTTGACGCCAGGTTTGCTGTACCAGAAGCCAATTAACAAATAACTGCTCAGGCCAATGAGTTCCCATGCTGACAACAGCAATATCCAGTCACCGGCCAGCACCAGTGTCTGCATGGCTGAGGCAAACAACAACAGGGTGGCAAAGAAACGTACCTTCTCATTGTCCTTTTTCATGTAACCAACTGCATAAACCATTACCAGGCTACAGACCACGGCGACCAGGGTTGAAAGCAGAGCCGTCAAGGGTGTGGCAACCAGGCGCAGCGGCATATCCGGCAGCCCGGGCAAAATTAATTCACTACCTCGGCCATTAAAGGCATCTGTCAGTAACCCCAGGCTGGCAAGCAAACCGGCGGCGGCACCCAATAGCGCCAGAGCAGCGGGTTGCCGACGCAGCAACATGGTCAGCAGTGCCATAGAAAGGGGCGCGAGAATGGCAATGGCGATGAGATTCATCCCTTCAATTCCGCTGCTTCTTCCATTTCCACCGAGCCTTTCGCCCGGAAGCGGGCGATGGCGACTCCAAACCCCACGGACATCTCGATGGCCATCACCGTCATTATGATCAACACGAACATTTGCCCGGCCGGGTTATCCGGGTGCAGGTACCGCCAGAACGCTAACATATTGACCATGGCTCCGGCCAGAACCAGTTCCACACCCATCATGATCATGACCAGATTGGTCTGTGATAATGCACCGTAAATGCCAACGCCAAACAGGGCAGCGCCAGCAATCAATGCAATGACCAGTTCAGGGCCCATTATTGACTCACTTTTTTAGCCGGTTGAATCGCAACCGCCGTGGCGGCAATCATCGCGGTCAGGATAGTAATGCCCGCCATTTCAAAGATCAGCATCGAACGACCCAGCAGCTCCAGACCAAGGTCTACAGTCTGTTGTGCTGCATCAGGAAACGTATTTGCCATGGGCCCCCAGTCAACGAACACCGCGATCATCACGGCAGCCACAAATGAAACAAAACCCGTTACTAATGACAGGCGCTTCTGGTGGGTCATTTCCATTTCACCCAGCCCGCCGGGATCCATCATGAACATCACCATGAAAATGGCCATGATGCTCATTTCAGTGGCCATCATCATGATTTGCAATACACCCAGGAATTCTGCCTGCATGCTGAGAAACATCGCACCGAGTGCCGTCTGTGAAAATAGCAGTGCTAACGCAGAACGCACCATCGAAAAAGTACGGAATACCACGATACCGAACCACACTGCCGCGAGTCCGAAAAAAGCAATAAAGAACATTTGTGCCGTCATCATGGAAACTCCAGCACCAGAATGCCGACTATTAAAATATTTATCAGCGCCAGCGGTATGCCCAACATCCAGCACCAGGAAAGTAAATGTGCCTCACGGATACGTGGCATGTAACGTCCGGCCAGTAACATGGTTGCAGTAACCACCAGTATTTTAATCGCACTCCACGCCCAGGGTGGCAGCCATGGCCCCTGCCATCCACCCAGATAAAAGATAGCCGTGGCGGATGCCAGTGTAATAATCAATACCAGCCGCCCCAATCGAAACACCGCCAGCCGTGCGCCGGTATACTCTGCTTCCACGCCTCCGGCCAGTTCACCTTTGGCAATCATCATATCGAATGGCGGCAGAAATGCCAGCGCCATGGAGGCGACGAAAAACAACACAAAACCCAATGGCTGGTAAATAATGTTCCACAGGCCAAGCTGCGAAACCACAATCTGTGTCGACAGTAATGACTCGGCGCGCATCGCAACTGCAGTGATCGGCATCACGATTAACATGGCATAAGCAATAAGCTGGCCCAGAAAACGCCAGCCGCCAATCATGGCATAAGCACCGTCCGGGCCCCAGCCTGCCATCAGCAAAGCGACCAGCACATACACCAGTGCAGCATTGATGAACAATGCACCCGTGGCAAGTTCGGTAATAATCAGATCGGGGGTTAGCGGTATAACGGTTGCGGCCAGCAACGCTGATAACAGCAATAATACCGGGCCGACCTCAAAGAAAATCCGATCGGGTTTGCGTGGCACAATGGATTCCCGCCCCAGCAAGGCGATGGTGGCATACAATGGTGCCGCCAGCCGAAAACGTCCGTTGCTGATCCATGCCTCGAGTACTGCAACAAAGTAAGCGCCCGCTATCAACAAAAGTAAAACAAGGAGAGTGGTCATAACCGTATCTCCCAGGGTGACAGATCCAGGGAGCCGACAGTAACCAGCGCATCACCCAGTTCCTGTTGTGCGGTCAGTTTTTCGATCAGACCGAGATGAAATGTCGACGGTGTTGCCAGTTGCACTGTTTTTACCCGGCCATTCTCCAGGCCCAGTTGCAAACGGGCCAGTCCACGGGGGGTCTCGATCACCGCTTCCCCGTCTCCGCTTGCCTCGTCGATATTGTTTGTTGCAAAAACATGACAGGCACTCATTGCCGAGTCGATCGTAATGCCTGCCTTTTCAATAAGTGCAAGGCTATGGCCGATTTCGTCTACACGAAGTTGCAAACGCGCCCGAACATCACCATCTTTTCCACCGGCTGGCGTGAAGCCGAGGTCGCCATATATTTTATCATTATTACGCACATCATTATTAATCCCTGAGGCACGAGCCACGGGACCAAACAATATCTTGTCGGTATCGGCACCCAGCCTGCCAATGCCCGTCGTGCGGGATTTTAATAATGGCGTGTGTTGCAATCGTCCGGACAGGTCCAATATAGCGGCCTTCAAAGCCACAATCTGTTTTATGTCCGCATGCAGAAAGTCCTGTTGTAATGAAGTGGCACGACGCAGCAACCAGTCGAAGCCGGTTTGTCGTCCGAACAATGCCAGCCAACCCAGATGACTCACGATACGTTCCCGCTCCACAGCAATGGCACGTGCCCTGGCAATCTCCGTATCGATATCCAGCCCACCAGCATTTTCGATGGCTAAACAGGCGAGGACTTGATAGCAAACCGGTGCCAGGGGCTCCAGTTTTGCGAGCCGTTCGGTAAATTTGTTGATATCCATTGCAGACTGTAACAGTAACGGCTCATTTCCAGTCATCGTACCGGCACGGGAGCCTGCTACCGTGTCACCATCGAGTGTCAGCGTCAGCAACAGACCGCCCGGTAAACCCGGGAAAAAGGGCCCGAATGGAACGTCAATCCAGTCCATTGGCAAACCATCACTGCTACGAGGCAGGTCCATGGTCACATCAATCATCGACATGAATGCCATGTCATTATGGCCCATATCACCATGGCTCATGCCGGCGTGATCGTGATGTGTATTTTGTGTCTCACGGGGTTCCAGGGTCATGCCGCACTTCGGACAGGAGCCCGGCTCATTCTGTATGACCTCCGGGTGCATCGGGCAGGTGTATTCGACGGTGGCTTCGCGATCCATGCCGGAATAATCAACACCCTCCATTTTTGGGTGTTCAGTATGAGCATGCATCATCCTTGCCTGTGCATCACGTGGTATCAGATTCATGCCACACTTTGGGCAGGAGCCCGGCTCATCCTGAATAATTTCAGGGTGCATGGAACAGGTGTATTCAATACGGGTTTGTAACATTGGTGCATCAAAGTCTGAAACAGCGGGGTTGAACGCCCCCTCTGCCAGCGCAATACGCAGCCGACGCACGCCTTCCATGAGACCCTGTTGTGAAACATCGGCCAGAATATCGGCCTCAGGTAATGGAGACAGTTCCGTTGTACCAATGCCAAACAAAACCCGTGGACGCATCATTTGTGCGTAGACCACCGCAGCGGCCTCGCACAGTGCAGGGGAAATCTTGCCAACCACCAGCAGAACACTGGCATGGCGTGGACTCGCAACAATATGCATCCCGGTCGCTTCGATATCCAGCCCGTATACGCCAGCAATTTCGGGTCCGGGAATAAGGTACACACCGAGATCTTGTGCCATCGACAAGGCAACTAACCGGCGTAGACCTGAAAGTGTTGCCAGACGCGCCCCGGCGATCATTTATTGTCTCCTTAGCGCACCCTGACTCCAGCCATATAACAGGCCCAGAAACAGGATTGCCAGGAAAACACCCATATCAAGCAGGGCAACGAGCCCCACTTGTTTATACACCACGGCCCACGGATACATAAAGGCCATTTCCATATCAAAGGCTAAAAATAATAACGCATACCCGTAATACCGTGCGTGGTAGCGAACCCAGACCGGATCCCGTGATAACTGGCCAGCCGTGGCGGGAACGTCCTTGCCGGGTTCTTGTCGTGCCTTCCCGAATGTGCGGGCAAGCGCATATAGACACAGTACAAACCCGACAGTACCGACAATCAGGCCCAACAATAGCCCATATTGTTGCAAGCTACTCATTTTAATATTTTTTTATTATGTTCAACATTGCGTGGGTAGAATGAGCCATGTTGTATGTTGCTTCCGGATCAGTTAAAACAACGCCAACTATATATTACTTCTGTACTGAGTGATATTTGATTCATGAACGCCAACCGGATATCTCTTTGCCTGTTCTGCAAAATACCATCAGTTTTCACTTGTGTGGAAAATGAAAACAATCTGTTACAGACGAGAACCCGTTTCTGTCGTATATTTTATTTGTGGCTAATCCAGTGGTCTAACAACTTAGTATTGATGGGTTCAGCGTTGCTGTGGTGTTTCGCGACCAGGCGCCGTGCGCAGGCAATGGCCTGGTCCTTGTCAAGCACGGCAACACCGTCGCGGGACACCACAGAAGCGCCCGAAGGGTTGGCCTGTCAGCGTCCATGGCTACGTTGTGCCTCTCGCAAAGGACTATGGCCATTCGCTTCGAGGCGCGCCTTGCCATGGACGCTGACAGGCCAACTGAACCCATCAATACTAAGTTGTTAGACCACTAGGCCCCATCGTTGTCAGTATGACATTCAGCCCGGCATTCACACCCTTTTTCGTACAATTCGTCACGTCGCAGACCCACCACCAGCGGTTCACGGTCATGCCCTGCCAACACTTGATAAACATTAATGCTGCCATCATCAAAGTAGTAGGCAGAGCCCGACATATAAAGTCGCCACACCCGATAGGTCGCCTCGCCGACGATATCAACTGCCTGCTCCTTGTTTGTTTCCAGCGCCTTGATCCATCGCCGTAGTGTCAGTGCGTAGTGGCGGCGCAATCCTTCCACGTCGACAATCTCAAAGCCGGCATTTTCCATGGCGCAGATAACATTGTTAATACGCGCCAGTTCACCATCAGGGAATACATAACTGTTAATGAAGCGGGTGATGGGCGTATCCTGCCAGCCGGTATCATTGGTGATGCCGTGATTGAGAAATAATCCGCCCGGTGCCAGCACCCGTTTGATGGTGTTGAAATAAGTCGGAAAGTTGGCGACCCCGATGTGCTCGAACATGCCAACACTGACCACCCGGTCATATTGGGCATCGGCGGGCAGGTCAACATAATTGCGTAATTCAATCGACACCTGGTCTTGCAAACCTTCGTTATGTATTCGCTGCTGTGCGTAGTTGAACTGCTGTTCGCTCAGTGTAATACCGTGGGCCTTCACGCCATACTGTCGTGCCGCCCAACAGATCAGCGCACCCCAGCCGCAGCCAATATCCAGCAAGGTCTGATCCGGTGTCAGGCGCAACTTGCGGCAGATATAATCCAGCTTGTCTTGCTGGGCGCTTTCCAGTGTCTGGTCGACACCCGAAAAATAGGCGCAGGAGTAGACCATTTCCCGATCCAGCCATAAATGATAGAAATCGTTGCCGACGTCATAATGGTGGGAGATACTCTTTTTTGTATTCTTTCGACGACTGCGACCTGCGCGTATGGCGTGCGCTTTTTTGTCATGGTGGAGATGTGGCAGCTTGAAGGCTTGACGGATTACCTGCAACCGGGTTGACCAGGGCAGATCCAGATCCCGGATATAGCAGACCATGTCAAACAGACATTCGGAGTCGCCTTCGATATCGGCATCCCCGGTCAGATAGTCTTCAGCCAGGTGTACCACATTCCGGTAGAAAACCAGTTCACGCAATACCCAGGGCTGGTTGAAAATTACCGTACAGGGTGCATTTGATTGCCCCACAGCCAGTTTTCCATCCCATAATCGTACGGCAACCTGACCGTGGTAGTCGGCCAGGATTATTTTCAGAATCAGATGCCCTGCTGAGGCGTCAGACGATTGATTACCGGAAGGGTTCTTCATGGAAATCCCTCTTTGTGGAACAGTTTTTAACATAGTATACCCATCGCAGCATGATTTTCAAAATATTGAGAGACGAGTCTTAATAAATGAGCCCGGTCAAGCCGGGCTCTGTTGATTAAGTGACGTGCCTGTCACTATGTTTTTGGTCCGTTTTTGACGGTTGTATCTGCGTGGCAAGGGTAGTTACCGGTAGCCTGACTGTTGTCAGCATGGTGACTTGTTTCCGGATGCTGGTTTTGTGCAGGCTGTGTATGCATTCCCCCATAAGTGCCCTGCTGTACTGTCCTGTCGTGCATATTGCCATGAGTGTCCTGACGGGTGTTAATCGACTGGCTGGTTTGTCCCATCATACCGGTACCGGTTTGTCCCATCATGCCAGTGCTGGTTTGCCCCATCATGCCGGTACTCTGAGTATTGCCCATGTGTCCGTTATTCTGGGCAAAGGCCATGGTTCCCATTGCCAAACCCAAACCGGCGACGGTGCCGATGACTGCTGTTAATACTGTTTTACTGTTCATAATGATTCTCCTTTTGTCGAGATAAAAATTTATTTCACAGTATTATTAAAGCAGTCGCATGTAACGCAGGCATGTCGGTAACAGGCGTTTTTGTAACAGAGCCTGTCTGACCGGGAAACTGTTACAATATGTTACAAAATAAATAATGATTCGCTACAGGATCTTATATAAATAAGATATATGAACAACGAAACGCATAAAGACCATATTCTGGTAGTGGATGATGACACCGAGATCCGCCAGCTGTTAAAGACGTATCTGGAAAAACAGGGTCTTCGCGCCAGCACCGCCATAGATGGTAAAACGATGTGGCGCATGCTGGATAAAACGGCGATTGATCTGGTTGTGCTGGATCTGATGCTACCTGGCGAGAGCGGTCTCAGTCTGTGTCGTAAACTGTGCGCCAATGTACAAATTCCGGTCATCATGCTGACTGCACTTGGCGAGGAAACCGACAGAATAGTTGGTCTGGAGATGGGTGCGGATGATTATCTTGTCAAGCCTTTTAACCCGCGTGAGTTACTGGCGCGCATCCACAGTGTATTGCGTCGTGCACGTGCTTTTCCGGACAACCTCGATCAGGCACCCGCCAAAGGGCTGATATACTTTGCCAACTGGACCCTCGATACCGTCGCCCGCCATCTGATTTCCACCGATGAGGTCGTTGTACCGCTGAGTGGTGGTGAATATCGTTTACTACGGGTGTTTCTTGATCGTCCAAACCGGGTATTAAGCCGCGACCAGTTACTGGAGCTTGTCAGCGGCAAACAGGCCTTGCCATTTGACCGCAGCATAGACGTGCAGGTCGGGCGCTTGCGCCGCAAACTGGGTGATGACAGTCGTGAACCGCGCCTGATCAAAACCGTGCGCAGTGCAGGCTATGTTTTCACCGAAACCGTTCGGGCGGAGGCGTGATGCATTTTTTACCACAATCACTGTTTGGCCGTCTGGCACTTATTCTGTTTTTTGGCCTGCTACTGGCACAGCTGGCAAGCACTGTCATACAGTTTCGTGATCGTGGCCAGCGGTTGTTTCAGGCCAGCGGTTTGTATAGCTCGGAGCGTATCGCCGAAATTGTGCGCGTGCTGGATGGTAGTAACGTCATCGAACGCAAACGGCTGGTGTCCATACTTAATATACCGCCACTACATGTCTCGTTGACAACTCCCGCATGGCCAGGGCCGGACAAAATGGTCGAAAGCTGGCCGGTCAACGAATTTCGTCAGCGGTTGCAGCGCCAGTTAGGTAAAAAATATCCAATACGTGTAGCCATCAGTGATCGACCAAACGCTGATAACATGCCAGGTATGCATAATGCCGGCGAACATAATATGCAACATATGCAAGGCATGGGTATGGGCATGGCATTACCTGATGCGCTGGTATTTTTTGCCCAGGTAAAATTAAGTGATGGCACCTGGGTATCTTTCGAAAACAGCATTGCCGGGGAGGTGTTTGCAGATTCTTCCACACTGCTGCTGACGCTGGCGTTTTTGATCGCGGCGGTATTATTCGTATCACTGCTTGCCGTGCGCTGGGTGACCCGCCCGCTGACCATGCTAACCCGGGCTGCCGATAAACTGGGTGGTAACATCAACCAGCCACCGTTGCCGGAAACCGGTCCCATGGAGGTACGCCATGCGGCCAGGGCATTCAATTCCATGCAGACCCGGTTGCAAAAATTTATTGAGGACCGAACAAGATTGCTAACGGCAATCTCACATGATCTGAAGACCCCGATTACACGTATGCGATTACGTGTCGAGATGCTTGACGATACAAAACAACGTGCCGGTTTCACAAAAAACCTGGATGAGATGCAACTGATAACATCCGAAACACTGGATTTTCTACGTACTGATAACGCCCGCGAGTCATTGCAAGCCATCGACATTTGCGCATTACTGGAGGCAATAAGGGATGACGCGGCTGAACTGGGCCAACACGTTGATATCGGCCCCTGCGTGTTGAAACCCTTCCATGCCCACCCACAGGCACTAAAACGTTGCATCGGAAATCTGGTTGAAAATGCCATCAAATACGGTGGTAACGCCAGAATATCCATTCACGACAGCGAGCGGGCACTGGTCATTACCATCAGCGATTCGGGGCCTGGTATCCCGCAGGATAAACTGGAAACTGTATTTGAACCGTTTTACCGGCTGGAAACATCGCGTAGCAGAGAAACCGGCGGTAGTGGCCTGGGCCTGAGCATTGCCCGCAATATTGCATTGTCGCAGGGTGGAAACCTGCAACTGGTTAATAACCCGAAGGGTGGATTACAGGCCATCCTGACGCTGTTGCGTAATAATAAATAGATTATACTTAACGATTTTGATAACGGTTCAAGTCAAACAACCCCGATAAAACAGGCTTGTTTCGCTTGTAATTATCCTGAAACCAGTCGGCCAACTCCCAGAATAAGGGACTGGTTCGCCGGACACCATACTGATCAACAAATCTTTCATAATCCTTGTCATTGCGTATTGCCGCACAACGGCTGGAGAATTCTTCAATATCTGACAATGCCACAGAGAAAAAGAAGTTGGGATAGGAGCCTTCCAGCCACTTCACCACTGTCATCGTATCGCGGTCAATATCGGCACGATCCCGTTCACGCTCATCGGCCAGAAATGAGGTGACATTTTTATATGCCTTATTTCGTATCAGGCTGTAGGTAAGGTCATCTTCCGGTTTATCTGCCTTAACCCGCACAAAGGCAACATCGGGAAAGGCATGCAATTGTTCACCCTGTAGTTGTGCAACCTTGATCATCGCACGGTCCGCACGTTTCACGGCAGCCTCTGCCGGCAGGTTTTTACATTCGACGCTGCCACAATGGTTCATGGCCTTTGCAGGCTGTGCCAAAGGGCCAAGCCGGCCTTTGATACGTTGATAAAGCTCTTGCTGTGGATTACCTGTCTGGTAACCCTTCACCGACTCCGTGCGCAACCATTCCTGCGGGGCAGAAAATAATTTTTCAATACTGCTTCGTTGGCCAATATACCATTTATCACGGATTTCTTTTCGTCGGCTTACCGGTAAAAAAGCCAAAAATGAGTCCTCACCCTCCATGCGCAGGAAATCCATGTAGATTCTGGTGCTCATTCGATGACCTATGTTGCCATAGATGTTGAAACCAGCCACCAGTAAATAATGAATACGCTCAAGCAAGGGGAAATCAATGACCCAGGTTGTTTCCGGACTACTGCCGACCAGTCCGTAAGCTACCGAGCCACTGTCAAAATGTCGGAATACAGTCAATGCAGCATTGGGGTTTGTGCCGCCCCCATCCCAGATAAAATTCATGGCATGACCCAGCTCGTGGGTACCCATTTTCTTGAACCAGGCCTGCTTGCTCTCCATGTAACGCCGTTGTCCTTTCCAGTAATCTGTCCAGATACGCAATAAATCAAGGTTATTATCAAAATCTGCAGGTAGCTGCAGTTCATCTGCCATATTTTCTATGAACTGACCGTTGTTGGCAATTATCGGTTGATCCGGATTAAAGAAAACCACCCAAAACTGATCTTCAATAACATTCAGTGCAATCTGCCCGCGGCAAACCGGCCCCTTGATAAATCCCTCAATAAAAAAATGTGCATCATCCAGCATAAAACGATATCGTGACACTGCCGGGATGGCGGCAAAAACCTTAAATGGATTGGACGCAATTTCCGTTTCATAGGAAGGCAATCGGGATACGCTGTAATCGGGCACCAGAAAAAGTTCACGAAAACGTTGCAGGCGCTTATCAGAGAATTCATAAACGATGTGATTCTTGGCAACGATGCTTGGGTGATACTGTAACAGGCGGTAATAAAAAGGACTGTTGCCCGGGTCATCATTGGGTCGCAGTGTTGCGATCTCATTGATCACCTTACCCGGTGGCGTTGTCGAACGCACCAGGCGGTAGAACTCGTGCGCCGGTGACCCGGCAAAATGTATATGTGCATGAAAAAGATGTTCATAGAGGTAGCGATTGACTAACCGTTGCTTACCGGATGGCTGATTGAAAAAAGACTCCCACTGGATTATCTGCGGACGCACTGTCGCCGAGGGGCCAGCGGGGGGTGGTACCTGTGAACCCCGGGCGATCCAGGAAACCAGTGTCCGGTACTCCGGGTCTGATAAATCCGGCATGGCATAGGGCATTCCCCACAGCGGATGTTCCTCAGTAAATTCCTCAATCGAATCCAGTTTTGGACACGTCTGCTCACGGTTCAGCTTCAGGGTGAAACTGCCCGGCAATTTATTAACACGGGGTTGTGGATGTTGTTTTTTCAGGCGCAGCAGGTGGTACAGTACCGAGTTGTGCAGGTTGTCCTCAGGGCTTTGCGTGCCTTCATTGAGTACAGGGTAAAATCCACGAGAACGCCACTGTGCAGTACTTTTGGCATCAATAAACAGGCGGGTAGGAGGAATGCTCGTTATCCGTCGGGCCTCATAAATGCGCTCTTCACTGGCACCACGCTGCAGACCTTCAATGGAGGAAAGTTTTAACTGGCACGGGGCATCGTAACAACCATGGCAGACCACACAACGCCGCTCTAATACAGGCTTGACTTGCTGTTCGTAGCTGACCGGGTCAGCAAGCAGAACTGACGACAGTTCCAGCCCGAAATCCCGGGTTTCATTGTGGACAGCGTGCGGCAACCCAAAGACTATATAGATGAATACACCCAGCAACAGGGCAACGGATAAAAGCACCAGGGCCCGGGTATGGTTTGATATCTTTTGCCATCTCATTACAAGTCGCATGTTATCAGATATACCTTCAGGAGAAGCACAGGGAACCTCTGATCAATTCATGAACTCGCATCTTGCACTCAGAAAATCCAGCTTCGTCCAGAATTAATCAGAGGATCCACAGATAATGTATTTTCATATCCCCGTTTTTTGAAGTAAATTATCATGGTTTTAACGGTAAAAAAGAATCGGCCTGGGCCAGTGCCCGGTTGATACTGAACAGTGGATTTTCAGTACCCTCCAGTAATTCGCCGGGTTCAAGTCGCATTGGCGCTCAGCGCCCCGAAACTCATTGCCGAGATGTTGTAAACCGACAAGGTGTAAGGTTTCCCGCATTGCTGCCCGCCCACCCACCGTGATACAGAAACAGGCGTCAGGTTTGGGGGCAGGCGTGACCGAGTGGTTCAGCCAGGCGTATTTTTTGTCATACACATCCAGGTCGGTGCCGAAGGGGTGAACATCCAGGGTATCTTTGGCACGCTCATAAACCAGGCTGCGTTGTTCGCGGGTAAAGGGAATCGCCTCGGTGTCGCTTTCCATCAGATACTGACGGATCTCGGGACGAATACCCTCGAACAGCCAGCGTAAATGCGCCAGCAATGGATAATTTCTTAACAGGTTATGCCGTGTCTGAAAGATATCCCAGACCCCAAGGATGCTCAGCGGTAATGTGATCAGTAGCAACCAGTACCAGATGGAACGCCAGAAGGCACCTGACACAACAGAAAGCAGCGTCATGGCAACAATAAATATGAATGCGGAATAACGCATGACAACTCCGGTTATTAATGGTAATTTTCTGATGAAAATGATACACCAGCCAAATCAGTATAAACCTGTTGCTGGATTCAACCTAGTCGAATCTGGATGCGAAGATGCGCGTGCATGATGGGGTTCAATCCATGCCAGCGAGCCACCAGGCCAATCGGCGCACCCGTCATATCAAGGCAAACTCAACAACAGCAAGAAACATTGCTTCCATGAATTGTACTTATCTCCGGCCTTGTCCTGCTGTTTGCGGTGTCAGCAGACCGACCCGAAACGGAAGGAGGGGTGGTGTGTTCAGTGTCTTCCCGATTTAACAAACATCCAAAGCAGTACGGAAGGTTTTGATGGTAACCGGTCCATCCTCACGAGCAAGCGATGCCACCTCTTGTGTGCCACTGATACAACCAGGGCACCAGGACATTACACTTTTTTTTGAAGGTGATCGACTCTACGAATCCATGTTGGTGGACATCGCCGCTGCCCGCGCCAGCATCCGTCTGGAGAGTTACATTTTTGCCAGTGATGAAATCGGCTGGCGTTTTGCTGAAGCACTGGCCGAACGGGCTGCGGTTGGTGTAAATGTACGCCTGCATCTGGATGCGGCGGGTTTTTTGTCCTGGGGTTCGGGCAAACTTAAAAGCTGGATGCGCAATCAAGGGGTCAAAATACGTGTGTTTCACCGTTGGCAATGGCGTCACCCGTGGCGTTACAACCAGCGCAATCACCGCAAGCTGCTGGTGATCGATGACAACAAGTTGTACATGGGCGGCTTTAATATTCACCGTGAAAGCTCGCGTAATGTTTTTGGTGCCGCACGCTGGCGTGATACCCACCTGTGCCTGAATGGCACATTCGCGCAACTGGCCGGAACCCTGTTCGATGACTTCTGGAAGGGTAAACGTCGTGAGTTACCCATCGAAAAGCATGCAGTAAGTATACTGGTTCCCAACTTTAATCGCAGTTGCAAACAAGTGCTGAAATGTCTTTATACCGACAGCTTCCGGCGTGCGCAACGCTCAATAACCCTGACAACACCTTATTTTGTTCCAGATCGTCATACCCAGAAAAACCTGCAAGCTGCCGCGCAACGCGGTGTTGATGTGCGTCTGCTGGTGCCGCGTAAAAATGATCAACGACTGGTGCAATGGGCATCACGGGCGGCCTATGCGCAATTACTCGATGCCGGGGTTCGCGTTTATGAGTATTTACCGCGTATGCTGCACGCCAAAACAGCCGTGGTGGATGGCGCGTGGGCAACCGTCGGTACGGCCAATCTGGACTATCGCAGCCTGTTTGTGAACCACGAGATAATTCTGGTCACACGGGCCCCGTCATTTTGCGAGCGTCTTGATGCGCAGTTCAGAACCGACCTTGAAGAGAGTGAAGAAATTTGTACCCGTCAATGGACGAAGCGCCCGTGGAGCGCGCACATGGCGGAGCTCATTGGCTGGTTGGCAAGGCGCTGGTTATAAAAGAGACAACCTGGCTGTCTCTGATGTTTCACGGCTTATTACCTGCCCTCTTTTTCCAGATGCCGGCAAGCAGTTGCTGTCCACGATGTTGTCATATCAAATGCCAATAGGGACTTGCTGATATATTTAAATATATTAGAATATAAGACTGTCATATCGCTGGCGGACAACAACAAAAGCAATATTTTTCAGCCCAGCCCCTTGACTCTCGGAAATTTGCCCCTATTATTAGCACTCACTAGACAAGAGTGCTAAAACCAAAGGGGCACTCATTATATTTTTTTAATTAAAACGGTAACTTAATCTTCGAATCTAGGAGAACATTTCGATGAATATTCGTCCCTTACACGATCGTGTGGTCGTAAAGCGTATGGAAGAAGAACGTACTTCTGCAGGTGGTATCGTCATCCCTGATTCTGCAGCCGAGAAACCTGACAAAGGTGAAATCATGGCGGCAGGACACGGCAAGATACTGGAAAATGGTGAAATCAGGGCACTCGATGTCAAGGTTGGTGACCAGGTTCTTTTTGGTAAGTATGCCGGCACAACGATCAAGGTTGATGGCGAGGAATTACTCGTCATGCGCGAAGATGACATCGTCGCAGTCATTGAAGCCTGAGTCTTACAGAATTCTGAAAAGAGGAAATAAACATGAGTGCAAAAGAAGTAAAATTCAGTGATGACGCCCGCTCACGTATGGTGCAGGGCATTAACATCCTGGCCAATGCGGTCAAGGTTACCCTGGGTCCCAAGGGACGTAATGTTGTTCTGGAAAAAAGTTTTGGCGCCCCGACCGTAACCAAAGACGGTGTTTCGGTCGCCAAGGAAATTGAACTGGAAGACAAGTTTGAAAACATGGGTGCGCAGATGCTCAAGGAAGTGGCCTCGCAGACATCCGATGTGGCCGGTGATGGCACCACGACTGCAACCGTTCTGGCCCAGGCCATCATGCGTGAAGGCATGAAGTCTGTTGCAGCCGGTATGAACCCGATGGACCTGAAGCGTGGAATCGACAAGGCCGTCCTTGTTGCAACAGAAGAACTGAAAAAACTGTCTATACCGTGTGAAGACAACAAGGCCATCGCGCAGGTGGGTACCATTTCTGCAAACTCCGACACCGATATCGGTGGCATCATTGCTGACGCAATGGGCAAGGTAGGTAAAGAAGGCGTTATCACCGTTGAAGAAGGTTCCGGTCTGCAAAACGAACTGGAGGTGGTTGAAGGTATGCAGTTCGACCGCGGCTATCTGTCTCCTTACTTCGTCAATAACCAGCAGAACATGAGCACTGAACAGGAAGCCCCGTTCATCCTGCTGTACGACAAAAAAATCTCCAACGTACGTGAATTACTGCCGATCCTGGAAGGCGTGGCCAAGGCCAGCCGTCCGCTGCTGATCGTCGCCGAAGACATTGAAGGTGAAGCACTGGCAACACTGGTGGTTAACAGTATCCGTGGCATCGTCAAGGTTTGTGCCGTCAAGGCACCGGGTTTTGGTGATCGTCGCAAGGCCATGCTGGAGGATATCGCCATCCTGACCGGAGGCACGGTTATTTCAGAAGAAGTAGGCCTGTCTCTGGAGAAGGCAACAATTGAAGACCTGGGTACGGCCAAGCGTGTTGTTATCACCAAGGAAGAAACCACACTGATTGATGGAGCCGGTAATGCAGATCAAATCCAGGGACGTGTCGACCAGATCCGTGCCCAGATCGAGGAAACATCATCTGATTACGATAAGGAAAAACTGCAGGAACGCGTGGCCAAGCTGGCTGGCGGTGTTGCCGTGATCAAGGTGGGTGCTGCGACCGAAGTGGAAATGAAAGAGAGGAAGGCGCGTGTTGAGGATGCCTTGCATGCAACCCGTGCAGCCGTTGAAGAAGGTGTGGTACCCGGTGGTGGTGTTGCCCTGATTCGTATACTGGGTGCATTGAGGAAACTCAAGGGTGACAACCACGATCAGGATGTCGGTATTGCTATTGCCATACGTTCACTCGAGGAGCCACTTCGCCAGATCGTCTCAAACTCCGGTGACGAGGCCTCTGTCATTCTGAACAAGGTGGAAGAAGGTACCGGCAATTTTGGTTACAATGCCGCTAACGGTGAGTACGGTGACATGATCGAAATGGGTATCCTGGATCCAACCAAGGTGACCCGTACTGCATTGCAGAATGCGGCTTCCGTAGCAGGCCTGCTGATTACTACCGAGTGCATGATTGCCGACAAACCAGCCGATGAAGGAGCCGCCGCTGGTGGTATGCCGGATATGGGTGGTATGGGCGGCATGGGTGGCATGGGCGGTATGATGTAAGTCCTTCCCCCGGCACAAAAAAACCGTCCTTGTGGCGGTTTTTTTGTGCCGGGGGGAAGGGCAGTGGTGAGGGACGAGGCAGGAGCGACCAAAGGGCCATTCTCTCGAAAGGTATAAAACAGCCCCATGGTCGCGATCAAAAGATTGTTGCGGTCATCGCCCCTGCACGACCATAGTCCCTAAGGCCATTAGCTAGAATGGTGTAAATACAAAGGCCAGTACATCGTTGCTGTAATCTTCGGTGGTTTTGTATTCGCGGTAACCCTTGGATACGGCGACACCCAGGGCATAGTCCGAGTCATTGTACTGGATAATTTCCGAATGTTTGAAACCGTTCTCGATATGAAAATAGCGGTTATCAATATTGAGTTTGTCGCCCACTTTCAGCCCGCTGTTATGGGCAACGGATATAATGCTGCCGGCCCGGTCAGTGAATACCGCAAAACAGTTATCCATTACCCTGCCTTTTTCATCACGAGGAAGTACTTCGGTCAGCATATCTTTAAATTGTGGTTCACTGTCAAAAACGATGCCGATACCACCAACGGTTTTTTCGGGCGTATCCAGGCTGGTAATCGGGGCATTATAAATATAGGTATGCCTGTCTGAATAAAGAGGTGTTTTTACAAAGGCCGATACAGCATATTGTTGTGAATCATGGATCTTTAATGTTGCCGAGGCCCCTGTTTGTTCATCCAGCATCTTGCCAATAATATGATTCTCTTCATCGTTTGATACGGCCAGTATTCTGCCTGATTTGTCATATAAATACAGGTTGGTGTAGACGGTGTACAGATCATTGATGTAGGCGAGGATCTCCGTTACCGTTTCGATGTCGGCATCGGACAGTTTTCCATTTAACAGGATACGTCTGAATGCAGATGTCAGCGCCCACCAGCGGCAGTCATTGGCCCGTTCGTACAGGTTGCGGTCCATGATGTCGACTGCCAGTGCTGCCAGGAACCGGGCATCACTCAGCAGTGATGATATTACTGTTGAAAGCAGGTTATTGATTGATGCATCGAAAATACTGGCGGTGTCTTCGCCAATCTGCTTTATTGCTTCCAGCACAGGCATAAACTCGGTTGCTTTTTTTCGGGCAGCCGTGATTTTTCCATTGAGTACGACCAGGCTTAAATCTTCATTTATATCGATAGAGTCTTTCCAGATCTCCTTGAGTTCGGCAGAAAAAAGACTGGATTGCCCCATTGTTTCGGTACTGACATCCATCGCGACATTTTCTGTATTCTGGCCGAATACGGTATCTATCCGGGTAACAACCTGTCCTCCCCAGCCCAGTCCATAAAAGCCCTGATAGCCGTTGGTCATGGTGGTACTGATAAAGCATTCTTTATCCCTGTATGTAATTATTTGAGAACCGGAATTTTTGGGAAACCTTGTTCCAACGGGTATTTCGTTGGTGTTGTTACTGGCAATAACCTTGTCCTGGTTATCCATGATCATCATTGTGCTGTGATCACTGGATTGCATCAGGTTACTGAAAATACCATTCATTTCATCGTCGAAACGAAAGCACAGGCATAAAATACCCAGTACGGGTGAATGTGCATCATTGGTGCGAGTGATCTTGCATGAATAAACAAGCGAGTTTTCTTGCCCGGGTTGCAGATCAGAATGTTTGAATGTTTCCACATAATCTTTTTCAGTGTTGAGTGTTTCTTCAATCAGCGGGTCGGATGAGAAGGTGACCGGATTATTTTTATCCAGATGGGCCCGCACGGAACCCCTGGCATCAAGAATGATGATTTCATCATAGACGCTGTATTTTTTTACATATTCACTGAGGCGATTTTCAATGAATACAAGGTTATCATCATCAACCTCCGGGGTTGTTAAAAACTCACGGATATCATCATCGGTAGCAAGAAAGCCAACATCTGCAGTTCGTTCAAAAAGGTTACGTATAAGGACGTCGATGGCCACTTGTGCAATTGAGGTGTCACTGAGGATCAATTTTTTCAGATTTTCTTCCAGCAGGTTGTGAATAAGGTTGTGCTGAAGTTCACTGAATTTACCCTTGGTCTCTTCCATGTCAGCAAGAATGGTGGCGGCGACATTGAGGCTGTTTATTTTGCCAATAAGTGCAATCTTTCCCCACCATTCCCCCAGCGAATCGAGTCTGGATTTGTAGTGGTTAACCAATGGTAATATTTCAAGCAATCGTGCCTTGTTATCCTGGACGAGTTTTTTCATTATTTTGGGATTTCTAATAGCTTAAAGGATATTTAACATGCAACTATCATGCTGAAATCAGTGGCTTATATATTCATTTGATTTATATGATAAAGTGTATATTGCATAGTTAAGCATTGATGCGGGTTCGCGGTTACATGCACTGCTACAGGGCGAAACATGAAGGCTTGCACAATAATAGAGCAACAATGCAGTTAAAAGGGACAAGGTACAAAAACTTTCAGGCAATGCCTGTCCCCACCCCTTTAACTTTTTACCTTTCCCCTTTTCCCTGCCGTTATTCCAGTGACATATTCATTATGCCAGGTGATTCGTCGTCATCAAATTCGTCTTCGTTGTTCAGGGAGAGTGTACCATTGCCCATATCTTCGGTACGGCCTTCAGACAGGCTGATCTTGAGGCGCAGGTTATTGGCCGAATCGGCATTTCGCACGGCTTCTTCCTCGGTTATTTTCCCTTCCTTGTACAGGTCATACAGTGCCTGATCGAATGTCTGCATGCCCAGGTTCCTGGATTTCTCCATGATTTCCTTGAGTTCGGATATATCACCACGCTTGATCATGTCGCAGACCAGGGGTGTGCCCAGCAGAACCTCAACGGCGGCGCAACGTTTTCCTTCTACGGTCGGGATCAGGCGTTGCGAAACAAACCCGCGCAGATTCAGCGACAGGTCGAGCAGCAACTGGTTGTGTCTTTCTTCCGGGAAGAAGTTGATTATGCGGTCCATGGCCTGGTTTGAGTTGTTGGCATGCAGGGTGGATATGGCCAGGTGTCCAGTTTCGGCGAAGGCAAGGGCGTGTTCCATGGTCTCGCGGTCACGGATCTCACCAATCAGGATGACATCGGGTGCCTGGCGCAGGGTGTTTTTCAGTGCGTCTTCATAGCAGTCGGTATCTACCCCCACCTCTCGCTGGTTGACGATGCTTTTCTTGTGCTGGTGTACAAATTCGATCGGGTCTTCGATGGTAATAATATGTCCGGTTGAGTTGGTGTTACGATAGTCTATCAGCGATGCCAGTGATGTGGACTTGCCAGAGCCGGTTGCACCGATGAACAGAACCAGCCCGCGTTTGGACATGACCAGTTTTGGCAGGATGCTTGGCAGTCCCAGCTCTTGCATGTTGGGAATATCTATCTTGATATTTCGGATGACCATGGCAACCTGGTTACGTTGTTTGAAAATGTTGACACGAAAACGACCAATGCCGGGTTCGGACAGGGCCAGGTTCATTTCCGGCTTATTTTCAAAGTCGGCAATCTGTTGATCATCCATGATCTCGTAGGCAATATCCTTGACCTTGCCAGCCGGCATGGATGCCTTCTCTATCGGTTTAAGAACGCCGTCAAACTTTGCACAGGGTGGTGCGCCTGTGGTGAGATAGATGTCTGATGCATCTTTCATGACCATGATCTTGAGGTAGTCTTTAAATTCCATGTGGGTTCCCGAACGTTAAGGCCTGGTTGGCATGTGCTAATTTATCCATCTTGTTGATGTTTCCTAAATATTTCGGCCGATCAGGGTTGTTCTGAAGCAAATCACCGACAAAAAAGATTGTATCTGTCACATTTTGGGTTAAAGTCTTAAAGATCTCTGATTTATCAGAGGCGTATGAACAAACTAGACATGTCTGTTTAAAGGCAGCAATGGTCAACAAGATCAAATTAAAAGAAAACCATGCATGATTAAGTCAATGCCGCCAGCCCTGGTTACCCGTCTTGACAGCGAATGGGATGAGTTTTGTGACAGCCTTCATCAGGCAGGGCTTGAGTTTATACCGGGTCAGGAATTGATGGGGGTGCTGTTTCGGGTTTGGGGGGGCAGCCGTTTTATTGCACAAATCTGTATCACTTATCCAGCGGTCTTTATCAATTTGTTACGTTCGGGGGATCTGAACCGGGATTACCGGCCAGTGGAATATCGCAACCGATTGCAGGCGATACTGGCCAGGGTCAGGAAAGAGAATGTACTGATTGACCAGCTGCGCATATTTCGCCAACGGGAAATTTTTCGTATTGCCTGGAGAGATCTAGCCGGTTGGGCACCATTATCTGAAACATTACGCGACCTTTCCCTGCTGGCCGATGCATGCGTCGATCTTTCATTATCAAAACTGCATCAATGGGCATGCCGAAAATGGGGAGAACCTCGAACAGCGGAAGGATTCCCGCAGCAATTGGTGGTAATCGGAATGGGCAAGCTGGGGGCCTATGAGCTGAATTTTTCGTCTGATATCGATTTAATTTTCAGCTATCCGGAAGACGGGCAAACGCGCAAAAGAAAAGGAGTCAGTTGCGATGAATTTTTCTCACAACTGGGGAAGAGCCTGATACGGGTCATAAGTGAGGCAACAGACCTGGGTTTTGTCTTCAGGGTAGACATGCGACTCAGGCCTTATGGTGACAGCGGGGCGCTGGTCGCCAGTTTCTCTGCGATGGAGGAATATTATCAATACCAGGGGCGTGAATGGGAGCGCTATGCCATGATCAAGGCACGTGTGATCGCCGGAGATTTTGTTGCAGGCAACGCATTACTGAAGACATTAAAGCCCTTCACCTACCGTCGATACCTTGACTACAGTGCGTTTGAATCGTTACGTAATATGAAGGGCCTGATTACCCGTCAGGTCAGGCGTAAGGGGATGGAGGATAATATCAAGCTCGGGCTCGGTGGTATTCGCGAAATCGAGTTTATTGGTCAGGCCTTTCAGCTGATCCGCGGTGGCCGCGAGCCGGATTTGCAAATAAGGGGCATCGTTCAGGTGCTGGAACGCTTGTCAAAAAAGAAATATTTACCGGCCTACGTTACCGGGCAGTTACTGGAGGCGTACCGTTTTTTACGAAAAACCGAAAATCATTTACAGGCTTATGCCGACCAGCAGGTTCACACCCTGCCAACGGACGAGGAAGAAAGATGCAGTCTTGCATTCTCTATGGGCTACGGGTTGTGGGATGATTTTTATGTTGAACTGGGTCGTAATCGATTGATAGTGGAGAGCATTTTTGAACAAACAATGTCGGCTCCCCAGGCAAGTTGTCAGTCAAAGGAAATGGAAAATCTTGCAACAATCTGGCTGGGCATGGTCGATGACAGCCAGGCCCGCAAGGTTCTGGAGGAAAGCGGCTATCAGAACAGCGGATACGCACTGGGTTTGGTCAGGGGGTTGCGTGATAGTTATGCCTATAAAACCGGCAGCAACATTGCACAGGAACGCATGGACAGATTGATGCCCATGGTTCTTGGTGCTGTGGCTGAATCCGACCAGCCCGACAAGTGTCTTTTACGTGTGACCGATTTACTGGAGAAAGTCGCTGGTCGAAGTACCTATCTGGCTTTACTGATTGAGAATCCTGTTGCGTTATCACAGGTTGTGCGGCTGTTTTCCAGGAGCGGCTGGATATCAGAATATATAACCATGCATCCGGTGCTTCTGGATGAACTGCTCGATATGCGCTCGATGTGCGAGCCAAGAAAAATCGAGGGCTTAAGGAGAGAGATCAGGAGTCTGTTGTCATTTATTGATGCCGATGATCTTGAGCAGCAGATGGATGCCCTGCGTTATTTCAAGCAGTCAAACGTATTACATGTGGCGGCTGCCGATTTGACCAGGGCCATGTCGCTGGTTGCGGTGAGCGGGCATCTTACTGATATAGCAGAGGTGGTTCTTGAGCATGTCATCGAGATAGCCATGCAACATTTATTGAAGAAGCACGGTGCCCCGGTATGCCGGGACAATAGACACGAGGTGCGGCCGGGTTTTGCGGTCATTGGTTACGGTAAATTGGGTGGTATCGAGTTTGGTTATGGCTCGGACCTTGATCTGGTTTTCCTGCATAACAGCCATGGCAAGATCCAGAAGACCAAAGGCCCCAGGGTGCTGGACAATGCCGTTTTTTTTTCACGTGTAGGTCAGCGAATTATTCATATTCTCGATACCCATACCTCATCGGGTTCATTATATGAGGTAGATATGCGGCTCCGGCCGAATGGCGCCTCCGGTATGCTGGTCAGCGCACTGGATTCATTCAGGCAATATATGCAGGAGGAGGCGTGGATATGGGAGCACCAGGCAATGGTGAGGGCCAGGCCGATTGCCGGTGACCCGGATCTGATTGAGGAATTCAGGAAAATCCGTCGCGAGATTCTCTGTCAGCAAAGGGATGCGATGCAATTACAGAAAGAGGTTGCAGGCATGCGTGAACGTATGCGTGAAGAACTGGGTAGCAAGAGAGTGGATCGTTTTCATTTAAAACAGGATGTCGGCGGCATGGCCGATATCGAGTTTATGGTGCAATACCTGGTGCTGCGCTGGGCGTATCAATATCCGCAATTAACCGAATTTTCTGATAACCTGCGCCAACTTAATTGTCTGGGGGAACTGGAGATTCTGGAAGCGGATACAGTAGAGGGCCTGGCGGAGGCCTATAAGGCATACCGGGCCAGGGCACACTGGCAGGTGTTGACGGATGAACCATCCTGTGTCCCTGCGGATACTTTTTTAAGTTCACGCAGAATGGTGGAGTCGACGTGGAGGTGTTTGATGATTGATCCCGTGGGCGAATAGCCTGAGCCTGCCACCAGTAATACAGTTATTCAGGCCTTTCAGTATTACATAACCTGTGAGCGGTTGATCCTGTAATGAAGCCCGGTTTTCAGGGAAATAAATTATCACCGTCTGGAAGTTGAAATACTCCAGAATATCAACAAGTTGAATATTTTATCGCACCCGGAAATAATCATTCTGATGGCCTTGTCTGTCATTAGCGAAACCGGTTTTATCACAAACCCGAGATTTCATTGCTGTTTTTATCATTTGATTTTCAAGTAGAAAATCACTGCGAAAGCTGCACCTGTGCCTTAAATTCGATACAATAATTCCACTGTTACTTAATAGAATCAAACTATAAGGAGTTCTGTTTATGTCGATGTCAGATCGGGATGGCGTAATATGGATGGATGGCGAGCTGGTTCCCTGGCGGGATGCCAATGTCCACGTCCTGACTCATACCCTGCACTATGGAATGGGGGTATTTGAAGGCGTGCGCGCATACAAGACTGACAAGGGGACTGCAATTTTTCGTTTACAGGAGCATACCGAGCGGCTGTTTAACTCGGCCCATATCATGAATATGGGTATTCCGTTTGATAAGGAAACCATTAGCGAAGCTACTCGCACGGCCGTTCGTGAGAATGATCTTGAAACCGCCTATATGCGTCCGATGGTTTATTACGGGTCAGAGGGCATGGGCCTGCGTGCCGATAATCTGAAGGTGCACGTTATCATTGCCGCCTGGGAGTGGGGCGCCTACCTGGGGCAGGATGCACTTGAAAAAGGTATACGCATCCATACCTCGTCTTTCTCACGCCATCATGTCAATGTCAGCATGTGCCGCGCCAAGGCCAACGGGCATTACATTAACTCCATGATGGCCCTGCAGGAGGCCTTGACGGCCGGCTATGACGAGGCGCTGCTACTGGACACACAAGGTTTTGTCATGGAAGGCAGTGGCGAAAATATATTTATCGTTCGCGATGGTGTTCTCTATACACCAGACCTGAGCTCGGCGCTGGATGGTATTACGCGCAAAACCATTATGGCACTGGCGTGTGACCTGGGAATCGACGTTGTTGAAAAACGCATCACCCGTGATGAGGTTTATATAGCAGACGAGGCCTTCTTTACAGGAACGGCCGCCGAAGTTACACCGATCCGCGAGCTGGATGATCGCGCAATCGGTGGCGGTGGCCGCGGCCCGGTTACTGAAAAATTACAGACATTGTATTTTAATCAGGTTCATGGCCGTTGCGAAGATCATCCGGAGTGGCTGGCGCTGGTTTAGTGCCGGTTTGTGCTCTGTTAATGCAGAAAATTGTAAAACTTTACGGGGTTGGTAAAATCAACAGGGGAAGTCATATGCATATCATGCCCTGGTCGTACCCTCAATTGTACCTGTACCTGAGGTTGTTCGGATTTAGCGATATTGTGTTGCATGATGAAGAACAAAAGAAACCAAAATATTTTTTTGAAAAAATTATTGGTCTTCCGCAGTATCTGTATTGTAAAAGAAAGGTTAAAAAATCCGCTACTGAAGAGGAGCGTTCATTCTGGAAGGCAGCCGGGTCCAGTCAGTCGGTTTATGGCCGCCACCTGATTATTACGGCGACATCCAAAAAGTCTTGAATATTAAAATCCGGAGGGGTTCCCGATGAACCAGAATATAAAACCAATAAGGGCAAATGCCAGTCGAAAATACGAAATAACCAGGGCCGATTTACCACTGCATTGTCCGATGTCAGGCATGACCTTGTGGGATTCTCACCCCCGGGTATTTCTTCCGATCGAGGACACAGGGGTGGCGGTATGTCCCTACTGTGGTGCCGAATACAAACTAAAAGATGAATGAACCACTTAAATGCTCTGTCCCTGAAGCATTATCACGTCGCCATCGCGGCCAATGACCGTTTTATACCCTTATGGAATGGCCCTTTGGCCGCTCCTGCGGCCGATCGCTTGATTAACCAGGTAAAAAGACATAGAACATTCCGATGCCCTCAATACTGATAGTAGGCCCGTCATGGGTCGGTGATATGGTCATGGCGCAAAGCCTGTTCAAGGAACTGGTTCAGCAACAGCCGGATACGTCCATCGATGTCCTGGCGCCGGCCTGGAGCAAGGCCTTGCTGGCACGTATGCCCGAGGTCAGTGGCACGATAGAAATGCCGATGGGGCACGGGCAACTGCAACTCGCCAGGCGTTATCGTTTAGGCAGGGCACTCCGCTCAAAGGGTTACTCACAGGTCATTGTTCTGCCTAACTCTTTCAAGTCGGCGCTGGTGCCGTACTGGGCAAAAATACCGAAACGAACAGGTTATACAGGTGAAATGCGTTGGGGTTTGTTGAATGATGCAAGAAAACTGGACAAGCAGAAACTGACCATGACGGTACAGCGGTTTGTTGCGCTGGCATCAGCGGCAGAAAACCAGGGTTTCCCGGTCATACAACCACCGAAGCTCTGCATTGATCCAGGCAATGTCAAGGATGCACTGGATCGCCTGGGTATGGAGAAGCCGGGTCGGCCAGTGCTGGCGATTTGTCCGGGGGCTGAATTTGGGTCAGCCAAGCGTTGGCCACAGGAATACTATGCCGAGGTAGCTATTTATTGCATCCAGCAAGGCTGGCAGGTGTGGATATTCGGTTCAGACAGGGACATCCTGGTTGCCGACAAGATTTCAGGGACCGTAAATAGTAATTATTGTACAAGCCTGGCCGGCAAAACCGCCCTTGAAGATGCCATAGACCTGATGTCACTGGCAGATGTTGTCGTCAGTAATGATTCCGGACTGATGCACGTGGCCGCGGCCCTTGACCGCAAGCTGATAGCTGTTTATGGGTCTTCTGACCCGGGGTTTACACCGCCGTTGAATCAACAGGCGAGCATACTGAGCCTGGGACTTGATTGTAGCCCCTGTTTCAGGCGTGAATGCCCACCGGGGCACTTGAATTGCTTGCGTGACCTGAAGCCGGAACGTGTTATCAAGCTAATAACAGCAAATTCACCTCCCCCCATAGAAGGTGAACGGATTGAAGACTAAAAATCAGATAATCGCCTGTTTGTGTAGAGCTGGCAGATACCCCCTCCTTCCGGGAGGGGCAGGGGGATGGTGATAAATGAATATTGCTACATTATGTTGCCCGTTCTTTTTTTAGTTGATGCGAATTTTCAGTCATGAAAGTCCTTATTATTAAAACATCCTCGATGGGTGATATCATACACACAATGCCTGCGATTACAGATGCAGTACATTCCGTCAATCACATCAAATTTGACTGGGTCGTAGAAGAATCTTTTGAGGACATCGCTTTATGGCACCCGGCGGTTGAAAACGTCATCCCGGTTGCAATGCGGCGTTGGCGCAGAAACCCGATCAAGGCATTGTTATCGGGTGAGTGGAGTCATTTTAAAAAAGAGCTTCGTGATCAGGAATACGATTGCATCATTGACGCACAGGGACTGATCAAAAGTGCCTTTATTACCAGGCGTGCGAGAGGTATTTCACACGGACTCGACAAGGCATCGGCACGCGAACCCTCTGCCAGTCGCGCCTACCAGTATGTGCATTTCGTTCCAAAAAAACAGCATGCCATCCAGCGTGTACGCAAGTTATTTGCAGATTCACTGCATTACCCGATGCCGGAATCCAGGCCCGATTATGGTTTGGACAAAAATTATTTTACAGCAGGTGAGCCACAGAATGAATATGCTGTTTTCCTGCACGGCACAACCTGGCCAAGCAAGCACTGGCCCGAGCAGTACTGGAAGCAACTGGCAGAAATAGTGGTTGCTGATGGCCGGGATGTTTTTTTACCCTGGGGTAGTGAGACAGAAAAAAAACGTGCAGATTTTATTGCACATTATATTACGCAGTCAAAAGGACATATCAAGATACTTCCCGAGATGGACATGAACGAACTGGCAAAAAAGATTGCCGGCGCCAGTTTTGTTGTCGGGGTGGATACCGGGCTGGCCCACCTGGCGGCAGCCCTTGGCGTTCCTTCTGTTACACTTTATGGATCAACCCGGGCAGATCTGACCGGGACAATGGGTAACGTACAAAAAAATCTTGAAGTTAATTTTGAATGTGCGCCCTGTCTCAATCGTATTTGTGTATACAAGCAAGATGCAGAAGTACAGCCGGCCTGTTATCAAACCCTGTCGCCTGAAATGGTGTGGGCAGAGATCAACAAACTGCTCGAAAGTAATCAGCAGGCATCATGACCATGGGCGAGTTACTGTCACTTGTTATTATTACGAAAAATGAGGAAAGGCGGCTTCTGAAGTGCCTGCAAAGCGTACACTTTGCTGATGAGATTATAATCATTGATTCCGGCAGTGAAGACAAAACTATCGAGCTCGCCGAGTCCTGCGATGCCCGTGTTATTCGACAGACATGGCTGGGTTATGGCAAGCAGAAGCAATTTGCAGTAGAACAGGCAAAAAATGACTGGGTGCTGTGTCTGGATGCCGATGAACATTTGTCCATGGAGCTGCAAAAGAATATCCAGAGGGTTTTACAGCAGCCGGATTTCATGGCGTATTATATGCCGCGTTGTAATCGTTTTATGGGTCGATGGCTTCGGCATGGCGAAGGTTACCCGGATTTGAGTCTACGACTATTTAACCGGCAGCATGCGCGCTGGGGCGATCAGCCGATACATGAATGTGTTGAGACAAAGGGAAGCGTTGGCTTGCTGTCAGGAGACCTGATGCATGAGTCTGAGGAAACCCGGCAACAGTACCTGGCGAAGCAGGACCGATATACAAGCTTGCAGGCACAACAGTTGTTTGAGCAGGGTAAGAAAGCGCCTGTATATAAATTGCTATTAAATCCTGCTGTCCGGTTTATCAGGTTTTATTTTTTACGTCTGGGTCTACTGGATGGGTTGCCTGGTCTGGTGCATATATGGATTGGTTGCTCGAATACCTATAATAAATATGTGAAGTTGAGAAGGTTGTCATAAAGGAACTAACTGTCAGGCAGTATAGCAGTGTTTATTTTTTTATTTTTAAAACGAATCTGAGCGTACTGGGTCTGAAGATAAAGCACCAGGTTGACTCATATTTCTTCGGGCTGATTGTAAGGATAAGCCTGCCAATATTACCCATGAGACCGCCGAAAGACAGTCTTCTTTCAATCACCTTGAATCCACCGCCAGTATAGTGAGTTACACTCTCTTTTTCAAAATGATCCATTGAAAAGTAGGATAAATGATGAATGTGTGTCGGGTCGCGCCAGGACGAGTCACTGGAAAAGTGGGGCGTCAATATGGTTATGGTAGCATCGTTTCGGCATATACGGTGTATTTCTTTCATCAGAGATGTGATGTCCGGAATATGTTCAATGACATTATCCATCCAGATTTCATCTATAGATGACTCCTCGAACGGGAGTGCTTCAGTCAAGTCAGCAGTAATGTCAACGGCATCGCACTGAAAGCAGTCTACACCGGCGAAGCCTTCCTTTCTCTTGTTACCGCAGCCGAGATTTAATTTTTTATTGTTATGCATATTCTCTATTTGTATATTGGCGACTTATCCGCATAACCGTACCTGATCATACCTGCATACTCAAGCTTGTAAACTTCCTGATATAGTTCAACATCCCATTCAATTTTGTTTGCGGGTTTATTGCTTACCCCTATTTTTCCGACAGATTGTATCAATTTTTCGTCAAAATCAAGTTTAAGGTGGTTCAGTATAGATATCAAATCGTCTACCAGGGTTTCCTGTTTTCCTATGAAGTCAATTTGCGGGGTTGTGTACCAGCCAAATAGCTCTGTGACATATCCAGGTCTTTTGTTGATGACATTCCGTGCAAATTGATTGAAATCTGAATCGCCAAGGCCGTTCAAAATAGAATTAGGATGCCATGAATCCATACTTTTTTCATTGCCCCAGTTACACCAGTCGCGGCTCGGATGTGCCATATATTTAAACCATGATTCATACCAGGTAATCGGGTTTCTGACAAAACAGAACATGTAGGGTTTCTCTATTCTAAAACCAATCCGCTGTTTGATTCTTGACATCATAGAGATTTCAGAATTATTGGTAATTGATATTACCTGGGACATATCAATATGTTTGTGCTCTCCGATATTTTCAGCAATTAACCCGCACTTATCCAGTACTGTTGTAACCCAGTTGCCACCCGTTTTCGGAACATGTAAAAATACAGATCCATCTTTAAGAATAAGTGACATAGAAATTATCCTTATGCTGTTAGATTACTTAATTGTTACTTGTCCTGAATTAACTATTTATCTGTCAGAGATGTAAAGATAGAAAATCTATCGGCTATTTGGTAGATGACAGATATCTTGGTTATACTACTCTGCACCATAGATGTTATTTAATACATCTAAAGGCAATATTTTTGGCAAAGAGTTTTGGAAACCGTTTTGTCTTTACCTGTCCAGTCTGAAAAAAGTGCTCCACGCTCCTGTTCGGGGAAGGATTGTGAAAGCCGTTTTCCTGTCTTGTGATGGGTTTCATAATACTGGTTTAACAGTGGGCTTTTATCAGTGTTAGTATTCATGAGAGTTATCGGGTTGCTTACAGGGTCAATCAGGCCTCTTCTGTTGTTAAAAACAGGCGTTATTACCGGATTGTATCCTATAGTATGTCAGCATGAAAGATATAAGCCCTGATTGTCGAGGGGGGTGAAAAGTCCGGGAAAGCGCCAGTTCTTATAGTCCTGGCAATGCAGCAATGTTTTTATTTAATTTTCCACAGGCGCCTTCCAATACGCCAGACTGGTTCCCGCTATATGCCTGAGTCCAAGGCTTTCATTTTTTTCGATTTCTTCCAGTGCCTTTGTGACACCTTCCCATACACCGTAGTCATGCCACATGATAATACCTCCCGCGCCGACCATCTTCATTGCATTTTTCGTGTCGGACATGGCATAGTCGTATGCATGTGAGCCATCGACAAATATCAATGAGCATTTATCATCATAGGGCGAGAAATCAAAGGCGGCTGAATCGCCGTATTTCTGTTGTATTTTTTTATTAGTGTCAGTATATGTCAGAGTGTTCTTATATCGGGCACCTGATTCGGGTTTGTTAATAAAGTGTTTTTCACCGGAGTCGACATCAAATCTGGTTTCAGTCTCTCTTGGAAGGTCCAGGGTGATAACATCACATGAGTCGGGCGAGTTGATGGCAAGATTTAATGTTGTTCTGCCGTCAAACGTACCAATCTCAAAGATGGTGGAATTTTCAGCACATTGTTTGGCCAGCAGGGAGAGGATGCCCAGTTCACTGACGCGCACGTTACCATTATTTTTTTTCATCTCAACCAGTCGAAAGCGGGTGCTGTTTATCAGGCGGTTCCAGCTGGCCTGTGGCAGTGAGGTTTGCTGTGTGTGTTTTTGTGACTTGCCGCGGATTTTGCGGCTGAAATCCCGGAATATTTTTGCCGCCCTGGAAAATGGCAGGTATAGATAAACCGAGTATGATCCCGACAGGTATTCATTGAGATGGCTCATTATGGTGTCTGATCTTCCTATGGTTCCGGGCCGTTTCCGGAACCGTTATAAAACATAAGCTTGAGGGTGAAATTGTATCGTATCGGGGGAATCCTTGAAAGATGAAAGTGTTTAACTTTTTCGCATGGGGCCTGCAGGTCACTTATGTGCGGGATGTTTAAAAAAAGCCATGGGCTTGCCAGCGGCATGATAATATGCAAAAACAATTATTGCCGTAGAAGACAGGTAAGGAAAATCTGCTCTGGACCGTGGTAAAATCCCTTTTTTAATAAATTGAAAATACAATGAAAGACCTTCATATAGCGGTAGTTCGGCAAAAATATAACCCTTATGGCGGTGCCGAGAGGTTTGTAGAGCGCGCACTGGGCGCATTATCACAAACCCGTGTTGATATAACAGTATTATCCAGGGCTTGGGATGCAGGGAAACCCGGGTATCAATATGTGTTGTGTAATCCCTTTTACATAGGGCGTTTATGGCGGGATATGAGTTTTAAAAACTCAGTTTGTCGTAAACTGGAAGACCTCCCTGTTGATATTGTCCAGTCTCACGAACGTATTCCCTGTACTGATATCTATCGAGCGGGTGACGGGGTGCATAAGGTATGGTTGTCGCGAAAAAATGATGCGGGCAGCTGGTTGACGCGCATTTTCAATCAATCAAGCCTCTATCACAGGCATGTTCTTGCGGCCGAAAAGAGAATGTTTGAAAGTAAAAACCTGAAAGCGGTTATTTGTAATTCCAGAATGGTCAGGGATGAAATTCTCGAGCATTTTGATATTGCTGAAGAAAAATTACATGTTATTTATAGTGGTGTAGATACGGAGCACTTTAACCCCCGCCTTAAAAATGAATATGGTGATGCCATGCGACAGCAGCATGGTATTGAGCAGCAAGAAAATGTACTGGTATTTGTTGGCTCGGGATTTTTTCGAAAAGGGCTTGATACCATAATAGTGGCACTGGCAAAATTGCAGTCCCCACCCGTTCTGGTGGTTGTGGGTTATGACAAACATATCGGTAAATACAGGAAGCGGGTCAAACAACTACGCTTGCAGGACAGGGTGATTTTTACGGGGCCTCAAAAAGATGTTCGTCCTTACTATGGTATGGCTGATGCATTTATATTGCCATCATTGTATGATCCGTTTCCCAATGCAGCACTTGAAGCCATGGCCTGTGGGCTGCCTGTTATTACCAGTTATACATCAGGGGCCTCGGAGTTGATCGAAGAAGGCGTTGACGGATTTGTTGTTGAGAGTATGGACAGCGAAGGGATCGCAGGGGTATTACTCGGGTTTAACAGTTCATTTCATCCGGCCGAGGCCGGCAAGAAGGCCAGAATCAAGGTTGAGGCCTATAACCTGAATGTGATGGCAGACAAGCTGGTAGATTTTTATAGCCAGGTTATCGGGCAGCATTCCTGAATACAGTTATTATGTTATCCAGACAGAAACAGGCAAAACTACATATTGTCCACACCGAGTCCTCGCTGGGTTGGGGTGGTCAGGAGATGAGGGTTATTGCCGAGTCGCAGGGTTTGATGGGGCGTGGGCACCGGCTGACATTATTAACACCTGAATCATCGACTATCTACCATGAGGCAATAAAAGCGGGTATAGAAACGCTGTCCTTGCCACTTGAAAAGAAACGAATTAAAGGCGTATTGGCATTAAGAAAATGGTTGCAGAATAACAAACCCGATTTAATCAACACACACAGCTCTACAGATAGTTGGCTTGTAGCGCTGGCACAGGTTGCCGGGCGCAAGATCCCCATGGTGCGAACCCGCCATTTATCTGCAGCCGTGCCGGCAAACAGGGCCACGCGATGGTTGTATGTAACTGCAGCAAAGTACACGGTGACTACAGGTGAAAGCATAAGGCAGGCATTAATCGAAAATAATCATTTTGATGGTGATTTTATAACGGCCATACCAACGGGTATTGATGCGGAGCGTTTTGTCCCGGGCGATAAAAATCATGCCAGGGAGATGCTGGGGCTTCCTGCCGAGGATATTATCATCGGGATCGTTGCCACGGTAAGGAGCTGGAAGGGGCATCAATACCTGGTTGATGCCTTTTCAAAGATTGATTGCAGTCAGGCAAAACTGGTGATCGTCGGGGATGGTCCGGTCAGGGAGGTTGTCGAGAAACAGATTCATGAGGCGGGTCTGGATGAACGGGTGGTGATGGCAGGACAGCAGCAGAATGTTGTGCCCTGGCTGCAGGCAATGGATGTTTTCGTGCTGCCATCCTATGCCAATGAAGGTGTGCCGCAGGCGATACTACAGGCGATGCTTTGCGAGAGGCCGATTGTTACCACTGATGCGGGAAGTATTACCGAAGCCGTTGAGCATGGCCGGTCTGCACTGGTTGTCGAGAAAAAAAACAGCGATGCCATTGCCGCAGCACTTGAATTATTGATCAGGGACCCGGTACTGGCGGAGCGGTTGGGCAAGCAGGCAAGGCTGTGTGCTGCGGTAGATTATGGATTCGAAAATATGCTGGACAAGATGGAGAAGGTTTTTTACGGGTTGATGGAATAGTGGTGTATGACGGGGAACATAAATATCATTAAGGCTCAAAAAAATCACAGGAGTGGTCCATGACCGCGAAATTCCTTGATTGCGGCTATGAGACGCTTCTGTCTGTGTCCATATCGCTCATCATCTCATCCATGGCCTTTAGTACAGTATCGGCTGTAATTTCATACAGGCAATCACTGATCTTGCTGCCTTTGCAGCCATCCTGATTGCAGGGGCGACAGTTAAACCCATCACCTGAAATAACCCGGTGTTTGACCTGCCAGGGTCCCCATAGCGTTTCATCACTGGGCCCGAACAAAACAACCAGTGGGGTCTGCATGGCAGCGGCAATATGTGTGGGTGCGGTGTCCACACCTATGTAACACTTTGCCTGTGAAGTCAACGCGGCCAGTTCCAGCAGGTTGAGGTTCCCACCCAGATCCAGTAGCCCTGTTTTTATGCCCTGTATAATATGTCCGACCATGTCCATTTCAGCTTTATCCGGTGCCGCCGTCACGACCACTTTTTCACCACGTCCAATCAGTGTTTTAATGAAAGCGCTGAAATGCGATTCCTTCCAGCATTTAAATAACCAGCGTGAACCCGGGTGGATATGAATAAATCCCTGCGCGGCCAGACTCTCTGATTCAAGCAGGCGTTTTATTTTATCGCGGGCAGCAGGACCGGGTTCCAGTACAAGTTGTTTTTCATCGTCCAGTGGAGTAATTTCCATCGCCCTGAGGGCGTCGAGGTTCCGTTCAACGATATGATAGTGGCCGGGTGTATACAGGTGTGTGAAGGTTTTTCGCCAGAAAGTACCGCGACGGTGTTGATAGTCGGCACTGATACTGTATTCGGGTCTGAGCAACCGAACCAGTGATGCACCACGCCAGTGTTCGGTCAGGTGTATAATCAGGTCGTATTGTCTGCGTTTCAGGGTATTGAGCAACTTTAGTTCCTTACCCAGCGAGTATATTTTCCCCTGTTTTTTCCAGTCCCGGTCTATGCAGTGGAGTTTGGAGACAGCAGGATGGAATTGCAGCATTTCGGCTGTTTCCTTGTACACCAGGCCATCAATTTCAAGATGGGGGTAATGGTTTTTCAGTACCTGGAAAACCGGGGAGCTGAGCAGGACATCACCGTGGTGTCTGAGCTTTATAATCAGAACACGCTTTAATTCCGAAAAGTTGATTTTGTCGTTGCTCATAATTCGATAATGAACGAGTTGAGGTGCTGGTGTTTATTATCAGATGCATTCACTGGCAGGAAATTACCTTTTCTGCTCAAATTGCAGGTGGTATAATTTTGCATAGGTGCCATTTTTTTGCAGTAGTTCGGCATGTTTTCCTGTTTCGATGATACGCCCTTTTTCCATGACAATAATCCTGTCGGCGCTCATGATTGTGGAAAGACGATGTGCAATCACGATGGTTGTGCGTCCCTTTCTTATTGTATTGATAGCATCTTGCACATAACGTTCTGATTCGGTGTCCAGTGCCGATGTGGCCTCATCAAATATCAAAATAGGCGCGTCCTTTAACAATGCCCGCGCGATAGCAAGACGTTGTCTTTGGCCGCCTGAAAGTTTGACGCCATTTTCCCCGACCCGTGTCTGCATGCCATCAGGTAACGTATCAATATATTCGATAGCATGCGCGGCTCGTGCGGCGGCCTGAATTTCTTCTTGTGTGCTTCTGTTCATACTACCATAGGCGATATTGGCTGCGAGGGTATCATCAAAAAGTATAATGTCCTGGCTTACAAGGGCAATATGTTTTCTCAGATTCTCCAGGCTCAGTTCCTTTATATTTTTACCATCAAGCAGGATCTCTCCTTGTTGAATGCCGTAGAAGCGAGAGACCAGGTTGACCAGGGTTGATTTACCACTGCCGGACTGACCGACCAGTGCAATTGTTTCGCCTGGCTGTATGTCAAGGTCAATTTGATGAATTGCATCGGTATCTGTATCGGCATATCGGAAACAGGCATTCCTGAAAATCAGGTGACCTTCTGCCCGGTCAATTTCATCTTTTCCCGTGTCATTTTCCGGTTCTTCGTCCAGCAGATTGAAAACCGACTCGGATGCGGCCAGGCCTCGTTGCAATACTTCATTCAGGCTGGCAAGGCGCTTGGCAGGTGAAAACAACATGGCCATGGCTGCAAAGAAGGAAATAAATCCGCCAACGGTAATCTCATCACTTGCAGATTTGATTGAAGCGATATAGATGATGATGGCAAGTGCAGTTGCTGCAATAAATTCAATCACGGATACATTCAGGGCAGATGCGACTTTTATCTTGATGGTGAGGCGACGTATCCAGTTGTTGATGATAAAAAAGCGACTTTTTTCATAATCTTCACCACCGAATATCTTGATAACCTTTTGGCCATTAATACCTTCCTCCAGTATATGGGTCATGTCACCCATGCTGTCCTGTAATGAATGACTGAGCTTTCTCAGGCGGCTGGAGGCCAGTTTTATTGTGACTGCGGCAATCGGAACAATGATGAAAAATACCAGGGCAAGTTGCCAGTTAAGGTAAAACATCCATGCCAGCAATCCTGTCAGAATAAGACTGTCCTGAATGAGGGTGACAAGTGCCATGGTGCAGGCGGTGGTAACCTGGGTGACATTGAATGTAATCTTTGAGATCAGGTTACCGGCCGGGTTATTGTCCATGTATGATTTTGGCAAAACGAGGATCTGGTTAAACATACCGGCGCGGATATCCATAACGATACGTGACGACACCCATGCCATGGCAGTAGAGCTGATAAAGCTGGCAGTGCCACGTGCGGCAAACAGCAGAATGAACAGTACTGGCATGAGCTGGATACTTTGCAGATTTTTAGCTACAAAGCTTTCATCAAGCAATTGTTTCAGCAGCATGGCAAACAGGGGCTGGGTGGCTGAAAATGCGATCATGCCTGCAATTGCGGCAGCAAACACCTTCCGGTAAGGACGTAAATACCCAAGCAGGCGCATGTAGAGTTGTTTGCTGTTCATAAAACCGGATAGATTCTGTTAGTTGACGCCATTGTATAACAGGCAGGCCGGATAAGCATATCTACTGATAGACATTATCCACCCCGCCGGGCCTGTCTTTGAAGCGTCTGTGCATCCACAGGTATTGCTCCGGGGCCTTGCGTATCTGGTCTTCAATTAATTTATTGATTCGCATGGCATCGATCAGGGCATCCCCGGTGGGGAAGTTATCCAGGGGGGGTAGCAGGTTTAAATCATAGCCCTTGCCATCCGGTCTGCGAACGGGGAAGAAGGGGATGACGCTTGCACCGGACAGTTTCGCCAGACGGGATGTTGCCGTATTGGTGGCGGCAGGGACACCAAAGAAATCGGCAAACACACTGTTTTTGTGCCCGAAATTCTGGTCAGAGGCATACCATACGGCCTTGCCCTGTTTCAGGCTGTTGAGCATTTCCCGAACATTGTCACGCGGGATGGCCTTTTCAAAATGCAGCTCACGATTTTTACGCATAAACATTTCAACAACCGGGTTTTCATTGCTGCGATACATAACATGAAAAGGTGCATACAATGATAACAATCGCCCGCCGATTTCCAGGCAGGTAAAATGTGCCGATAGTAAAATAACCCCCGTTCCCTGATTCAGTGCGTATTCAAGATAATCCAGCCCGTTTATTGTGACCAGTTTCTTCAGGCGTTTTGCTGGTGCCCACCAGCCACTGACGACCTCCATGATGCTGATCCCCATTGACCTGAAATGTCGTTGCAGTAATTGTTTTTTTTCATGTTCATCCAGGTCAGGGAAGCAAAGAGACAAATTAACCGTGGCTATGTGACGCCGTCGTTTCGAAAAAACATACATGAGTTGGCCCAACCCGGTTCCAATGACTGACTGGACAGCAAAAGGTAACTGCGCCAGACACCAGAAAATACCCAGGCTGGTCAGAATGGGCCAGTAACGTGGATTGAAGGCATATTGCCAGGGTGAGTTTTTTCGTGTTGCCACTGTGTAAAAGGGGTCAGATAAGCGAGTGACTATTCTATAACGTGTATTCCGCCGGCACAAGCAGCGGTATGCGGGCCAGGTTGCCCTTTTACGCCTCTTTTTCCAGTACTGCCGTGTAACCCAGCGTAAAACTTTTCTCCGTATCTGCAAAATCGAGCCAGTAAAACAGCGGTCTGATGATGTAGGCCGCCGGCAGGTAAGCCAGTGGATAGAGGGGTAACAGCAGCAGGTTCATCATCACGCAAAGCAGCGGGTTCTGGCCACGTTTGCGCGCCCGAAAGGGGTCATATTGTTTGAACAATTTTAGCAGGCCGGTGTGAAGGTTTTTACCGATCAGCCACAGGCCACCCCCTACCTTCTCGATATCGGTTACCCTGAATCCACTTTTTTGTGCCAGTTGTTGAATGCCGTAGTGGGTGAAATGGAAAAAATGCCAGGGCTCACCATGTAAAGGAGCATTCAATGGAACCGATAATAATAAACGTCCACCTGGTCTGAGGATACGCTGAATTTCCTGCAAGACCTGTAGCGGGTCGGGCACATGCTCGAGTACCTGTGTCAGTACAACCGCATCGTATTCATTGTCAGGACGCGGGATCTCGTGTAAATAACATTCAAAATTGTGCGCCTGTTTGTAAAATCCACCGGGCATATCACAGGACTGGTAATCCTGACTGGCAAACAGTGACCGGTAGGGTCTGCTGCCGGCACCGGCATCCAGCAGTTTTGTGTTTTCTTTAAGCCGGTTAGCCTGTTCACCCAGAAAGACTCTGATACGTGCATTCTCGGGATCCAGAATTGCCCGGATGCCCTGCCGGGGCCACCATCCCAGCCAGCCATTTCGTGGATTCAGTTTTATTTTGTTGTCAGTCATGGCAGGAAAAAAGTAACGTTGATCTTGTGAGTTCACATGGCGTTATCATGGACACATTTTAATTCATCACTTTTTCCTTCACAAGTGCAAGTGAAGCCCAGGCGCTTGCGTGGTTCAACAGTAAACAGTTATGGCATGAGTGGTTCCACTGTATAATAAGGTACCGGGGTAGATTGCCTTCTTTGTTTCAGGTCCGATTATGCTAGAATTGTACCAATTTACATAGATTACGGCCCTGTATGCACCTACAACTACCCAATTTTAAAAATGCCCATATTCTGGTGATTGGCGACCTGATGCTGGATCGTTACTGGCATGGGAACACATCCCGTATATCACCCGAGGCACCCGTACCGGTTGTCAGGGTGGGGGATGAAGAGCAAAGACCGGGCGGGGCCGGCAATGTGGCGCTGAACCTGGCCAGCCTGGGTTGTCAGGTCAGCCTGGTGGGGTTGACGGGCAATGACCAGGCATCTGAAGATCTTGAGGCCTTCCTGAATTCGGAATCGATAGATTGCCATTTTCAGCGTATCGAAGGCAAATCCACCATTACCAAGCTGCGTATTATCAGTCGGCACCAGCAACTGATCCGGCTGGATTTCGAAGACGGTTTTCAGGGCTATGATGCAGATGAGCTTAAGGCCCGCTTCCAGTCAAGGCTGGACAAGGCCGATGTGGTTATCCTGTCTGATTACGGCAAGGGGACGCTGGACAATGCCCCTGAGTTGATTGAGCTGGCACGCCAGGCAGGAAAACCTGTGCTGGTTGATCCCAAGGGTTCGGATTTTGCACGTTATGCCGGTTGCACCTTGATCACACCCAACCTGAATGAATTCGAAGGTGTAGTCGGCAAGTGTTCAAATGACGAGGTACTGGTAAACAAGGGAGAGTCGCTGATGTCCAGGCTTGGCCTGGAGGCCTTGTTGATTACACGGAGTGAGCGGGGTATGACGTTACTGCAAAAAAACAGGGATGCCTTGCATTTGCCGACGCTGGCGCGTGAAGTCTTTGATGTGACCGGCGCCGGTGATACGGTAATATCTGTGCTGGCCGCCGCACTTGGTGCCGGCCAGGGTTTTGCCGAGGCCACGGCCCTGTCTAACCTGTCGGCCGGTGTGGTAGTGGCCAAGCTGGGTACGGCCAGCGTCAGCCTGCACGAGCTACGGCGCGCCATGCATGAAGAAGAGCAGGTTCACTCGGGGATAGTAAACCAGGATCAATTGAAGGTACTCATCGAGGATGCCAGGGCGCATAATGAGAAGATTGTCATGACCAACGGTTGCTTTGATATTCTGCATGCCGGGCACGTAAGCTATTTGCGTGAAGCGGGAAAACTGGGTAAAAGACTGGTCGTTGCAGTTAATGATGATGATTCGGTCAAGCGCCTGAAAGGCGACGAGCGTCCGGTTAATAATCTTGCCCAACGTATGGAAGTACTGTCGGCACTTGAAAGTGTCGACTGGGTTGTGCCTTTTTCAAAAGATACACCGGAGGAGCTGATCTGCCATGTCCTGCCGGATGTGCTGGTCAAGGGTGGAGATTACAAGGCCGAAGATATCGCCGGTTCCGGTTGCGTTATCCAAAATGGCGGGGAAGTGGTTGTGCTCGGATATGTTGAAGGGTGTTCAACTACCCGGATTATCGATGCAATACGGTCCGGTCAAGACCGGAAATAAAAGACTGGGAAGGTAAAAGTGATATGTTGATTGTAACCGGTGGTGCCGGATTTATTGGTAGTAATATTGTCAAGGGGCTTAATGAAAGAGGGCGCACCGATATTATTGTGGTTGATGATCTGGCCGATGGTACCAAGTTCCTGAATATTTCAGATTGTGAAATTATGGATTATCTCGACAAGGATGATTTTATCAAAAAAATCAGAAAAGGCGTGCATCCGGGTGGCGATGTCGATGCCATTTTTCATGAAGGGGCATGCAGTTCCACAACCGAGTGGGACGGTAAGTTCATGATGGATGTTAATTACGAGTATTCAAAAACATTATTGCAATACTGTCTGCAGAACAGCGCTTCCTTCATTTATGCTTCATCGGCTTCGGTTTACGGGGGTGGTTCCGTTTTCAGGGAAGAGCGTGAGTATGAAAAGCCGTTGAATGTCTATGGCTACTCGAAGTTTTTGTTTGACCAGTATGTACGCCGGATTTTACCGAAGACCAGTTCGCAGATAGCGGGCTTCCGTTATTTTAATGTCTATGGCCCGCGTGAGCAGCACAAAGGTACGATGTCCAGTGTGGCATTCCATTTTAATAACCAGATCAAGGATGATGGCAAGGTCAGGTTATTTGCAGGTTGTGATGGTTATGAGGACGGCGAACAACGGCGGGACTTCATCTATGTGGGTGATGTCGTGGATATAAACCTGTGGTTTCTTGATAACCTGGACAAGTCGGGTATATTCAATGTCGGGACCGGACGTAGCCAGAGCTTTAATGATGTAGCCAATGCGGTGATTGCCTGTCATCAACAGGGCAATATTGAATACACCCCATTCCCTGATCACCTGAAGGGCCGTTACCAGAGCTTTACCGAGGCGGATATTTCCGTGTTACGCAAGGCGGGTTATGATCAACCCCTCAAGACAGTCGAAGAAGGTGTAAAATTATATATGCAATGGTTGAACTCCTGAACCGGCCTGGCTGGCCGACAGACAATGCGATTTTTGTATAGCCTAATTCTGTATTTTCTTTCACCCTTTATGATTTTCAGGTTGTACTGGCGTTCACTCAGGGCACCTGCCTATCGGATGCGAATAGCCGAACGCTTTGGCCATACAACCATAAAACCGGATAGACCGGTTATCTGGGTTCATGCAGTCTCTGTTGGTGAAACATTGGCTGCCGTCCCGTTAATCCGCTCCCTGATCAATAAATACCCCGGGCATCATATGCTGGTGACGACAACCACCCCGACAGGTAGCCAGCAGGTTCATGGCGTGTTTTCAGATAAGGTGTTTCATGTCTATGCACCCTATGATTTACCCATTGCAGTTAACCGTTTTCTTGACACCTTCAAGCCGGAAGCAGGCATCATCATGGAGACCGAGATCTGGCCAAACCTGTTTCATGCATGCAAAAAACGAAAAATACCATTACTGCTGGCAAATGCGCGTCTGTCTGAAAAATCTGCGAAGGGTTATCAGAGGCTTCCCTCGCTGACGCAAATTACCCTGAAATGTATACATACTGTCGCGGCACAGACCAGGGCAGACGCTGATCGTTTCCGCAATCTGGGCATGGCAGATGACCGGATTGTTATAACAGGCAGTATCAAGTTCGATCTGAGATTACCTGCCAGCCTGCGTGAAAGTGCCGAGGTGTTACGCAGAGAACTGGGTGTGAACAGAAAAGTCTGGGTCGCAGCCAGTACACACGAAGGTGAAGAAGAGTTGCTTCTTGACAGTTTTGAACAACTGTTGCAGGACATGGGAAATTTATTGCTGATCATAGTCCCCCGGCATCCGGAAAGATTTGATCGTGCGGCCGCCTTGTGTAACAAAAGGCAACTCGTCACGATCAGGCGAAGTAGCGGGCTGGCATGTGATGAAAGCACACAAGTCTATCTGGGTGACACCATGGGAGAGTTGTTGTTGTTATATGCGGCGGCAGACGTTGTTTTTATCGGGGGCAGTCTGATTGAGCATGGTGGTCATAATCTGCTTGAACCGGCAGCACTGGGTGTCCCGTCCGTAGTGGGGCCAAGTATGTATAATTTTGAAGAAATAACCTCACGGCTGCTGGAATGCAATGGAATCATCCAGGTAAATGATGCGGCGCAATTGACCTCCAGTACTGAAATGTTACTTCGGGACGCCAATCTGTGCAGTCGCATGGGTGAGAATGCAGCAACATTTGTTGAGAATAACCGCGGTGCCCTGGCCAGTTTGTTGTGCCTGATTGACGGGATTATGACAGGGAATCGGAATTGATATTTAATCCCCGTGGTTTGCTGCGAGGGGGCTATTCAGTGGTAAATAGAGCTACTGCCATCCGGCGTAATATTGAAACGTTTGTAACTCCACCAGTACTGTGAAGGGTTTTTTCTGATACATTCTTCCAGGCCGGTATTAAGTGCCCTGGCCGATTCCTCTGCATCAGGGGAATAGATACCATCAGATACCGGAACGAAATGCATCCGAAAGCCTCTCCCCCAACGCAGTCGCTCTGTATAACTGAATAAGACGGTCGCATGGTTTCGTTTGGCCAGACGAGACAATAACACCATCGTATTGGCCGGATGACCGAAAAAAGGAGCAAAAATACCCGTGCCTCTGCCAGGATTCTGGTCAGGCAGTATGCCAATCAGCTCATTGTTTTCCAGCGCCCTGTACATGGCACGAACACCGGCCGCATCGGTTGGAACCAGCTTTGCACCAAAACGTTGCCGGCCCTCATGCACATAGGCATCCAGCATGGGGGTTCGATGTTGGGGCCGATAAAGATTGGTCATCGGATATAGAGAGGAGCAATGCAGGTTAATAATCTCCCAGTTGCCCAGATGGGGCACCGCCAGTATTACGCCACATCCCATCTTCATACCTTGTTTGAGATATTCAATGCCGATAACCTCGCGGATCATTGAGTGCATCCGTTTTTGTGGCATCGACATCATGATGGGGATTTCCAGCAGGGTTTGTGCCTCATGAATAAGGCTGCGCCTGAGAAGGCTGTACCGTTGCAGCCTTCCCAGTTCGGGCAGGCAGTAGTTCAGGTTTGTATGGGCGATACGTCTTTTTTTGTTAGGGACAAGCCAGAACAGCCACCCCAGACAATAACCGATAAAACTGATTACAGGCATGGGTGTGCGGGCAAGAATGGATAGCAGTATTCTGGATGACATGGATATTACGACCTGTACCTTTTGATGTCGCCGGGATGGTTATGCAGATTTTACTGTAATTTGAGAATATTGTGTAATTTTAGTCTAATGTTTATAGAATTGATGACGACTGGTTCATTAAGGTAATGATTGTTCAAGGAGCGTTCATGGAAAGAGAAATCAAGGATCCACATCAGAAGGCACTGGCGCTGAATCTGGATAAAAAAATCTACGGGACTGTTGCCGAGATAGGTGCCGGGCAGGAAACCGCGCGCTGGTTTTTCCGTGTGGGGGGTGCCGCCGGAACCATTGCCAAGGCGATGTCGGCCTACAGTATGAAATTCAGTGATGCCATTTATGGTCCGTGTAAACGGTATGTGAGCAGAGACCGGCTAAGGAGTATGCTTGACCTTGAGTACAGGTTACTGATCGAACGGCTGAACGACAGCATAGGCAGTGAGAGTACTTTTTTTGTGTTTGCCAATACCGTTGCCGCAAGAAGCTTCACCTATAAAACTGACGGGCATGGCTGGCTCGGCATTCACTTCCAGAGGCTGCCGAATGAGGAGCCTTCCCGAATTGACATTCATGTCAGCCTGCATGGCAAACAGCATGTGCAGGACCAGGAAACACTGGGCATACTGGGTGTCAATTTAATTTATGGAGCCATGAACCTGCATGAAAACCCTGAGGAACTGGTTCGCTCATTACTTGACCAACTTTATAGTGAACTCGTTGAAATAGATATGATCGAATTCACGGGGCCGGCCTTTGAACAGGTGGATAATCGTCTGATGGCCCTCAGGCTTGTCCAGTATGGTTTGTCAAATGCGGCCATGTTTACTGCTGACGGTCATGTTGCACAAATTTCTGATGAGTTGTACGGAAAGGCCGTTTTGCTTGAGCGTAGTCGTTTTCGCCCGCCAACCAATTTTACTGTCAACTTGCTGGAATGCGCACAAAAGGCATTTATTGACGAGTCGGGGATATCGACAGACGAGTTGATCGAGCTATCAGAGATGACGCTGGCAAATCTGTCTGAAAAAAACCATGACATTGATGTCCAGGATTTTCTTTATCGTGCAGACATCCTTTGTTCGCTTGGGAAAAGTGTACTGATTTCCAATTTTGGCGAATACTACAGGCTTGCCCAGTTCCTTTTTCGCTATACCAGAAAACCCATCGCATTTACAGTGGGATTACCCTCGATAAAGGAAATATTTGACGAGAAGTATTACGCTGATTTACCCGGCGGTATTCTCGAGTCATTTGGTCGAATGTTTAAACATGATCTCAAATTGTATGTATCGCCCATGATAGACCCGATATCAGGTGAAAAAACAGGGGTCCATGACCTGTGTGTAGACAGTCACCTTCGGCATCTTTATGCACACTTGCTGGAAAATAAATGTGTGCGTGACCTCGATACTGTGAATGAAGAATACCTGTCAATTTTTTCGCACGAGGTTTTACGCAATATCAAAAAAGGGTATGCGGAATGGGAGTCAATGGTGCCGGAACCTGTCGCCAGGATGATAAAGGAGCATCGGTTATTTGATTGGCATGAATAGTGAAAAGCATGGTCTCATCAGTCTGAATACCAGTAACGCAGAGGCCACGAAGGGCGTAGGGAAATTATTTATAAGAAAAAATCACTGTTGTCCCGTTACCCCATGACGAATGTAGTTGAAATGTAAGAGGCAAGTGCGTTTCGGACTAACCTGCAATCCGGACATGAAACCGGCAAGCCTGATCAAGACACGCAAAAACATGCCATCCATGGCGGCTCGGCTGCCGCGTCCGTGCGGCAGACGGTCTTGATCAGGCTTGCCGATTCCATGTCCTCACCTTGATATGTGCTTCATAAAGTTAACGGGACAGTGATAAAAGTAATAAACCCTGTATTTGCCAGAATCATGACAATACATCTTCAAACTCCGCGACCTCTGCGTTACTGGTATCCAACTTAACAAATAATTCGATCGAGAATTCACCCGGACAGAATGTTTCGGATGGTTTTTCTGTATTCTGTTATATACGCCCTTTTCCCCTTCTCTCTTTCATGCTTTCCCCTAAATGCACCAATTGCTCGCTACTGAGCATGTGTTGTGCGATGGAAAGAAAATCCTCTTCTTCCGTTTTGATATGTTTCCGGTAGAGGTGGCAGAATTCATTGACCCATTGTTCAAATTCAGACGCATCTTCGATGATTGCCGGGTGTGCAAGAACGGGCTCAAGTTTCTCCCAGGCTGCATTCATGGCGATATGGTCCTGCTTGAGATCGTTGATGATTGTGGCTATTTTCAGGGATTGCCCGACAAGTAACGGGAACAAATCCTGCTCCTCATCCATATGGTGAAGGATGCCGGCAGTGGTAAAGTAACGGTGTATTTTTTGGGCGGCTTGCTTGAATTCGGAGTCAATTCCATTTTTATTGTTGTGTACAACCATTTTTTCGAGCAAGTTACAAAAGCCGAGTATGCGTTGATGACAGGCCTTTAATAAACCCAGCGGATCACTAAAATCAGGTGCTTCAACATTGGTCTGTAGTCCGGTCATTTCAGCCACGCATTAAAATACTTCAGGTCATCCGGCGACAGTGTACCAGCAGAAAATTTTAACCGTAGAACATTCAGCACATACTGGTGCAGGGCCTGGTCATAATCGCGTTTTGACCTGAACAGGTTCCTTTGCGCCAGCAGCACATCAACAATGTTGCGAGTGCCGACATCAAAGCCGGCCTGAGTTGTCTCCAGAGCACTTTTTGTGGAGATGGTGGCCTGCTTTAGTGCACGCACCTGGCTGATGCCGCTGATAACACCACGGTATGCATCACGGGTTTGACGCATGGTTGCACGAAGTTGTTTATCCAGGTTATGTTTTGCCTGAGAGTACAGATATGCGGCCTCTTTGGTTTGTGCATTAACCAACCCACCTTGAAATAATGGTACATTGAGTTGCAAGGTAACACTGTCTGTTGTTGAGTTACGCCCGAAATCACCACCGGTATCGGACTTGTTGCGCGAGGCAACAATATCCAGTGTCGGGTAATGCCCCGAGCGTTGCAGGCTGATATTTTCCTTTGATATTTCAACGGCCGCCTTGGTGGCCTTGAGTTGCAGGTTTTGTTTAAGTGCAATCTTTGTCCATTCATTCATATTGGCCGGATCAGGTTTTTGCAGGGGAATGTTTGTGTCCAGCTTCGCCAATGGATTATTGATGATGCCAGTTATTTCACTCAGGGCTTCCCCTGCGCTATCCAGTTGGTTGCGGGCCGTAATTTCAGATGCAACCACCAGGTCATAGGCTGACTTGGCCTCGTAGACATCGGTGATGGCAATCAACCCCACTTCAAAACGTTTTTGAGCCTGTTCCAGTTGCTTGGCGGTGGCCTTTTTTTCTGACCGGGCAAATTCAAGACTGGCCTGAGCGGATAGTAAATTGAAATAATTTTCCGCAGCCCTGATAATCAAATCCTGTTGGGCGGTAGCCAGTTCAGCCGCTGATTTCTGTATGCTCAGGGTTGCCTGCCTGTTCTGTACAAATGCATCATAGTGAAATACAGGTTGGGAGATACTGAGGGTGTAGCCGGTGTTGTTGTAATTCAGTTTGCCGGGCTTCAGTGATATGGAGCTTACTTGCTGGTTCTTGCTGGTATTGGCAGAGAGGTTGGCAGTGGGTAACAAAATGGCAATAGCCTTGTCCTTGCCGAGCAAGACTGCCTGATAGCCTGCCTCGGCGGCCTTGAGTGTCGGGTCACTGTCGATGACCTGCCGATAAATCGTCAACAGATCATCCGCCCTGGTCTGTAACGGGGCCAGGGCGAGGCAAAGTAAGAAAGCTGTTCTGATCATGCTGTTTCCATGCTCCGGGGCTGTAGGTCATATGAAATATACTACAGATCGTGTCCTTTTAATGTATGAATATCTACCTGTTGTTGTGACCATGCCAAGTTAATAGGTTGGCATGTCCGGGTCAACATCATGTGCCCAGGCAGCCACCCCCCCTGATAAATTAATGACGTGTGTGAAGCCTTGTTGTTCCATGTACTGGACAACCGAACGGCTACGGATGCCATGGTGGCAAATAACAACGATCTCATCATCTTTATCCAGCGATTGCAGTCTTGCCGGTATTTCACGCATGGGGATCAGCCGTGAGTCCTCAAGTGCACAGACCCGGAACTCCCGGGGTTCACGGACATCCAGCAATACAGGCCGGGCAGCGTCCTGCTCAAGCCGCTCCTTGAGTTGGAGGGGGGTATAGTGTTGCATTCACGCGCAATCTAGAAAACAAATGTCTGCGGTTTTTCTGCGTTGATCAGTGCAGACAGGTAGGTTTCGAACAGTGATTCAGTGGAAAACTCGTCCTTTCCCAGCCGTTTTATTAGCTGTGCATCCATCGCCATCGGCACATCGTCCCCTGAAACAGCAAACAATCTGCCACCAATCGTAAGTGATCTTTTGAATGTCTCCGGTATCTGGAACAACGATCCAGTAATGGCGATAATATCAAATTCACCATCCTGATCCCAGCCATGTGAGGCGTCACCTACCTGGAATTGTGCGTTATCAATGCCAAGACCGATAACCAGTTGCTGGGATTGTTGACTGAATTCGGGAAATATATCGACTGATACCACGTTGCCCCCCAGTTTTGCCAGGCAGGCAGTCAGGAAACCGGCCCCGGTTCCGATCTCAAGTATCCGATCGGTGGGTTTGATCTGCAGGGACTGCAGGATGCGCCCTTCCATTTTCGGTTCCAGCATGGACTGGCCATGGATCAGCGGTATCCGGGTGTCAGTAAAGGCCAGGTTGGCATATTCATGTGGTACAAAGCGTTCACGTGGTGTCTCCGCAATGACCTCGAGTACCTTGGGGTCAAGGACATCCCATGGACGGATTTGTTGTTCGATCATGTTATAGCGAGCGAGATCAATATTGATGTCCGTCATGCCAAATACCCTCTATCTTGCATTCGTGTCCTGCAAGATTAAAGATATTGCCCAGGTCAGGCAAGCTATAAACAGTAATAGAGCCATTAGAATCTATAATGCTCTTGCATTAGGCATACAGTTCATATAGTTTGGCACTAACAGCAGCTAGGGGTGCACTATGCCATGGGCAGTGCTGAGAAATACCCTTAAGTCCTTGTTTTAATATGGATAAACCTGATCCGGTTAGTACCGGCGTAGGGAAGCTAGAGCACAAGCACAGCACGGCATTTATTTGCTGCTTCCCCCGGAAAAGTTATTCGTTCCGCCTTAACATTATAATATGTGAGGTAATTAGAGGAGACAGCATAATGAGTGTAAGTCCGACAGAATTTCTGAGCAAGACGGCAAAGGTTAATGATGCCTCTGTGCAGCCGTTTCCCAACTCACGCAAGATCTATGTCGAAGGCAGCCGACCTGATATCCGTGTGCCCATGCGTGAGATCAGTCTGTCGGATACCCGGACCCTGGCCACGGCGGAAAAAAATCAACCGGTAACGGTATATGATACATCCGGGCCTTACACCGACCCGCAGGCCAGCATTGATATACGTAAAGGCCTTGCCGAACTACGTTGCGCCTGGATAGAAGAAAGAAATGATACGGAAATCCTCACCGTGTTGAGTTCTGAATATGGGCAACAGCGTGCAGCAGACAAAAAACTCGACACCCTGCGTTTTGAACTTCATAAACGAAACCCGCGCAGGGCCAGGGCTGGCAGGAATGTGTCCCAAATGCATTATGCCAGACAGGGCATCATCACACCGGAAATGGAGTATGTTGCCATACGTGAGGATATGAAGTTGCAGGAACACAGGCAGCTACTGGAGGAACAACATCCGGGGCAATCCTGGGGTGCCAGCCTGTCCAATGAAATCACACCTGAGTTTGTTCGATCAGAGATTGCGCGAGGGCGCGCGATCATCCCGGCCAATATCAATCACACTGAAATGGAGCCTATGATTATCGGGCGTAATTTTCTCGTCAAGATCAACGGTAACCTGGGTAACTCGGCCATCACCTCATCCATAGAAGAAGAGGTCGATAAAATGACCTGGGGTATTCGCTGGGGTTCCGACACCATTATGGATCTGTCAACCGGTAAAAATATCCATGAGACCCGCGAATGGATCATCCGCAATTCACCTGTGCCCATTGGCACCGTACCCATTTATCAGGCACTGGAAAAGGTCAACGGCAAGGCAGAAGACCTCAATTGGGAAATCTTTCGCGACACGCTTATCGAACAGGCAGAGCAAGGAGTGGATTATTTTACCATCCATGCCGGAGTGTTATTACGTTATGTACCGCTGACTGCCAGACGGGTAACCGGCATCGTCTCGCGGGGTGGCTCGATCATGGCAAAATGGTGTCTGGCACATCATCAGGAAAATTTTCTTTATACTCATTTTGAAGACATCTGTGAAATCATGAAGGCCTATGACGTTTCTTTCTCACTGGGTGATGGACTGCGACCCGGTTCAATTGCCGATGCCAACGATGCCGCCCAGTTTGGTGAGCTGGAAACCCTGGGTGAACTCACCAAAATTGCCTGGAAACATGACGTGCAAACCATGATTGAAGGCCCCGGCCATGTGCCCATGCACATGATCAAGGAGAATATGGACAAACAGCTGGCCGAATGCGATGAAGCCCCTTTCTACACATTAGGCCCGCTGACCACGGATATCGCTCCAGGTTATGACCACATCACCTCGGGTATCGGTGCTGCCATGATCGGCTGGTTTGGTTGCGCCATGCTGTGTTATGTCACGCCCAAGGAACATCTGGGCCTGCCTAATCGTGATGATGTAAAGGAAGGTATTATTACCTACAAACTCGCAGCACATGCCGCCGATCTCGCCAAGGGTCATCCCGGCGCACAGATCCGTGATAATGCCATGTCAAAGGCACGCTTTGAATTCCGCTGGGAAGACCAGTTTAACCTGGGTCTGGATCCGGATCGTGCACGTGAATACCACGATGAAACCATGCCCAAACAGACACACAAGATTGCGCATTTCTGTTCCATGTGCGGGCCCAATTTCTGTGCGATGAAAATTTCACAAGAGGTCAGAGACTATGCCGACCAACATGGTGTTGAGGTAGACAGCGTTCTCGAAAAGGGTTTAAAGGAAAAGGCAGCACAGTTCAAGGACACGGGGTCGGAGATATACCGGAAGATCTGAACCGGGTGTTATTGCGGGGGTACATGTAGTGGATGAATCCTTCTGACCTGTATTATTACCGGCACTGAATTCCCCTGAAAAAAACTGCCAGGTCCAGAGGCCTCCATCATACCACCCGCACTGTGGGTGGTTTTTGATTCATGCCGATGTCATTTTCACCTGATATCTTTATAATGGCTGCGAATGAAACAGAGCAATTAAATCAATGAACGACCAATCAGATAACAATATGGCTCAGCAGGTCTACGAAGGTCTGAGGGGGAGTATTGCCCGGCAGCGTGAAGTACTGTCGGATATGCTGAAGATTCCATTACAGGCAACGGCGGAGATGTGTGCGGCAGTCTGGCCGGACCGTGAGCTGTTAAACCAGTTGCTGATGCCAGGGCTTGAGAGCCTGCCATACTGTAAGTTTTTATATGTGCTGGACACCGATGCGCGGCAAATCAGTGATAATGCCAGTCGTGAAGGATTACTGACGGAACATTTTGGACGCGACCGTTCTGATCGTCCTTACATGGGGAAAGTATTGCCCTCCGAAGACTTTATCCTGTCCGGGGCCTACATGAGTTTAAGGGTCAATCGTCCTTCGGTTACGGCAATTCAGGTCATTCGCAAGGATGACAAGGTCATGGGTTTTCTGGGAGCAGATTTTGACCTGCGGGATTTACCCCTGACCCGTGTGCTATATGAGGAGGTCCCGCAGTGGAAGCAGATAAAAGGCGATCCATCAATCCGGGGTAATGTCTTTTTCCAGACCCGTGCGGAGAGCTTTCTGGATCAGAAGCTTGATGATATCCTGATTAATCTTGAAGAGTTAATGGTTGTCCATGGCATCTTCCATACACAGATCCATTTTTCAAGCAGTCGGGCGATTATCTGGTTGCTCAAGGAACCATACCGGTATCGTCTGCTGGATGTAGATGACATAATGGATCCGGAAATCTGCTTTGCCTATCCACTGATCGAATACCCCGCTGATGCAGTTATTAAAAGCAACCAGATCAGACCGATACTGGAAAGCTTCAGAAAGCTGCGTTTTGGAGATGAGAGCATTTATTTGCGCTCGGGCAGCGTCAATATTTTTAACGGGCTGGTGGGGCTTAATTTTTCATGTGATGGTTCACATTACATTCCCTTTGATGATTTTCTGGAAAAGGATATGTCTTTCTGGGGAATCAGTTCTTCAGACCCCTAGCCCGCATTTCTCACCACCGTTCGTAGTAGAATGGTGGTGAGAAATGCGGGCTAGGTCCGACAGGCCCCGGGCTCGTAGCATTTATTATAAATATTCATGATAAGGATCCTGTCAAACAGGCATGATCCTTATTATGTGACATGAGGCCGGCGATAACAGGCCCGGCCCGGATTATTTACTTATGCCTTGATTCTTGAATCCGGCAATTACGGCATCGGTCAGGTCTATTTTTTCGTCGATACTCAGAATGATATTATTATTATTGATTAGTATGAGTGTCATGCCTCGTTTCTTGGCAATTTTTTCAGCAATTTTATGGACACTTGTTTTCAGCTTTGTTATAAGTTCGATTTGTTTGTTCTGAAGCTCAATGGCGGCAGAATTCCGCGCTTGCTGAAGTTGTTGCTGGGCAGTTGTCAGTAATTTCGCAAGTTGTCCGCGCTGTTCATCTGTGGGTTTTTCGCCAAATTTCTTCTGGGTTTCCTGGAAATTATTTTGCAGTTTGGTTTGTAAAGTCTGTAGTTCTGTCTTCAGGCGGCTTTTAATATTTTTCAGTTCAGTATCAATCTTTTCCGCGTTACCTGTTTCTGTTGATATCCTTGCCAGGTCAATTACACCAGTTGTATTTGCAGCCTGTTGGTTACAGGCTGCGATTACGCTGGTTAACATAGCAAGAAGGCCAAGTTTGAGTAAAGTTTTCATAGGTTGTCCTGTATTACCCGGGTTACAAAAAGTGAGACAAGGTTACCGGGTATGGCGACCATGCTCAAGCAACTTGATGGATTATACAAATAAAAAGCCGCATATAGCGGCTTTTTTATCCAGAATTTATCGTATTGTCTAAAACAGGGTGTGGCCTTTGTCCCAGATATTGGTAGTGGTGCGGCGATCATCCAGGGATCTTCTGTCTTCCTTACCCAGTTCAAAACGGACCATGCTGCGCCTGTCATGTGCTGAACGACGATTTTCGACCCTTCTGTCGGGGCCGCTATAGGGTTTCATTACATTTAATGTTGCCCTTCCCTCTTCATCGTCATATGCGGATTTATCTAGCAGTTCCAATTCCATATGTGTTTACTCTCTCATTGCATTTATCCATATCACAATTATAGGCGTAATCGATACAGATTTCTAACCTTAAAACATCATTAAAATCAATTAGATAGATAACATTTAAAAGTACAGTCAATTGCAACAGGCATTATCAGGGGCTACCCCGGTTTGAATTAATCAGTCTTTTGTCTGTCTACTGGATCACAAAATAAAAAAATAATTGTTAATTACAGGAGAGGGCCATGACAAATAGCATCATCCCGGGCTGGTTGCTGATGACACTGGAAATAATGTCGTACCTGTTTGTATTTGTTGTGGGTCTTGTCATGCTGGCGCTGGTCATTATTTTTATCTACGACGTTAGTCAGAAAAAACAGGCCATTCTGAGAAATTTTCCTGTCATCGGACATTTTCGTTATATCTTTGAGCGGTTAGGTGAATTTTTCAGGCAGTATTTCTTTGCCATGGATCGTGAAGAATTACCATTCAACCGTGCGCAGCGATCATGGGCATACCGGGCAGCCAAGGGTGCAGGGAATACCGTTGCCTTTGGTTCAACCAAGGATTTGCGTGAGCGGGGGTCTGTCATTTTTGTAAACTGCCCCTTTCCGACACTGGATGAAGATGCAGTTCCGGTGCAGCCTGTCCTGATCGGAGAGCATTGTCGCCAGCCTTATACCGCAAAATCCTTGTTTAATATCTCGGGTATGAGTTTTGGCGCACTATCCATCCCGGCTGTTCTTGCATTATCCAGTGGTGCACGGCTTGCGGGTTGCTGGATGAACACAGGTGAAGGTGGCCTTTCCCCCTATCACTTGCAGGGTGGTGCAGACATTGTATTCCAGATTGGCACGGCAAAATACGGCGTGCGGGATGGGGAGGGGAACCTGAGTGACGAACGTTTGGTCGAAATTGCACAACATGAGCAGGTCAAGATGTTCGAACTGAAACTAAGCCAGGGAGCGAAACCGGGTAAAGGCGGGATATTGCCAGGTATAAAGGTCACGGCCGAGATTGCTCACATACGAGGCATACCTGTTCATCAGGATTCAATCAGTCCCAACCGGCATAAAGACATCAACAATACTTCAGAGCTGCTGGACATGATCAGCCATATCCGGGAAGTGACCGGCAAGCCGACGGGGTTTAAAACCGTATTATCTGATGCGGGCTGGCTTGATGAATTGTTTCAGGAAGTGATGCAGCGAGGTACAGATACAGCGCCCGATTTTATCACCGTGGATGGGGGAGACGGTGGGTCAGGCGCGGCACCGATGCCGCTGATAGATGATGTCGGATTACCGCTGCGTGAAAGTTTACCCATGCTGGTTGACAAGGTAACAGAATATGGTCTGGCCAGACGGATCAGGATAATTGCCTCGGGTAAACTGATCACCCCCACTTCAGTGGCATGGGCGCTTTGTCATGGGGCCGATTTCATAGTGTCGGCACGAGGATTCCTGTTTTCCCTTGGCTGTATTCAGGCCTTGCAGTGCAACAGGAATACCTGCCCGACCGGAATAACCACACATAACCGGCGACTGCAAAAAGGTCTGGACCCGGCGCATAAGGCAGTTCGTGTCGCCAGCTATCATGCAAACCTGACAAACGAGGTTTGCATGATAGCCCATTCGTGTGGTGTCACGAAACCCAGAGACCTGAATCGCAAGCATGCAAGGATTGTCAACGAGACAGGCCGGTCAGTGCCGATGGATCAGTTATACCCGGTGATTCAGCAGAGATATCATGCGAGTTCATGAATTGATGAGAGGTTCCCTGGTATTGACGGGGTTGAGCGTTCCTGTTGTATTTCGCAACAAAGTGCCGTGCGCAGGCAATGGCCTTAATCTGCCGATACAAATTACCCGGGACATTATTATCGATTGATATTGGTGAGGTTTTCTCATAAAGTGCGCAATTAAATTACAGATAAAGCAAGAAGAAATGAGCAAACCCGGCAGACTCAAAAAGAAAAAACAGAAACAGCTAGAGGCATCACAGGCAAAAAATGCCGACCGGCATATTTTATACCAGAAATCTGTCCAGGATACCGAAACAGAAATCGTACTGATGTTAGAGAAGTATCGTGAGATCAGGGGTAAAGACCCATTATCATTCCGTGAGGATTTTTGTGGTACGGCACTGTTATCAACGGCCTGGTGCATGGGCGATGACAGGCGTACTGCACAGGGTGTTGATCTATGTGAGGATACACTTGCATGGGGCAGGGAGCATAATATCAAACCCGCAGGGAGTGATGTCACTTCCCGTATCGAACTGGTAAACGGGAATGTCCTGGCTGCAAAACAGCCCGGGGTTGATATAACCTGCGCATTCAACTTCAGTTATTCTGTATTCAAGACACGTGATATCTTGCGGCAGTATTTCGAGGCGGTACGCAAGGGGCTCAATAAAGACGGTATCCTGATGCTGGATATTTTTGGTGGCACCGAGGCCATTGACTGTGTCGAGGAAGACCGTGAAGTGGAGGGGGAAGACTTCGAGTTTGTCTGGCATCAGGAAAAATACAACCCCGTTACCAATGAAATCCTCTGTCATATCCATTTTAAATTTGATGATGGTTCAGTCATGGAAAATGCATTCACCTATGACTGGCGTCTGTGGACAATTGCAGAGATTAACGAGTTACTGATCGAGGCCGGTTTTTCCAGGGTGCATGTATACTGGGAAGAGTATGAAGATGATGGCGATGAAGACGACGAATACATGGTGGGCACCGGTAATTATATCGAGGTCACCGAGGTGGAGAACCAGGAGTCCTGGGTTTCCTATATTTTCGCCGAGGTCTAGCCCGCATTTCTCACCACCGTTCATAGCGAGGTAAACAAGAACAGGGGTTTGCCCTTCCTTGCTACTGGCGACTCGTCATTTGCAGCTGGAAGTTACCCTTGAGCATTAAACTTTTATGTAGTACTTACCGGGGATTGACTAACCTTCGCTACCCTTCCCGACCCAACGATCACCATCCTCAAGCGTTTCTTTTTTCCAGAACGGGGCGTGTGATTTCAGTTCTTCCATAATATAACGGCTTGCATCGAAGGCATTGGCCCGATGGGCCGCCCAGACCGCAACCAGTACGATGGACTCATCAGGCAGTATGTGACCGACGCGATGAATGACCAATGTATGCATCAGCTCCCATTGCCGTTCTGCCTGTAATATTATTTTTTCCAGATATTTTTCAGTCATGCCAGGGTAATGCTCAAGGGTCATGGCCTTTACTTTATCGCCTTCGTTGAAATCACGCATCGTACCAACAAAGACGGCAGTAGCACCGTACTGGCCAGCCATTGACAGATTGTCCTGGCGGGTTTGAAGTTCGTCCCATGGGTTAAATGGTTTTTCAGTTATGCTGACGGCCATTTACCCCCCCGTTACCGGTGGGAAAAAAGCAACCTCATCTCCGTCTTTCACGGCGTGTTCAGGGCCTACATACTCCATGTTGATGGAACACAGTGTGTTTGAAGGCATGCCGGTATCATTGGCGACAACACCCCAGACATCGGCAACGGTGCGGGCGAGACCGGCATCGATGCTATCTTCAGCCTTGCCCATTTTTTCTCTTAGAGATGCAAAATAGCGAATATTAATACTCATGATTACCCTGTTATTTGCGCAGTCGCACTATCTGGCTTAGTATTGATTATAACTCATTCACTGGCAGAAATAATCAGGCTATGGCAGAACTTACTCATTTTAACGAATCAGGTGAGGCGCATATGGTCGATGTGGGCGAAAAGGCCGTTACCAGGCGGCAGGCTGTGGCCGAAGGACAAATCATCATGCAGCCCGGCACACTGCGACACATATTACAGGGCACCCATAAAAAAGGGGATGTACTGGGTATAGCACGAATTGCCGGGATAATGGCGGCGAAGAAGACACCGGATCTTGTACCCTTGTGTCACCCGCTGGCGCTTACGCATGTCGAGATAGAGCTGTTGCCGGATGAAAAAATCAATGCCGTTTGTTGTGTTTCAACTGTTGAAACCGCCGGACAGACCGGCGTTGAAATGGAGGCACTGACCGCAACACAAATCGCACTGTTAACGATATATGATATGTGCAAGGCGGTTGATCGTGGTATGGAAATCACCAATGTCCGGGTGTTAAAGAAGTCAGGCGGCAAATCGGGTGACTGGTGCCGGCCGTCTGATTAATATATCAATTCCCGGACAGACCGGCGGCGCAGGGTTCCCGGTGAATCAGTGCCTCGGGTCTGCCGGGCAAGTTTCTGTCGTGGTCCAAACCCGGTGATCTGGAGGTAATTGAATGGTACTGGATGTCTATGTGGATAATCAGGCAATCAAGGTTGAGATACCTGAAAATATGTTTACCCATGCATATGGTTTTTTTGAGAACATGGATGCGGATATGGATAAAGGCTGGAAGATGGGACCATCTTACATTGAAAACCCCGATGCCATGATGCGCGCGCAAATTGCAGCTGATAAAATGCTGACAGCAATTGATGCAAAAAACGATATACTAACGCAACTCATGGCGGCCTATATCGTGATGAAAATTCCCGAGGTCAAGTCAGTCAATATTGATATTCATGGCGAGCCACTGAATACTGAAATTACAGTTTAGCTGTGACAGGCTGGATTTTCACATTCGTTAATGTAAATGGTTGTAGTGGCGATTGCTACAGTTTTTGCTTTAAAGATATTCTTTCACTGCTGCCCCGTTAACTTATCAAGTGAGCAACAATGTGAGGACATGGAATCGGCATAGCCAAATAAAGACCGTCTGCCGCAGGGATGCGGCGGCCGAGCGGCCATGGATGGCATCTTTTGCGCGTCTTGATTTGGCTATGCCGGTTTCATGTCCGGAATGCGCTGTTTAGCTCAAAACGTGTTTGCCGTTTACGCTTCAACTATATTTGTTATAGGTTAACAGGACAGCAGTGATTTTTTTAATAAACTTACAAATAAAATGTACCAACAGAAAATACAGATATCAACCCAGGGTCGCGGCAGTTACGATATCACGGCCGAGGTTCAATCCCTTGTTGGAGATTGTGATATTGAAACAGGGCTGTGTCATATCTTTGTGCATCATACCAGTGCATCATTGATGCTGTGTGAAAATGCCGATCCGGCAGTACGTAGAGACATGGAACGGTTTATGTCCAGGCTGGTAGTCGATGGTGATCCCTTGTTTGAGCATGTAAATGAAGGGCCGGATGATATGCCGGCCCATATTAGAAGTGTCCTGACTACCAATGACATGACCCTGCCTGTGAAAAATGGTCGTTGTGACCTGGGTACATGGCAAGGGGTGTATTTATGGGAGCATCGTATGACGGGACAGCGAAGGACGATCACAATAACGGTTGTTGATTAGCTGTCCCGGGCCTGTCGATAAAAAAGATTGTGGCGGAAATCTTGCTGTCGTCAGCTACCGGTCTTCAGTATGCCGGCCAGGTCCAGTTCAACAATCTCGAATTCCATTTTATCCAGGTCGGCCATGATAAAGGTTGCCGGTGCGCCAATTCCTGCGACCGTACCGGGATTGACCAGAACAGTCTTGCTGCCCTTGATATTTTCAAGCCACTCGATTCTTGTTTTATGGTCGTGCCCGCAACACACCATGTCCCACTCGCCGGTTGTCGCCATGGCCTCGGCATAATGCGGGTAATGAACAATGAAGATTTTCTTTCCACTCATTTCAATACCGGCATCCTGTCCGTAGTAATTTAATTGTCCGTTCGATTTTTCAGCCATACGATGCAGCGTGAACTGGTCGCCGGTGTTGTTGCCATGGATAACGTGAACGGGTAATTCAAATTGTCGGGTGACCTTGAGCGTACTCGGGGCCACTACATCACCACAATGGATCACGGCTTCGGCACCACGCAGGCTGGCCTCAGCAACAGCCGCCTCAAGCAGCTTCAGGTTATCGTGACTATCAGACAATATGCAAACGATCATAAATACTTTCTGGAAATCGGGTTTGTCGGGTACAGACCGGAAACGTCTTCACCGCCCATTTAAAAAAGAAAGGCCGGCATTATACCGGCCTTGGGTTAAATAGCTACCTGCGATGCAGGTGGCTATTTAAAGCAGCGGCACGATCAGCAGTGCCACAATGTTTATTATTTTAATTAACGGGTTAATGGCAGGTCCGGCGGTATCCTTGTACGGATCACCGACGGTATCGCCAGTGATCGCAGCCTTGTGGGCATCACTACCCTTGCCACCAAAATGGCCATCTTCGATATATTTCTTGGCGTTGTCCCAGGCGCCACCACCGGTGGTCATGGAAATGGCGACAAACAGACCGGTCACAATGGTGCCGATCAGCAGACCACCCAGAGCCTCCTTGCCCAGCGTCAGGCCAACCACAACCGGCACCAGCACCGGTAACAGGGAAGGGATGATCATTTCCCTGATCGCCGAGCGGGTCAGCATATCGACGGCCCTGGAATAATCCGGTTTCTGGCTGTAGTCCATGATGCCGGGCATTTCCTTGAACTGGCGACGCACCTCATTGACGATACCGCCGGCTGCGCGGCCAACGGCCTCCATGGCCATGGCACCGAACAGATACGGTACCAGTCCGCCAATGAACAGGCCGATAATAACCATGTGGTTATCCAGTGAGAAATTAAGTGCTGTACCGCCCTCTCCTTCCAGTGCATGCGTGTAGTCGGCAAACAGCACCAGCGCGGCGAGGCCGGCCGAGCCGATTGCATAGCCCTTGGTGACGGCCTTGGTGGTATTGCCAACGGCATCCAGCGGGTCGGTGATATTACGAATTTTTTCATCCAGTTCGGCCATCTCGGCAATACCGCCGGCGTTATCCGTGATCGGGCCATAGGCATCGAGAGCTACAATAATACCGGTCATGGATAGCATGGAGGTTGCTGCAATGGCAATGCCGTACAGCCCGGCCAGTTCGTATGCACCCCAGATGGAAGCGCAAATGGATAATACCGGCCATGCAGTTGATTTCATCGAAACACCCAGGCCGGCAATGACATTGGTGCCGTCACCGGTGGTAGAGGCCTCGGCAATACGTTTTACAGGACCATATTCTGTAGCGGTGTAATACTCGGTAATCACCACCATGGCAGACGTCAGTCCAAGCCCGATCAGGGCACAATAAAACAGGTTCATGGTCGACATGCTATTACCATCCAGCATAATGCTGCTACCCATGACAGACTGGGTGACGAAATAAAACGCCACGGCAGCCAATAATCCGGCAACGATCAGGCCGCGATAGAGTGCGTTCATGATCTTGCCACCTTCACGCGCCTTGACAAAAAAGGTGCCGACGATAGAGGCAATGATTGAAGTACCGCCCAGTACCAGCGGGTAGATAGCTGCCTGTGCAGCCATGTCTTTCATCAGCAAGCTGCCCAGCAGCATGGTGGCGACAATGGTTACCGCATAGGTTTCGAACAGGTCGGCAGCCATGCCGGCACAGTCGCCGACATTATCACCGACATTATCGGCAATGACCGCCGGGTTGCGTGGATCATCTTCGGGGATCCCGGCCTCGACCTTGCCAACGATGTCAGCACCGACATCCGCGCCCTTGGTGAATATGCCGCCACCCAGTCGGGCAAATATAGAGATCAGTGAACCACCGAACGCCAGACCCACCAGTGGTTGGATCGGGTCATGGACATCCATCGCCAGCAGAATGGCATAAAACGTGGTTACACCCAGTAGTGCCAGACCGACCACCAGCATGCCGGTAATGGCACCGCCGCGGAAGGCGATTTGCATGGCTGCATTGAGCCCGTCGTTGGCTGCCTCTGCGGTACGCGAATTGGCACGTACCGAGATATTCATGCCGATATAGCCGGTTAGTCCAGAGAGGATCGCCCCCACGGCAAAACCAATGGCGGTGTAGGCGTCGAGGAAGACGAACAGGGCAATACCCAAAACAATACCCACCATGGCAATCGCGGTGTATTGTCGGTTCAGATAGGCCTTGGCGCCTTCCTGTATGGCAGCTGCAATTTCCTTCATGCGGTCATTGCCCATGGGTTTGGCCAGTATCCATTTTATTGAGAAGACGCCGTATGCCAGTGCGAGCAGTGCACAGACAATGGCAATCGTGAGACCATTGATACCTAAAAACATTGCATTTACCTCCGTATTACCTTTCTTTTTCCGGTTTGCCTGTGTCGCAAGTGATCCGGTTTTTTTGTCCATGACAGATTGCCTGACAGTCGGTCATGATGAGATTTCACAGGAGTACAACAGCCTTAGTGTGTAATCGTGTGATATAAAAAAAGCCTCAACATAAGTGTTTGAGGCCTTTAATTCCTGAACTCTGTTCCCGGGGTGAAACCGAATATCTGTTCCAGTTCCATAGTAGTGATGAGTTGATTGACGGCTTCCTGGCCATATTCCCGTTGAACCTCAGCGAGTATAAGTTTCGCGCCGTTACGATTATAGCCACCCCCCATCAGGGCCTGCACGGCGAGTAATTCATTGGCCTTTTCCAGAGTCATGGCGCATTCTTCAACATATCTTTCCAGATTGATATGTAAATTACTTTATCTGGACGTAAGAAAATTATATGGTTTTACAAAAAATAAAGGAGAGTAAAATACTCTCCTTTATTTTATTAAACTAATTCAATGGTTTATTTAACCTTGAACGCCTTGCCTAGTTTCTTTTTGACGGCAACCTTCTTTAACTGGACATACCTGGGCATGCCATCCTTACCATAAGGAGGGTAATCCTCACCCTGCATCAGGGGTGCCAGGTAGTCACGGCAACGCTTGGTGATACCAAACCCGTCCCTGCTGATAAAGCTGTCTGGCATCATCTTTTCGACATTGGCAACGCGTGACAGATTGGCCTTGCCTATCTTCCAGCGGTAAGGCGTATTTGAAGTGCGGACCACAGTCGGCATGACCGAGTTCTCACCTTTAAGCGCCAGTTCAACGGCAGCCTTGCCCATGGCATAGGCCTGATCGACATCGGACCTGGAGGCGATATGGCGTGCCGCGCGCTGCAGGTAGTCGGCCACTGCCCAGTGGTATTTGTAACCCAGTTTTTCGCGGATCATGTTGGCAATAACCGGTGCTACACCACCCAGTTGTGCATGACCGAAGGCATCTTTCAGCCCCTGGTCGGCGAGGAACTTGCCACTGCGGTCGTGGACACCTTCTGAAACGACGATGGAACAGTAACCGAACTTGTTGACCTTCTCCTTTACTATTTTCAGGAATTTGCCCTTATTGAAGTTCACTTCAGGGAACAGGATAACGACCGGGATCTCGCAATCGTCTGTTGAAGCCATGCCGCCGGCCGCTGCAATCCAGCCCGCGTGTCTTCCCATAACCTCAAGCACAAAGACCTTGGTAGAGGTCTTGGCCATGGAGGCCACGTCAAAGCTGGCCTCCCGTGTGGAAATCGCAATGTATTTGGCAACGGAGCCGAAGCCCGGGCAGTTGTCGGTAACAGGCAGGTCGTTATCGACCGTCTTGGGGATGTGAATGGCCTGTATAGGATAACCCGTACTCTTGGATAATTGTGAAACCTTCAGGCAGGTATCGGCAGAGTCGCCACCGCCGTTGTAAAAGAAGTAACCAATATTATGGGCAGTAAAAACCTCAATCAGGCGTTCATATTCACGACGGTTTTCCTCGAGGCTTTTGAGCTTGTAGCGACAGGAACCAAATGCACCTGATGGTGTATGACGAAGTGCCGCAATGTCCTTTACAGATTCCTTACTGGTATCGATCAGGTCTTCTGTCAGTGCGCCAATGATTCCATTACGTCCGGCATAGACCTTGCCGATTTTGTCTTTGTGTTTTCGGGCAGTCTCAATAAGACCACAGGCCGAGGCATTGATAACTGCTGTAACACCACCAGACTGGGCATAAAAGGCATTCTTCTTGGCCATTTGATTTCCTCTCTATGAATATCTAGCTATTCAGGTTTTGTAGATTGTTAAAAACTGTTTCACCGGGTATCGGCTGTTTTTTTCTGTTCGTGGTCAGTCTGGGTCTGAAGCAGGGTAACAACACAGGTTGCCAGGTCATCGTATTCATCCCTGTTTGTACCGAACTGTTCATGTATCCGGTAAAAAAATTGTGCCCGGAAACGGTTGTCGTCCGCCTTGGCAACAATAAAGTGGCAGTCCCCGTCTTGCCAGTAAAAAGCCGGACATTCTGTCAGCTCGCGGTCAGATGTATACAGTCGTATCTCAGTATCGACGACCTGGACTTCTTTTTTTTCACCATAGCGTTCCTGGAGCGTTGTTTCGACGAGCCAGATTTCGTTATCAGTAATATCCGCTATTCGTGTCATGGATTATCCTGTTTTCAGGGTGTGTCCTTTTAAAGAGGGCAGAAGAATAGCGCATTTGGATATAAATTGCATGGATTTCATTGACTTCGGAGCGTATAAAATAGTAGCTTATTCATCACCAGGAAGATAATGACTAAAAAAATAATAAATACCTTTATATAATTAAAGTATATTCATAAGCCGATGCAGGGTTATGCAAATATAAAGTTAAAAAACTTAATAAAAACAGTCGAGTGAGGAGTTGTTTATGAGGATGGTACTGATTGGCGCGCCTGGTTCGGGGAAGGGTACCCAGGCACAACTGATCGAAAAGAAGTATGGTACCCCCCAGATTTCAACCGGTGATCTGCTTAGACAGGCCGTAGCCGATGGCACACCATTGGGTTTGCAGGCAAAAACGGCGATGGACATGGGGCAGCTCGTATCGGATGACATGGTTATCGGTATGATTCGCGACAGGATATCCAGGCCTGATGCCAATAAAGGTTTTATCCTGGACGGGTTCCCGCGAAACCTGGTACAGGCCCAGGCGCTTGATCAGTTATTGCATCTGATGAACAGGCCGTTACATCTGGTTCTTTTACTGGAAACGGATTTTGATGCACTGATGCAGCGTATTACCGGTCGGCGTACATGCCGGTCATGTGGTCATATCTGCAACATATACACAGATCCCCCCAAAATGGATGGCCATTGTGATGAGTGTGGCGGCAATCTCAGGCACAGGGTCGACGATAATGAGGAGATTATCAGTAATCGGTTTCGGGTATATGAAGCCCAGACCACGCCTGCCATTGCGTATTACCGGGAGCAGAACAAGGTTCGTGTTGTCCAGGGTATTGGTCAGGAAGAGGACGTTTTTGCAGCCATATGCCAAATTCTGGATACGGTAAAAGTTGACCCCGATGAAGTACCCATGCCGACTTTGGATGAACTGGAACAAATGATTATTGAAAAGTCGCAGGAAGCATTGATTGAAAAGGCCGGATCAGAAGTGGCTGGAGTGAAGCAGAGGCCAAAACAAAAAAGTGCCAGGACAAAACCGGTCATAAAAGCTACAACGAAGAAGCAATCCGGAGTTAAGAAAAAATCAGCAGCGAAAAAGGTTGTAGTAAAGAAAAAAACCACTGCAAAAAAGAAGGGGGACACAAAAAAAACTGCTGTAAGGAAAAAGACAGGGATAAAAAAGACCGCACCAAAGAAAGTTGCAAATAAAAAAACAGGGGTAAAAAAGGTCATGCCAAACAAAGCTGCGGGTAAAAAGAAAGCAGTGAAGAAGAAAGTCGTAAAAAGGAAAAAAGCGGCAGTCAAAAAGAAGAGTCCGGCCAGAAAAAAAGCAGTAGTGAAAAAGAAAACAGCGAGAAGAAAAAAATAGTTTTACAGGCGCAATCAGGGAGCAGGAGACAGGCGGGGCGTTGCCCCGGTTGGTTATTTGCAACAAGTATGTCAAGGAAGTAAAAAATGATAAAATATTCTATTCGATCACATCTGGTTAATATTATTGTCCCCGGTTTTTTTCTGTATGCCGTCACCATATCAACAGCGATGGCAGGGCCATATAGCAGCAAGGTAGTTGGCATGAAGTTCGCAGAAGTTCCATTCCCCGGTGATTTTCAAATGAGTGTTTTGAATATCCAGAAGCCGGGGGGTGAAGTCGTTGTACTTGTTCGCAGTAAAGGCAAGAAAATTATTGCAGTCGACAAGGACAAAACCAATAAGGATATTCAGGCCTGGAAATCGGGTGACAATGGCAGCAAGCAGCTTTTAAACGGAGGCGAGGTCTCGGCAGGATTTTTTTCCAAAATATCGAAAGATTCAATGGCCAGTCTGGTGACACTTAAATGTGAGGTTATGCCAGACAACGTGATTAAAAGTATTCATGCAAAAGGGTATATTCATATCCTGACGGCTGATTCCAGGGTTGAGGTGACGAACAAAAAATTTGATCTGAAGCCCGGTCAGATACTCAGGATAGGTTCGGTTCAGATGAAATTCAGGAAGTCAGGCAAACCGCAATGGGGCAAACAGCCGATGGAGATCACCTTTGATACCGATGAGAAACTGGAGTACCTGTCTGAGATCAGGTTTTATCAGCTGAATGGTAAAGAGATCAAATCTTCGCGCGGCAGTACCATGAGTATAGATATGGGTGGTCTCAAGCAAGTCTCGGTGAGTTACAAACTGGGCAAAAAAGTGGACAAAGTGATGGTCAAAGCAAAATACTGGAAGGGACTACAGCCAGTCAAGGTACCATTCAGTTTTGATGTGAAACGGATGTTTTAATTGTTTGTGTTTGCAATAAAAGGCAAGGAACGCTCCAATAAGTTGTAGAGGTTTGAACTTGATCTGACAGAGATGCACCATGCTTGGTCAATTATTTTAAATCGGGTATCACAGCTATCCCGTAAACTTTATGAAGCACATGTAAATGTGAGGACATGGAATCGGACTGGCCGAATCAAGGCCGTCTGCCGCACGGATGCGGCAGCCGAGCCGCCATGGATGGCATGTTTTGCGTGTCTTGATTCGGCCAGTCCGGTTTCATGTCCGGCTCTGGCACAAAAAAACAAACCCTCCAACGGAGGGTTTGTTTTAAGCGGGCAGTACCTTTTACCTACAGGCTCTGATAATAGTCGATCAGGATCTTTGCCACTTCAGGACGTGAAAATTCCTTCGGGGGTGCCTCACCATTACCGAGCATTTCACGCACCTTGGTTCCCGATAACAGGACAAAGTCTTCTTTTTCATGATTCGGTGCCTCGTTCATCATAACAACCTTGTTCAGCTTCTTGGACCAGGCGGTATGGTCGGCACGGAAGATCTCGATTTCCATTGCCCCGGCAGGAACTTCATCATCAAAAATGGTTTGAGCATCAAATGCACCGTAGTAGTCACCAACACCTGCATGGTCACGACCAATAATAAAGTGTGTTGCACCCATGTTTTGACGGAAGTAAGCATGCAGCACCGCTTCACGAGGACCCGCGTACAGCATATCGAAACCATAACCAGTCACCATTGCGCTGTTTTCAGGGAAGTACAATTCAACCATTTTACGGATTGCGTTATCACGTACGTTGGCAGGGATGTCCCCTTTTTTCAATTTACCCAGCAACATGTGAATCACCAGGCCATCACAACCTAAACGATCCATTGCCATGTGACATAATTCTTCATGCGCTAAATGCATTGGGTTACGTGTTTGGAATGCAACAATTTTTTTCCAGCCGCGTTTTTTAATTTCGTTACGAATTTCTACGGCTGTTTTAAAGGTGCCTTCAAAATCAGTTTCGAAGTAGCTGTAGTTTAAAACCTGAATAGAACCTGAAACCGCTGTTTGACCCTGGCTATTAAACGCTGCCACACCTGGGTGCTCTGCATCGTCAGTACGATAAACTTTATCGGTCATGACTTTCATTTGCTCATCAGACACTTGCTCGATGGCTTCAACGTCCATAATCGCAAGGACTGGGTTGCCGTCTACATTCGGGTCACGCAGTGCAATGCGTTTTGCGTCACCAATAGCGTCTGCGTTTTCTAATAAGC